>Ga0134125_10006642_pt1 | contig 13082 bp, 14 predicted proteins | sample KB31751_FD_96464 | JGI IMG/M metagenome (GOLD analysis project Ga0134125, IMG submission 96464) | Terrestrial soil microbial communities with excess Nitrogen fertilizer from Kellogg Biological Station, Michigan, USA - KB3-175-1 | ecosystem: Environmental > Terrestrial > Soil > Unclassified ... | reverse complement strand
GCACGCCCCTGCACCGCGAGGTCACGCTCTCGGGCGATCTGCCGGTCGACTCAATCGCGCTGCTCGCCCTGATCGTCAAGCTGGAAGAAGAGTTCGGCGTCGACCTCACGACGCGCGCGGAGCTGCTGGCCGAGGCCGAGTCGCTGGGCGACGTGATCGACCTGATCTCGACGTTGCGAGGGGCGCAGGCATGAGCGCGGTAGCTTCACCCGCAGCGATCGACGTTCACTGCCACGTCGCCTCCGATCGATATATCCCCCGGGCATTCATCGAGGGAATCGTGTCCAACATCTGCGCCGCGATGGCCGCGCACGGGACGTCGATGCCGGCCAACAAGGTGACCGAGCTGTTTCTGGCGCGGCTGAAGGATCACAACTGCGACATCCTCATCCAGCAGATGAATGCGGCCGGGATCGGCCGGGCCGTCCTGCTCCTCGCCGACTTCACCTGTGCGCTCCCGGGCGGGAGCCTGACGATCGCGGAGATGTTCGAGCATCATCGCGACATCCTGCGGCGCCACCCCGACCGGCTCGAGGTGTTTGCCGGGGTCGATCCCCGATGGGGGAGGGACGGCCTCGATCTGTTCGCCAGGGGCGTCACCGAGTACGGCTTCAAGGGCTTCAAGGCCTACCCGCCGTGCGGCTACAGCCCGAGCGATCCCCGCCTTTTCCCCTACTACGAGATTTGTGCGGCCCGGCGACTCCCGGTCCTGGTTCACACCGGCGGAACGTCGCCGGCCCTCGACTTCGAGCCCGCCCACCCCCTGCAGATCGACATCGCCGCCAAGGCCTTCCCGCGCGTGCCCTTCATCCTGGCACACGGGGGGGTGGTGCACACGGAGGACAGCTTGATGATGTGCATGTTCCGCCCCAACGTCTACATCGACGTCAGCGGGTTCCAGACGGGCGCGACGCACCGGATAGCCGCACTGTTTGGGCGCGGCGTCGACCACAAGTTGCTGTTCGGGACGGACTGGCCGCTCTTCCGGCTGCGCGGCTCGCAGGCCGACGCCGTCCGCGGCTTGTCCGATGCGCTCGCGACGCTGGTTCCCGACAAGACGACCCGCGACGCGTTCTTCTTCGGCAACACCGGCCGCATCCTGGGAAACATCGCCGAGTCGACCGTTGCGCCGGCGGAGGCGCGGCTCCCATGAACCTGGGACTTGCAGGACGGACGGCGCTGGTGTGCGGCGGCAGCCGCGGGATCGGCCGAGCTATCGCCTCCCGGCTGGCGGAGGAGGGTGCCCAGGTCGCGATCTGTGCTCGAAATGGGGCCGCCCTGCGCGAGACGGCGCGCGCCATCGCCGTCGCAACGGGACCGGAGGTCGTCGCCATCGAAGCGGACCTCGCGAACCCGCCCGCGGCCCGAGCGCTCTTTGAGGAGGCCACGGCTCGTCTCGGACGGATCGACATTCTCGTCAACAATTGCGGTGGGCCGCCGGTCGTGACTCTCGCGGAGCTCGGACCAGAGACCTGGACTCCGGCGCTGCAGGCCGGCCTGCTCTCGGCCGTCCAGCTCATTCAATTGGCCGTGCCTGGGATGGCCGAGCGCGGCTGGGGACGCATCCTGAACATTGGCAGCACCACGATTCAGGAACCAACCGAGGCGCTGCTGCTGTCGTCGACAATCCGGCCCGCCCTCGCCGCGTTCAGCAAGGCGATCGCCGCTCGACTCGCGCCCCGCAACGTCTTGGTCCACACCCTCTGCCCCGGTCCGACCGACACCGATCGGATGCGCAACCTGGTTCGCAGCCTGGCGGAGAAGAACGGCATGTCCCCGGCCGAGGCGGAGCGGACGCTCACGCAGAACGTTCCGATGGCGCGCCTCGGCGCCGCCAGCGAAATCGCTGACGTCGCCGCCTGCCTGCTCTCCGACCGATTGTCGTTCTGCACCGGCCTGTGCTTGCGCGTCGACGGAGGGCAGGTGCGGTCCTGGTCATGAACCCCCCCGCTTCACATCGCGGCGCTCTGGGCCTTGGCTTGCGAGAGCGCCTCGGGCGAGACCTGGAGCACGCCGACGACCACGTCGCCGGCGGCGTAGTCCAGCAGCTGGTCGAAGAAGGCGTTGACCACTGGCTTGTGATAGCGCGGGACGTCTTTGTAGAAGAACGAGCACTCCCGGCGGATCACGAACTTGTCTTGATCGAACACCAGGTCGGGGTTGATGGTCCTGGCGATCAACGAGGCGATCTGGCGGACGTTGTCCGGTGCCGGCGATCCGTCGAGGGCCGGGTATATCTTTCCAGCGCGGCTCATGGCGCCGTAAACGACGGGGCTCTGGGAGATGAACGTGAAGAACTGCCGTCCTTGCGACACATGGGCGGCAAAGTCCGCGCGCGCGGAATCGATGAGAGCGGGATAGGCCAGCGCCACAAAGGCCATCGCGCCCTTGGACTGCAGCTCCGGAACCATGGCTGCGTTCGACAGGTGGTGGATACGGTCGCCGCCGCGCTCCAGGAACCGGACGGAGCAAAAGCCCTTCGGCGCGCCGTCCTGACGAATGACGAACACCCGGTCGGCGTCGAGAAAGGGCTGAAATTTGTAGGTGCGGCGGATCGAGTCGTGCTGTTCGCGCGTCGACCAGCCGCGGGCCTCTGCAACGACGGTGATGACGTCGTCAAACAGATCTTCCTTTGTCAGTACCCCGCGGGGAGCGTCGTACACGTCGATTTCGAAGCGATCGAATCTCACCGTGTGCGTCGCGCGATCTCTGATGTCAGTGGTCATTGTCGTTAACCCTCCCTTGTAATTCGTTGCTAGCACGGTGCCCACGGACGTTCAATTACTTTGCCGTTGACACATTCAAACACACCGATAACCAACCGGATTGGAGAAACGAATGCCAACACCCAATGAACAACAGTGGCGCCTCGACTACCAGCAAGCTCGTCTGGAGGAGGTCCTTCCAGGTGGCGTGGTCCGTTGTCATCTGTCGCCTCGAACGTGCACTCTCAAGGAAGGCCAGAATGGATTCTGCGGCGTGCGTGGCAACCGCGGCGGCCACCTGATCACCATGAACTACGGCAAGAGTGTCCATGCCACCGAGGAGACGATCGAGACCGAGGCGGTCAACCACTTCTCCCCCGGTGAGCGGATCCTGTCGATGGGAAACATCGGCTGTATGATGAACTGTTCGTACTGCCACAACTGGAAAACGTCGCAGGCAAAGCACGTCTCGGACCGGGACGTGCATCGCTACACACCCGAAGACGTCGTGGCCATCGCCAAGCGCCACAACATCAGGATGCTGTCGTGGACGTACAACGACCCCGTGGTGTGGCACGAGTTCGTCATTGATACGGCCCGCTTGGCTCGCCAAAACGGGATCATGAACCTGTACAAATCGGCCTTCTACATCACGCCAGAGGCCGTCGAGGAGCTGATCCCCGAGATGGACATCTTTTCCGTCTCCATCAAGTCGATGGATCCGGAGTACTACCGCAAGTACACCAAGGGCCGGCTCGAGCCGGTGCTGCGCGCGACCGAGCAGGCCTACAAATCGGGCAAGCACGTCGAGTTCAGCACGCTGATGATCACCGACCTCAGCGACAACGAAGAGACGGCGCGCCAGGTCACCGAATGGGCGCTGACGAAGCTGGACGCCACGGTCCCGATGCACTTCGTCCGATTTCACCCTGATTATCGGATGACGGACCGAACCCGCACCCCCATCCCCCGCCTCCTGCGATGTCGAGAGGTGGCCGTCGAGATGGGGATGCAGCACGTCTACCTCGGCAACGTCTACGACACGCCCTTCAGCGACACGAAGTGCAACGGGTGCGGCCAGCTGCTCGTCTCACGCTATGGCCTGAACGCGGTGGTTCGCGGCCTCGACGACCGCGGGCACTGCGTCGCGTGCGGCCGCGACGCGCACTTCAAGATGCGTGGAGCTCCACCCGCCTCCGCCAGCACCGAACAGCCGCGGGGAGCAATCACGACCAAACGCTTCGAGTGGCATGGCGATGTGCGGTCGCTGCACGTCCAGGCCAAAAACACCGGGCCGGCGGCCACATCCCTCTACGTGCGCCGGTTGCTCAGGAATGGTGCTGAGGCGAGGTGGCGGATCGTCCCCTTCATTCCAGGCGAGAGCGTCCGGTTTATCGTGGCCAAGAGCTTCCCCGACGAGGTGGGATGCGAGGTGGCCATCGGTGGCGGCCTGTCCACCAACCTGCACGAGGTGTTCGATCGCGCCCACTTCCCGACGGTGGCCGTCGAGGAGGTCGGCACGATGCGGAACGATTACTCACCGTTGCCCCTCTACAATGGTCCGGCCGCTCAGGACCAGGTGGAGCGGGAGGCGTGAGCTCGCAGCCGCAAGCAGAGCCTGCCCAGGCGCAGGCCGAACCCCCGCCCGGACTGGTCATCGTCCGGGGGCGAGGGGTGCAAAGCGAGCTGGCGTTCGCCGGGCTGACCCGCAAGGTCCACGCGTACAACCCGCGCCTCATGCTCACCGAGCACGTGATGGAGGCTGGGTCGGTGTTCCCGCGCCATAGCCACCCGCATGAGCAACTCGCCTATCTGGTGTCGGGCCGTATCGTCGTGGCGTGCGGCGGGTATACGTTCGAAGCGGTGGCCGGTGACAGCTTCATCGTGCAGGGGGGCATCGACCATCAGGTCACCGCCCTCGAGCGGTCCGTTGCATTGGACATCTTCACGCCCATGCGGGAGGACTACCTCAACCCCTCCCAACCGCGCTGAGGGACCATGCTCTCGATGCTCATCGGACCCACGCGAATGTCTGCCAACGTCCTGGCGAGCATCGGAGTGCAGGCGGCCGCGATCGACGACCCAGGGTTCCTGCGCGTCTTTCGCGGCTGCCTAGAGGGTGTTCGGCGGGTGCACGGCCAGACGCCCGGCGGCGGGACCGCCATCATCCCGGGAACGGGGACCGCCGGCATGGAGGCGCTGGCGCAGAGCTTCGTGCCCCGCACCGCCAAGGCCGCCGTCATCATCACCGGGAACTGGGGCCGGCGCTGGGGGGAGATCTGCCAGCGCATCGGCGGCAGCGTGCACGAGATCGTCGTGCCGCACGACCGTCCGGTTGATATCGAGGCCCTCAGCCGTGCCATCGAGGCTGTCCCGGGCAGCGTCGTCTTTGCCACCCACGTCGACTCGTCCACCGGGCTCATTCTGGACTTGGAGCCGGTGGCGGAAGCGGTACGGCGGAGCGACGGTCTCTTCCTGGTCGACGCGATCTGTAGCGCGGCAGCGGAGCCCCTGTATCAGAGCACGTGGGGGGTCGACGTCGTCCTCTCCAGCACGCCCAAGGCGATTGGCGCGCCGGCGGGGTTGTTCATGGTGACGGCCAACGACCGCGCGAGGCGGGCCCTCGGCCGCCGCCGGTGGACGCCGCCGGGCTTCGCCCTGGACCTCGGCCCATGGCTGGAAGCGAGCGCCGCGCTCGAGGAGGGGGAGTTTCGATATCACCAATCGCCCGCCGGGAACCTGATCGCCGCCCTGGGCACGGCGCTCTGGGAGATCGAGGAGGAGGGGCTGGGTGCGCGGTGGCAGCGCCACCTGCATCTGTCGCGGCGGCTGCACCGCGGACTCGACGAGCTCGGGCTGCGCGTTCTCGTCGACACGCCGGCCGATCGCGCCCGCGGTGTGACCGTCTGCTATTACCCCGAGGGGTGCGGCTCCTCGGTCCTCGACGCGGTCCGCGGCAGCGGCGTCGCCCTCCCGCCTGGGACGCTGCAGGGGCTGGCGACCCGTACCTTCCGCATCGGGCATCTGGGCCGCGTGACCGAAGAGGATGTCGAGCTGACCCTGAGCGCGCTCGGCCAGGCGCTGCGCCGCTGACGAAACATGTCACCCTCCGCCTAGAACTCGTCGATCTCCCCCTCCTTCTCGACGTAGCGGCGTTCCTTGAGGTCGCAGAACCAGTAGCGTTTGGGGCGAATGGTGCCGTCCAGGGGCCAACCGGCGCGCTCTTCCCAGTAGCTGAGGCGGTATTCCGGCGTGACCTCCAGCGAGCTCAAGCCCTTCACGCACTTGTACAGATACAGACCAAAGTCGATGAAGCGTGCCGGATATCCGCGCTCCAGCGACAGCGGCGCGCCGTCGATGGCGTAACAGATCATCGCGTTGCGCTGGAGGGCCGTCTGGAGGGGCACGGTCGACTGGTACTGGCCCTTCTCGGGGGTGCCGATCGAGGTCTGCAGCAACATCAACGCATCGGCGCGGGGGCGGTCCAGGCCGGCCATCTCCAGGACGTGCGCCAGGCGGACGCCCGTGTACTCGTGGCGCACGCTCCAGTTGCAGATGCAGACGGCGCGGCGGCTCTCGGTGACGGGCGGCAAGTCGAGGAGCTGCGGGTACGAGAGCTCCAGCGGGCGGGGCACCTGGCCGATCAGGCGCAGGCGCCAGCTCTGGATGTCGACGGACGTCGGTGGGCCATCTTGGTAGTAGAGCAGGGACGACGGCTTTTCGAACCGCCGCCCGTCGCGCGTGATGCAGACGTGACTGGCCGGCATCGTCAGACCTCCCCGATCAAGCGGATCCCCACCACGTTGTCGCGGAGCGCAGGGGGATATGACTCGCGCGCCGTGCAGCGCAGGTAGTCCTGGTCGTGCAGGCCCGAGCCGCCGCGGACGACGTGGTAGTCGTCCTCGCGGGTCGAGAAGACCGGATCCGTGCCGGCGTCGGTCTCGCTGTACCGGGGCCGACTGTTGTCGAGGCACCATTCGGCCACGTTGCCGGCCATCTCGAAGCAGCCGGCCCACGAGACGTTAGCCGGGTGCGCGTCGACGACCGCGCCGCGCCGCTCAGGCGGGCAGCAGTCGGGCGCGAACAGGGCGTGTTGCAGGGTGGGGGGCTCGTCGCCCCACGGATACAGCCTCTGTCCGGGGCCCTTGGCCGCGTACTCCCACTGCGCTTCGCTGGGCAGGGAAGCGCCCGCCCAGGCGGCGAAGGCCGACGCCTCCCACCAGCTGACGCCGGTGACGGGCATGCGCGGGTGGTTCCACAAAGGGTCGTGCCAGTAGGCGGGTTCGCGCCAGCCGTGTTGCGTCCGCTGACGCCACCCGAGCGGCGTCCACCAGCGGGGGTCGTCGTAGCCGCCTGCCGAGAGAAACTGGGCGAACTGCCGGTTCAAGACCGGATACCGAGAGATCCGATACGCCGAGAGGTGGACGGTGGTGACGGGTTGCTCGTCGGGACTGTAGGTGGAGCCGCGCGCAAACGAGGTGGCTTCCACCAGGCACCACGCGATCTCCTCGATCTCTGGAGCTGCCTGAATCTCCATCCAGCCCTACAATCCAGGCTGCGGGCGGCGGTGCCCAGAGACAAGTTGTCCCACCGCCGCCCGTCAAAGACGCGCGGCCCGCACTGCCAACGGACGGGGATGTTATGTCCCAATGCGGCCCGAATCGGCTTCTGTACATTGCCCAAACATGAGCTCGATTGCTTGGTCCGCAGATCCGGGGGAGCCGTCGGCGCGCCAGGGCACGACGGTCCCGGGCGACCTCCCGGTGTTCATCGACTACGATCTGTGGCCGGAGGATCAACTTCACGCGGCGCTGCGCAGCGCGCGCGTGCGTGAAATTCGCTCGGCGGTGCTGGGCCCGCGCGGGACCAACATCCACCTGGCGGCCACCACCTGGGCGCAGCGCGCCGGTTGCGCGGCCAAGGTGCAGACGGTGTTCTGTTCGACGCCCGAGGAGTCGATCCGGTACGCCCGCCAGGTCGACGAGGCCGGCGTGGTCGCGATGTTCTGGACCTGTGCCGTCTACACCCGGGAAAACGACATCTTCTTCGGGAACCCCGACACCTCGCCGTTCGCCGTCCGGCAGATCATGCGGCTCGATCGGATGCAGCTGGCCGCGTCGCCGTCACTGGCCCAGGCGATTCAGGATCAGGTCCTGCCGCCGCACTGGCGCATCGCCTGCCACCCGGCGCCCGCCGCCCTGCTGAAGGACCTCCCCAATCCGGTGGTGCCGGTGGACAGCAATGCGCAGGCCGCCATCGATTGCGCCAGCGGACGAACCGAGCTGTGCGTCACCACCGAGACCGCGCGCGACATTTCTCGTTTGGCCACGCTGCATTCGTTTGGGTCTCCCCCGATGGTGTTCTTTGGCGGTCTTCCGCCGAAAAGTCTCACATTGCTGAAGGAGGTGGGCCATGAACAACAACTAAAGGTGAGGGAACCGTGACCGCGGCGGCGGACGGTGACCTGTCTCCGGTCGCCCGGGAAAACAAGATCGCCGTGGTGGTTGGGCCCGGGCTTCCGGCGGGAGCGGCGGCCAACCGGTGCGCAGTTCTTGCGACCGGGCTGGCGGCCCGTCATCCGGAGATCGTCGGTCCGGCGCTGAGCACGGCAGACGGCCAGGTGCTGTGTGGGTTCACCCAGGTGCCAATTGTCGTGCTCAGCGCGCCGGATCTGTCTTCCCTGCGTTCCCTGGAACACCGCGCGCGCGAGCTGGGCTGCACCACCCTGGTGTTCCTGTCACGCGCGCAGGGGCTGCGGTCCTACGCCGCGTATGCGGCTGCCGTCGGCGGGCTGGCCAGCGCCGAGCTGGACGTCGACACGGTCCTGGTCTTCGGTCCGCGCAAGGCGGTCACCAGCGTCACCGGCAATCTGCCCGCGCTCCGCTGAGGGCGCGCCCTGCTCAGGTCCGGCCGAGCGGCGTGAAGTTCACCCGCGCCAGCATGCGCCGCAGCGACCGCGGGTGCAGTTGCAGGCGCCGCGCCGTCCCCGAGATCGAGCCCACATGGGCATAAACCGCTTCTAGATAGTCGCCGATCACGTCATCCAGCGGCGCCGGGGGCACCGGCGTGGCCGCGTCGACGTCGACGGCGGCGCTGGTCGAGCGAATCACGTCCAGGATGGCCTCCGCCGGCACCGGCTTGGTCAGGTAGGCGGCGATTCCCATCCGCGCAAAGCGCGTCGCCACCGCCACCGAGGGGAAGATGGTGGTCACGATCAAACGGCCGAGAGGGACGTGCCGGGCGATCGCGTCCAGGGAGGCGCTGAGAGGGGCGCCGCCCACGAACAGCTCCGAGATGACGTGCGTGGGATGCGCCAGCGCCATCACCTCCTCGGCCTGGGCGAAGCTGGTGGCGGACCAGAGGTCGCATCCGTGGGCTGTCAGGATCGGTGACAGGCGCTGAACGAATGGTATCTGGTCGTCGACGAGGACCACCGACGGTCGGCTCACCACACTCATGACCCCCCCCTAAAAGTTCTTAGGCGATGACTCTACTCTTAGTGCTGCGGCCCTAAGAATAGGAGGTGTCAAAATGTCCCCCGTCTCGGCGGGCCTGTTCGTACGGGCGCGGGAGCGGGCGGGGAATACGGGACGGAGGCGTCGTCGTTCTCATGGGCGAGGTGATTGATGCCGAAACACGACCGGCATTCGCCAATGGACAGCTGGGCGGGCGCGCCGGACATTGTCATCGCCGACGACCAGGCCGCGGCCGGGGATGAGCTGGCCCGGCGGCTGAGGGGCGTCGGGTGTGGCGCGCGGGTGGCCACCACCTTCGAGGCGGCTGGGTGCGCCATCCGGCAGGGCGCGTCCCACGTCGTGACGGAGCTCCGCGTGAACGGGGTTCCCGCCGCCGACTTCTTGAAGGACTGCGGGGTCCCGCTCGATCGTTGCGCGGTCGTGACCGCTTATCCGTCGGTCGCCACGGCCGTGCGGTTCACCCGGATGGGGCTCGCGGGATACTTCGCCAAGCCGGCGTGTGTCCGGACGGTGGTGGACGCCTTGACCGGTCGGGGCTGTCCGCCGGAAGAGGTCAGCGCGTGCGCGGTGACCTGGCCGTCGCTGGACCGCACGATCTGGGAGTACCTGAATCAAGTCTGGGTCATGGCGGGATCCCTCTCGGCGGCGGCTCGCTGCCTGGGAATCGATCGCCGCTCCTTGCGACGGATGCTGGCCAAGTATCCGCCCCGTCTCTGATCGCTTCGCCCCACCGCGAGGGACAAACTGTCCCGCGGTCCAGCCGCGCGAACGGTGACACCATCCGGCCCATCAACGCACATTGGGGAGAGCGCCATGAGCGACGCTGAGTCCGCGGCCGACGAGACTTACAAGGTCGTGGTCAACGATGAAGAGCAGTACTCGATCTGGTGGGACGATCGAGAAGCGCCGGCCGGGTGGCGCGCGGCCGGGAAGACCGGGACGAAGGAAGAATGCCTGGCCTACATTCGGGAGGTCTGGACGGACATGCGCCCGCTGAGCCTGCGCAAGCGCATGGCGGCCGCCGCCGAGGGCGGGTAGCCGGTGTCGGGCACCTGGTTTCGTGCGCTACGCAGGCCCGCGGCCGGGGCGCTGGTCGTCCTCGCCGCGCTGAGTGGATGGACCTCGGCGTCCTCGACACCCGCTGGCGACCCGGCGCCGGGCCTGGACGAAGCGGTGGCGGCGCACCTGGAACGCGTGGCGGCTCACCCGCGGCCGCCGGGTTCGCCAGAGCACGACCTGGTGGCGCGCTACATCGAGGACGTCTGCCGCGCCGCCGGCGCGCAGGTGCATTCGGCGCCGGTCCTGGCAGCGCGTCCGTTCAAGCGTGGGCCGATCGTGGCCGGGATGGCCCGAAACGTGGTGGCTGTGCTGCCGGGCACGCGCCACGAGCGGGCGTTGCTGATCGTGGGCCACTACGATTCCGTCGCCACCGGCCCCGGCGCCAGCGACGACGGCGTCACCGTGGCCGCCATGCTGGCCACGCTCCAGACGCTGAGCCGCGGGCCGCGTCCGCAAAACGACCTGGTGTTTCTCTTCTCTGACGCCGAGGAGACCGGGCAGCTGGGCGCCCAGGGATTCGCCGCCCGGGACGCGGTCATGAACCAGGTGGCGGCGGTCCTGAACTTCGAGGGGCGCGGCTCGGCGGGACCGCCCCTCCTGTTCCAGACCGGGCTCGACAGCGGCGGGCTGGTGAGACGGTTCGCGCGGGCGCTGAAGGTGCCGCTGGCAAGCTCCGCCTCCGATGAGGTCTACGCGCGCCTGCCGAACGACACCGACTTCTCCGTTTTCCGCGAGCGCGGTCTGCCCGGCTTGAACTTCGCGTCCATCGACGGGTTCGCGCGCTACCACACGGCCACCGACGACCTGGCGCACGTGGATCGCGCGATGCTGCAACACCGCGCCACCCAGATGCTGGCCCTGGTGCAGGCGCTGGGGAACGCAGACCTGGCGCGTGTGCGCGCGGCGCCGCTCACGTACTTCACGATCCTCGGTCGCGTGCTGGTCAGGTACCCGCTGGGGTGGTCGCTGGCCCTGGCCCTGCTGGCAGCGGCGGCAGCCGCGGCCGCGACCTGGCGGGCCGGGCGGACGCAGGCGGGCCGCCCCGGGCGCGCGGCGGTGGCCGGTTTGGGCCAGCTCCTGCTGGCCCTGCTGCTCGCCGTCGCCACCGCGCTGCTCTGGCGGCTGTTGCGGCCGATGGCCGATGACCGCCCGTTGCCCCAGAACGGCGGCTACGTCACCGCGCCCTTCACCGCGGGCGTCGTGCTGTTCACGTTCGCCGCCCTGGTCTTCGTGCGGGGCCGTTTGAAGCGATGGTCGGCCGCCGAGATCGCCTGCGGGGCCACCCTGCTGAACGCGGCGCTGGCGCTGCTCACGGCGGTCCTGGCGCCCGGCGCCAGCTATCTCTTCACCTGGCCGGCCTTGGCCGCAGCCGCCGGTGTTCTGGCGGCGCTTTCGCGTCCACACCGGGCCCCGGCAGCCTGGGCCATCACCTTGGTCGTCGTGGCGCTGGTCGTGGCGCCGTTCGTTTATACGCTGGCCGTCGCGCTGGGGCCGATTGGTCTGCCGGTGGTCGCGTTCCTGTCCGCGCTGATGGCGGGGCTGCTGCTGCCCCTCTTCGCCGAAGAGGCCAGCGCCGCGCCGGCCGCCCGGTCGCTGCTGGCGCTGGCCGCGCTGACGCTGCTGGTGGGCCGCCTCGTCAACCGGTTCGACGCCGACCGGCCGCGCCCGGACGCGTTGCTGTCTCTGTCGGACACCTCCGCGCGCCGGGCGGTGCTCGCGTCGCCGGACGGCGCGCTGGACCGGTTCACGCGCTCGGCCCTGGGCGAGCATCCGTCCCGTGGCTCGATCGTCCAGTTCCTGCCCGAGTACACGTGGCCAGCCTGGACCGTCGAGCGACCCTATCGGTCCGAGGCCTGGTTCGATCTCCGGCGGTCAGAGCAGGCGGCGGCGGCCGCCGGTCCGGTCGTGGCGCTGGACCTTCGCGCCTATCGCCGGCTGGACGCCGTCGATCTGCGGTTCGAGGGGGACGCCCGCGTCGTGGCGCTGGAGGTGGGCGGGGCGGCGGTGGATCTCGGTTCGCACGGGGCCCGCTCGTGGTTGCAGATCCAGGGGGTCGAAGCCGGGGCCTCGGTGACCATCAAGGTCGCGACCGGCGACAAACGGGTCCGCTTGTCGGCGGTGGCGCGAACGGCGGCCCTGCCGAACGCCGGCGCCCTCTGGCAGCCGCGACCCGCGGGCTTCGTGGCGGTGCCGTCCGGGCTTGGTCCCGTCGACATCGCCGCCGTCCGGTCGGATTTCTCGCTCTGAATCGCAGCTCCCGCGGCATCACCGCGACCACCAGAAGTTCGCCTTCAGCAGGATCACGTCGACGGCCGGGCTCTTCACCACGGCCGCGGTGGTGAGCGACGCGGGTTGGCCCGGGTCCAGCGTCACCTGCGGCGCCTGCGACCGCGAATAGACCAGGTAGAGGATCGAGCCGAGCCGGTACTCCCAGCGCAGGACGACGTTCGCGTTCAAGGCCCCCTGTTCGAAGTCGGGGTTGGTGGCCGGCGCGCCGCTGGGCGACAGCGCGCTCAGGCGAATGGGCGTTCCGGCGGCCGATCGCGGGAAGGTCTGGAAGTTCGAGTAGTGGCCGGCCGCCACGAACAGCTGGGCGTACAGCTGCAATGACAGGCGCGGCGTGAACAGGTAGGTGGCGCGCACGATCAGGCTGGCGCTGTCGGCGCGCAGCTGCCCGAAGACGTAGTTCCCGCCCGGCGCCGTGGCCCCGGCGGCGAAGCGCGTCTCGCCGGCGGCGTGCGTGAAGAGGGGGTCGGCCTCGACGGTGATCTGCGGAACCGGCTGCAACAGCAGGCCCATCTGCGCTGACGTGCCGACGCCGGTCGCGCTCTTGGTGCCCTCG
>Ga0134125_10006640_pt1 | contig 13085 bp, 7 predicted proteins | sample KB31751_FD_96464 | JGI IMG/M metagenome (GOLD analysis project Ga0134125, IMG submission 96464) | Terrestrial soil microbial communities with excess Nitrogen fertilizer from Kellogg Biological Station, Michigan, USA - KB3-175-1 | ecosystem: Environmental > Terrestrial > Soil > Unclassified ... | reverse complement strand
TAAAAGGTAGAAGAAGGACTATTGAATTTGGATATAAAAGACATTTGTTATCAAAATTATTATAGATAAAGATATAAAAAGTTATTTTAAGATTATAACAAAATAAAATACCATAAAAAAAAATTTATAACATTTTCCTATTGTTTATATCCTATATCTTTTATTACTACTGCAAATAAAAATTAAAAAATACAAAAGAATTGTATCATTGAAGGTTATATATCTGGTAATGATTTTAATATCGCCAAAATTTTTGTTTTTGCATCATCCAAAGACTGGCTAGTAGAATAAACAATAAAAGTTGTTGGCCAAAAGGGTCTAAATTTAAGCAAAAAGATATAGATTTCTTTCTTGCTTATTATATGTCTAATTTACCAGATTAGAGAAAAGAAAAAACACAAAAGTCATAGTTTTTTTCCTATGGCTTTACTTAGCAGTGATCTTTCCTTAAGAAATATACTTATAAAACCTTTTCCAAATATATTCAAAGAAGCCTTACTGCAATAAGTGGTTGTTGAATTCAAAAGTATACCCGGAAGAGTATCTTATATTGGATAACAAAGATCTCAGAATTTGTTATGACGCAACTCAAATAAAGGTCGGTTCTGAGTTCGTATGGCTTTGGGTAGCAATTGAATCTAAAACTAAGAATATTGTTGTAACAAGCATATCAAAAGAAAGAAATATGCTAGTAGCAGAAAAATTTTTGCCGAATATTGTCAAAGAAAATAACAAGTATCCGGTTTCATCAGCAGGTGGAACATAGTATCCACAAGGCTGTCGATTTTTAAAGATAGAAAATCTTTTGCATTCCACTTATGAAAAAAGCCTCATTATGGAAAGAACTATTCAATACATAAAGGATAGAACTACTGAAAGCTTTGATGATTATTTTCCCTGCGGAAGGAAAAATTGCGAGTTAAAACAAGTAAAGCAATGATTTAATTTATTTGTAGATTACTACAACGTAGAAATAATAGATTAACATTAGAGCCTTTATTTTATCAAATTATTACTATACTTTCTAACATAAATTCACTAATTCACTTTCCTTGATAGGTACTTTACTACATCCTTATTGAAACGCCTTGTTCGATAGTATTTAGAAATTGATGATTTTAAATCGGTAAATCTTGATAGTGTTTTGATACTAGCAGATCATGCTTTCCCTATCTCCAGCATTCTTCAACAGCATTAAATTCAGGTGAACCTTTTGGAAGATAAATTATTCTTATGGAATCATTGTTCTCTTTCAAATATTCTTGTACTTTCTTTGAAAGGTGTTGCCGTGCTCTATATCTGTAACTAAGATGACCTTTCCCAAACTTTTCTTTATTTGTTTCAAATAGTCAAGGAAAGTATTTTGATTGAATATATCGTATTTTCTAAAAAGTTGTTTGCCTTCCATAGTAAGTGTACCAAATACACATGTCTTTTGATGTGAACCAGTTATTGTGACTATGGACTTAGTTTCTTTTGGAAGTCATAATTTTCTTTTAATTAGTACATCATGTACAAATATAGATTCATCTTGTAGTACTGCTATGGTAAATCCTTCTGGGATTTGCCTCGAGAGTATTTCTTGAACCCTTTTTTAAAAGTCTCTTTCTTTTATTTTAAGGCAGTATTAACAAATCTCCTCTGTGGGACCTTTGGTGAGAATCCCCACCACTTATGAAGCAGTATGTAAATATGCACTTCATGGTATCTTGTGCCTGTTTTTTTATAGATTATATCCATTACTTGTTTGACCTGCCATCCAGCAGATGGGTTTTAAGATATCTCTCCTCCTGTCTTATCTTTAACATCTTTTTTTCTGGTATAAATGGAGGAGGCCCCTGCCACTTCTTGAGCGGTCCTTTAATCTTTCTAATCCGTATTCATCAAATCTATCTAGCCATTTGTAGGCCCCACATCATCTTGATTTGTGTAATTCTCTTTCTGCTACTTTGGATGATTACTGACTATCAATTCTAACACATCTAACAAGAAAAATTCTTTCTTTTACATCGCCATCTGTTTGTTTTTTGCATACATTATTCAATTGTTCTGGATACACATCATCAATAAGAGGCAAAGATGTATACAGGGATGAGTAACTAAGCTAAATGTATTGAGAATAAAATTATTTTATAATTGTATGAATTTATGTTAGGTAGTATAATAAACTTCTACTTTGATATTTTATAACACATTTACACTTCTAACACTTGTCTTATCTTACAATCATCTATTTGGAAAACCTAACGAAATTTTTAGATTGTTTTCGTCATTGTTTTCACTAATTTCTTTTAAATCTATTTTCCTAACTATTGCTCGTATTTAATCAAAATACTGCATCTTAAATTTTGCTGTAATAGTTATATTTTTTTTCTTTCCAATTACAAAAAGGGTTAAAATGTTAGAGTGTTATTTAAAATAATATTTCTTATTTCTTTGATGGTGAAATATTAGTTTGGTTTTTTTGTCAAAAATATTTCTTGGATCGGTATTTCTGTATCCAATTATAAATTGATTTATGATAAATCTATTTACTGTCTTTAATGATTCTATAAGAACGACCTATAAATAGAGATACAAAAAGAGTAAGGGATATATATTGGTCTGGTCCTTTGTTTTGCATCTTTCAATATAATGCATTTGTAGATATAAATTCAAGTTAACAGAGGTAATATAATTATATTCCAGTTCTTCTAATTTTCTAATACATTATAACATTCTTAGAAATTGAATCATCAGTATTATGATTTGATTGATCCTGTATTGATTTCATAAATTCAACCTCATGGCCTTTAATTCTATTTGAGCTATGGTGGATAGTATCTGTAATGGGGTAGTATTTTATAGCATAATAGTTAAATGAATAGTTCAAACTTTTTATTGTATTAGAATTTGTTTTATCTATATTTTGATTCTTATTGTTTATGCTATAAAGATTATTTGAATATTGTAAGTTAGACAGGTCATTATAATTTAAATCACTAATATCTTTATCATAATTTTAAGATATATTGGTAACAAATGGAATATCTTTGATCAAAAGAACATGATTTTTCCAATGTTATTATCAAAGGCCATATTCAAAAGAAAGCTTCAGCTTGATACTATTATTGGTCTTTATCCAAAAAAAGGAATGGGAATAGATTCAAGACCAGCTGTTAAATTTTCGGAATTTTTAAATCTGTATTTAGTTGGAGATGGCAGAAATTGTCCATCAATTGGCGGGAGCTCTGATACAGATTTACTTCTCCTGTTTCTTGTAGCAATTTAATAAATGAACAAATTAGCACCAACAGCAGCAGCATTGATTCGCATAATTACTGTATAGAAAGACAAAGGTCTATAATATCTTCTTCATAAATACATCTGCTCTGTGATCATTATTATAAGGAGGAATATCAATAAATCCATTCTTTAGATACAGGTGCCTTGAAGCTTTAAGATCCTTTGAACTATACAATAATATTTTGTAGTAGCCAGCTTTCTTTGCATAATCGAGTGCTGTATCAAGCATTTGTTGCCCTATTCCTTTTCCTCTAAATTGTTTTGATAAAAACATTCTCTTTAGTTCACATATATTTACAGGATCATCATTATTGGTATCGTCCAAGAAAGTTTCCTTTACTTTTCTTATTGCAACTGTCCCTATTATTTTAGAGTTATCTTTACATTCAACTATCCAAAAACAACCACCGTCATCTTTATTATAATGGTTTTTTATATCCATTAAGTCTGAATCAAGATTATCAAAATCTAGTGCAATTTTAAATTCATTAACGAGTATAGCTGAAAGGAATCGCAAGACAATTTCCTTATCATCATCTATATATTCTCTTATTCGATAATTTTTTAACAAATATGATATATATTGCCTATATTCTAATATTAACAATATATTTTAAAACAATCTCTAAATTTGGTTAATTGAAAAAAAAGTTATTTAATTTAATACTCAATGATAAATTCAGTGTTTTAATTAAGAACAGCTAAAAATTATGATACTTCTTTTAATTTACTATATCTTATATTTTATTCCTTATTTAAAAAGGCCCTGTTCACTTAAGCCTTATTTTCTTATTGTGATAGACTAAAAACAGTTTTAACCATTTTCTTACATGCTTTAGCTTACATTTCTGTCTTTTGCATGGAAAATAGTCATCAAAACTTTCTGTAGTTCTATCTTTTAAATATTGCATCGTCCTTTCAATGACACTTTTCCCAAAAGAGGAGTGGAGATGATGCTCTATCTTTAATAATTTGCATGCTTGGGGATACCACGTGCCACCGTCTGCTGTTGAAATTGGATGCTTGCCATGTCTATTTATTAAAAAGGCAATAAATCGCTCAGCTACAATCAACATAGTTCTTTCAAATGATATATCAATATGAAGCATTTGTCTATGCTTTGGTTCTATAGCTACCCATCAGAGCCACACTAGTTCTCAAAAACCAATCTTTATCAGCGTTTCATCTCTATTATAAATTCAAATATTTATTTTCATTGATAATATGTTTTGTGGTTTGAACTTTTGAATCCATCAGTTCCATATGGAAACGTGATTTCGCTTGATAAAACAAGAATACAGTAGTCTTTCGGCTGCTGTTCGCCTTAACGATAAACCGAAAAAATAAAAATATAGAGCATAACCAATATACACTGAAGGCGTTTTGTTTCTTGAGTTCATGAAAGAGATATGGCATATTCAAGCTATAGATTTATCGTTAAGTGAACAGATCTTTTAAAAATATTATTGCATTAATAATATAGTTTGTTAACTAATACTTTATCTATTATTTAGTATTAACCAATATTGGATAACATTGGCATTTAAATGTAAAAAGTGTAATTTAGAATTTGATGAGAAAAAAAGACTAGAAATTCATAAAAAGGTGCACGGTCGTAAATCAAAGGTATCAGAGTATGGAAGTCCAGAATTTAATCAAGATAGATTAAGAGGTTAATTCAAATACTTTCATTTTTTTCGGGTATTATTTGTTAGTAATGTATATAACATAAAATAAAGTCATTTTGTAAATGTTTGTATGATTTATTTTATTTATTAAAGTGTATTCAGCTAATACTACTATATCCTGTGTGATTATAGTGATTCTTCGCCTTAAGTGATCCGATTTGTATGATGCAAGTGGTTGTTAGTTAAGTTTGCACTTGCATATAAAATATGACTTTATAGATAAAGGTAATTTTTATTTTTAATATAAAATTAATATATAGTATTAGAAAAAAGTCTTGAGATAAAATATCATATTCAAAGTGCTTTGTTGCATGATTATTTTAAATCGTTTTTTGTCGACGTCTTACTCTTATAATAAAATGTAAAGTCGTAATTTAATTTAATTTGTCAAGGGAAGGATGTAGTTTTAACTGTTTTTCAAATCATGCAACAAAGCATATTCAACGAAGAAAGAGACCAATTCTCCTTTGATTTATCAGATTTGCAAAAAGTTTTGTTAGTTAGTGACAAATTGTTTCATTGATAAGATAAAAAAAGCAATCTAGCTAATAAAAGAGATTTGGAATTAAACAGCAATAATTAGAGGAAGAGAATGTATGTCTTTTCTCTTCCCCATTAAACAATGGATTCGTCTATCCTATGTTCTGATGTCCTTGTTCGTAATGGTGAATTACTAAGGTATTGAAAATGCACATTTTAAGAATAAAAGGATTTTTGTAATATATTTAGATAAGATATAAAATATTATGCTCAAAGGAAGAGAAAGAATAGACCAATACTCCTCCTTTGAGAGATTTTGTCGTTCTCGAATAAATGAAGATGACATACTGCTCTATGCTCATATTAGTAGTGGTTATTAGTCCGCCACTATGATGCATTTGAATTGTTAGCTAGTATAGATATAGAGCATTTTTGCCAATAAAAGGTTAATTGTTTGAATATCGCTTTTTTATAATCATAAACTATAAAAAGATAATTACGATTTCGTTATTTTTTGTAGTGGATATTAAGATATAAACAGCTTATTGAAACAGTAAATTACAATATGAAATATTTTGAAAAAGGACCTTTTAAATAATTTCAACGTCTATTACTTCAAAAAATGAATAAAGATTCGTGAATTTTAAAGAGAAAACTTGATTAACTATATTTTTAAACCCTATTAAAATCTTTTATATCCAAAATAAGTTTAATGCATTAAAATAAGATCATCCTGTTCATTTATTTCTACAATATTTTTAAATTTAGAGATTATTGATCTTTCTGTCACATTTTTAATATCGTTATAACTAACAATCACAAAATGTTTATCTGAAATATGGATTAAGTTATCTAATGTTTCATTTAATAAATTTGCATTTTCATCAAAATCCCTTTTTAGATTATATTTATTATTGTTTTTTCTATTTGTTTTAAATAATGTATCTAGCAAATCTATAACAATTATCTCTATCTGGTAATCTATCTTGTTTATCAATTTCGGAATTTCATTAATTATGATATTTGCAAGTTGATAGAATGTAAATGCTCTCACTACTATTATATTATCTAGAACTTTATTGATTTTAAATGCTTTTTTTATCGACTGGTTGATTAAATTCTGATGTATATATCCTAAATTATTACCGTTTCCTGCATCTATTAATATGGTTTTGTTTTTCTTATTGCAAGTGTTATTTTTACTAAAAAAATAAAATTCAAAACAAAATTGCGCAAAAAGAGAATATAAAAAATTATTATTATTAGCATTTTTCGATTCTCTGTTAACAATACAGATATTTTTCTTATCCGAATAATTCAATAGATTGTCAATCTCAGGCATATTAAATAATTTTCTTCTTTGTTCTTGTAGCTTGTCAAATGCATTGACAAATTGAACTGAAAATTCTTTTGAAGTTGAATACATATTTTACCATCTCCCTATTAGGATAATTTTAGGAAACTTTCTTTTTCTATACTGTTCTAAGTATATTATATTATCATTTACTTTAAATTTGTTTTCATTTGTTAATTTTTTCATGTATAGTTATTGAAAATTGAATTAATACGTGTTACGTAGTGTAACACTGATTATAAAGTAACTGGCAATATTGTCGATATTTTAGATATTTTGTTATTTAGTGTATTTGAAATGAGTAAAATCAGACAGGAAAGTTTCTTTGGATGATCCAAGACTATATTTTTTTATATTCTCTTTGACTGATTGTTGGATAAATTTATCACAGTAACAACATCCAAACGATTAATAATTAAAATGGTTATTTGATATAATATCTAATACATCTAACATAACTGAGGTTTAATTATTACCATTATCATCATTATTATTTAATTTGATTTTTGTTATTAAGTGGCCTTCTTGTCCACTACTTTAGTCATTTTAAACATTATTTTTGTTATTTTTCTTTTTTTGTTAATTGATATAGCATTTTGTTACAAATATCTTAATTATGAATTTGGCGGATAATAGTGCTATTTACTATCGGTATTCACAGCCTTCACTGTTTTCAACAGGAAACATAAAATTAGATTTTTATTTTATCTTTATATTAAGTATTAATGATCTCAAAATAGATATATAACTATTCAAATGAGGAACATTGGGATCTAATTACCTTGAATATTGAAAATAACCTCGAATATTTATGACGTTGTTTGTTATGGTGATGAATTGCTCTATCAGTATAGAATAATATAGCTAGTTAGTGAATAAAAGGATTTTTGATTGAATAACAATAATCATAGATGAAGAAGAGAAAGCGAGAACTTTCTTCCTCCTAGAAATGATAACTATATGCCTTATGCCCATGGTTAGTAATGAAACAATACTTTATTAGTATTGGAGGTAGCTATTTTAAAAATAAAATGATTTTGAAATTATCTAATATAAATAACATTCATAGGAAAAAGGAAACCACATTAACCTTCTTCCTTTGATTATGATTATGTATCATTGATTTGGCCTAGAGAAATAGATAGATATTTTAAGAATAAAAGGATTTGTAATGTTGTAAGAAAAAATTATGAAATAATCCAAAGATATTTCTATATAAAAACATGAGTTACTTAAATGAAGATTAAAAGGTTTAAATTATTCAATAAAAATTAAATGGTAATTAAAATTGTCTTGATTATTTTATTTGCTAACCACTATATGGCCTTTCATATCTGGATGAAATAAGCAAAAGTAGTCAAAGACTCCTGGCTTGGCAAATTTTAGATTGTAGATTCCGTTACTTATAATGCTGCCAGAGCTAAACATCTTTCCTGATGTGATTGGATTATAATCTTTGCCTGATGTAACTGTATGCTATTACATCTGCATTTATCCAGGTTACTGTATCTCCAACTTTTATATTGATTGGATTTGGCTCATGAGATTGCAGTCCGCTTACACCAACAATTGTAACTTTATTTTTTGAATTAAATGATGAGCTTTGTTCATTAGTTGATGGAATATTAGATTGTTGTTGTTGTTGTTGTGATTGCTTTATAAAACCTTCATGAATTTATATTTTATAAATAAAATATCGAATTAATGTTATAATTTTTATTAACTATTTTTGATTAAATAAGAAAATTCTATTATATCGTTCTTTTATTTAAATATCAACACTATATACAAAAAATAAAATATAAATAACAATTTATTATTCTTTTGTTAAAAGTATATCTAATTAAAATCACAAAAGTAGATGGTTTGTTTGGAGTGTTACAGTATCCTACGTGACCATACGTTAAAAAGACGTAAACGAACCCAATGAGAGCCTATTTTTTCACATTTCTCACAGTCTTTAATATTTCCCTTTTTTCAATGTCAACATCATTAATGTGTAACATGGCCCTTCTTGATTATTTGACATACTGTTTTATATTATGTATTTTATAGTAATTAAATAAAATTGAAAGTATGTATTAATCCGGTAAGAATTTTATCTAATTTTTTTATCTATTCTTTATTATTTTAAATGATTGTTTTAATGGTTATCTAGTTCTGTGATAACAATAATTTTCTGTTGCTTTTAAAAAAAGATGCAAAAGAAAATTGTAACGAAATATTGTTAAAGATATTAATTTCAATAATATAGAGGATAATTGAATACAATTCATTTTTTCATTGTAGTACTAATTTCAATTTCTATAACAAATTTAATAATTGTTTTTGCTGAACCGGATAATAAAATAATTTATTCGAGTTGGATTTTAATTATTAATTCTTTAATTGCTGCTGCATTGTCCATCTTTATTCTTATAAAGGATAAAGACAACGACAAGAAAGATAAAACCAAAATTCATTTAGCAATTGGGCTAGTCTTTTGGTTTATTGCAAATGTAATATGGGGATATTATGAAATAATGCTTGATGTTGTATCGCCAGTTCCTTCTTTAGCTGATTTTTTCTTATTGACTGCATATGGATTTCTGATTTATAGATTAATAGTAACATATAATAATATTGATCATAACGTAAATAAAAAAATCCTTTTTTTAATAATCTCGGTTACAATATTATTTTTACTATATATACTAATTTTAACCCTCAATCTATCTGAATTATCAAGTTTCAGAGGCATCATGCTTTTTGTAGTTACAATTGCTTATCCTATTTTAAATTCCGTTTTAACTGTGTTTGCTATACTCATTCTAATTGGAATAAAGAATGATAAACATCACTTTATTCCGTGGGTAACAGAATTAGTTGGACTTTTAGCAATAGTTATTGGTGATAGCTGGTTCGCAATCATAGTTCTAACTTCTTTTGTAGAACAATTATGGATATCATCTCTATTATTATCTGCACATTATTTGCTAATTGCAGGTGGCCTTGTTTGGTATATGAGACATTCAATTAAGTGGCAATCTAAAGACATTATTTACAAGATTATAATAAAAACAAGAAATCGAATCTCAAAAAAAGTTTTGTTTGGATTACTCGTATTGACAACAATGTCAATAATTTTGAGCATATATTCTACAAATGTTTTCAGCAACGATGATAACAAATATTTTATCAATAAAAAGATATTCGATTCTCAAAGTTCATTTGATAGTGAATCAGGAAAAAAAGAATTTGTGATTGGGGCTATTATGCCATTTACAGGCTCCTTATCATCTATGGGCAAATCAATTAAAGTTGCACTAGATAAAGCAGAGAATGATATAAACCAATATTTTCAAGAAATGAATTCATCATATCGTTTTAATATATTGATGGCAGATTCAAAGACAAGTCCTCAAGATAGCCTTGTAGCCATAAAAAAATTACATGAGAAGGGGGCAAATATTATTTTAGGGCCCGCTACAAGCACAGCTGTTTCTGCTGTAAAAGATTATGCTGATGCTAATAACATTATACTTGTTAGTTATGCAAGCACTTCTCCACTACTTTCCATTAAAGGAGATAATCTTTTTCGTTTAGTTCCTGATGATACAAATCAAGGTAAAATAATTGCAGAAAAAATGATTAAAGACGGAATAAAAGTTATTGTTCCATTTTGGAGAGATGACGTTTATGGAAATGAACTGTATAACTCAACTAAATTAGATTTTATAAAACTTGGAGGTAAAGTAGAAGACGGCATTACATACGAGCCTCATACAGGCAGGTTTGCTACAAGTTTACACAGAATAAATTTTATTATGTGGGATCAACAGCTAAAAAAACTTAATACGGAGGTATCAGATGCAATAAAAAGATATGGTGCAAAGTCTGTTGCCGTCTATATAATATCTTATGATGAAATAGCACCCATTTTAATACAAGCACAAAATTATGATATGCTTGCAAAAGTAAGATGGTATGGTAGTGATAGTATAGCTCAAAGTTCTCACCTTACAAAAAATTGGGATGCGGCAGATTTTGCAATGAAAACCAACCTTACCAACCCCTTATTTTCAATAAACAGTAATAATTCAAAAGATATCAAGAGCCTGGAAGAAAAGCTAATAAAGGAAATACATGAAGTAGGTTCAATAACCTATCCTGCAATCGCTTATGATTCTTATTGGCTTGCATCGATGAGTCTTTTTAAAAACAGCACTAATAAGTATGATAATAATAGTATAACAAAATCATTCAAACAAATAGTTTTTGATACTGCTAATACTATAGATGGACTATCTGGTAAAATCCTTTTAAATAATGCAGGGGATCGTATAAATGGTAATTATGATTTTTGGATGATTAATAAAAATAATAAAGGCTATGAATGGTATAAAGAAAACTAAAGTAAATAGGAAGTAATTATCTTTTAAAATCACTATTTTTCTTTTTTGCTCTAATACTTTGTACAACATCTTTTTTATAATGTATTTTGATTTAGATTTTCGTCTTTGAGTAATAAAATTACGTTTTTGAGACATATTAATAAATTGCGCAGTTTTTTATTGTCTTTTTATGCTCCCTTTTATATCTTTAATTGATGGGGTTTATGGTAAAGTATTTTGAGCCTTTTTTGGACAAAAAAGAAACATTAAAAATGTTTGTCTTTATTATAGTAATTTCTAATAATGTTTTTTATATCTAGTATTTTTGTTGAGACATTGTTTTAGTCATTTTACCTATTGCAAATTTTGGACTTTTATATATAGAGACAATAGAATTACCAAATTCTCTTATATTTCATCTAAAATTAACAACTAACTCTGAGAGTGTTTTTATGATTATTAAAATAACTTCTTTTTTTGATATTTCAAAACGTTTGTTTCATTTTTATAAATAAAATGATATATGCATAATTTGCATATTATATGAAATATTGGTAAAATTGTTTGATATTGTAAACTATAAAACATATAGCAATACTTCAAAATATGCACATATTACATGGTAGATATATTATGTTAGATAGTTTAACTGAAAATAGAGTTGACCATAAAAAACCTCGACAAGAAGGAATTACCTACATAATTGATAAATTCCAAGGTTTTGACAAAGAGAATTTTGAAATTATATCTCCATTTATAGATATGGTCAAAATTTATGGGGCATACCCTCTATTAATATCAGAAGATCATCTAATAAAAAGAATTGATTTTTATCATAAAAACAATGTGCTAGTTTCTGCAGGCAGTACTTTGACAGAGTACGCAGTAAGAGAAAACGTATTTGAAAAATTTATTGAAGAATCAAAAATAGCTGGATTTGATATAATAGAAATTAGTGAAAATAATATACATCTTTCACTAGAGGAAAAGAAAAAAATAGTGAAAATTATAAAGTCTCATGACCTAAAACATCATTGGAAAATAGGTAAAAAGGATCCAAGAAGGCAATTGACATTTGAAGAGACAATAAAAAGAATAAACGAAGCTTTAGAAATTAATCAAGAGAAAATAATACTTGAAGCAAATTTAGGATATAATGTAGGAATATATGATGAAAAAGGAGAAATCAAATGGAATCTTTTATCTGCAATTACATCCAAGATTCCTCCTCATAATATAATTTTTGAAGCACCTCTTGAAATTCAACAGGCAGTTTTAATTGCTGAATTTGGCCAAAGAGTAAATATTGGCGAAGTGAAATTAGAAAATGTAGTATCTATTGAGTCTCAAAGAAGAGGGTTTCTATCTAAAGCAAGCTTTAGCATATCTCCGGTAAAAAAAGGACCTGAAGGTAGCCCAGCTACCAAATTTATTTATCATATTATTCGTAATAAACATCCGGTAGAACAAAGTGAACTTATTTATATTACAAATCTTCCACGGAGAACTGTTCAAGCATCAATAGAAGAATTAAGAAATCAGGGACTCATAATAGAAAAAAATAGTCTTGATGATACTAGAAAAAAGATTTATAATTTAGTTAAAGATGACTGGATATAAAATTTTTTTCCTGACCTTATTTCGCTTTTCAATTATCCCATAGGAAAATAATTTATCTTTTTTTCCTTAATTTTTTATAAATCAAGACTATTTAGATTGTACAAATTATAGCCTAGTTTTGTTAAAAATTGTATTTAAAAATTTATAAAAATATTTAAGCCATAATAATAGTTATCTTATGCTTTGTTGCATGATTATTTTGAATCGTTTTTTGTCGACGTCTTATTCTTATAATAAAATGTAAAGTCATAATTTAATTTAGTTTGTTAAGAGAATGATGCAGTT
>Ga0134125_10006639_pt1 | contig 13086 bp, 10 predicted proteins | sample KB31751_FD_96464 | JGI IMG/M metagenome (GOLD analysis project Ga0134125, IMG submission 96464) | Terrestrial soil microbial communities with excess Nitrogen fertilizer from Kellogg Biological Station, Michigan, USA - KB3-175-1 | ecosystem: Environmental > Terrestrial > Soil > Unclassified ... | reverse complement strand
TCTGCGATGATCGGTTGTGTATCCACTCCCTCTTCGGCTCGTGCTGGCGGTTCGGCCTCTCGCACAGTTTCAGCCGGCGGCATCTCAACTATCGGGGCGGTTTCCTCAGCCGGAACCGATTCTTCCGTCCTGGCGTGATGGATACGTAACTCCTCTTCACGGTCCGGTGAGGCAGGAGCTTCCGGTACTTCAGGCAACGTTGGCTCTTCGGCCGCAACATGTTCAACCCCGGACTCCGGCGATTCTTCGGGTGCAGCCTCGGTAGGTGGCTTCGGGGTTTCGACTTCAACAGGTCTCTCCACTGCAGCCGGCGGCGTGGACACAGGTTCAACGACAGGTTCGGACTCCACGGGTTCCCTGGCGACGGATTCTGCCTCAAGGGTCGCAGGCGGCTCATCATCAGCCGCTTCCAATAGTTCGACTGGTGGTGGGGCTGGCAATTCCAACGGGGGTGCTTCGGCAGCCGGTGGCTCTTCAGGTGCAGCCTCGGTGGATGGCTTCGGAGGTAAATCATCACTCTCAAGCGTCCGGCGGCTTCTGGCCAATGCAGCCTCAAGTGGTGAGGGCTTCGCCGGTTCGTCCGATTCGATAGCTAAGATACCGAACCTCTCGGGCTTGGCCTTGGACTGGCGGGCTTCTTCCTCGGCCTCTTGCTTGCGCCGGCGTGCCTCTTCGCCTTCGGCGGCACTATCAGGAATAATCGGCGAGCCTTCTCTCATGACATCAACAGGGGTTGGCCGCCTGTCCTACATTTGCATTCATAAGAGTTTTAGTATACGATGGGAAGCGTCATTTAGCAACTTCGCTGCCCCTGTGAGGGCGGTGATATAACCCGGAGGCGGCCCCGAAATGTACATCACGACCCAACCCTTGCTGGAAGTTGCCGCCCCGGCGCGCTAACTCTTCACCCACAACAAACACCTTTCATAGCCCATCACATGTAATCCGCGCTGCGAGGAGGCAGTGCCATGAGAACCCGTAAATCCATTTCTACCATCCGTAAAACATTGCGTATCGACTGGCACTACACCAAACGGTATCTCTTCGATTTTCTCGCCGGCGCCATTGGTGCCGCCTTGGGCGTCATTTTCCAGAACATGATTCCGCCGCTGATCGTGGCGCGGGTGTTCGCCAAACTACAGTCCGCATACGTCCATCACGAAGCCTTACACTTCTCGGCTTTCCTGCCATATCTGTTATGGTTTAGCGCCGCCATGATAATCGGGGCGTTTTTCTGGCGCATACAGTCCTACTATGTGTGGCAGTTCGAGATCAAGGTCTGGCGTGATATGGCGAATGATATTTATGACCATCTGCAGTCGCAGAGCCAACGTTTTCATGCCGACCGTTTCGGCGGTGCGTTAGTCTCTCAGACCAATAAGTTCTTGAGTTCCTATGAACGGCTGATGGACGATTTCATCTGGAGCATCGTGCCAAGCCTGACCAGCATCATCGTGGCAATCGGTGTGCTATTGTTCGTTTCCTTCCAGTACGCGCTGGTCCTGATAGTCATCATCGTCATCTATCTAGTGCTTATGTCCCGGCGCATCGTCAAACAGTTGCCGTATAACACCAAGCAGGCCGAGCTCGTCAGCGAGCAGACCGCCGCACTGGCCGACGCCATTACTAATATGAGCACCATCCGGGCCTTTGCCGGCGAGCGTTATGAGTCGAAGCGTTTCGGTGGCGCCAGCGATCGTCTCTTCAAGGCTAGCCACACCCTGTCGATAGAGATTCTGAAGTCGGAAGCCCTGAGTCATTTCCAGACCAATGGTTTCCAGATCATTGCGCTACTGGCCGGTCTGATCGCGGTCACCGGCTACCACACGAACGCCAGCATCCTCTATCTGGCCATCAGCTATACCCAGAACATCACCAACCAGTTGTGGCAGTTCAGCCGGTTGATTCGTAATATCAACCGCAGCCTGGGTGACGCTGTCGAGATGACAGAGATTCTCAACCTCGAGCCTGAGATCAAGGATCCGGATGAGCCGCAGAAAGCGCGCATCAAGCGCGGTGAGGTGCGGTTTGACAAGGTCGCTTTTTCGTACCCAGAGAATACCGAGGAGGCATTGTTCACGGACTTAAGCTTCAAGATCAAGCCGGGCGAGAAGGTGGGCCTGGTCGGACCGAGCGGCGGTGGCAAGACTACTGTCACCCGCCTGTTGCTCAGGTTCATGGATATCGCCAGCGGTGAAATCAGCATTGACAGCCAGGATATCGCTGCCATCCGTCAGGCGGATCTGCGCCAGCATATCGCCTATGTGCCGCAGGAACCGATTCTCTTCCACCGTAGCCTGATGGAGAATATTCGTTACGGACGGCCCGGAGCCAGCGACAAAGAAGTCATCGCCGTGGCCAAGATGGCGCACGCCCATGAGTTCATCGAGAGCTTGCCCGACGGGTATGATACTTTGGTCGGCGAGCGTGGCGTCAAGCTGAGCGGCGGTCAGCGCCAACGTGTAGCCATCGCCCGCGCCATGCTGAAGAATGCGCCTATCCTGGTATTGGATGAGGCGACGTCAGCACTCGACTCCGAAAGTGAAGTACTAATACAGGACGCGCTCTGGAAACTGATGGAAGGCCGCACCGCCATCGTCATCGCGCACCGCCTCAGCACGATCCAGCGCATGGACCGCATCATCGTCATGGAAGAGGGTCGGATCCTCGAAGAGGGTTCTCATAAACAGCTGCTGCGTAAAGACGGCACCTATGCTCGGCTGTGGGCTCACCAATCCGGCGGCTTCCTCGAGAACGAGTAGCCCCCCGTTAGGCCTCTTCGGCTTTTTTGTCTTCTTTGGCTGCTTCGACAGATGAGGGTTTCGGTTCGTCCTGACCCTTGCCGCCAGGCTTGTCTTCACCCTGCTGGCCCTGTTCGGACTCACCTTCACCGGCAGCCTCGCCGGCTTCTTCACCTTCGGTCTCGCCTTCTTCGCCTTCGACTTCTTCCTCTTCGGCACCGGCGGCAGCCTCGTTGGCAGCAGCCAACGCACTCGGTTCATACACGGTAGCAATGGCATGATTCAGATCGGTTTCGATTTCCACGCCTTCTGGCACAGTGAGGTCGGCCACGGTCACGTGGTCACCGATTTCCACCAGTTTCTCAGCGTCATATTCGAAGAATTCCGGCAGCTTGGTCGGAATGGCTTTGACCTGCACGGTTTCCAGCTGGCTGAGCACGATGAGGCCATTTCGTTCTGCCGGGCTGGAATCATTATCTTCGCCATAACGCGGCCGGACAGGGATCTCGGCATCGACCTTCTGGTTCTTGTCGACGGCATTGAATACTAGGTGTACGAGCTGATGTTTGCGCGGATCGAATTCGGCATCCTTGATAAGCGCTACGAAACTCTGGTCGCCAGTCTTAAGCTCGACTGGGTGATGTTTGCCGGCCTGGCGCCAAACTTTCAGCATCGTCATACCGTTGCCCTGCACATGTAGCGAGGGTTTGCCGTGATCGTGGATAACGGCCGGTATCTGTCCTTCGGCACGCAGATGCTTGACGGCCTTACCCGTGACTGTGCGCTCCTGCAGTTCCAGCGTGATTGAATCCTTAGGCATAGTGCGGGCTATTATAACAGATAAAACTGGACGTGCGAAGCAAAAGCGATTAGGCTAAGGCGTATGCCAAGCGTATCCGACATCATCCAAAGCGGTGGTCTGCTACTCATAGCTGCCATCATTTTCGCTGAGTCGGGTATGTTCGTGGGTTTCTTCTTCCCTGGCGACACCTTGCTCTTAAGCGCCGGGGTGTTTGCCGCCCAAGGCAAGCTGTCTCTGCCGCTCGTCATCATCGTCGTGGCCCTGGCTGCTATCGCCGGTGACAACACTGGTTACCACATCGGCAAACGCTACGGACGGCGGCTCTTTCGCAAACCTGACGGCCTGATCTTCCGCCAGGAGTATATCCAGCGGGCCGAGGCGTTTTATGAACGGTTCGGCAGTCGCACTATGCTCATCGCCCACTTCGTGCCGATCGTCCGCACATTCGTACCGCCGGTCGCTGGCGTGGCCCGGATGGATTATCCGAAATTCGCCTTGTTTGATGCCATCGGTGATACGGCTTGGGCGGTGAGCGTCACCCTGATCGGCTATTGGTTCGGCACTAAGATCCCGAACATTGACCACTACATCCTGTTGGCCGTGGCAGCCGTGGTGATAATCACGCTCGGACCGACCTTTTACCACATCTTCAAAGCCCTGCGCGAGAAAAAACGCTCCAAGAACGTCAAAAAGGACCGTTAGGCTTTAGAGGCTGGTTGTCCGTCTTGCACTTCTTCGGAAAGCGCCGCAGAGGCTTCGGCCCGGTTTAGCAGATCATGCAGAAGTGGAACTGCCCGGCTTTTACGGATCCGCCTGAAATCCTGTACCGATTCCCGTCCGGAGTTGACCAGCCGTGGCACGCTGTCCGGATTCAGGACGGAAGCGACGACTGCCACCGCCGTCTCGCCGGTAGCCGTGGCAAGCAATGCTTTCCGATATTGTAATGATTGTGTGTGGGCACCACTGCCTTCTTCTCGCCTACCTTGTGCGGTATCAAGCCGGCTAGCCACAGTAAGGACCAGGTCGGCATTTTCGTCACCTTTGGCAGCATCTTCCAGACTGCGGGCCAAGCTGCCCGCTTCGCGGACCCCGTCAGCCTCTAAGCTGCCGAGGATGTCCAGTTCGGCCAGACGGACAATGCCTTGCACCTGGACTGCACTCAAATCCTGCACCGCCTTTCCTTCGGCCGCGAGTGCATCACCGATACGCTGTTGCAGCGCACTGAACCGGTCCGGTTCCGTCACCGGAGTGGCACTAGGGTCGACGTTTTGGTGTTGGTTCGCCATGATATGTACTATACCACAGTTGATAGATTTTTGCAATATTGAGGGCTACAGGAGGGGCTTCAAGTACTGGCCGGTGTAGCTCTGCTTGACCTTGGCTACCTGCTCCGGCGTACCTTCGGCGATGACCTGGCCGCCGGCGCTGCCGCCTTCTGGACCCATGTCGATCAGCCAGTCGGCATTCTTGATGACATCGAGGTTATGCTCGATGACCACCATGCTATTGCCGTTTTCAACCAGTGCATGCAGCATATGGAGCAGTTTGTCGACGTCAGCCATGTGCAGGCCGGTGGTCGGCTCGTCCAGGATGTACAGCGTACGACCGGTGGGCCGGCGAGAAAGTTCGGAGCTGAGCTTGATGCGTTGGGCCTCGCCGCCGCTCAAGGTGGTGGCCGATTGGCCAAGCGTGATGTAGCCGATGCCCACGTCGACAAGCGTCTGCAGCTTGCGGGCGATGGCCGGGATATTACCGAAGAACTCCAGGGCCTGGTCGCAGGTCATAGCCAGTACGTCGGCGATGGTCTTCCCTTTGTAGTGGATTTCCAGTGCTTCGCGGTTGTAGCGCTGACCATTACAGACTTCGCAGGGCACATACACGTCCGGCAGGAAGTGCATCTCGATCTTGATGATACCGTCGCCGGCGCAGTTCTCGCAGCGCCCGCCTTTGACGTTGAAACTGAAGCGGCCGGCACTGTACCCGCGCAGCTTGGCCTCGGGCATGCTGGCGAACAGCTCACGGATCGGCGTGAACAGGCCGGTATAAGTGGCAGGGTTGGAGCGCGGTGTGCGGCCGATGGGGCTTTGATCGATGACAATGGCCTTGTCGAGCTGTTTGATGCCCTCGATGTCATCATGCTTGCCGGGCACGGTCGAGGCGCGGTGTAACCTGGCCTGGAGTTCCTTGGCGAGGATATCGTTGATGAGACTCGATTTACCGGAGCCGCTGACGCCGCTGACTACCACCAGTTTGCCTAAGGGGATGCTGACGTCGACGTTCCGCAGGTTGTTCTCACGGGCGCCCTTGATGAGCAGTTCCTTGCCGTTGCCGGCGCGCCGCTTCTTGGGAACGGCTATCTTCTTTTTGCCAGACAGATAATCGGCGGTGACGCTATCGGGCTGCTTGGCGACCGTATCCGGCGCGCCGGCCGCCACCACCTTGCCACCGTGCAGACCGGCGCCCGGTCCGATATCGAGCAGATAGTCGGCGGTGCGGATGGTCTCCTCGTCGTGCTCTACCACGATGACAGTATTGCCTAAATCACGCAGATGTTTGAGTGTCCTGATCAGCCGGGCATTGTCGCGCTGGTGCAAGCCGATGCTGGGTTCGTCCAGCACGTACAGCACACCCATCAGACCGGAGCCGATCTGGGTGGCCAGCCGGATGCGCTGGGCCTCACCGCCGCTCAAGGTCGCGGCGCTTCTGAGCAGGTTCAGGTAGTTCAGGCCAACGTCCTGCAGGAACTGCAGCCGGGCGCCGATTTCCTTCAGGATCATCTGGGCAATCTTGGCATCCTTCTCATTCAGCTTCAGGTCATTGAACCAGTTAAGCGCTTCGTCAATCGAGAGCTGGCAGATGTCCATGATCGAATCCTTGCCGATGGTGATGGCCAGAACCTCGGGCTTCAGGCGTAAGCCACCGCAAGCGTGGCAAGGTTTCTCCTGCATGAAGCGCTCAATATCGCGGCGGATGAAGTCACTGTCGGTCTCCTTATGGCGACGCTCCAGGTTCGGCACGACCCCTTCGTAGGTGGTGTCGAACGACCGGCCCAGGCCCAGGCCCACCCGGAACGTCTCCTTGCCGGTGCCGTACATGATCAGATTGAGCTGCTCCGGAGTCAGTTCGCTAGTCGGCACATGCAAGGAAAAGCCGTACTTGTCGGCCACGGCCTGGAGTTTCTTCATATACCAGTTGTCGACGTTGATCCGGTTATAGGGGCGGATGGCACCCTCGGCGATGGTCAGATTGCCGTTCGGGATGACCAGGTCAGGATCAACCTCCAGCCGGCTACCAAGACCAGTACAGACCGGGCAGGCGCCATGCGGCGAATTGAAGCTGAAAGTGCGCGGTTCCAGTTCTGGAATGGTGATCTCAGGGTGTTGCGGACAGGCATACATCAGGCTGTAGGTGGTCGTCTCGTCGCCGTCGGCATCCAGGATGACCAGTTTGCCCTCGGCCACGTCCAGCGCCTGCTCCACCGATTGCACCAGGCGGCTGCGGCTTTCCTCATCGTTTACCAGCCGGTCGACAACCACTTCGATACGGTGCCGATACGCCTTGTCGAGCTGCGGGAACTCGTCGAGCGCATAGACTACGCCGTCGACCCGGACACGGGCAAAGCCGGCCCTCCGGTACTGCTCAGGAATGTGTTCGAAGGCGCCCTTCTTGTCGATAACCACCGGGGCCAACACCATGATGCGCTTGCCCGGTGTAGCGACCACAATCTGGTCGACGATACCGTTGGTAGTCTGGCGTACCACCGGCTGACCATCGATTGGACAGTGCGGCACCCCGACACGTGCGAACAGCAGGCGCAGATAGTCATAGATCTCAGTGACGGTAGCCACGGTCGAGCGCGGATTGCGTGACGTGGATTTCTGATCGATTGAGATGGCCGGGCTGAGCCCATCGATTTGGTCGACATCGGGTTTCTCCATAAGGCCCAGGAACTGTCGGGCATAACTGCTCAGCGACTCCACATAACGACGCTGTCCTTCGGCGTAGATGGTGTCGAATGCAAGGCTTGATTTTCCCGACCCGCTCAGGCCGGTTATCACCACCAGCTTGCCGCGCGGAATGTCGACACTAATGTTTTTAAGATTGTGCTCGCGGGCACCTTTGACGGTTATCTGATCGGCCACTTTTCCCCCTTTGGCATGGCCATCAATTATACAGAGAAAATACGGGATTTTCCAGTCCGTCCGTGGCCGACCGTCCAAAAATTGCTTTATGTATAATTTTAGTATATAATTATAGTTTATGTCTGAGATCCCAGGTGAGAATATCGATACCGCCAGCTACAGAGGTCGGCACCCCGAGAACAGTCCGGCCTGGTCGGCTTGGATCTTCGGGCGTCTCCCGGAAATGCGCATGCTCCGTAACGCCGGATTGAACGCCAGCCGGAAGAACAAATGGCGCAACGTGGTCGAACATTCGATCGTCGTCAACGCCGCCTCTGTGTTCCTGGCCAGAAAACTGGCGGCGGCTGGCGCCGACATCGATCTGGATACCGTTGAGAAAGCCAGCTTGCTCCACGACGCCACCAAGCGCCGGGACAAGGAGAAGAAAATCAGTTATGGCAGCGAAAAGCGAAGCTTCCAATTACGTGACTATCTCGAACAGGCCGGTTATGCCGGCAAAGTGATAGCCGCCGCGGAAGGCACGGGCCGGGTTATCGAGATGTACGGCTCTCGCGACACACAACCTGAGGCCATTGAGAGATTGTCTTGGGAAGAGTTGATAGTTGCGTACGTAGATGCACGGACCCGTAATACCGACCTTGTGAGCCTGGAAGTTGCATTGTACGGCGACGAAAGTCAGGGCATCGAAGGTAATATACAGAAAATTCCGAGCGACGCCGCATTTTACGAAGAGAAATGGTACCCCTATTTCAAATTGGTCGAGGAACGAATATTCGGTGCCGTCGATGATCCGGCCTTCACACCGGAGAGCCTCAACAACGAGGCCGTAATCGCCATGATTCACGCCGATACGCAAGCATAAGTACAATACCCTATTATTGACTCTTTAGCAAAAAGGTGTATAATCCGGCTTGAACGATAACACTTTAAGTGAGGGCGTTAGCGTGTACAGCCTGCTGGTTCTCGGGCTGATTCCGGGAACGAATATTCAAATCGATTTCTGGGCCTGGATAGGCCTAATGATCAGTTTCCTTATTATCCTACGTCTCGGATGGCACCACATCAAGACGGCCGCCACCCGGCACTGGCAAAATTTGTATGATGAAGACGGTTTACACGACCCCTGGCATGCTAGCCGTTTTCATCGCCGTCTTCAGCTGAAGGCACGATAGCCTCCCCATAGAGCTGCAATTCCTCTAAGAGATAGCGTCGCTCGTTGTCTCCGGCGTCGGCTGCCAATTCCTGCAGCCGCGCGAAATACTTCGCCATGCCACTACTTTGCCCACCGTCGATCAGTTGATGACGGCAGAAAGCTTCCCAGGCAGCGCGTTCGTCGGCATCGAGGTTTTTCGGATAGTTGCGGGCCTTATAGAGCGGCAGCAGGCTCTTGAGCCGCTCGTCATGCAAACTGCTGGCGAAACCGGAGAGTTGATCGGGTGCCGCAGTGCGCACTTTGGGCAAGGCCGCGCGGTCACTATCACCGATGAAACCTTCGTATAACCGGCCATCGACGGTCAATTGATTATCAATGAGAGCTGTCTGGGCCCGCTCGCGGGCTGCATCCCGCCGGGCCACGACTTCCTGCATCTTCTCTGCGAGCGCATCCCGGTGTTTGATGAAACTTGCCAAGTGCTTCTCAACGGTCGTGATGTCCAGCTTGATCCTCTCCTGCGAAGCCTTGTCCTTTATGACTCCCAGGGGAGCGATGGCCGGACAGCGGTTGTACTTCAATGTCTTCACCGGTAGCCGTACGGCGTCCGGATCGTCGGTGTATTCCCAGGCTTTCGTGAGCTCCTCGACACTCATGCCGGCGAATGGCGTCGGATCGAAACGCAGGTCATAGACCAATACCTCGTCCCTTGGGCGTTTAGCCAACAGCGTGGCGACGGTGGTATGCATGAACTCGCCGGCATATTTGCCCGAAGTGTAGACGAACGGCTGACCGGCCTCGACCAGGCTGCCAACGTCCTTCTTGCCCCGGTGAGTGAGCAGATAGTCGAAAAGTTCCGGCTGCTTATCCTTGAGGAGTCGGGCAAGATCGATGGTGGCCTGGACGTCGCTGAGAGCATCGTGGGCGTGTCCATGATCGAGTTTGTTCACCGAGGTCAGGAACTCAAGCCGGTTGGTCGGCCGGCCGTCCGGTGCAAACGGCCACTGTATCCCGTCCGGTCGTAGCGCCCGCGTCATCCGCACCAGATCCAACAGATCCCAACGCGACCGGCCGTCTTTCCACTCCCACTCATAGGCATCGTAGAAGTTACGATAAAGCAGGAAACGCATGAACTCGTCATCGAAGCGGATACTGTTATAGCCCACGAAAATGGTGTCGGATTTGACGACTTCTTGGTGGAACAGTTTGAGGAACTCGGCTTCGGTCAGGCCTTCGCTGAGCGTCTTCTGAGGCGTGATGCCGGTGACCAACACGGCGTCCGGACTTGGTAATACGTCCGGTGTCAGCTTGATGAGATGGTTGAACGGTTCCCCAACAGGCTTCAGATCCATGTCGGTACGTTGGCCGGCGAACTGCATGATCCGAGCCGACCGGGGGCCGAAGCCCGACGTCTCTACGTCATAAAAGAAGAAACTGGCAGCCATAGATAGCTATAAGTGTAGCATCCGCCGGGCTGCGTGACCCAGAGTGCCGGGGCCTTGTGTCTTTTGTCTGCCTTGTATCTGTACAGCTGGAAGATCAGTAGTCAAAACCGTCATTCTCGGAGGAACCGATCCGGATGCTCTGGCCCGCTTCGACGCCCCGGCGCCGTAGCTCATGCAGGATACCCATCTTGCCCATGATGTGGCGCAGACGCTGTACTGCTTCGTCGTTGCCGAAGTCGGTGCGGCGCGCGAACTGCTCGATTCGTTGACCGGTAACGACGAAATGTTTGCCTTTACGGACTACCCGCCAGGAGTCCGAGGTGTCGCTCAGCGTCAACACCGGCACAGCCGTGTCGGGCTGTTTGGCGGCCGCCTTGGCGGCCTTTGTGCGGGCTGTTGTCACGGCGTCTTTGAGAGTGAATAACAGCTCTCGCAGGCCCTGCCCCGAGAATGAGGAAACGGCTAGGACGGGCGTGCCCTTCGGTGCAGCCTTCTTGAGCTGAGCTGCCAGATCTGCGACGATCTCCTCGTCCAATCCTTCGACCTTGCTCAGGACGATGATCTGCGGCCGCTTACCCAGCTCGCTCCGATAGGCCTTGAGTTCATCCCGGACAGTGCGGTAGGCGTCGGCCACGTCTTCGGTGTAGGCGTCGATCAGATGGAGGATGACTGCGGTACGCTCGACGTGTCGCAAGAAGTCGTGGCCCAACCCCTTACCGGCACTGGCGCCTTCGATCAAACCTGGAATATCTGCCAAGAGAACACTTGTAGAATCATCGACATCGACGACGCCGAGATTCGGCCTCAGCGTGGTGAAGGGATAATCGGCGATTTCGGGGCGAGCATTACTCACCTTGCTGAGCAAGGTAGACTTGCCGGCATTCGGCAAGCCGACCAGACCGACATCGGCGATCATCTTCAATTCCAACCGAAGCTCGGCCTGATCGCCCGGTTCGCCTTTCTCAGCGAAAGCCGGCGTCTGTCGGCGTGAGGAAGTGAAGTGAGCATTGCCAAAACCACCCCGCCCGCCTTGTGCGACCACGGCTTTCTGGCCGTCTTCAGTCAGATCGGCCATGACGTTCCCATCGGTGTCGCTGGCGATGGTTCCCACCGGTACGGCCAACAGAAGGTCCTTGCCGTTCTTGCCATGTCGGTTGTTACGGTCGCCTGGTTCGCCGGCCTCGGCGCGCATCTCTTTCTGGTGCCGGAAGGCCGCCAAGGTATTCTGGTTGCGGCTGGCTACCAGCACGATGTCGCCGCCATCACCACCATCACCGCCGTTCGGGCCGCCCTTGGCGATGAATTTCTCGCGCCGGAAGCTCAGTTTACCGTCACCACCCTTGCCTGCTACAACCTTAACGACCGCTGTATCAACGAAGTTCATAATTACAGCGTAACACTTAGTGGGTGATGAAGTTCTGGAAGAAGCCCGAGGAGACCGTGCCTGTGCCGACCCGGCCCCAACCAGCGAAACCGTTCATATCGCGGACCGTCACCGAGCCGTCAGGATTAACACCGGTGACGATGGCCACATGGCCTTCCCCGCCGCCCTTCTGGGCGATGGCACCGACTGTTGGTGCGGAGCTGACGTGCCAACCACTCATACGGGCATAATAGGCCCAGGTGCTGGCGTTCCCCCAGTTGCCGGGCACGTTGACCTGAGTCGCGACGTACCAGGTACAGTAACCGTAATCGTAACCGTTGTAGCCGTACATTGGGCCGTTGCCCCAGGGGAAGGCAGCTCCGGCGCCGGCGCCGCTGGCAGCGGTGATAGCGGCGGCCGTGGTGGCGTTCTGCGAGGCATTGGGAATGATAATCTGCTCATTAACCTGCAGACCGGAGATCTCACCGTCGTTATAAGCCAGAATCTGCTCCTTGCTGACGTTGAAGCGGGCTGCCAAGCTGTCTGGTGTATCGCCGGCTTTTACGGTGTAGACGATACCACTGACCGGTGGGATCAACAGTTTGGTGCCAGCCGGTACGGTGTCGCCGTTGATGTTGTTGGACCAGCGGATGCTGTCTGAGGTAATGCCGAACTTGGTAGCCAGGTTAGGAATGGTGTCGCCGTTCTGGAAGGTGTACGTCTGGATATCGGCGCGGGATTTGAGCGCCGTCGCTACCACTTCCGGTTTGGCGGTGACATTGTTGGTCGTCGACGTCATGGCGACGTCTGCGGCCTGGGACTGGGCCTGATTGGTAATAGCTGTCGTTTCTGGCAGATTATTCATCCGGGCGACGGTCAGAGCTATGTCGGCCGAAGATACCTGATCGAGCGGATTGACGGCAGCCGTGCCGGCGGAAGCGAGGGGCGCCGATTGGACGGGGGTACGCGGATTCATGAGCACCACAAGCGCGATAACGGCGAGAATCACCAGATTGACGCCAAGAAGAGCCGTGCGCACCTTCCGGCGACGGCTGGCCTTCCACTGCAGTTTGAGCGGAGTGCGGCGGTGAAGTTTAGCCGACCAGGTGGAACCCGGGGCGTTCAGACGAGTTGCAATAGACGTGCGGGCTGTACTAATACAATCTCTCCAGGCAAGTGCCAATTATTAGCTTGCTAAGGGTAGCGCCAGGCCGGTGACAGATACGGTCCCCTGGACACGCTACCCGCCCATTGTAACAAATCGCACAGCGCGTGCAAGACTTTTATGTTTATCTACCCCTGTTTTAAAAAATTAAACGCTGCATTAATTACCGCATAATTTGTGGCAATACTGCTTGGTCTGGCTTTCGTGATCCTGCAGGTTGCTGGAGAAGTAGGTGTTGCCGTTGTCGCCGGCCACGAAATAGAGCCAGCCGGTGGCGG
>Ga0134125_10006638_pt1 | contig 13086 bp, 9 predicted proteins | sample KB31751_FD_96464 | JGI IMG/M metagenome (GOLD analysis project Ga0134125, IMG submission 96464) | Terrestrial soil microbial communities with excess Nitrogen fertilizer from Kellogg Biological Station, Michigan, USA - KB3-175-1 | ecosystem: Environmental > Terrestrial > Soil > Unclassified ... | reverse complement strand
CGCTGGCGCGATCGAGGGGTCATATTGACAACGAACGGTCGTTCGCGGCGCGCCGCGATCATAGTCACACTTGCTGCGGCGATGTCCGCGGCCTTCTCTTACGCGCAGGTTCTCAGCGGCGATCTCACGGGATCTGTTCTTGACCCGAGCGGCGCAGCCATCGCGGGAGCCCAAATCAAAGCGGCCAACACCGCGACGGGCGTCGAATCCACGGTTCAATCCGGTGCCACGGGCGCTTATCGGCTGACGGATCTGCCGGCTGGAGATTACACCCTGAATGTCACGGCGCCGAGTTTTGCGCCGGCAACAGTGAAAGGCGTGGTTGTCAGCGGCAGCCGTACTTTGACGATGAACGTCACCCTGCAGGTGGGCAACGTTTCCTCGCGCGTCGATGTGGAAGCCGATGCCGAGATCGATACAACGACGCCGACCATCGGATTGACGTTCAATGATCGCTATTCGCGCGATTTGCCCGTGCCGACCATCGGTAGCCTGGGCGTTTTGAATCTTTCGCTGCTGACGGCGGGCGTTACGTCGAATGGGGGCCTGCAGATCGGCACGGGACCGTCGGTCGGCGGCACTCGTCCGCGCGCCAATAACTTCACCGTGGATGGCGTGGACAACAATAACCGCGCAAACACGGGCGCGTTGGCGGCCGTCCCGAACGATGCTACGCAGGAATTTACGCTGCTCCAGAATCAATTCGGTTCCGAGTTCGGCCACTCATCCGGCGGGCAGTTCAATGTGCTGGTGAAAACGGGCGGCAACGATCTGCACGGGAGTCTCTACGAATATCTTCAGAACCGCAACCTGAACGCGATCGATGAACAGTTTGCGAACGCCGGGATTACCGGAAAGCCACGTCTCGATTCCAACCGGTTCGGCGGAACGGTGGGCGGGCCCATTCGGCGCAACAAGCTTTTTTATTTCGCCAATCTCGAATATTCGCCAACAGGCAACGCCGTTACGCCCGGCCAGATCCTGACTCCGACATCGCAGGGTTATACAACGCTCGGCAATATGTCCGGACTGAGCGCCGCGAACCTGGGCGTCCTGAAGCAGTATGCAAGCCCGGCGCCGGCAGCCCTCGCGGATACGACGCAATATCCGGTTGTGAACGGCGTAGCGATTCCGGTGGGAATTCTGCCGATCGAGGCGCCCAGCTATTCAAACGCTTTCAATGCTGTGGGCAGCGGAGATTATTATGCGTCCGATAAGGATCAGGTGCGAGTCCGTTACCTGCTCAACCGCACGAGCCAGATCGATAATTCCGCGGTTCTTCCAGCGTTCTATACGCAGGCGAAGATCATCAGCCACCTTGCCAGCATCACCGAATACCACACGTTTTCGCCGTCGACGGTCAATGAGGCGCGCATCGCCTATACGCGGTTCACGAACAATACGCCTGCCGGGAATTTCACTTATCCCGGTCTCGATGCATTTCCGAACATCGCGATCGCCGATCTCAATGGACTCCAGTTTGGTCCGGACCCCACTGCGCCCCAATTCACCGGCTCCAATACCTATCAGCTTGCGGACAACGTGACGTGGACCCATGGACGCCACACTGTAAAAGCCGGCTTTTCCGCGCAGTGGGCGATCGCTCCGATTCGTTTTTCGCAGAACGTGCGGGGAGATTACGAATACAGCTCCCTCGATCTGTTTCTGCGCGATATTACGCCGGATCAGACCGCGAACCGCACCATCGGCAACCCGACTTACTACGGCAATCAGCATGAGTTCGAGGCCTATATTGCCGATTCCTTTCGCGCCACATCGCGGCTGACCGTAGATCTGGGGCTTCGTTACATGCACCAGAGCGTGCCCCTTGGAGAGCAGCAGCAGGAGCTGAACGCGATCGCCAGCGTGCCAGGTGTGATCGAATTCCGCGCACCGAAGGCGCAGTTCTGGAATTTCGCGCCCCGCCTGGGCGTCGCCTGGTCGCCGGATTCGTCCGGCCACACGTCAATCCGTGCCGGGTTCGGCATGGCCTACGATCCCCTTTACGACAACATTGGCACCAACTCCGAGCCGCCGCAGTTCGCGATCAATGTGGATGAAACCGGTAGCGGCGCGGCCAACTTCCTTTCAAAGGGCGGCATTACGCGCGATACCAGCGGCGGTCTGTTGACTCCTGCCGATGCGCGGGGAGCCACCGGAACCTACATCCCCGATCGGCAGTTGCCTTACACGCTCGAGTGGAACATCGGCGTGCAGCATGTCTTCGCCAAAGATTTCACGTTCGAGACTCGCTACCTCGGTACGCGTGGCGTGCATCTGGATATGCAGACGCGGCCGACCAGCTACACGAATGTGACGCCATCGCATTCGCTGCCGACGTATTTGAGCAAGCCCAGCCAGACGACCCTGGATGCCCTGACACTGACGGCCCATGATCTGGCGGCGGTCCCCCCGTCCCTGCCACAATATGCAGCCGCCGGAATCTTCAACCCTACGCTGACGGAGTATGCCCCGCGCGGCAATTCCAGCTACAACGGGCTGGCGACGCAGCTCACCAAACGGTATTCGAAGCACCTGCAGTTCATCGGCGCATGGACCTGGAGCCACCTGATCGACGACAGCACGGAAGAATTTTTCACCACGCTGGTTTCCCCTCGCCGTCCCCAGGATTCGCAGAATCTGCGAGCGGAACGAGGCAATTCGGCGCTCGATCATCGTCATCGCATCACCTTCTCCGCGGTCTACGAAGTGCCTGCTCCCGCGGGCGGCGGGCGCGCGCTGCGCGAAATCGCCGGTGGCTGGTCCGTAGCTCCGATTTACACGTGGGAAAGCCCGGAGTGGGTGACGGCGCTCAGCCAGAAGGATTCCAACGAGAACTACGACTTCTTCTCCGATCGCACGATCGTGAACCCGGCCGGCGCGGCGGGTACGGGCAGCGGCATCACGCCGCTGACCAACAGCGCGGGCGATACCGTTGCTTATCTGGCGATCAATCCCAACGCGCGTTACATCGTCGCCGGACCGGGAGCATACGCCAACGGCGGAAGGAACACGCTTCCCGGCCGGCCCATCAACAACGTCGATCTGAACATCCTGAAGGACATCCACGCGGGCGAGAAGATGCGGATTCAGTTCTCCGCGCAGTTCTTCAATCTGTTCAATCACCCGCAGTTCGTGCCCGCGTTCCTGAATCGTGTGGATAACCCCGCCGTTCCGAATAACAGCGGCGCGGTTTTCAACTATCTGACGCCCGGCAGCGCGACCTTCAATAATCCCGAAGCGGTGTTTGGCAGCAATCCGCGCGGCATCCACCTCGCCTTGAAGCTGTTGTTTTAGAATGATGCGCTACGGCTGGACCACTCAGTACGGCCAGGATGGCGCGTCGAGCTCGATGGCATTTATCGACTTCAAAGTGGGGCCGAGCCTCGGCCCGGCGCCCGATGGCAAGGCCGAAGCCATGCTCCACACCTTCCACTAATCACTAATCCGGATTAAACTCGAACGTCTCGTTTTCCGACCGCAGCACCACGCGTCCGCCGGTCAGCGTTTTCTGATCGCGCGGCAGCCGGATAAAGACCGCGCCATCAGTGGAATCCCCCGGCGCGAGCCGTACCTGCGCGAGCGTAATGGCCGATGCGGCCGCCGCCGCCCGCAGTTTTGTGGAACCGCCAAACGCCAGCGCGCTCTGGCGGCGCTCTTCATATCCATTTTTTCCGCGCATGTTCGGAATCGAATAAAGCGCGCGCTCATACGCCGTGATCAGCTTGATGGTGTCGTTGCCGGATGCGTGCGCCAGCATCACATTCACCACGTCATCCGCCGATAGGGCCTGCGTGCTCTCCGACCCGCGCGCATAGGCAAATTGCTCGGGCTTCACGGTCCAGTGGATATCGGAGCCGTTAGCGATGGACACCTGAATCAGCCCGTAGCCGGCCACCTGCACCGGCATGTGGGTAAGAATGACGGTCAGCCCACGCCGCGTCAGCGTCTGGTACTTCTCGCCGTTGCTTTCATACTCGATGACCTGAGCAAACGCCATCGCAGCAAGCCCCAGAAGGGCCAGAACGATGCCTGTGCGTACCATGATTCGCGGGAATGTCATGGGGGAGACATTCAACAGATTAGCGCGAACAGTGGCGCGTTATGCCATCAGCTTTTTGTAATTTTCGAGGCAGCGCTGCGCGGTCTCGAATTCGGAATAACGGCTGCCTTCCTGCTCGATGAGGAAGTATTCCGCGCCGCCGGTTTTGATGGCGGCATCGAGCAGCGGCTTCCAGGGTACCTCGCCCTCGCCGAACAGGACCTTATAACCATCGGCCTTGCTCCAGTCCTTGAGGTGCATGGATTTGATGCGTCCCGGATTCGCCTTCACCCACGCCACCGGATCGGCGCCCATTTCGACCGCGGTGCCGACGTCGAACTGCATCATGAAATCCTTCGGCGTGTTGGCGGCCAGAATTTCCACCGCGCGCGGGCCGTTATTGTTTGTCGGCACAAACTCGTATTGGTGATTGTGATATCCGGCGCCGAGCCCCACGGTGCGGAACTTTTCGAGCGCGGGCGTCAGCGTTTCGGCGCCGAGCTTTTTCCAGTAATCCGGATCTTTGGTCTGGGACGAGCTTGCCAGCACCACATACTTGCCGCCGATCGCGCTGTTGAGGTCGATGGTCTTCTGGTAATTCGCGGGCTGGAAACTCGCCAGGCTGTTGTGGGTCGAGTGGCACTTGATCCCGAGATCGTCGAGCACCTTCTTCATGTCCTTCGCCTGCTCGAGCGTCCAGTTGTAATAAGGCGCGTAGAACTCCACCACCTGGTAACCCATGCCCGCGACTTTCTTCACGGTGCCCACCGGATCGGCGGCGAGCGCCATACGAACCGAATAGAGTTCGAGTCCGATGGGAATCTTCTTTGTTTGCGCAAAGGCGGTTTGCGCGGATGAAAGAGAAGCGGTCGTGGCGGCGGCTGCGCCCAGAAAAGTTCGGCGGGTAACGGACATATCCGAAGGCAACGATAGCATACTGAGCCGGGAATTCACAGCGGCTTCGGCGGCCACCGGACAATGGGTGGAGTGATTTCGCCGCTGCCCATCGATGCCCTGGTACCGGGGATTACAGACAGTCTGCGGCGCACCCCGAATCTGGTGATTGAAGCCGCGCCCGGAGCGGGCAAGACGACCCGTGTTCCGCCGGCATTGCTCGCGCTGGGCGGCGGGGTGCTGGTGCTGGAGCCGCGCCGTATTGCCGCGCGCATGGCGGCGCGCCGCGTAGCCGCGGAGATAGGCGAGCCGGTTGGTGAAACGGTCGGATATCAGGTGCGGTTCGAGGACACTGCCGGACCGCGCACGCGCCTGCGCTTTCTGACGGAAGGTGTGCTCACGCGGCGAATGGTAGTGGATCCGGAACTGCGCGGCATCGGGACTGTGGTGCTCGATGAGTTCCACGAACGCCATCTCGAAACCGATCTTGCGATAGCGCTGCTGCGGCGGCTGCAGAAAACCCGGCGGCCGGATTTGCGGCTGGTCGTGATGTCGGCCACGCTGGAGGCCGGGCCGGTGCGCGAATTTCTGGGCGAATGCCCGCTGGTGAGTGCGGAAGGACGCCTGTTCGATCTCAAAGTGGAGTGGACGCCTTACTCGGCTGCTCCGCTCGAAGAGCAGGTGGGGGCCGCGCTCGACTCTGTACTCGGACGCGGCATTCCAGGTGACGTGCTCGTATTCCTGCCGGGTGCCGCCGCGATTCACCGCGCGGCGCGCGTCTGCGAAACCGCGGCGCGGCGTCACGATCTGCTGATTACGCCGCTTTTCGGCGATCTTCCGCCCGCCGAGCAGGATCTCGCACTGCAGCCTGCATCGAAGCGAAAAGTCATCCTCTCCACCAATATCGCGGAGAGCTCCGTGACCATCGACGGCGTGCGCGTGGTGATCGATTCCGGGCTCGCGCGCGTCGCGGCCGATTCGCCGTGGACGGGTCTGCCCTCGCTCGAAATCGGACGCGTCAGCCGCGCTTCGGCCGTGCAGCGCGCGGGCCGCGCCGGCAGAACCGCGCCAGGCCATGTGATCCGCCTCTACACTTCGGAAGATTTCCATCGCCGTCCGGATCATGACGAGCCTGAAATCGCCCGCCGTGAGCTTTCGTCGCTCTGCCTGCACCTGGCATCGATGGGGATTGCAGATCCAAAGGAAATCGACTGGCTGACCCCGCCGCCGCGCGAAGCGGTTGACGCCGCGGAAACACTGCTCGATCGCCTTCACGCGAAAAACGAAGATGCCGCCGCTATGGCGCGGATGCCGCTGCACCCCCGTCTCGCACGCCTGCTGCTCGATGCCGGACGATCCGGCTGCGGAGATGCCGCCTGCCGCGCCGCCGCACTGCTCAGCAGCGGGCAGCGGGTTCGTTCATCCGATCTTTTCCACGCACTCGATGAGGAGCGCGACCCGCGTACGCGGGCTGTCTACGATCAACTGCGCCGTTTCGTGCCCCGTGGCCGCGATACCGCAGCCGATGCCGCGCTGGCGAAATGCCTGCTGGCTGCGTTTCCCGATCGAGTCGGCCGCCGCCGCGCGAACGGCGTGATCCTGCTTTCAAACGGGTGCTCCGCCATGAGCGCCGCTACAAGCCCGCAGACCGGCGAATTCCTCGTCGCCATCGACATTGAAGAAAGCCGTGACCGCAACGCGCCGCTGCTGCGCCTCGCATGCCCGATCGAGCCCGAATGGCTGATCGATCTCTTCCCGGAGCGCATTGTGGAGCGCCAGGCAGTGGAATGGAATCGCCAGGCCGAGCGTGTGGAATCCGTCAGCGCGCTCGTCTACGACGAACTCACCATCGAAGAGACTCGCGGCGGCACGATGGATGACGAAGCCGCCGCGAAACTCCTCGCAGCCCGCGCGATGGAAGCCGGCGTGGGACGGTTCGTCGATCCCGCCGGGTTCGAAGCCCTTCTCGCCCGCATTGAATTCGCCGCCGGACACGCCGCGATCCAACCCCTGGACGAAAACGATATTCGCCGCGCCATCGAAACCATTTGCTACGGTCTTCGCGGCTTCGCCGATCTCGAACGCGCGGCATCCGGCCTGCTCCCCGCGCTCGAAGCCATGCGCGACCGTCAACTGCTCGACCGCACCGCGCCCGATCGCCTTCGCCTGCAGGGGGGCCGCCACATAAAAGTCCACTATGAACGCGGCAAGCCGCCATGGGTCGAATCGCGCCTGCAGGATTTTTTCGGAATGACGGAGAGCCCGCGCGTGGCGAACGGCAAGGTGCCGCTTGTCGTCCATCTGCTGGCACCGAATCGACGCCCGGTGCAGACCACGACGGACCTCGCCGGATTCTGGCAGCGCCTGTATCCACAGGTTCGCAGGGAACTCGGCCGGCGTTATCCGAAGCACGCGTGGCCGGAGAAGCCGGTCTAGCGCTTCACTTCGTATTTATCGAGAATCTCGCCCCACTGCCCGCGCGCCTCCAGAATCATCTCGATCGCTTCACGCACCGCGCCCTGACCGCAGCGCGCTTCCGTAACGTAGTGCGCTTCACGCTTCACTTCAGCGCGCGCATTGGCTACGGCGATCCCCAGTCCCACCCGATGCATCACCACGATGTCCGTGAGATCGTCGCCGATGTAGGCGATCTCCTCCGCCGAAGCTTTTGCGTCCGCCTGGATCGCTTCGAGAATCGGAATCTTCTCGATGTGTCCCTGGTAGACGTAATTCATTCCGCACTGCCGCGCGCGCTCAACGACCGATGGAGAGTCGCGCCCGCTGATGACGCCGGTCTTCATGCCTTTCCACTGGCACCACTGAAGCGCGATCCCGTCCTGTGCATCGAAGCCCTTGAACTCAATCACGTTCCCCGCGCCATCCGGGATGAAATACATCTTGTCGCAGAGGACGCCGTCCACGTCCATCAGCAGAATCTTGATTTTGGCCGCGCGTTCGCGCACTTCAGGAGATATCGGCATCAACTGACCTTTGTAGCACGCGGCCGCAAACTCAGATGCGATGGAACGCCCGCAGAATCTCCCGCATTCCATACTGCAGCGCTACCGGCCGCCCATGCGGACACGCCATTGGATATTCCGTTTGCGCCAGCGTCCGCAGCATCCAGTCCATTTTTTTCTGATCGAGCGGCGTGTTGATCTTGATTGCCGCGCGGCACGCAAGCGACGCCGCGATTCCCCGCCGCACGTCGGCAACCGAAACGCCGCGCAGCTCACCCTCCGCAATTTCCAGAATCTCGAAAATCGCCCGCTCGATATCCGCATGCCCAACCGCCGCGGGCACTGCCTTCACCGCGATCGTGCGATTTCCGAACGGCTCCGTATCGAACCCGGACGCCCGCAGCTCATCCTCAATCCGCGCATATTCAATCTGCTGCTCGGGCGTGAGCTGAAGAATCACCGGCATCAGCAGTTGCTGCATTTCCGCGCGTCCGGATGCCTGCTGCGCCAGTACCTGCTCGAACAGAATGCGCTCATGCGCCACGTGCTGGTCGATGATCCAGAGCCCGTCGCGCCCGGCCGCGATGATGAAGCTGTTGTGCAGCTGACCCAGCGGCCGCAGTTCGGCGATATTCACCATCGAACCCGCCATGCCTATTTCGGGCGGCATCGCTTCAGCGGGAAAGCCGCCATGCGTATCGGGAATTTTCAGCCGCAGCGGCGCAGCCGTCCCGGATTTCGCGGTACCCGCGGCCGTCTGTGCCGCCGGCACCGCGATTGGTGGAGCGTCGAAATTGAACCGTTCCGGCGGCGGTGGCGCGGCGTGCAGCACAAATTCCGGCGCGGGCGCTTCATTCTGCATCATCTGCGAGAACTCGGAGTAGGGAAGCGCGGCCGCCGGCTGCGGATTCGGACTGAAACTCGGCGCCGGACGCGACAGCATCAACTGATCCCGCACGGCGTCACGCACAAAATCATGCACCCACGATTGATGGCGGAACCGCACCTCGGTCTTCGAAGGATGAACGTTGACGTCCACCTCTTCGTTGTCGCAATCGAGAAACAGCAGCGCAAAAGGAAAGCAGGCGGGCGGCATCAGGTTGTGATACGCGGCTGAGAGCGCGTGCAGAATCAGCCGGTCCCGAATGAGCCGGCCATTGACGAAGACGAAAATCGAATTCCGGTTATTCTTCTGCACCTGCGGCCGCGAAACAAAACCGCGCACGCCGTAACGCTTCGGCTCCTCGTCCGGATTCTGCGCGGGCAGCGTCGATTCCCGCTCTCCCAGATCGATCAGATCGCCCAGAATCTGACTGCCGAAAACCTGGAACACGCGCTCGCGCAGCGTATCCACCGGCGTGGCCTGCAGCAGGTTCGCGCCGCCGCCGCGCAGATCGAAAGTCTTATCCGGATGCGCCAGGCTGTAGTGCGTCACGAGCGACGCAATGTGCGCCATCTCGGTCTGCTCCGAGCGCAGGAACTTCCGGCGCGCCGGCACGTTGTAAAAAAGATCGCGAATCGAAATCGCCGTGCCGCCGCCGCGCGCGATCTCTTCGCAGCTCAGAATTTTTCCACCCGCGATCTCCACCCGCGTCCCGGTCTGCTCATCGGGCGACCTGGTTTCGAGCAACAGCCGCGAAACCGACGCGATCGAAGGCAGCGCCTCGCCCCGGAACCCCAGCGTCGCAATGGAAAGCAGATCGTGCACGTCATGCAGCTTGCTCGTCGCGTGACGCTCGAACGCGAGCAGCGCATCATCGCGGAGCATGCCGCAACCGTCGTCGGCCACGCGGATCAGCCGCCGTCCGCCAGCTTCGATCTCAATCGAAATGCTGGTCGCGCCCGCATCGAGCGAATTTTCCAGCAACTCCTTGACCACGGACGCCGGACGCTCCACCACTTCACCGGCCGCAATCTTGTTGGCGACGTTGTCCGAGAGTACGCGAATGCGGCCCACGTCATTACTCTAGCGGACCGCGGATTCCAGCCCGTCGCACGCGCGGGCTACGCCGTCTTCCCGCGCGATCACGGCAGCGGCCCGCGCCGCGGCATCGCGAAACGAACCCTCCGTCAACAGCCGCTCGAGTTCCGCCGCCACACGCGACGCCCGGTATCCGCTCCGCGGAACCACCCGCGCCACGCCCAGGTTCACACATCGCCGCGCATTGTCCGGCTGGTCGTTGCTCCACGGCGACACGCACATCGGCACGCCGGCGCGCAGGGTCTGCGCCGTTGTTCCCACGCCTCCCGAATGAACCACCGCCGCCGTGCGCGGGAACAATTCCGAATAAGGCGCATAAGGCGCCGCGACAATGCCAGGCGATTCGCGGGCCGGCCGGTTACGCGGGTCGTCTCCAACCAGCAGGACCGCGCGGCATTTAAGCCGCCGGACGGCCCCCACGCTCTCCGTGAAAAAATCGCCGGCTTCAAAAACAGCCGACGATCCCAGGGTAAACACCACGGGCGGCGGGCCGGCATCCAGAAAATCCCGCAACTCCGTACTCAGTCCTTCACCAGGCGCCAATTTGTCATAAAACGGGAACCCGGTGATCACCGTCTTCGGCGGCCAATCCGGCTGCGGCTGTGCCAGCACTTCCGAGAACCACGCCTGCGTTCCGAATGGCGAAAACATACCGTCGAGCAGAGGATTCGGTGCCTCGCGCAGCCCCACCCGGCGGCGCAGCCGATTCACCGGTCCGGACCACGAACGCAACACGATCCGGGCCACCTTCCCGAACTGCTTCCAGAACATCGGTCCGAAACCGCGAAACCATTCGAGAAACGGCGCGCCCGAAATCGACGGCGGATCGAACGCCGAAACCATCGCTACGGGCTGCAGCACCACCGAGATCCAGGGCTTGCCCAACTCCTCGGCCACAATCGGAGTGGCGAACGCGATGGGATGCCCCACAAGCAGGTCGGCGTCCCCCGCCAGATCTTTCAAATCCTGGTACGACTGCTCGATCCACGCCATCATCAGGTTCCGGATGATGTACTCCGTCCCTTTGCGGGGATGGAGTACCCTGGTCATGAATTCCGGATCCTTCTGCAGTTCGGCCAGATCCGGACGAACCGGATGGAAACCGAGCCCTTCGCCTTCCACCTTCGCCCGGTAAACCTCGGAAGTCGCGATGGTGACGCGGTGCCCACGCTCGCGCAGGCCCATGCCCACCGCAATATAAGGATGCAGATCGCCCAGCGAACCGAACGTCGTGAGAGCGAAATGCGCCATTCACCCACATGTTAATATCAGATGTAGTCCATCCCGAGGTATTCGTGTCCACGCATCTGAGCCGTAAAGAGTTAAAGCAGGATAATGTTGCGCTTAAAGTCGAAGAGACGCGGCATTTTCTCGAAACGCATCGTGACCTGGTGATCAGGATCGGCGTGATCACTGTGATTGTGGTCGCGATTGGCTATGGCTCGTGGTGGTTCATGAACTCCCGCAAGCAGGCTCGCGAGCAGGCGCTCGGCGCCGCTGTCGAATTGCAGAATGCGCCGGTGGGCGCGCCGTCTCCGAGCGGTGGTCCGAGTTTTCCCACTGACGCGGCAAAGACCGCGGCGGTTGAGAAGGCTCTGAACTCCGTAATGGCGGAAGGGTCCGAGGAAGGTTACGCGGCGGAATATTACCTGGCTGGGATCAATGCTTCGAACGGCAAGACGGATGAGGCTCTGAAGCAGTACGATCACGTGGCGGCGAATGCCGGCACCGATTACGCTTCGCTTGCCAAACTGGCCAAAGCGCAGTTGCTGTTTTCCATCAACAAGTCATCCGATGCGCAGGCGATCCTCAGGGATCTGATGGCGCACCCCACCGCCATGGTCTCCAAAGATCAGGCGGCCATGATCCTCGCGCAGGGTATTGCTTCCACCCAGCCCGAAGAGGCCCGCAAGCTTCTCCTCCCCATCGCCAGCGCACATTCCGATATCAGCCAGGCGGCTGTGATGGCCATGGCGGACCTTCCTCCCGCGAAGTAAAAGGCTTCCGCGGCGATGCTGAGCCATCTCCGGTTCCCGGCCGAACAATCCCGCGGGCGGCGCTATCCCGAACCCGAACACGGCTACAGAAATCCGTTTCAGCGCGACCGCGACCGTATCATCTACTCGCGGCCCTTCCGGCGCCTCGAAAACAAAACCCAGGTTTTCGCGCCGGATATCTCCGATCACTTTCGTAACCGTCTCACCCACACCATTGAAGTCGCCGAAATTGCCCGCACCGTTGCCGGCGTTCTCGGGCTGAATGAAGATTTCACCGAAGCGCTGGCGCTGGTGCATGACGTCGGCCATCCGCCCTTCGCGCATTCCGGCGAAGAAGCGCTCGATCGTGAGATGCGGCGCTACGGCGAAAACTTCAATCACAATCTGCACGCGCTGCGCCTGGTTGAAACCATCGAAAGCCGCTACCCGCGCTTTCCCGGCCTTAATCTCACCTTCGAAGTGCGCGAAGGAATCGTCAAGCACTCGCGCGATCTGACGCCGGGAGAATCTCCCATCCTCGATGAGTATCTGCCGGAACTGCGCCCTCCGGTCGAAGGGCAACTCATCGATCTCGCCGATGAAGTGGCCTATAACGCCGCCGATCTTGACGATGCCTGGGATGCCGGCCTGTTGAAGGCCGAGCAGATCGCCGCCGCGGTGCCTGCCTACGCCGGGATTCTGGATGGCGTCGAGACCAGTTATCCGGGAGCGACGGAACGCGAGCAGTTTCAGGAAACGCTTCGGCATCTGATTGATGGTCTGGTGTCCGGACTGATCAATGGCACGGTGGCGTCGGCAAAGGCCGCTGGGGTGACGGATGTTGATTCAGTCCGCCGGTACCCGAAGCGCATTGTGCGATTCACGGAGGAAGCCGGCGCCACCAGCCGCGACCTCAAGCGTTTTCTGCACAAGCAGGTTTACCAGTCGGCCGATCTGGCGGATGACCGCACGCGGTCGATGGGGCGGCTCTCGCGCCTCTTTGCGCACCTGATGCAACATCCGGAGCTGCTGCCGGGCGGCGATAGCGCGGAGCGCGCTGGGAGTGAACCGCTGCACCGCCTGGTCTGCGACTATATTGCGGGTATGACTGATGGCTACTTCGAGCGCGTCTATAACGCTGTGCTCGGCTGACCGGACAGTCAGAGGTCTTATACGACCTGATCCCGGAGCGTTGCTGCCGCTTCCGTCAGTGTCGCGCCAACCGCCCCCAGT
>Ga0134125_10006637_pt1 | contig 13086 bp, 11 predicted proteins | sample KB31751_FD_96464 | JGI IMG/M metagenome (GOLD analysis project Ga0134125, IMG submission 96464) | Terrestrial soil microbial communities with excess Nitrogen fertilizer from Kellogg Biological Station, Michigan, USA - KB3-175-1 | ecosystem: Environmental > Terrestrial > Soil > Unclassified ... | reverse complement strand
GCGCAGCACCCGCATCGCCTTGTCGCGGTTCTGCAGCTGGGACTTCTCGTCCTGCATCGAGACCACGATCCCGGTCGGTTTGTGGGTGATCCGCACGGCGGAGTCGGTCGTGTTGACCGATTGGCCGCCGGGCCCGGAGGACCGGTAGACGTCGACCTGGAGGTCGTTCGGGTCGACCTGGACGTCGACCTCCTCCGCCTCCGGCAGCACCGCGATCGTCGCGGTCGAGGTGTGGATGCGGCCCTGGCTCTCGGTCTCCGGCACGCGCTGGACGCGGTGGGTGCCGCCCTCGAACTTGAAGACCGAGTAGGCGCCCTCGCCGCGCACTTCGAAGGTGACCTCCTTGAAGCCGCCGGCCTCGGAGGCCGACTGCGAGAGAACGCCGGTGGAGAAGCCGCGCAGCTCGGCGTAGCGCGTCAGCATCTTGTAGAGGTCGCCGGCGAAGAGGGCGGCCTCGTCGCCGCCGGTGCCGGCGCGGATCTCGACGATCACGTTCTTCTCGTCGTTCGGATCCTGTTCGACCATCGCCAGGCGGATCTCCTCTTCGAGGGCCTCGAGCCGCGCCGGGGCCTCGTCGACGACGGCGCGCATTTCGGCATCCTCGCCCTCGGCCAGAAGCTCGCGCGCCCCTTCGAGGTCGTCCTTGAGCGTCGCGTACTCCTCGGCGAGGTCGCGGGCGGCCTTCAGCTGCCGGTACTCCCGCCCGACTTCCGCATAGCGCTCCCGGTCCGCGATCACCGCCGGATCGGACATCTGCTGCTCGAGCTCCGCGAAGCGCGCCCGGATCTGTTCCACCAGTTGCTCGATCATGAGACCGAGTTTACGAGCGTCGCGCTAGGCGACGATCTCGATCGTCTGATCGGAGCGCAGGTCCTCGGGATTCTCGCGGGCGAGGACGGCGTTGAGCGAGGCGATCGCCACCGCCAGCTGGTCCAGGTCCGGCTCGCGGGTGGTCAGGTTCTGCAGCATCAGTCCCGGCCACATCACCGCGCGGACCCAGGCTTTGCGGCGGTTCTTGCCCGCCCACTTGATCACCTCGTAGGAAAGCCCGGCGATCACCGGGATGCCGACGATGCGCGAGATCACCAGCCAGTACCAGGCGGGCAGCCCGAGCGGGGCGAAGATGAAGATCGCCAGCACCATCACGATCAACAGGAAGCTGGTGCCGCAGCGCGGGTGGAGGCGCGAATAGAGCTTGGCCCGCTCCGGGACCAGTTCGTCTTCGGCCTCGTAACAGGAGATCGTCTTGTGCTCGGCCCCGTGGTACTCGAAGGTGCGCCGCAGGTCGGGCATTTTCGAGATCGCCCAGATGTAGGCGATGAAGATGCTGGTGCGCAGCAGGCCCTCGACCAGCCAGAAGAGGAGGGGCGAGCCGAGCTGGTCCTTGATCAGGCTGGTCAGCCCGACCGGGACGACGAAGAAGAGGCCGATCGCGAGGATCAGCGAGAAGGCGATCGTCAGGCCCCAGACCCAGCCGCCGATTTCTTCGGGCTCGCCGTCCTCGTCGTCCTCGATCTGGGCGTTGGCGGAGATCGCCAGGGCGCGGAAGCCGATCTTCATCGATTCGGCGAGGGCGACGACACCGCGGACGATCGGCACCCGATAGAGGCGGTGGCGCTTGGCCCACGGGGTCAGCGGCTCGGACTCGACTTCGATCTGGCCCTCGGGGGTGCGGACGGCGACGGCCCAGGTCGAGACGCCGCGCATCATCACTCCCTCGAGCACCGCCTGGCCGCCGACGGGCGCGTCGCGTTTCGCGACCAGCGCCCCGTCGGGCATGCGCAGCGGGTCCCCTCCGTTGCTGCTCTTGGAGGGGGTCGTATGTGACGCCTGTTGTGCGGAGCCCGTCAGAGGGCTCACGGGTTGCTACCGCCTGCCGGCCCGGTGTTTCGCCTGGCGACGCTGGAACCGCTCGACGCGGCCACCGGTGTCGACCAGCTTCTGCTTGCCCGTGTAGAACGGGTGGCACTCAGAGCAGAGCTCGACGTGCAGGTCGTCTTTCGTCGACCGCGTGTAGAACTGGTTGCCGCACGAGCAGTGCACGTTGGCGAGGGCGTAATCGGGGTGGATTGAAGCTTTCACTCTTAGGAGTTTAGAGCAATGCGCAAGGGGGCTCGGGCCGGGGCCGTTGCGATACGGCGACGAACTCCGACGGTCAGGAAACTGCGCGGTTCGAAACTTCGCCATGGGCGAAGAAAGGAACCGCGCAGATCCCTGACCGCTCGAGTTCCCGGCTTTCCGTGACGACCGCCGCTCCTACTATCCCGGCAGCGGCGCGGCGAAGCTGTCGATCAGCATCAGCAGCACCGAGGTGACCTCGGCTCTGCCGGCCGGATCGGAAGTGCGGGCGAGCAGCATCGCCGCCTCGTCGAGGGCGCCGAGCAATAGGTGCGCGGTCGGTTTCACCGGCAGCGGCCGGATCTCCCCCGCCTCGATCGCGGCGATCAGGCTGGCCTCGATCAGACCGAGGCCGTTGGCGGCGGCGATCTCCCGCCAGCGTTCCCAGCCGAGCACCGCCGGGGCGTCGTGGAGGACGATCTGCTGGAAGCCGGGCTCCGCGCAATCGTCGAGGAAGGCGGCGACGCCCGCCTTCATCGCCGCCAGGGGACTGTCCATCTTGGAGTCGAGGACGACGTGGGCGACCCGCTCGGTCGACTCCGCCTCGAGGCGTTCGTAGATCGCCTCGAGCAGGCCCAGCTTGCCGCTCGGGAAGTGGTGGTAGAGCGCCCCCCGGGTGAGCCCGGCGGTACGGACGATCTCCTCGGCGCCGACGTCGTCATAGCCGCGCTCGGCGAAGAGCTCGCGTCCGGCCCCGATCAGCGCCTTGCGCGTCGCCTCGGCCCGCTCGGCCTGCGTGCGCCGCCGCGCCTGAGGGCCCGCACCGTCAGCGCGCCGCGCGGCCTGAGGACTCGCATCGTCAGTCCCCTTGTCCCTTTTTCGTTGCTCTTCATTCATGCTGTATGTATGTTACGAGGATATCCATGGCAAGGAGGAACGTGATGGCTGAGTTGCGCGAGGTTCGACTTCCGCAGGGAACTATCCGCTACCGGGAGGCGGGATCGGGGCCGGTGATCGTGTTCGTCCACGGATTCCTGGTCGACGGACGACTCTGGGACGGGGTGGTCGACGCGCTCGCCGACCGCTACCGCTGCATCGCCCCGAACTGGCCGATGGGAGCGCAGCAGGTGGCGATGGAGCCCGACGCCGATCTCACCCCTCCCGGGATCGCGACGATCATCGAAGGGTTCCTCGCGGCGCTCGACCTCGACGACGTCACCTTGGTCGGCAACGACTCCGGCGGCGCGATGTGCCAGGTGCTGGTCGCCCGCCGCCCCGCCCGGGTAGGCCGACTCGTGCTCACCAACTGCGACACCCACGAGAACTTCCCGCCCGGGATCTTCAAGGCGCTGCCGCCGCTGGCGAAGCTGCCCGGCGGGGTGACGATGCTGGCCCTCCCCTTCCGCGTCCCCGCCGTCCTCCGCGCCGCCTTCCGTCCGTTCGCGAAGCGGCAGCCGCCGCCCGGGCTGCTCGAGTCCTGGGCCCGGCCGGGGATCACCGACAAGGCGATCCGACACGACCTCGGCAAGGTCACCCGCGGGATGAACAAGCGTCACACCCTCGCCGCGGCAGAGGCACTCCGCGGCTCGGAATTTCCCCTCCTCCTGACCTGGGCTCCCGGCGACAGCTTCTTCCCGATCGCGTACGCGGAACGGCTCGCCGCCGAAGTGGGCGGCGCGAAACTCGTCCGCATACCCGATTCGGCGACCTTCGTGCCGCTCGATCAGCCCGACCGCCTGGCATCCGAGATCGCCGACTTTGCGCCTTCGCCGTAACGCCTTCGCGAACAACCGTTCGCAAAATCCGCAAAGTGGCACTTTTTCGTCCGACTGGGGGGTGAACATTTATTAAACCCCCCTATTGAGGACGGAGAGCCATGTCCAAGCAGATCTTCGACCAGGACCGGCCGCGGAGCACGATGGCCCGGCTGCTCGACGAAGCCTTCGCCGGCTGCGACGAGTGGACCATCGCTCCACCGGTTCAGCGGCGAAGCACGCTCGACTTCAGACCTCGCGTCGCGAGCTCATCGAGAATCCTCGGCAGAGCTGACGCGGTGCGCTCCCAGGAGTTCCGCGCGCTGTAGAAGTCCGCGTCGTGCAATAGGACGATGTCCCCGGGGCGGATCCCGTCGGTCGCCTTGTCGGCGATCGACTGCGCGGTCGCCCGCCGCGTCCAGTCCCGACCCCACTTCGACCAGAGGACCGGTCGCCAACCGCGCGCCCGGATCGCCGCCAGCCCCGGTCCGCTGAAGATCCCGTAGGGCGGCCGATAATCGGCGATCACTTGGCCGCTCGCCTCCTCGATCGCCGCTCTCCCCCGCTCGGCGTCATCGAGCAACGTCCTCGGGGTCAACCGCAGCTGGTTGCGGTGGCGGTGACAGTGCAGCTCGACCCGGTGCCCGGCGGCGACGATCTCGGCTGCCAGCGCCGGCCGCCGCTCGACCTGCTCGCCGGCGAGGAAGAAGGTCGCCGTCTGGTTCGCCGCGCGGAGGATCTCCAGGACCGCCGGGGTGCCCTGCGGGTGAGGGCCGTCGTCGAAGGTGAGGGCCACGCGGGCGTCGGCTCCCTCCTCGCGCAGCAGCACCGGCAACCGGCGACCGACCGCGGGCACGATCGGGGCCAGCGCCGGGCCCGCGTGTGGCACCGCGACGGCGAGCGCGAGGGCACTGGCCCCCGCGATTCGGCGCGCCGGCGGCGGCGACGCGCCGTCAGCGCGTGAGCGCGGGTGCGCCCCGCTCAAGGACCGGTCTGGGCTTCGGTGGTTTCGACGGCGACTTCGCGCGAGGATTCGGCCGGGCCGAGCTTCTTCGCGGCCTGGGTTGCCTGCGGCGTGTCCGGATCGGCGCCGATGTGGATCCGGCTGGTGACCGGATGGAGCGGCTTCAGCGGGCTCTCCCGGTGGACCGCCGCGAGCACCAGCACCACCGCGATCGCCGCCAGGCAGGCGACGGCGACGGCGCGCGCGGTGCGCAGGCGCCAGACCGGCTCCTGACGGACACGCGGTCGCACCGAGAGCGCCCGCGAGGCGATCGAGGGCAGCGAGGCGAACGAGGAGTCGGGTGAGCGGCGTTCGGCGGCGACGTGGCGCAAGGTCGACTCGAGCTCGTGGTCGGAGCGCGCCACCTCGGCGATGCCGAACCGTTCGAAAGCGGCGTTGTTGGCGCGTAGATGACCGGCCGAGAAGCCGTAGGAGATCACCGGGCAGCCGCGGATGTGGGCCTCCAGCACGGTGAGCCCGGCGGTCGCGTGGACCATCGCGTCGGCGGCCGCCATCCAGTCGCTCATCTGGTCGGTGAAGCCGAGTACGCGGACCCGCTCGTTGTCGGCGAAGCGGGCTTCGAGCCGCTTGCGGGCGTCCTCGTTGCGGCCGGCGATGCAGACCACCTCGGTCTCGCCGTCGGACAGCGCCAGCTCGATCGCGCGCTCCAGGTCGCCGACCCCCCAGCCACCGCCGGAGACCAGCACCATGCGGGCGTGCGGGGCGACGCCGAGTGCCTCGCGGGCGTCCCGGCGGGTACGCGGCATGAGGAACTCGGGTGAGATCGGCGGGCGCGCCCATTCGACCGTGCCCGGCCCGACCAGCCGCTCGACTTCCTCGATCGACTCGGGATGGGTGACGTAGTGCCGGTCGACGCCCGGATGCGCCCAGTAGCGCAGCCCGGCGAGGTCGGTGATCGCCGACTGGACCGGGACGTCGAGGCGGCGCTTTTCACGCAGCATGCCGAGCACCACGGTGACCCCTGGGTAGGTCGAGATGATCACGTCCGGTTGCTGGTCATGGATCAACTTCAAGAGGCCACGGGCGCCGGTCAGGTACATCAGCTGCATCGCCAGCCAGCGGGTCGGGGCGAACTTCGCGATCAGCCAGTACTGGACGTCGAAGACCCAGGGGGCGCGGCGAAAGGTGAAGCGCGAGCCGCCCCGCACCACCATCGACATCATCCTGCCCATCGCCTCGAGGCCGTTGTCGATCGTCACCTCGGCGTCGGGGACCTGCTTTTCCAGGTCGGCGGCGATCATCCGGGCGGGCAGGTCGTGTCCCTCGCCGATGTCGGCGGTGAGGATGAGCGCGCGCGGGTCGCGGGCCTCGCCGGGCCGCGAGGCGCCCGCGAGCAGGGCGCCGGCGGCGTGTTCGTTGCCATTCATGGAGGGCGTCGTGCCCGGGATCGGGTCCGGCGGGCGGGTGGTGCACTTGACCCATTCGACGTACTGGCGGACGCCGTCTTTGAACGGCGTTTCGGCCTTCCACCCGAGCTCGTCGAGGGCGCGCTGGTTGGAGATCGTCTTGCCCGGGAAGTCGCCGGGACGTGGCGGCGTGTGGGTGATCTCGCAGGTGTCGACGTTTTCCTGCACCCGCTCGGCGATTTCGAGGATCGTCGTGATCTCGTCGCCGGAGAGGTTGTAGGTGCGGCCCGCCGCGGCCGGGGCGAGCGACGCGACGATCCCGTCGGCGAGGTCCTCGACGTAGATGAAGCTGCGGGTGGTGCTGCCGTCGCCGGCGATCGTCAGCGCCTTGCCTTCGAAGGAGAGGTCGGTGAACTTGGCGACCACGCCGGCGGCGCGGGCGCGCGGGCCATAGGGGATGCCGAAGCGCAGGACCGTGTACTCGAGGTCGTAGAGCTCCGAGTAGCCGGCGCAGTAGGTCTCGCCCGCGAGCTTGGTCGCGGTGTAGAGGTGGCGCGGGGCCGGGATCGCGGTTTCCTCGTCGACCTCCTGCTCGGGGCAGTCGCTGTAGACCCAGGTGGTCGAGCCGTAGACGACGCGGCCGACTTTCGCCCGACAGGCCGCCTCCAGCACCTGCAGGGTGCCGCGCGTGTTGACCTCCTCGGCGAGCACCGGATCGGCGAGCACGTGGCCGACGTCGGCGACCGCGGCAAGGTGGATCACCGCGTCGCAGTCGCGCATCGCGAGGTCGAGGTTGCTGGGATCGGTGATCGACCCGGTGAAGGTCTCGACCTCAAGCGGCGAATGGTAGGGCGAGGCACTCAGGTCGAAGATCCGCGGCGTCATTCCCTTCGCCATCAGCTTGTCGACGACGTGGGAGCCGATGAACCCCCCGCCTCCGGTGACCAGGACCCTCATCTGCCTATCCCTCCTCGCCGGCAAGGGCCGCGGCGCGGCTCTCCGGTCGGTAGTAGAGCGGCACGCACCAATGGTTCTCGGCCACCCAGTCGGTGTTGGGCAGCTCGTCGGAGCGGCCCATGATGCGATGACAAGGCTGGTCGTAGACCTTGCCGGTGCTCTTCTCGATCTCCTCGAAGACGATGTACTTGTAGAAGCCGGAGGTCATCCCGTCGGGGAGCGCCAGGCGCGCCGGGTACATGGGGTCGAGATGCTCGCGCGCGTAGTCGTTCTTCCAGGCGACGATCTCCTCCATCCGTTCGGCCTGGACCAGCGCGACGGCGGCGGTGAACTCGTTCATCCGGAAGTTGAGGCCGTCGACCTGGTGATCGAACTTGCCGTAGTTGCGGAACTTGCGCGCGTACTCGAGCAGATCGTCGTCGCCGGAGACGAGCACCCCGCCCTCGCCGCTGGAGATCGTCTTGGTCGCGTAGAGCGAGTAGACGCCGGCGTCGCCGAAGCTGCCCGGGCGGGAGCCGTTCCAGTCGGCGCCGTGGGCGTGGGCGCAGTCCTCGAGCAGGAAGATGTCGTTAGAGCGGCAGTACTCGGCAATTTGTCGAGTGTCGAAGGCGAGGTGACCGCCGACGTGGACGAGGATCGCGGCCTTCGGCCGGTGGCGCTCGGCCTTGCGCTCGAAGTCCGCGAAGGACATGCAGAGGTCGTCTTTGCGGCAGTCGACGAACTCGACCTCGGCGCCGGCGCCGATCGCGGCCAGCGGGCTCGCCATGAAGGTGTTCGACGGGCAGAGGACGGTCTCGCCCTTGACGCCGGCGAACTCGAGCGCCGCCAGGGCGCCGCCCGCCCAGCTCGAGAGTCCGACGGCGGGAAGCTTGTTCCACTCCGCCCAGCGCTCCTCGAAGGCGACCAGCTTCTTGCCCTCCGACCACTGCTCGGAATCGAGGACCTCGGTCCACAGCTCGAAGAGCCGGGGACGGTCGCGGTGGTCGAAACCGATCGCGAACTTGGTCACGTCAGGCAGGGATGTCTCGGCAGCGCCTACGGCTGGCTCCTTCTTTGAATTGGTGCGGAAAGGGGTTCGGCGGGAGTCGAATCGTTGGTCGCCGAAAGGCGGCGCAAGGCTAGCAGCGAAATCGGAAGAGAACGTTTAATCCGGCAGATTCACGGTTCGGCCTGAACAGACTCGGTCTCAGCCGCCTGCACCGCCTCGATCTCCTCCGCGTGCGCGGACTCGATCACCGCGCCGACCGCGCGCGAGCCGGCCAGGAGGACGACGCCGCCGATCGCCAGCAGGACCGAGAAGACGAGCACGGCACCGCCGCCGGGGGTGCCGGACCAGGACTCTTCGAAGATCAGCGGCGCGAGGATCACCGGCACGACGACCTGGACGGCGAACATCACCGGCGTCACCTGGGTGGCCGGGCGGCGCCCCAGGGCGCTCATCTCGCTGAGCAGCGCGACCCCCTCCGAGGCGGCGGCGGTCGCGAGCCAGATCGCGGCGACGATCAATGAGCCGTCGGAGAGTTCATCGGTGAGGAGCTTCGAGGCGATCGCGGTCCAGGCGTAGCCGAAGCCGGCGGCGACGATGGCGAGCGTCCCGGCGGCGCTCGACCGCCGTCTCATGGCGTAGGGAAGGACCACCGGGATCGTCACCAACACCAAGGCGATCGCGATCGGCACCGTCCCGGCGTTGCTGGTGGTCCGTTCGGGGGCGGCGAAGGCGACGCCCGCGACGCCGAGCACGATCAATGCCACCGAGCCGTACTCGCGCCGCCCCGGCCTCTCCCCCAGCCGGGTGACGCCGAGCCAGAGCAACAGCACCAGCCCACTGGCGAGGCAGGGCTGGACCACCGTCAGCGGCGCCAGCAGCAGCGCGACGATCTCCAGCGGCCAGCCCAGCAGCCCGATCAGCGTCGCGATCAGCCAACGCGGGTTCCGCACCAGCCTGCCGATCAGCGAGGCGCGCAGCGCGTGCTCGTGTCCCACCTGCCGTGCCTCGAGCGCCTGTAGCGCGACCGAGGTGTTGTACAAAGCCGACGCCCCGATCGCGCAGATGATCCCGAGAGCGAGCACGTCGCGAGCCTAATCGGGTGGGCTTCGGAAGCGTTGCGGGAGGCGGACCTGGCATCCCCTCGTCAGAAGCCGTCGCGCAGCTGGGGCCGGCCTTAAGGGTTCGGGCGGGGGCGCTTGAGCTTCTGCTGAGGGGATGCCAGGTCCGCTACGACCGCGCTCCGGGAGTGCCGACGAGTCCCGCTTTTCTTGAAGCGACGAGGGGCCGGACGAAGTGACGGACGGTCGTCTCTTTGCTTTTCAGCTACGGACGACGAGTCCTGCCCGAGAAATCCTGCGCGCCTCCCGAAGCCGCGGGAGGAAACGTAGAGAGCGGGTCCCCCTCCGAATGAAGCTCAGGGGACAAGAAACCGAACCCGCGCAGCCTACCCCAGCTGCGCGACGGCTTCAGGCGGAGGGGGACCCGCTCTCCCCTCGGGAAAGTTCCCGAATGATCTACGTCTCCTGGTAGAGCGGTCCGTCGCCACCCTCGGGGATGGTGAGGCGGCCGCCCTTGGCGGTGATCGCTCCGCACTGGACGCAGTTGGAGGCGGTGACGTGGACGTCGACTTCGGCGGCGCCGTTCTCCAGTTGGTCCTCGGGGATCTCGTAGACCTGGGCCGGGCACATCGAGACCCAGGTCTGGGCCACCTCGCGCGGCACGTGGGTCTGGATGCGGACGTGGTTCGGCGCGTCGTCGCGGGTCGCGTTGCCCGAGAGGAACACCGAGCCGAGCTTGTCGAAGGTCAGCTCGCCGTCAGGTTTCGGGTACTTCTCGCTCGCCTTGCCCAGTTCCACCGGCACGTCGGCGTTGTCCTCGACCTTCCAGTGGCCGCCCGGGAAGTGACCTTTGGAGGCGATCATCATCGACCCCATCGCGCCACCGAAGATCAGGCCGCGGGTCAGCGGCTGTTTCATGTTGCGCGTTTCGTAGAGGTCCTTCTCGATCTCCGAGTTGTGGATCATCTCGTCGTAGGCCTCGAAGTTGACCGCGTCGATGTCCTTCTTCAGCGCGTCGACGATCGCTTCCGCCGCGTACATCCCCGCGTGCATCGCGTAGTGGACGCCCGCCAGCTCGGCGATGTTGACCATCCCGGCGCAATCCCCGGCCATCAGCATGCCCGGCACCGAGAGCCGGCTCGGCATCGCCCAGTAGCCGCCGGAAGGAATCGTCTTCGCGCCCCAGCCGACCCGTTTGCCGCCCTCGAGGATCTTCTTGATGAAGGGGTGGGTCTTCCACAGCTGCAGCGCGTCGTGGACGGAGAAGGTCGCGTCGGTGGTGTCGAGTCCGACGACCAGACCGAAGCAGACCTTGTCCTCACCCATCGGGTAGAGGAAGCTGCCCCCGGCCTCCTTGTACTTGCCGCTCCAGCGCAGCGGCCAGCCCATCGTGTGGATGACCTTGTCGAGCGGCTTGGGGACCTCCCAGATCTCCTTCACCCCGAGCTCCCACGCCTGCGGGTCGGCACCGGCGATGTCGAAGTAGTCGTAGGCGGCGTAGCTGAGGTGGCCGATCGTGCCCTCGGCGAGGACGGTCGCCTTGGCGATCACGTCCGAGCCGGGCTCGAAGTTCGCCAGCTCCTGGTTCTCGCGGCCACGGCCGCGGTCGCCGGAGCGGACGCCCTTGACGATCCGGTCCTCGACCAGCAGTTTGGTCGCGGCGGTCTCGGTGAGGATGTAGACGCCGGCCTCTTCGGCTTTTTCGGCGAGGAAGCGGCCCAATTTCGACACCGAGAGCGTGTAGGTGCCCTCTTTGCGGAAGTTGGGCGGGGGCGGCTTGATCGGGAACGCTTTCGACTTCGTCAGCAGGTAGGTCGCGTCCTTGGTGACCTCCTGATAGACGGGAGGCCACTCGGCCGGCGGCAGGTCCGGGAACAGCCGTTCCAGCGCCGACGGGTTGACGTTCGCCCCCGAGAGGAGGTGGGCCCCGGCCACTTTGCCCTTCTCGATCACGGCAACCGGCACTTCACCGAGCTTCTCGGTCAGCTCCGGCTCGTTCTCGAGCAGCTGCATGAGTTTGTTGGCGCAGGCGAGGCCGGCGGGGCCACCGCCGACGATCGCGATGCCGACCTCGATCCGATCCTCGGGGGCGTCGGTCGGCGGACCGATCACCGAGGCCGAATCGAAGGGCGGCGGGAACTCACTGGGTGGCACTGCCGGCATCTGGGGCTCCTCCTCAGGGGCGAGGTAGGGACAGCTGAGCCGAAGCTCAGCCGCCCTTCTTGGCTTTGATCGCCTCGGTCAGTTTGGGGACGATCTTGTGCAGGTCGCCCACGACGCCGAGGTCCGAGAACTCGAAGATCGGGGCGTTCGGGTCCTTGTTGATCGCCAGGATGTTCTCCGAGTTCTGCATACCGACCTTGTGCTGGATCGCGCCGGAGATCCCCGCCGCGAGGTACAGCTTCGGCGCCACCGTCTTACCGGTCTGGCCGATCTGCGCCGCGTAGGGGTACCAACCGGCGTCGACGACCGCACGGGTCGCGGCGACGGCGCCGCCCATCGACTCGGCGAGTTCCTCGGCGAGTTTGAAGCCGTCCGCGGCACCGAGGCCACGACCGCCACCGACCAGGATGTCGGCGTCCTCGATGTTCACGTCGGCGCCGCGCTGCTCGCCGCGCTGGACCAGGGTCGCCTTGGTCGACCAGGCCGACAGCTCGACCTCGACGTCCTCGACCGTGGCGGTGCCGCCGCTCTCCTTGGCGTCGAACGCGTTAAGGCGGCCGATGATGATCCCCGGCTCGCTCACGTAGCCGACGTCGGCGATCTCCGAGTCCTGCAGGATCGGACGCTCGACCACGAGCTTGCCGTCCTGGACTTTGACCGCGGTGACCTCCATCGTGACCCCGGCGCCGAGGCGGGCGGTGAGCCCTGCGCCGATCTCGAAGCCGAGCAGACCGCCGCCGAACAGCGCGTAGCTGATCCCGTTGTCGGCGATCACCTTCGCCATCGCGTCGACGATCGGCTGGGCGAGGCCCTCCGGCACGCTCTTGGCCCGGTAGACCTTGGTAGCGCCGTATTTGCCGAGCCCGGCGGCGGCGTCGTCGCTGACGTCACCGACCACCAGCGCGGTCGCCTCGCCACCGATTTCACCGGCCAGCTTGGCGGCCTCGGAGATGGCCCCTAGGCTGTTTTTGTTGAAGTTGCCCTCGTCGTCGTGGAGGGCGTAAACCAGGATGCCTGCCATCTAGATCAGTTTCCTCTCGTCCAGCCAGGCGACGATCTTTTCGACCGTCTCGTTGGTGTCCTCGTCCTCGATGATCTCGCCCGCTTCCTTGGCCGGGGGCGGGTTCAGGGCGAGGACTTTCGTCTTCGAGCCGGCCTCGCCGACCTGGCCGGCGTCGATCCCGACGTCCCCGGCACCCTTGTTGTCGAGCGGCTTCTTTTTCGCGCCCATGATCGCTTTCAGCGACGGGTAACGCGGCTCGTTGATCGCGTCGCCGACGCTGATCACGGCCGGCAGCTCGATCTCGACGGTGTCGTAGCCGTACTCGGCCTGGCGCTCGCAGCGGAGTTTGCCGTCGTTGACGTCGATCTTGATCACCTGGGTCAGCGAAGGCATCTGCAGGTGGTCGGCCACCACGGCGCCGATCGTGTAGCACTCGCCGTCGTCCGACTGCTGGCCCAGCAGGACCAGGTCGGGGCTCTCGGACTCCAGCACTTTGGCCAGCGAGTACCCGGTCGCGCAGACGTCGGAGCCCGCCAGCGCGTCGTCGGTCAACTGCACCGAGCGGTCGGCGCCGAGGGCGACGGCCTTGTGCAGGGCACGGACGGCGGATTCGGGACCCATGGTCACCGCGACGACCTCCTCGACCGGGATCGCGCCACCCTCCTTGATCTGCATGGCCGCCTCGAGGGCGTGCGTGTCGAAGGGGTTGAGGTTTTTCTCGCCGCTACGGTCGAG
>Ga0134125_10006635_pt1 | contig 13087 bp, 20 predicted proteins | sample KB31751_FD_96464 | JGI IMG/M metagenome (GOLD analysis project Ga0134125, IMG submission 96464) | Terrestrial soil microbial communities with excess Nitrogen fertilizer from Kellogg Biological Station, Michigan, USA - KB3-175-1 | ecosystem: Environmental > Terrestrial > Soil > Unclassified ... | reverse complement strand
TTCATACCCGGCGGGGCAATATCTTCAAAAAATAAAATCCAGCATAACCGCACAAACCAACTAGATCAAGTTTCATTCCCAAATTTTTTTCGCTATAATAATTTAGCAACAACCAACCTGAAGCTATCAATGCCGCGGTGTGTCAACTCCATGTTCGCCGCGGCACCCAATTACTGATATGTGCAGAATTTTTATATTTAAAGAAATCCTTTTCTTTGGCGAAACCTACTTCCTCTGTTTTACAACACCAGACGGAATCCAGTTAATTCCAGATAAAGTAATCAATCAAACCGAATGGCTTAATGCGATGTCAGCTTGTTAAGATGATTAGATATTCGATAATAATGATTGCCCTTAATCCAATCTTCTAGCTTTTTCTCAAATTTTATCGCTATCTCACTTAACACATCGTGATAATACGCAATCTCGTCGATTGGCAACTTTAAATCATACTGCTTTAAAATTTCTGTAATCATATCGTTACGCAAATAACGCAACGAATTCAAACGCATTAAAAGCCTGGTTTTTACTTGCGTGCTCAACATAAACTCTTGCCGCGCTTGCATATACTGCTGAAAACTTAATTGTTTCTTCGATGATATAGTCGCACTGCTCATCATCTCGTTTAAATCAGTTAAAATAAAAGCACATAAAGTACGCTCTATAACTGGGCCGTATTGAGTCTTAATCATCGCCTTAACAAGCGGACGGTTCTCTTTGTCAATTGTCATTCTGCACGACATCCTAATAAGTTCTTAATTGCCCTGACATCTTCTTCAAGTTTGCGCAAGCGCGTTTCAGTCCATTGTGGATCAGCATCCTTTGGAACCGCTTGGCAAATGTAATTTAACAAGTTATCTTTTAAAACTGCTATTTCTGTTTCAAGTTGTTCAATTCTGTCATTGATGCACATATTCCGTTTTCCTCCTTAAATCTCTCCCAGCCCAATGTTAGCAAATAGCGCATAAAAGCTGAACGACTATAGCCTTTTATCGGGGCTGTAATGTTAATTTGTTTGTAAACTTCAGTATCTATCGAAAGACTGGTTCTAATCACTTGACACTCGCAATAAATGATGTAATATACATAATACTACGTTAACGATGAGGCTACGTCAATGAATGAAATAATGAATTTTTCCAATCCCAAAGATGCCCTAGAGTGGGCAAAGATAATATGCAAGACGCGATTTTGCCCCAAGGAATTTTGGGAGCGGCCAGAGGATGTTTTAATAGCAATTGCGTATGGTTCCGAGCTTGGGTTAAAACCATTGCAAGCATTACAAAACATAGCTGTAATCAACGGGAAACCGTCTATTTACGGCGATACGATGCTTGCAGTGTGCAAGAATCACCCAGATTTTGAATGGGTAAAAGAAACATACCAAGAAACAGAACAAGGGGCATGCTGCATTGTTAAAAGGAAAAATCAGCCGGAAGTATGTGTGGTTTTTAATCAACATGACGCTGTCAACGCTGGTTTATGGGGTAAAGCTGGGCCTTGGAAGCAATACCCTAAGCGAATGCTACAAATGCGTGCTAGAAGCTTTGCGCTACGCGATTGCTTCCCAGACGTATTAAAAGGCTTAATAGCGGCAGAGGAAGCGCAGGATTATTCAGTGGCAAACAATAAAAACGATGAGATATATAACCGCATATTAGTCTTGTTAGATGAAAAAAATGTTGCACTAGATCAGATAAACAAGTGGTGCGCTCATGCCGGGGTCGGTGCTTTGCGTGAATTGCCCGCCTCTCGTATGGAAAAGCTTGTGGAGCACTTGGAAAAACTAGCTCCCGCCCTACCCTCTGTTAGTGGTACGGTTGGCGCTATAGTTGATGAAGAACGACGATATGGTATTAGTTACGGTAACGATGAGTTTTATAAATAGGAGAATAAAATGGGCTTTAAATTTGAATACAAGAACGCTGAAGAATTAGAATTAGCATACAAAAAGCTACAAGCTGGCCAAATTAAGTTTATGATTAAGACGGTTACCGATAAAGACCGTCAGGGTTATAATCTAATGAACTCAAAGGGCAACCCCTACTTAAAAGTTGTATTAGTATGTGTGGATGCTAATGGACAAAAGGGTTTGGTGGAAGATAACATTTCAGCAAACGCGGCTTGGAAGGTGCACGATTTGTGCTCTGCGGTGGGTAGGCTTGATTTATACAGCCCGTCTGGAGATTTAGATTTTGCCAAGCTTTTAGGGTTACAGGGTTCTGCTATTTTGCAAGATAGAACATATACTAAAGGTGACGGCACAACTGCAACAGTAAGTTCTATTGGTAGCTATTTGCCAAAAACTGATAATGGTGCACCAACGCCACATTATCAAGCGCAAGCTCAGCAAGCGCGCAGCATGGATGAAGATTTACCCTTTTAATTGAGGATACAATGGAAAACACGCTAGTTGATGTTGAAAAGATAGGGAGGCTGATAAGATTGCTGGATGAATTAACCAGTGAGCTTATTCACGAAAAGGCATGGGATGCGTCTAAAAAAGCTGAGCAAGCTAAAAAAATGGCGCAAGAATGGATGTTTAAAGATGAACAAATGTAACGGATGTACTGAGCAAAGTGGCACATTTCACCATCAATTAGTTCCCTACCGCTGGGAGATTAAAAGCAAAACACGCAAGGTATTATCGTTTGTATGCCAACAATGTTTTGATGTGATTCACATTAGCGATATTCACGAATGGCATGCGGCAAAAGCTAAAACGTGCTCTGATACTTGCGAATAACATTCTGCTCGGGTCTGGCGAAGTTTTCACGCCAGGCCACGGCTCCATAAGTAAAGGCATCCATTCCATGGCTTGCCCAATTGTGCAAAGGTTTATCCTTAAATGTTTTTAGAAGCTCGTCATATTCACGCATGGCCTCCCGCAAACAACGCAAAAGATGCCTGCAAAATGTTTTGTGAAAAATACTATAAGCAAGAATTTGCCGCCCTGCTTCGATTCTATCTTGAACGCTTACGCGGGGCACAATTAAAAAATGCCAACCCATTTCGGCCGCAATTTGCAATCTGCTACGCGCAGAGTTTGCCCATTCGCGCTGAGCAATATCGTGCGGTGCAAAATGATAACCCCACTTCTTGCAACCTAAAGTATATTTTAGGTTTTCAAGTTCTTGCGTATATTCTTGAAACCCTTTGTTATTGCCTTCTATATATCCAATGTAGCGCACATAATTACCATCCTGCTGAAACAAGCAAATAGACGTATTATCACCAACCCCAATATCCCATGACGTGTGTACCGGCAAATTGGGGTTTATTGTGAAATCTATTACTCGTTGTTCGTATTCGGCTTGCGCAAGTTCACGCGTATAATATGCGCCCACATTTCCAGATTCAAAAGAGCAATAATATTCTTGTGCAATAGTTTCTTCACTTTTGCCGTTTTTGCGCTCTTGCTCTATTTGATCAAGTGTAATGATTGGGGTAATACCATCTTCTCGAAAAGTGTCTTCAATGGTTAAGCGTTGTACAAACCATTCTGGATTATTAATAGCTACATTATACAAGTCATAGGCGTGATTATGCCCTCTGGGGGTGCCAAATATTACTTCAATACCACCATTTTCTACCAAGATAGGTGCTAAAAGTTCGTATGCTAACGGTGTTTGTAGTGCATATTCGTCATAGAAAATTGCATATGGATTTGAACCAATAAGTGCGTCAAAATTATTTGAGCCGACGAATTGAATTATTGAGCCGTTAACTAGCTGAATAGACATTTCGCTATTGTTTATTTTAGAGCGCAATGCGGGGTGAACTCGATCCAAGAATAGCACCCCGTCCGAACCTCGACCTAGCCACATTACCTTGCGACATTGATTGGTCTGAGGCATCAAATAAAAGTATAGCGCAGGCTTTTGTATCGCCAACATAGTCAATATATTAATTGCGGTTAAGCTTTTGCCGGCACGTCTGTGTAGGATTGAATAAATGTGGCGATACTTCTTATCAAGTATCGCCGACATTAATTCTAGCTGATAAGCTCGAGGTGTGAACTTATATGGTAACTCAATAGAGGGCATTTAATCTATCCTAAACAAGCTCTAGCCTATGCTGAGGTCTATCTACTATATGCAGTCCCTCTTGTCTTGGCAAATGATTGGGTTGGGCATTCGGAGCCATAAACAACATGTTCACCCGTCGGTTATCGTTGTAAGTATAATTATTGGTGGTAGTAATAGGCTGCATCTCAACTTCGTGGTGTTCTTCGTGCTCTGCTCTAACCTCGGGAACTACAAAAGCAGATTGCCAAAAGCCTAACGCTGAGGCAATTAACGCACCTCCTGGCACTAATAAAGGTGGCACCCAAAAGCCAGCAATGCAAAAAGCAACACCTGTTGTTAGTATGATGCCAAAGATTATTTGGTATTTGTGACGTTTTACAAACTCAAGCATACACGCCTCCATGAGGCGGCACTTTAGCTACTTTTCTACAGTTGGCGCACTCGCCTCGTTTGGCGCTACAACTGGAGCTTTGGATGCAGCCTTGTCGTCTGCACTAAAATCAACATTAACGCCTTCAAGATTCAATACTTCTTCAATCATTTGCTCGGCTGGACTATCGTCTTTACCGCTGAAATGATGTATTACAACACCCGCAATAAGACACACGCCAATTAATAATATTTGAAACATTGTTGATTTCCTTTCCATCTTGATTTAAGTATAGTAAAAAATCATCAGCTAGCAACTTTCTTTTTGTTTGCAACTTTAAGCTCAACAAAAGCCTTGTAATCTGCAATGAATTCATCAACCGTGCCACTACCAAGTGTTGTGTTGTAAAATCTTTTCCAAATATCTGCTGCTTGTTCTAGCGTTGTTGGACTGCTTACCTTGTGATAATCCATGCGCCACTTGTATAGAAGTGCGCACATAGCAGTTGCATAAAGCAAATCATACGTTAACTGTTGTGCTTTGGGCATACGTGCATATGAACATAATGTCATAAGCTTGTGTGTGTAGAATGTTTGCTGCGGTAAATATGCAGCCCAAATAGAGTCATGCGTGGCTGCTTCCATTTGGCAAATACCAAGGGCTGGCCCGCGTAGTTGCGCTATGTATGTGCCACCTTTAGATTCGTGAGCAACTGTACCGTTAATTAACATGTGCATACCCTCCGTGTCTAGCGCAAATGCAGCTAACACGGGGGTGACAATTAGACTATCAAATTGTGCGTGGTTTATCATTAATTAGTCTCAAAGTTAGTGTAAATTGGCGAGAGTTTGGTAGAGTCGATTAATACCCGTCGTCCTCTACCATCTTTTTGCGGTTTTGCACTGGTGCTTTTGGCATAGACTTTTTTGCAGGCTTTTTTGTAGCCTCCTCTTTGCGCTTAACTTCATCACGTTTAGACTTTGCCACGTTTAGCTCCTGCTTTATAAATGCCTTCTGCTGCTGGTGCGCCATGATTGTTTGGCATATTTTTGTAACCAGATTTGGCTAACAAGTTATATGCTTTTGATGCTGGCACTACATGGTTGCGACGTTCAGTTTTTGCGGTAGATTCAATTACCTTGTGTTGAACTTCAGCTTTGTAATGGTCATGTGGTTGGGGTACGCCATCCATGGAGCCACCGCGCTTGGTCATGCCAGATACGGTTTCTTCAGTTACAAAACCACCCATGTGATGATTGTGTGAATATTGCGCTGGGTTTAGCACATCACCCATGCCATAACCTTCGTGAATTAATACTGGTTTCATTAGGATACCTCCTCGCTTATGTGCATTCTTGCATCCCTAGAGTTGCCATGTGCGCGTTTTTCAGGCATGCCAACGAATGCAAAAGGGTTATCCCTGTGTCTGCAAGCTTGCGCGTACGCTCCAGGGTTTTTATCTGCATCACTAATTTGTACCGATATACCACGGTTTTCAACTTCATTAGTTGAGCCGGTAGCGTTTCGATGTGGAACCATGCCAGCATCACCTTTGTGCATGTAATGGTCACGCACTACGCCAAAGGGTTGGCGCTCATGTATGATTTTACCGCGTGCTTTATCTTCCATATTGCGCCCCTTATACGAGAGTTGAAGTAGTAACTGTTGTGCCTGCGGTTACCGCTGTTACATTTAGTATATGGTATCCTGGATCATTAGAGTTAATTAATATCCAATCCCCCACGCTTAAATATCCAGATGCACCCAGAAAGTAGTTTGCGCCCTCAATTGTTGCGGCAGATTCATTTGAACCGGTAGATGAGCCGTTGTATGTCCAAATTGTTGGGCGCTGACCAGTTGCTTGGCCAACCGTTGGGTTATCAGAACTAGGTAAACTAATTGTGCTTTCTACGCGTTGAAAATATGTAAAACTAAATGCCATAATATTGCTCCTTAACTTTTGTCCATGCGTACATTACGATTTTTTCGTACGCTTCCTATCTTTCACGTGTTCTGGCAACTTCGCGCCTTTTGGCGTATGCCGTGCAAATTCTTCTGCAACCTCTGGGTGGTGCATCCATAAATATCGACGCTGTGATTCTGAGAGAAATGGCATTATTTGCCGCTCCTACCTTTATGTAAAACTCTATTGGCCTTAGCGTCAATCTTTTTTTCTGTAGCTTTAGATATAACGCCTCTTTTTTCCATTTGCGATGCGCGCGCTTTAGCGTTTGCCGCATGGCTTTTGTCGTTGACTGGGTACTTGCGCTCTGCTGGTAATGCAAATTCTGATTTTTTCAATCCATTTCGCTCTTTGCTTGTTAATTTTGACATAAGATCCTCTTAATATCCGTATATGTTAATAGTGCCAGAAGTAAAGCCGCCGGCAGCAACTGAAATTTGCAATGCATTAAATTGCAACATTGGCGTAAAAAGCCCGTTAACATCAAATTGGCTGCCTGTAAATGGATTTTGGCCTATATAGCCTTGTATTGTTTTTACGGAAGTAAAAGGCATATTTTGCATTATCAGCCACGCATTCGTTGCAACGCCACCCACACACCCATTGCTACCAGCATCAATTTGTACAGGAGCGTTAGTACTAGAATTTACCTGCGGGGATGAGCCTGCAACTGTTACGCTTACGTTGCCGCTACCAGCTGTGTAATTTACGCCGCCATTTGTTGAAAGCGCCAAAGACATGTGAGTGTGTGTTGCGGTGGATAAAACCAGGTTGTTAAACTCTATAACAATATTGTTATATTGCCCAATCCCTGCGTCGGTAAAATTAGCGGGGCTTGCGCTTGCTGCAAAAGTTTGCGTCTCTAATAAAATCCACTGCGAAGATGTCGCGCCACTAACGCCTGCTACTGTAAACGCTGAATTAGCCATTTATACCCACCTTTTGCTCTAAAGCTTTTAGTCTCTCATCTATTGACTTTGTCTTGACTCTTAAAGCTTCTTGCGCTTCCTTTTGCGCCCATTGATCTACTAAAGCTGCTTGCTCTTGTTCGGAAAGTTCAACAACTTTTACCTCTTTTGTGGAACAATCAAAAACTAATTCGTGCATTATCATTACCCCGCCAATACACCAAAAACATCAATTGTGCCTGATGTAATGTTGCCGCTAGACATAAAAAATTTAATTGCAGTAAATGTAGCGGCCGCTTGAGACCAGCCAAAAGTTAATATAACATTACCGCCCGCTGTGCTGCTTTGATAATAAGTACTGCCTGCGGCAGATGCCGCAGTGCTTGCACCATTTGGCCCCACAATCAACATAGAGCCGTTGTAACCTACACCTGCATTATGAATCTTGTAAGTAGTTGAAGACACTTTTGATAAATCTGCTTGTGTGTCGCTTGCACTATAATCACTTAAAAATGTACCCTGCACATTTCCAGCTGTGACCCAATCATATGCGGTCGCAATATATGTGGGGCCAGCTCCAGTTCCTAATTGACATTGCAAGGTTACACCATCGGTAGCTGGCAAAATCGCTGTAAAGGTAAAAAGATATTTATAGTAGGTTGCACTAAATAACGATGTAAATGCCAAACTAGCGCTATTGCTTGCAGTAAGAGTTGCTAGTGCAACTACCGCGCCACTACTGCCTGCCGCGCCATTACTTGCCGCAGTAATTAAACCTTGCGCATTTACGGTTAAATTTGTATTAGTGTATGAACCTGCTGCGACACCGCTATTTGGCAGAGTGTTGTTAATTGCGTTATTTGTGCTCATTTATCACCTTACACGTATGTTAAGTTACCCTGCGAATTGTATGCTACCCAAGTATTTGCTGCTGCGCACCTTAATGTCACCTTGTCATATTGGTTGCTAGAACTAAGACTGCCGCCAGCGCCTGTGGTGGTAGTAACAGAACCAAAGTGAATTACATTTGATGCGTTCTGTGCAATTGTCCAGCCACCTGCTGAAAAGCCTATGACTTCATACACATCGCCAACTGCTGGGGCGGCCGGCAAAGTATAGGTAACTAAGCTTGCGCCAGCATTGGTTAGGTATACGGTATCGGCAGCAAGCGTTACACTTGCTGTTGTTTGGTTTACAAAATTACCAGTAACCGAGCCATTGCTAGCTGCTGTGATTTGCCCCGCGGCATTAACTGTGATATTGGCTGAAGAATAGGTTCCAGCGGTTACACCAGAAGGTATGGATGTATTGGTGCTATTGTTGTATGTGGTCATTTAAAAGTCCTTTACGCATATGCGATATTTCCAATTGAAGATAAAACAAGCCAATTAGTATTTGCTGCTGTACACAATAATCTGATGCAATCACCGGTGTTTGATGATGCTAATGAGCCAGCTGCGCCTAATGTGGTTGTAAATTCACCAATACGTATTTGTTGACCCGCGGCTTGTATAACGCTCCATGAGTTATTATAGCCTGCGATTTCCATAATATCGCCAACAGCTGCGGTCGTTGGTAAAGTAAAGGCTACAGAGCCGCCATTCACGATATAGTTAACGCCGGTAACCATTTGGGTGGCAACACTTACTACTTGCCAAGAGCCCGTCACAGGAGCTGGTTCTGGGATCACTTTGCCACGATAATTATAGAAATAACCGCTAGTTGTACCAGTTGAAATCAATAAAGGTTTTTCAATATGGTTGGGTGTGCTAGGCGGTGTCGCGGTTAAAAGACCGGCTGTAACATCTGATAAAAAGTAAACTGTATTATTAACCAAACCGCTTAATGTGTTGCAATAGCCAGCGGTTGTTAAAGCAAAGGCATTTGCATTGGTAACTTGAGTAACAATGCCTAACACTTCTGCATCTGCTGCGGTGTCGGCTTTAGCTAGCGCATAACCAGTACCATTCCAATATACAACCTGACCAACAGTAAATCCGTGCGCAGTTTGTGAGACGGTGTCTGTTAATGCTGAGCCTGAACCACCACCTGTACCGTTGCTTGCGGTTGTAATTCGGCCATAAGTATCTACAGTAATGTTTGCATTGGTGTATGAGCCTGCAGCAACCCCTGATGTTTGCAGGTTTACATCAACTGTGCCACTGGTGGTAATTGGGTTGGTGCCGGTAATTGCAAGGGTTGTTGATCCAACTCCAACACTTGTAACGGTGCCGCTACCACCACCCCCAGAACCTATTGGCCCCTGGGTAATACCTGAACCATCTAATGCCTTGTACCAAGCGTTCCCTGGTAGCAATACTGGTAATACGTTGTCAACGATTGGGTAATTTACCACATCGTTTACGTTGTAATGTAGACCGAGCACTTGATCATACATCTTGTTTTGCTGAATCATTAATACGTCTGATTCAAAGTCGGAATTTAATAAGGTAGCGGTAAATGGGCCGCCATCGGTGTAATAGTTGTTGCGTGAATCAGGTTGTGCGCGTGCAATTGTCACGATATCGCCAGCCGATGCTCCGACGTTTAGGGTTATAAAACCAGTCGAAGGTGCAGTTGTGGAGCTAAAAGTAACTGTATAGTTGGTGATATAAGTGAGAATATTTTGTGCATCGTTAGCCGTACTGCCGGCTGCACGTTTGTAGACCACGATATCGGTTGCATAAAATGCTTGAAAGTTAAAGGCGAAAACTGTATCGCCGGCACCTGCTGTATATTGATTGCGCGGGGTGACATCATTTATTACGATATTGGTCATGTTATCCTTTACTCCTCATACTCATTAGCACGTTGCGCAGCTTTTCGTGTTTTTGGAATTTCCAAGTTTTCCACGTAATCGTTAACTAGTTTTCTTAGATAAAACAAGTTCAGCAAGGGCATTGCTCGCGCAAGTCTTTTTAAGTCTGATTTGTTCCACTCCTTGTTTTTGGCTTGTCCTACTAGATTTAGCGTTACATCCGCTAATGTGCCTGGTACACCCGCAATTAATTCAAATGCCTTTCCATTATAGCGGTCAACAAGCAAAGATGGAAATATTTGTCCAACCGCATTTGCTTTATTAAATGTATCAACAAATATACCACCCACTCCAGAATCTAATATGCCGTGTTTAAACAACGTAAAAGGCTCTAGGTCATTTTCAGTAAGTTCTTCGCCGCGCGATATTTTGCGCAAAGGCTTAACCAACATGCCTGCTGAAATCATAGCGGCAGCACCGGTTAGACGCGCTGGATCTACCCGCTGCATTAAAGGTAGCATGTAATTGGATGTGGCATTAAACATCCAGCCCATGTAAATTAAAAACATGCTAGATAAACCGTTTGGATCTATTCCTGACGGGTAAGAAGCTATGTTTTTACCTGCAAATTGTGTAGAGCGTACTTCTTGATGAATTGCGCGGCGAAACATTTCGGCAAATTCTTTATTGTCCCATTTAGATATGTTTGGCAAATAAGCGCCAGATAATCTTTCAACATTGCCGTTTTTTATTTGTTCAACTACATATTTGGCAAACTTTTCATCTGCAAGACCAAGTGTTGCTAGTTGTATGCGTTCACTTTTGCTAAGGGTGCCTTCTAAAAATTCTTTGGCATGACGAGTTAGACGGCTTGCAACACCGTTAGCGTTCATGCGGGTTACAGCATCAGTAAACACGCTTGTGCCGTTTAATATACCCATAGTGTTTGCAACATTTCCTGCTTGTCGCTCAACCCAATTTAATGGCAATTCAAGACCCGATGCCGCATCAATTGATTGATCTAAAAACGCACGCTCTAGTTCAATGCCAATACCTAAATCAGCGGCAGCTTGACGCAGGCGCATATTATTGCCTTTATTCATTTTTGCGACATTTAATAGAAATGGTATGGTAGTTTCTTTAATCCAATTAACCGGCCCCGCTCTAAATATTGGGCTAATTGCATCAGATAAACTCATAAATAATAATGCGCCCAGTTGCGTACCATAGGCGTATTTATTTAAAATGCGTGAGGTTTTAATCATGCCTTTGTGCGAATCCATTTTTACATAGCCTTTGCTGATTCGCTTTAAAGTATCTGATACCAAATTAATATCGGATGATTTTTGTCTGTCTAATTTTAAAAGCTCTGCTTGTTGTGCTTTTTCAAGTTTGGCAATTTCTGCTGGATTATTTGACGCTTTAATGCGGTTCTCATAGCTTAGCTGTATTTTACGGCTAATTTGCTGGTAATCAATATTTATTCCTTCGGCAAGCCATGCGCTTGGATCAGATTTCCCATCCCAGCCAATGCTTTTTAAGTATTTATTTACTTCAATTAATGTGCCAGCACGGTTTACAAAATTACGCAAGTTGCGCCCTAAGTTAGGCGACAGTATTTTAGCTTTATATAAATCTATATCTGGAATCATTACAGTGCGCGGCTTTAGAAAATCAGCGCCTGTTGAGCCGGATTTTAAACCACTAGCAATTGAATTCATCAACTGATAATCAGATTGCCCCGTATACATTTGAAAGGTGTGATATGCGGCATCTTCTAACTGAGTTTTAGTTAACACTGGGCGAAGCTTTAAGGCGCCATAATTTGGACGTTTTAAATAATATTTACCATTAGGATGTAAAAACACAAACTTTTGTGGCACAGTTTGAGCTTCAACACCTTTGTGGATTGCTTCGCGCAACTTTTCAAGTTCAGCTTTTTTAGCGTTAATTTGCACATCCAAATGAGCCACGTCTTCGCCTTTGCGTTTTACAACACTTAACTCTTGCTCTAATTGTTTAATTTCTTTTTTAAGTTTGTTAATTGGTTTTCTGAGTCTTACAAGCTCGTTATTTTCTTTAATACTCCAGCCGGCATCTCCCGTTAACATATCTGGTGAATATTTGCCTTGACGCTCTTTACGTCTAATGCGTGCGCGTTCATTGTTTAATTGCATTTTTAATTGTTGTTGTTGCGCTTCTAAAAATAACTTTTGTTCGGGTTTTAACGAAACGCCTTCAAAATCACCTGCTATTTGACGCTCAAGAGCTGCTAAACGCTCAACCAAATCAGCCTCTAATGCGCGCTCTTTTATAACTCGCTCATTAGTTTCTGCATATTTTGATTCAAAAAAAGAACGCACTTTGCCTTCATTGGCTATCATGTATTCTCTATCAGGTATACGCTGCAAATGATTAGCCGCAGTTTTCAACTTAATGTTTGGTGCAAGCATGCCTTCTGCAACCAATGCCTCACTAACTGTCTCACCATATTTTTTATATAATTTATTAGCCTGTGACAAAATAAATGGATCTTCATGCTTACCTTCAACCCACGCGATTTGTAACTCGCGCATATAATCATCAGCTTTAAGCTTGCCATCTAAGTTTTTAAAAAACTTACGTCCTAAATTTCTAATAGGTTGCCCGTGAGGTAAGCCTAAATATTCATAGTAGGAATTATTTACATCAATTTCTGCGAGCATTCCCTGCGCATCCCATCTCTCAATTCTAGACTGGATAGATTGCGTGCGGTTTTGCAGCTTTTTAACTGTACCAACGGTATCAAAATTATGCGTATAAGCATCGTTTACAAATTTAGATACTGTTGGGGACGGGCTCGTTGCGCCAAGCACAATCGGGTTTCTAGCCCATTTACCGCTCATCCAAAAGAAAGGTCTCGCTGGATGGTATTTGCCATCACGTGTAAAACCTAATAGCTGGTTATCTTCTAACCATTTACTTTTAACAGCCATGGCACCGGCTGAATCATCATGAATATTAAACCCAGCTGGCGCAAAGTCTTGACGATTGCCTTTGCTTAGCGCAAATCTAACCTCA
>Ga0134125_10006634_pt1 | contig 13087 bp, 14 predicted proteins | sample KB31751_FD_96464 | JGI IMG/M metagenome (GOLD analysis project Ga0134125, IMG submission 96464) | Terrestrial soil microbial communities with excess Nitrogen fertilizer from Kellogg Biological Station, Michigan, USA - KB3-175-1 | ecosystem: Environmental > Terrestrial > Soil > Unclassified ... | reverse complement strand
GTACTGCGCTTCCGCGGTCCATTCGGCGATGTCGGCTTTGCGCCATGTGGCGGCGACGCCGCTTTCGCGCGCCTCTGCCAGCATCGCCTCCGAACTGTCCAGGCCTTCCAACTGCGCCTCCGGCCAGCGGGCGGCCAAGAGGGCGGTGGAATTGCCGGGCCCACAACCCAGGTCGATCACACGGCCGGGCTTCTCAACCCTCACCCGTGCCAAAAGCTCGGCCGCCGGTCTTGTGCGCTGACCGGCGAAGGCCAGGTAAGCCTCTGGGTTCCATGGCATTTTGACCTCCCTCGACGCGCAATTTTATTGCGCAATCATAAGCGGTCCAGGTTGACAGGGCGCGATCAACCCCATAGAAACCGCGCTCTTTTCGCCTTAGGAACGCCCCATGAAGCGCACTTATCAGCCGAGCAAAATCGTGCGCAAGCGACGCCACGGCTTCCGCTCGCGCATGGCCACCTCCGGCGGCCGCAAGGTCCTGGCCCGCCGCCGCGCCCATGGCCGCAAGAAACTCTCCGCCTAGCGGACTGCGCATCGCGCGCTTACGCAAGCGCGCCGATTTTCTGGCTGCCGCACGCCATCTGCGCCGGGTTCAAGGCGTGGTGACCCTGGAAATGAGGCCTACGCCCAACGTGGCCCGCGAAGATGCAACTCTCAGGCTGGGTTTCACCGCCAGCAAGAAAATCGGCAATGCGGTCGCCCGCAACCGCGCCAAAAGACGGCTGCGCGCCGCGGCATATGCGGCCCTGCCCCTTTCAGGCCGCCCTGGCCATGACTATGTTCTGGTCGCCCGCGCGGGCATTCTCACCCGCGATTTTCTGGCCCTGAAAGGCGACATCGCCGAAGCGGCGCGGGCGGCCCATCGCAAACTGGATGCGGCCCGCCCGATTGATGACGAGTCCGTTTAGACCATGAACCCGATCCTGACGCGCCTTATCATCAGCCTGTTGTGCGCGCCCATCCATCTGTATCGCCGCTTCATCTCGCCTTTGATGCCGCGGTCCTGCCGGTTCGAGCCCAGTTGCTCTGTCTATGCGCTGGAAGCGATCAAGACCCATGGTCCCGCTCGTGGGTTGTGGTTGGCGCTCCGGCGGCTTTCGCGCTGCCATCCCATTTCGTGGCTCGGCGGCTCGTCGGGCTTTGATCCTGTTCCTCATCGCAAGCACCATCACTCATGAGCACCAATCGCGGCGGCAACAACAACAATATGTTTCTTACCCTGGCGCTGATGGCGCTGGTGGTGGTGGGCTGGCAATATTTCGTGGTCCGCCCCGAGATGAAGACCGAGCAGACGCGCCAGGCGACGCTGGCGCATCAGGAAAAGACCAAGCCGGCCGCGCCCGTGGCGCCTGCCGCCAATGTGCCGGCCATGGCTCCGTCGGCCACGCATATGAGCCGCGAGGCCGCGCTCAAGGCCGAAGGCGCACGTGTGGCGATCGATAGTCCGCTGCTGGATGGCTCGATCGCACTCAAAGGCGCCAAGTTCGACGATCTGCGCCTGAAGAAATATCGCGAGACCACCGATCCCAAGAGCCCGGAGATCGTGCTGCTCGCACCCAAGAGCACCGACTATCCCTATTACGCCGAATTCGGCTGGGTCGGCGCACCTGGCACATCCGCCAATGCCATGCCGAACGACCAGAGCGTGTGGCGACAGCAAGGCTCCGGCGCGCTCTCACCTGGCCATCCGGTGACGCTCACCTGGGACAATGGCCACGGCCTCACCTTCACCCGCGTCATCTCGGTGGACGACCAGTATATGTTCAACGTCACCGACAGCGTGAGCAACCATTCCGGCAACGCTGAGACGCTTTATCCTTTCGCCTATGTGGCGCGCGAAGGCGTGCCCAAGGAGCAGACCAGTTGGGTGCTGCATCAGGGCTTTGTCGGCGTCGCCAATGGCAGCGAGACCGACGCGAATTACAGCGACTTCAAGGACGCGGGCACGCCGGCCAAGACCTTTTCCTCTACCGGCGGCTGGGTGGGCATCACCGACAAATATTGGATGGCGGCGGTCGTCCCGCCCCAGAACCAGAAATTCGACGCCTCGTATCTGGGCTCGACCACGGCGAATGACATCAAGGCCTATCAGGCCGATTACCGCCTGCCGGCGGAAGTGGTGGCGGCCGGTGGCAGCGCGCAGGTCAGCCATCGCCTGTTCGCCGGCGCCAAGGTGGTGGACATCTTGCGCGGCTATGAGAAATCGCAAGGCATCGCTCGCTTCGACAATGCGGTGGATTGGGGCTGGTTCTGGTTCCTCACCCAGCCTTTGTTCTGGCTGCTGGACCTTTTTTACAAATTCATCGGCAATTTCGGTCTCGCCATCCTGATGCTCACCGTGCTGGTAAAGGCCGTCTTCTTCCCGCTGGCCAACGCCTCCTTCAAATCCATGAGCAAGATGAAGAAGGTGCAGCCGCACATGGAGGAGATCAGGAAGGCCCACAAGGACGATCCGCAGCGCCAGCAGAAAGAGATGATGGAGCTGTATAAGCGCGAGAAGGTCAATCCGCTGGCCGGCTGTGTGCCGATGGTGATCCAGATTCCGGTGTTCTTTTCGCTTTACAAAGTGCTTTATGTCTCCATCGAGATGCGCCAGGCGCCGTTCTTCGGCTGGATCCACGATCTGTCGGCGCCCGATCCCACCTCGATCCTCAATCTGTTCGGGCTTTTCCCCTATCACATCCCCCTCTGGGTGCCGGCCTATCTCTCGATCGGCGTCTGGCCGATCCTGATGGGCATCACGCAATTCATCCAGACCAAGCTCAATCCCGCGCCTACCGATCCGGTGCAAGCCAAGATGTTCACCTTCATGCCGATCATCTTCACCTTCATGTTCGCCACCTTCCCGGCGGGCCTGGTGATCTATTACACCTGGAACAATCTTCTTTCGGTGACGCAGCAGTATGTGATCATGCGGCGCGAAGGCGTGAAGGTGCATCTGTTCGAGAACCTGAAGCTTCGCAGGGCGGATTGAGATCGTGAGCGCGGATGATGAATTCGCGCGCAAATTGTTCGCCGGCCCTTGCGATTTCTTCTGGGGCACGGGCGACATCAAGAGCCTTCCGCCGCAAAGCCTGCCGGAAATCGCGTTCGTGGGCCGTTCCAATGTCGGCAAATCCAGCCTGCTCAACGCGCTCACCGGCAGGAAAACCCTGGCGCGCGTCAGCCAGACGCCAGGGCGCACCCGGGAGATCAATTTCTTCAATCTGGGAAAAAGACTGATCCTGGTCGATCTGCCGGGCTATGGCTATGCCAAGGCCTCCAAGCAATTGGCGGCGGAATGGCAGCGACTGATCTTCGCCTATCTCAGCGGGCGTGCCTCATTGAAGCGGGTGCTGCTGTTGGTCGATGCCCGGCGGGGCGTGATGGACAACGACCTGGCGGTGATGGAATTGCTGGACGGCGCGGCGGTTTCCTACGGCCTGGTGCTCACCAAGGCCGACGAGTTCAAGCCCAAGGACGGCGAAGGGGCACTTGCCGAAGCGGAGAAAGAAGCCGCCAGGCACACTGCCGCCTTGCAGGAAATTCACCTGACCTCATCGAACACCGGCCAGGGAATACCGGCGCTAAGGAACAGCATCGCTGCTCTGGCCGCCGCTTGAGGGCAGAGAGCAGGACCAGTATAAGGCGCCGGTTTCCGGGGTTCATCCCAAGATGGCGGACGAGAGCGAAGAGAAAAATCTCAGGCTGATGGCGCGCTGGCGCCAGACCGGCCGCGTCCTGGTCGAAGCCCTGCCTTTCATCCTCAAATACGACCAGAAGACCATCGTGGTGAAATATGGCGGCAACGCCATGACCGGCCTGGCGACCTCCGATTTCAGCCAGGATATCGTCCTGATGAAACAGACCGGCATCGATCCCGTGGTGGTGCATGGCGGCGGTCCCCAGATCGGCGCCATGCTGAAGAAGCTGGACATTCAATCGAGCTTCATCGACGGCTTGCGCGTCACCGACAAGGCGGCGGTGGAAGTGGTCGAGATGGTGCTGACCGGCTCGATCAACAAGCAGATCGTCACCTCCATCAACGCGGCAGGCGGGCGTGCAGTGGGCCTTTCCGGCAAGGACGGCAATCTGGTCATGGCCAGAAAGCTTGAGTTGGAGAAGACCGATGCCGCCACCGGACAGACAATGGTTCAGGACCTGGGCTTTGTCGGCGAACCGCAAAGCGTCAATCCCGAAGTGCTTCACACCATGTTGAAGTCCGAGATCATTCCCGTGATCGCGCCCATCGGCGTGGGTCCCAAAGGCGAAACCTACAACATCAATGCCGATACGGTGGCCGGCGCGGTAGCCGGCGCGGTCAAGGCCGAGCGTTTGATCCTGCTCACCGATGTGGAAGGCGTGCTGGACCAGGAAAAGAAATTGATCTCGCGCCTTACCGCCAGCGAGGCCCGCGCCTTGATCGCCAACGGCACCATTTCCGGCGGCATGATCCCCAAGATCAAGACTGCCGTCGCCGCGGTGGAATCCGGCGTGCGCGCCGCGGTCATCCTCGATGGGCGCATTCCCCATGTGCTCCTGCTCGAATTGTTCACCGAGCATGGCGCGGGAACGCTGATCACTGCCGGATGAAGCGCCAATGGGCATGGCTGGTGGTGCTGGCGCTGATGGCATTCGCTTCGCCTGCCCAGGCCGCACTCAAGCTCTGCAATCGCACCAGCTACATTCTCTTTGCCGCCACCTCTTCGGTGGTGAGCCCCGGCTCGGCCACCCATGGCTGGGTCCGCATCGCGCCCGGCGATTGCCAGACCGCGCTGCCCGAAAAACTCACCGCGCAGAGTTATCTGGTCTATGCCCGCTCGTCGCTGGCCTATTCGGGGCCGCAGCGCGCCTGGGGCGGAAATTTCCCTTCCTGTGTGCAGGAAGGCGATTTTACTCTGCATCAGAACGTCACCGCGCCCTATTGCACCGGCGGCACTCTTTTCGCGGTGCCGTTTGCGGCCATCGATACCCACAACAAACCCGATTGGACCATGACCTTCGACGAGCAGCCAGCCTTTCCCACTTTGGAGGCGGCGCAACTGGCAGGCGTCAAACGCCTCCTCAAGGAAAATGGCTACCGGATTGGCGCGATCGACGCCAAGCCCGGCAAACCGACCGAGACCGCGCTCAATGATTTCCGCAAGAAGATGCATTTCCCCGACCGGGCGGGAAATGCCGAATTGTTCGCGGGTCTGGAAAGCCAGGCGGAAAAGCGCGGCGGCGCGCCCCAAGGCTATACGGTCTGCAATGACGACAAGAGCGATGTGGCCGTCGCCATCGCGGAAATGGCAGGCGGCGTAGTGAGCCGCGGCTGGTGGCGGGTCGCAGGTGGCGCCTGCGCGCGCCTGATCACCGCGCCGCTGAAGGAATCGTCGGTCTGGTTGCTGGTGGACCGGCCGGGTGGTCCCACCCTGGTTTCAGGGCCCGATCAATTCTGCATCGCCACCCAGCAATTCGAGATCAAGGGGCGGGCGCAATGCCGCCAGCATGGCTATGCCCAGGCCGGCTTTGCCCGCACATCGACGGCCGGCGTGGCCGGGCGCGTCATCCATGTCAACGCGAGCGGGATTGCCTCTCAGGCAGCGACGTCGAAATAGGAGAGATGCCAGCGCATCTCTTCCTTGCTGAGCGGAAAATGGACGCCGCCGCGGGCCGGCAGCAACTCATGGCCGGGGAGCTTCATCACCGAGGTCTGGATGCGGAACGCCGTGCGCATGCTGAGATGGGCATGCCACACCAGAGCCACCAGCGGCTTGGCGCTGTGCTGGCCCATGATCTTGCGCACGGTGGATTCCGGCACCCGCGAGAGTTCCGCCAGGGCCAGGATCACCGTTTCGCGCCGTCCCGCCAGCGCCGCGTTCTCGACAAAGGAATCGTCCAGCGCGCGCGCTTCCTTGGCCTTGGCCACCGCCTGGGCGGCGCCTTCGGCCTCGGCCTTTGGCGGCTGATCCTGTTCCAGGCGCGCTTTCAGCCGCTTGGCGAGATGGGTCTGGGTCTCCGGGCTCAGATCTTCCCGCTTTGACAGCAATTCGATCAGGGCCGCGCCCACGAAATTGGCGATGCGGCGAATGGCGCGGGCCGAAAGGTCGGCACGCAGCACCAAGGGCTCATGCCAACTGTCGAACTGCTCGGCTTCCTCGACGATGCGGTCCATCGTCTCCTTGCGGATCTTGGCGTCGCCATTGACCAGGAGCGCCGCCACCGCCGGCACGTCCAGCGATTGCACCAGCGCGTCGCTCACCTTGTCACTCAAGGGCTTTCTGCGCCCGATGGCGGAGAGGGCTTTCTGCACCTTGCCGGCGGCGATCACTTCGATCAGGTCGGCGTCGGAGAGCAGCGGCGAATATTCCAGGATCGGCGTGGCTACGATCTCCTCCAGGTCATGCGCCAGGCGAAGCGCGACGTCGTGGGGGATGCAGTCCATATGCTTGATTTCTTCGGCCAGGATGGAGCGCACCTTGACGGCGCTGTCCTTGGCCAGGACTTCCAGTGTGGCGATGGTGAGCGCCACCGTCTCTTCGTTCTCGCGCGCTTCCAGCCCGGGCATCAGCCGGGCGATCTTGACCGCCAGTTCGGCGCGCACATCTTCGGCCGCGTCGTCGGCCAGGACCCGGTTGACATGGGCGGGAACCGCCTTGTTGCCGGCGACGGCCTGGCGGGTTTTTGACGCACCATGTTCGGCCAGATATTCGAACAAGGCTTCGCCCAGATCGGCGTCACGAATGGCGGCATCGTCGTGCCCGCGGGCACGTTCTTCTAGAATCTTCAGTGCGGCGCGCGGGTCAAGGCGCTTCACCTCCGCCTTTTGCGAGGTCGCGCCGCTCAAAGCTTTTTGCATTTGTCGGTCTCCCGCGCCGATTGTCGTGGGAGATGCCTTTAAGGACCCTAAACAGCCATGGTTAACGCAGCTTGCGTGATCGCGGGCTCAAGGCCATGGTTCGCATATGAATCAAATATCGCCATCCGCGACGCCCGTAAAAGCTGCCGATTTTGCGCATGTGCGGGACTGGATATTTGATCTGGATAATACGCTTTACCATGCCGACAATGGCGTCTTCGCCCAGATCGACGGCCGGATGACATCTTTCGTGGCCGAGCTTCTCTCGCTGGATCGTGACAGCGCGCGGGCCGTGCAGAAACAGCTCTACCGCGATCATGGCACCACGCTCGCGGGCCTGATTGCCGTCCATCGCATCGATCCCGAGCCCTATCTGGCTTTCGTGCATGATCTGGATCTGTCGGACCTCCATCCCGATCCCTTGATGGGCGAGGCCTTGGCGCGGCTCAAAGGGCGGCGGTTCGTTTTCACCAATGGTTGCCGCAACCATGCCGCCCGAATTCTGGAACGGCTGGGCATGCGCCACCTGTTCGACCAGATCTGGGACATCCGCACCATCGGTTTTGTCCCCAAGCCGGGGCGGCGAGCCTATGACGCGGTGGTGGCCCAAGCGGGCCTCGACCCTGCCGCCGCCGCCATGTTCGACGATATCGCCCGCAATCTGGTGGTGCCGCACGAGATGGGCATGACCACGGTCTGGCTCAATTGCCAAAGCGACTGGTCCAGGCAGGGACCCGATTTTCCGGTTGCGTCAGCCACGCATATCGACCATGAAATTCGCGACCTGAGTGATTTTCTCAACCGCATCGGGACTTGAAATGAACACTGAGTTGGCGCGGGCGATCGAAAGCGCCTGGGACGGACGCGATAATCTTGGCCCGGCCACCAAGGGTGAGGCGCGCGACGCCGTGGAAGCCGTGCTGGAAGGCCTGGACAATGGCTCGTTCCGCGTCGCCGAAAAGAAGGACGGCGAATGGATCGTCCATCAATGGCTGAAGAAGGCGGTACTGCTGTCCTTCCGCCTCAATGACATGAAGATCATTTCCGGCGCGCCGGGCGAAGCGGTGTGGTGGGACAAGGTCGACTCGAAATTCCTGGGCTGGGACGAAGCCCATTTCCGCACCGCCGGTTTCCGCGCCGTGCCGGGTGCGATCGTGCGCCGCTCGGCTTTCATCGCCAAGGGTGTGGTCTTGATGCCCAGCTTCGTCAATGTGGGCGCACGGGTGGGCGAAGCGACCATGATCGATACCTGGGCGACGGTGGGGTCCTGCGCGCAAGTCGGGACGCATTGTCATATCTCCGGCGGGGCGGGATTGGGCGGCGTGCTGGAGCCGCTCCAGGCGGGGCCCACCATCATCGAGGACAATTGCTTCATCGGCGCCCGTGCCGAAGTGGCCGAAGGCGTGATTGTGGGCGAAGGCAGCGTGCTCTCGATGGGTGTCTTCCTGTCCGGTTCGACCAAGATCGTGGACCGCACCAGTGGGGAAATCTTCATGGGCAAGGTGCCGCCCTATTCGGTGGTGGTGCCGGGTGCGTTGCCGTCAGGGACTGGCCGCAGCGAAGTCGGAGGCCAAAATAAAAACTCCCCGTCGCTCTATTGTGCCGTGATAATCAAGCGGGTGGACGAGAAGACCCGCGCCAAGACTTCCATCAACGAATTGCTGCGCACCTGATGATTGACCCGGTCGCCCTCGCCCAGGATTTGATCCGCTGCCGTTCGGTGACGCCAGCCGATGGTGGCGCGCTGGACGTGCTGGAGGCGGCGCTGCAATCTTTGGGCTTCTTCTGCCACCGTTTGCGTTTCGAAGAGAAGGGCACACCCGTGGTAGAGAATCTCTATGCGCGACTGGGCACGCAAGCGCCGCATTTCTGTTTTGCCGGCCATAGCGACGTGGTGCCGCCGGGCGAAGGCTGGGCGCGCGATCCTTTCTCGCCCATCATTATGGACGAGGTTCTCTATGGCCGGGGCGCCGCCGACATGAAATCGGCGCTGGCAGCGTTTGTCGCCGCCGCCGCGCGCCTGCTCCAGAATGGCCCGCCCAAGGGCTCGGTCAGTCTTTTGATCACGGGCGACGAGGAAGGCCCCGCCATCAACGGCACAGCCAAATTGATGGGCTGGCTGGAAGCGCGCGGCGAGCGCATCGATCATTGTGTGGTGGGCGAACCCACCAGCGTGGCTCATGCCGGCGACACCTTGAAAATCGGCCGGCGCGGCTCGATCAATTTCCAGGTGACCGTGCGAGGTAGCCAGGGCCATGTGGGTTATCCGCAAAAAGCGGTCAATCCGATTCCCGCGCTGGCGTCGCTGGTGACCCAGTTGAGCGCCCAGCCCCTGGACAAAGGCAATGCCCATTTCGATCCTTCGACCTTGGCCTTCACCAGCATGGATGTGGGAAATCCCGCCACCAATGTGATTCCCGCCGAGGCGCGCGCCGCCTTTAATATCCGTTTCAATGACAAGCACACGCCGGAAAGTCTGTTGGGTTGGGCGATCGACCGGGCGGATCGCATCGCCAAGGAAACCGGCACCACCATCGATTTCCGCCAGTCGGTGAGCGGCACGTCGTTCCTCACCCAGCCAGGCAAATTCACCCAATTGGTGAGCGACACGGTGGCCCGCGTCACCGGCCAGGCGCCGGTCTTTTCCACCAGCGGCGGCATTTCCGACGCGCGCTTCATCAAGGATCATTGTCCAGTGATCGAACTGGGATTGGTGGGCGCCACCATGCACAAGACTGACGAATGCGTGGCCTTGAGTGAGATCGCCAGACTTACTGACATCTATGCGCAATTGCTGGCGGACTATTTTGCGAAACCGCCGGTGTAAGGCTCAGTAATCTACCTTCATCAGGCAAAGTCCGTCCGAAGGTGCGACGGGACCGCAGCGGCTACGGTCGCGGGCTGCCAAGGCATCCGCCAGATCGCGCGCGCGCCATTTGCCTTCGCCGACCAGCTTCAAGCTGCCGACAAAAGAGCGGACCTGATGATGCAGGAAAGAGCGCGCCATGGCCGTGACATGAATCTCCTCGCCCCGCTGCGATACGGCCAGCCAGTCGAGAGTCTTGACCGGTGACTTCGCCTGACATTCGGCAGCGCGGAAGGTGGTGAAGTCGTGCTGGCCCACCAGCGCCTGCGCCGCCTTGTGCATGGCGGCATGGTCCAGCGGCGCGCTCACATGCCAGACAAAGCCCTGGTCGATCGCGGGCGGGCTGCGGCGATTGAGGATGCGATAGAGATAATGCCGTTTGATGGCGGAAAAGCGGGCGTGGAAATCATCCGCCGCGACATTGGCCTCCAGCACCACCACGGGCGCCGGCCTGAGAAAATGATTGAGGGCGTCGCGCACCTTGTCTGGCGGAAAATCCCTTTCCAGGTCGAAATGCGCCACCTGGCCCCTGGCATGGACGCCGGCATCGGTGCGGCCCGCGCCCGTCACCGTGACGCGCAGGCTCGAAAATTTCTCGATCGCCTCTTCCAGTGCGCCTTGCACCGAAGGACCATTGTCTTGGCGCTGCCAGCCGACAAAGGGCCGGCCGTCATATTCCAAGATGAGACAATAGCGCGGCATCAGTTGAAACGCGTGCCTTTGGGAAGCGCAAAGCCTTTGAGCAATTCCTCGGCCGCCATCACTTTGCCCCCGGCGCGCTGCACCCTGGCCAATCGAAGCGCGCCTTCGCCGCAGGCGACCGTAAGACCGCCGTCGATCAGTTCGCCGGCTGGGCCTTTGCCGTCCACGGGCTCGGCATAGAGAATCTTCAGCCGCTCGCCCTCGATTTCACCGAAGGCGCCAGGTGACGGCGAAAGCCCCCGGACCAGGCAATCGATCTCGCCCGCGCTTTTCGACCAGTCGATGCGGGCTTCCTCCTTGTTGATCTTCTTGGCGTAAGTGACGCCCCGCTCGGTCTGGGGCTCGGCCCTGATCGCGCCGCGCTCCAGCGCACTCATCGCCCGCACCATCAAATCGGCGCCCAACCGCGCCAGGCCGTCCTTCAGCTCGCCCGCGGTCTGTCGCCCGATCGCCACCTTTTCAGCCATCAGCACCGCGCCGGTGTCCAGTCCCTCGTCCATCCGCATCACCATCACACCGGTCTCAGTATCGCCCGCCATCACGGCGCGCTGGATAGGGGCGGCGCCCCGCCAGCGCGGCAAGAGCGAGGCATGAAGATTGAAACAGCCCAGCATGGGCGCTTCCAGAATCGGTTTGGGCAAAATCAGGCCATAGGCCACCACCACCGCCGCATCCAGTTCCAGCGCCGCGAAGGCCTGTTGCTCATCCGCGCCTTTCAGGGAATCGGGTGTGCGGACTTCAAGTCCGGCCGCTTCCGCGAAACGATGGACCGCGCTTTTCTCGAGCGACAGACCACGGCCTTTGGGACGGGGCGGCTGGGAATAGACGGCGGCGATCTCATGCCCCTGGGCGATCAGTTCGGCCAAAGTGGGCACCGCGAAATCCGGCGTGCCCAGAAAGGCCAGGCGCAGGGTCATCGCGGCTCACCCTTCGACAAGCTCAGGGTGAGGACAGAAGAGAACTCCTCATGCTGAGCCTGTCGAAGCATGAGACCATCAACTCGCCAGCTTCTTGGCTTTGGCGAGCTTCTTCAGCGCCATGCCGCGCTTCAGCCGCGAAAGATGATCGATGAACAGCACGCCCTCAAGATGGTCCATCTCATGCTGCAGGCAGGTGGCCAACATGCCGTCGGCTTCCATCTCCACCCGTTCGCCGTCGAGATCAAGATATTCGGCGCGGATCCGGGCCGGCCGTTCCACGTCGTCCCAGATTTCCGGCACCGACAAGCAGCCTTCCTCGAAAGTGGCCATCTCATCCGACGCCCAGAGGATTTTGGGATTGATGAAGACGCGCCAATTCTTCTTGCCGTCCTTCTGGTCCAGATCCATCACGATCACCCGCTTGGGAACGCCGATTTGAACCGCGGCCAGGCCGATGCCGTCGGCGGCGTACATGCTGTCGGCCATGTCTTCCGCCAGCTTGCGAATCGCGTCATCCACTTTTTCCACGTCGGTGGAGATGGCTTTCAGCCGCGGATCGGGCGCGATAAGGATAGGACGGATGGCCATGGCCGTGAGATAGGCGAGGCCAGGGTAAGGGTCAAGAAGCGCATGGAATTTGCCATTTTTGTGCTGGGAATCGCGGTGGTCATAGCGGCCCTGATTCTGGCCTTCGCGCCGGGACGCAAGGTCAAGCCCGATCCCCGGCTGGATGCCGTGCTTTCCGGCCAGGGATCCATCGAAGGCCGGTTCCGTTCCACGCTGGAATCGCAGGCGCAGCTTCAGCGCCACCTCGCGGAACGGTTTGAAGCATTGGACAAGCGGCTGGGCGAAAGCCTGAGCGACAGCGCCGCCAAGACCGCTGCCACAATTGCCGGGATCGGTGAGCGGCTCACCGTGATCGACGAAGCGCAGAAGAATATCTCGGAGCTTTCGGGTCAGGTCGTGACCTTGCAGCAGATTCTGGCCAACAAGCAGGCGCGCGGCCTTTTTGCCCAGACCCAGATGGAAGAAATCGTGCGCGACGGCCTGCCACCCAGCCTCTATGACTTCCAGTTCACCCTCACCAATCGCAACCGGCCCGATTGCGTGATCCGCATTCCCGGCAACAAGGCGCTTCTGGTGATCGACGCCAAGTTCCCCCTGGAATGCTTCGAATTGGTGCGGCGCGCCACCACCGACGACGGGAAGAAGGCGGCGGCGGCTCGCGTGCGCACCGACGTGACCAAGCATGTGAGCGACATTGCCACCAAATATCTGATCCCCGGTGAAACGCAGACGCCCGCCATCATGTTCGTGCCGTCGGAATCCATCTATGCAGAGCTGCATGACAGTTTCAGCGATGTGCTTCAGAAGGCGCATCGCGCCCAGGTGATGGTGGTGTCGCCCAACATCCTGATGCTGGCGATCAACACCATGCAGACGGTGATGAAGGATGTCCGCATGCGCGAGCAGGCCGATTTGATCCGCAAGGAAGTGGGTCTGCTGGTGGGCGATGTGAAGCGCTTAGGCGACCGGGTGGCCAATCTTCAGCGCCATTTCAGCCAGACAGAGGCCGACCTGAAGGACATCACGGTCTCCACCGACAAGATCGTGGCCCGGGGCGAGCGGATCGAAAAGGTGGAATTGTCGCCGCCCGACGCGAAAACGCTTCTGAGCTAAAGAGCTCGTCTGGCTTTGAAGGCGGCGCTGAGGGTGCCTTCGTCCAGGTAATCGAGTTCGCCGCCCACCGGCATGCCATGGGCCAGGCGCGTGACCTTC
>Ga0134125_10006633_pt1 | contig 13088 bp, 10 predicted proteins | sample KB31751_FD_96464 | JGI IMG/M metagenome (GOLD analysis project Ga0134125, IMG submission 96464) | Terrestrial soil microbial communities with excess Nitrogen fertilizer from Kellogg Biological Station, Michigan, USA - KB3-175-1 | ecosystem: Environmental > Terrestrial > Soil > Unclassified ... | reverse complement strand
TAGGTCACGTGTGCGAGACGCGCTCGAAAGCTCGTATCGGTCACGACGTTGAATACGCGATAGAGCGCGTATTCTTTGAGCAGATTGCGCTCGTAGAGCCGGTCACCACGGCAATGCGTCACCAGTTTGAGCTTGTCCTGTCCGGCAAAGACCGTGTTCGCCACCTTGCCGGTTGGCAGGTCGAGGCGAATTGGCGGGAACGAGCAGTTCTTGAGGCGGAAGATGCCGCGGGTGCGGAGATCGACCTTCACCGATCCGCTGTCGGTCCCATTCGAGAATCGCAGCAGCGCCGGATGCTCTTGGCGCTCATTGCCGCGGTCGTGGAACAGGGTCTTGAAGTCGCCCTCGAAACGCAGCGTCAACGGCGCGCTGTCGTGAAAGAGGAGGGAGGGACCCTTCGCCGACGGCGACTGGACGGCGAGGAGGACGGCAAAGAACAGCGGCATGGGGCGAAGCTACCGCCCGCCGAGCCTCATGTCGACACGCGATTCCTTCCCGATTCCTTGGCGCGATACAGCGCCTTGTCGGCGGCCTGGACGACCTGATCCGGGTTCGTGTGGCGGTGATTGCGCTCCGCGACCCCGATGCTGACGGTAATGACGATCGCCTGCCGGCTCTTTCTTCCTTTGTCGGCTTTCGGCTTGAGGCGCGGCCGGAAGCGCCGCCGCATCGTGAAGCGACTGGTCTCGACGGTCTCGCGCAGCTCCTCGAGATGCGGGAGACATTCATCCTGGCCTTTGCCGGGGAAGACGAGCGCGAACTCCTCGCCGCCGTAGCGGTACGCCGTTCCGCCTCCCGAGGCCTGCGCCAGCCGCGCGGCGACGAGTCGCAGCACGTGATCGCCGGCATCGTGGCCGTAGGTGTCGTTGAACCGTTTGAAATGGTCGACGTCCACCATCGCGACGGTGAATTGGCCGGACAGCCGGGGCAGCGCTTCGTTCAACGCGCGCCGTCCGGGCAGCTCGGTGAGGCCGTCGCGGTACGCCATGAGATAGGACGCTTCGATCACGGCGACGACGAGGACCAGGCCCGCCGTCGCGAGCCACAGGTCCTGGCCGGGCCCTTCGGCGCGCCAGGAGAGCGCCGCAAACACCGCGATCAGCGCGTAGAAGTATCCGCGCACCGGCGACTGCGGCTCGCGCATCCAGGCCATGACCAGCAGCACGCCGATGATGAGGAAGGCGATGATCGACGGCTGTTGCACGGGCGTCCAGGCCAGCAGTCGCGCGGGCAGGACCCGGATCGTGAGAAACGCGAGGGTCTTGGCGGCGAACGCCGGCTGCGCCAGGAAGAGCACGATGATGATCTGGGCGGCCAACAGCACCCAGCGCAGCAACCCGGCCGGGGTGAGCGAGCCACGCTCGGGCAGCAGTGCCACCAATGCCAGATTGATCGGCAGCAGGAATGTCAGGGCATGAAAGAGCACGCGGTCTCGGGGTGAATCGATCCCGCGCAGCAGTAGGTATTCAGTCAGCGCGAGCAGCGCGATGGCAAAGACGAGCCGCGAGCGGTTGAAGCGCCATCCGAGCAGCAGCGCGGCGGCGACGACGGTGAACGGAATGACCGTGGCCAGCCCGTTCGCGGTCCCCCGCAAGGAGGGAAGCGTGAGCAACAACAATGCGCCGACGAGGATCGGAACTTCGGGCACCAACTTGGCGAGGAGGCGTTTCATCGGCGCAGTAATCTAGACGCGGAGCCACCGGGTTGACCACGTGCGCGCGGGCTGGCGATATTCAGCCCCCACGGCGGTATCGTCTAGGGGACTAGGACGGAGCCCTCTCAAGGCTCAAACACGGGTTCGAATCCCGTTACCGCTACTCTCAGCGCCCCCATCGTCTAACGGTTAGGACACCACTCTTTCAAGGTGGGAACAGGAGTTCGATTCTCCTTGGGGGCATTCAGCTCGACAAAAAGAGGGACTCGGCCCGAGTCCCTCTTTGTCTTCCGGCTACTTCCTGACTAGTACTGGACGGCCCATTCCCTCAGCTTCGCGACCGCATAGTCGCTGAAGTGAGGAATGGCGTAGGTGAACGACTGGTCCGCAATCGACTGAGTCGCCGAGAGATATGTCCACGGATGCTTCTGGTCTTCGCGGTAAAACAGGCCCAGGTCGGCGTCGTCGATGGTGTCGTCGTCGTCGGCGCTGGACTGGCCGTTATCATGGCGTCCGATGCGGCCGCCGCCATACCAGATGGTCAGCTGCCCCGGCTCGCCAAACTGGAGCCCGGTGGGTTCGAGCGAGACGGACACTTTCCGCGTGTCCACTTTGACGGTGATGAGCACCGAGTCGCCCATCGCGAGCTCGCCGACGCCAGGCACGAACTTCGGATCGGTGGTCGTCAGGAGCAGGAAGGGGCGCGGCTCCGCGTGGCGGCGACTCTTGTAGTCGATCTGCACGGAGCGGGATTCTCCCCGCACGGCCCAGAACGTGACGCGAGTCTTCTCGAGGCTCAGGGTGGCGGGAGGCCCGAAGTATACCGTCCCGGTTCCGGGGTCGGACGAGGTCGGGTTGCTCACGCTCGCGCTGAACCGCACGGTCGTGTCGGCCCACTCGAGGAACTCAGGGGCAGCAGACGGCTGCACGGCCGTCGACTGGTCGGCACAGCTGGCGACCGAGATCGCGAGCGCAGCGAGAGCGAGGGAGCGGCGAGCCAGCGTCATCCTCATTCCTCCGGTAGGTATTCCCGCTGCACGACGCAGTTACCACCTGCGTTCTTCGCGGCATACATGGCATGATCGGCGACGAGCATCATCTGCCCTACTGAGGCCTCGATGGCATGACGGGGCAGCTCCACCAGCCCGCCGCTCACCGTCACCATCATCGACGCGCTTTCGACGAGATTGCGGCGGATTCTGGTCGCTACGATCAGGCCGGCCACCGCGTCGGTGTCGGGCAGGATGATGGCGAACTCATCGCCCCCCAAACGGGCGGCGATGTCGGTGCCGCGCAGGCTTTTCTGAATCGCCGCGGACACGCGCGTGAGCGCCTGGTCGCCGGCGTGATGGCCCCAGCGGTCGTTCATCACCTTGAGCTTGTCCACGTCGACGAGCAGCAGCGATAGCGGCGCGCCGTAACGACGGCAGCGCGCGATCTCGCGCGTCATGGTGGCGTCGAAGTGGTAGCGGTTGAACAGCCCCGTCAGCGGATCGGTGACGGAGCGGTGCTCCAGCAGCTCGAGCGCCTCGTGCTCCACGATTGCGGGGGACACGAGATCGCCGCTGATGTTGAGCAGGTAGTCGACGGCGGCCACGACCGCGCCGACGTTGCGCCCCAGGCGCGAGCCGAGCTCGCGGCGGTGCGCTTCGATCGCGGCGGCGCGCTCCGTCGCCTGCGTCTCGCTCAGATGCGCGTGGGGGAATACGCGCTGGAGCGGGAGCGTCGCCTCCGTGATCACCATGCCTTCGCCGGAACGCCGGTCGGTCCCGGAGCGGCGTTCGACGCCGCTGCGGCGTTCTGCCACCTGGCGCTCTTCCACCTTACCAGCCGATGGCATAGTTGGAGAGCTGCTGGCGCCCTTGCCGGAGTTTCGTCATGGCGTCTCCAGCACCTCGTCCAGCTTGGCGATTTCGGCGCGAGCCGAGAGCCGCTGGAAGGTCGACCGGGCGCGCTGGGCGGCAGCTTTGCCCGCGGCCGTGTCGCCGGCGCGGAGCAGCAGGTGCGCCAGGTCGCGCTCGGCCATCGCGAGGAGCAGGGGACGGCCATGCTCGGTCGCGCGGCTGATGACCTCGCGCAGCATCGTTTCGGCTTCCTCGCGGCGGCCCTGCAGATCGAGCGCACCAGCCTTGATGCGCGCGTCTTCCGCTTCGCGCACGGGATCCTTCAGCGCGCGGTGCGTGGTGATGGCCTGCTCCACGGCCTTGAGCGCCTGCTCGGCTTCGCCGCGCGCGACGTGGATCTCGGCGAGTCCGGCGATGGCCTGCGCGGTGAGCTGCGCATCGGCCAGCTTCTCGGCTTCCTGGATCGCGAGGGTCGCGGTCTCCAGGGCGCGATCCAGCCGGCCCTGTCCGCTGCACGCGATCCCGAGGTTGTGACGCGCTTCCGCGACGCCGCGGGCGAAATGCGCCTGCTCGTACGACGCGATCGCGCGGGTGAAGTTGATGACGGCGCGCTTGTAGTCGCCCTGCATGCTCGCGATGATGCCCAGGTTGTTCGAGCAGCGGCCCACCGTCGCCATGTCGTTGTCGTTCGACGCCTCTTCCTGCGCGCGCGTGAAGAAGTACGTGGCTTCGTCGATACCGCCACGCTCGAGCGCGATGGCGCCGCACACGTTCAGGGCGCGCACTTCCATCATGCGGTCCTTGAGCGAGCGCGCGCGCAGCTGAGCCACCATGGCCCACTGCTGGCCCACTTCGAGGCGGCCGAGCCGGCTGTGCGCGATGCCCAGGAGCAGCGTGAGCATGGCGGACTCTTCCAGCTCGTCCCGCGAGCGCTGCTCGAGGTACGTGAGCAGCTCGGCGTAGCGGCCGGCGTCGGCGTACTGCTGCGCGATGTGCACCGGCGCGAGCGAGCCGCGCAGCTGAGCGGCAAAGGACTCGTCCCACCCCTGCGCGGCGAGCTTGCGGATTTCGCTCTCGGCGCCCATCCGGGCAAAGATCCCGCGAGCGGCCTGCGCCGCCGCCTGCGCTTCGCTGGTCCGGCCCGCACGGCGGAGCAGGTTGGCCAGGTCGCGAGTCGCCTCGCCCTGGAGCAACTGCCGCTCGTGCAGCTCGGCGCGGCCCACGACTTCGCGCAGCGACTTCTCGGCGCGCACCTGCTCGTCTTCCGCAATCATCACCAGCGCCTGGATCCGCAGATCTTCGGCCTCGGCCACGGGATCGGGCAGCTGGCCGCGGATCACCCGAATCCGGTCGAGGTCGCGACGCGCGAGCTCAGGCTCCGAGCGCAGGGCGCGGATTTCGGCGCGGCCGCGCAGCGTCATCGCGTAGAGCATGTCGTCGTGCGTGGCCTCGGCCTCCGTCACTGCCTGATCGGCCGTCGCCAGCGCTTTGTCGAGCGCGCCCTGTTCGCGGTACGCGTTCGCGAGGTTGTGGTGGCAATCGACCACACCAGCCGACATGCCGGCGCGGTGCCAGGCGGCCGCGGCGATTTCCCAGGAGGAAATGGCTTCGGCGTGCCGGCCGCGCAGATGGCTGATGACGCCCAGGTTGTTCGAGGCGCGTCCGGTGGTGGCGTGATCGCCGTCCCGGCTCGCGGCCATGAGGGCCTGGGTGCAGAAGTCGGCGGCCTCGGTCAGGTTGCCGGTCAGGAGGGCGATGGCGCCGCGGGCGTTGAGCGCGTGACGCTCGACCCCGTGCTCACCGCGCTGACGGGCACCGGCGAGTGCGCGATCGATCCATTCGACGCCCTGCTTGTGGCTGCCCAGGCGAGCCTGCGCGATGCCGTAGAGCAGCGCGAGGGTCGGATCTTCGAGTTCATTCGAAGACCGGGCGCCCAGGTACTCGACCAGCGCCGCATGATGGCCGGCAGCCGCGAGTGAGCGGGCTTTTGCGACGACGGGAGACGCCTCGAGCAGGCGTTGGTCGCGGTTCTTGTCGTTGGACATTGGGCTCGTGTCTCCGTTAACTAGAGCTGAACCGCCCACTCCAACAACGCGACCGCATACTCGCAGAAGTGCGGCAACGCGTATGTGAACGACTTCTCCCCGGTCGACTGCGAGGCCGGGACCTGCGACCAATCATCGTTGTTGTACTCGCGATACCACAGGCCGAGCATTTGCTGCTCGAGCTGGGCATCCGCTTCGTTGGCGACGCCGTCGCCGTTCAGGTCACCGCTGGCGCCACCGTAATAGATCTTGAGCTGCGACGCGGTCCCGAACTGGAGCCCGGTCGGCTCGAATTTGACGCCGATTTTCGAGGTGTCCACCGAAACAGTGATCAGCACCGAGTCGCCCAGCGCGATCTCACCGATTTCCGGCGCGAACACGGGGTCCGTGGTGGTCAGCTCGAGGAACGGATGGCTGTCGTTATCGATCGTGCTGCTGTAGTTGATGCGGATCGAGCGGGACTCGCCACGCACGGCCCAGAACGAGACCGTGTACTGGTCGAGGCTGAGGGGCGGCGTCATCGCCATTGCCCCGGAGCGACGCCCGCGCGTTTGCGCGTTGAACTGTGGCGTCCCGGTCCATTTCAAAAACTGGGGACCCGCGGGCGCTTTCACCGCTGTGGGTTGTTCCGCGCAGCGCGCTACCGAGAGCGCTAGCGCGAGAACGAGTAGGGAGCGGCGAACGAACATAGGGTCTCCAGAGGGCAGTTAGGGCGCTTGACTGCTGTGGTTGGTACAGGCACTATTGGGACCCAAGTAGTCCCCATGCCTCTACCAGAACGACACGAAAGTAGGTCCATTTTGTCACCTGTCAAGCCCGAAACTGGCCCGAAACGGGTCCCGGTGGCAGCTCGCCTCGCCGTACTCCTGGATGTGTTCAGCCCCTGGGACGAAATCTCCCTCAGCTACCGCCAGTTCGCCGCCGCCTTGGGGGGTGGCGTAACTGAAGCTGCCATAAAGAAATGGCCGCATAGGGAGAAATTCCCTGCCGACGTGGCCCGCCTGATCGTGACCAAGGCTAAGGATATGGGGATCCCGGACGTTACGCTCGAGTGGGTACTGTGGGGGGAAGGTTCAGGTCCCCAAAAAGGAACCAAAAAGGTTCCAGTCAAGCCGCAGCAGCACGAATATCAGGAGTTAGCCGCCAGTATCGCGGAGGCCCTGGGGACCGATTTGGCCCACAACGAGTTCGGGCAGTGGTCCTCGGTGGAGGTCCAGCGCACGGTGATCTGGTCCCTCAAGGACCTCGCGCGCCGGCTGTGGGTGCTGCGCTTTCCGATGGCGGAGACATTCAAGCTGACCGACGAGTGGGGCACCAAGATCGGCTTGCCGACTCGTTCCCTTGCCTCTGCCTCGAGCCCTGATGATTTTTCCGCCGCCCCCTCCAGGGCCGATAGCTCAACTGGCAGAGCAACTGACTCTTAATCAGTAGGTTCTCGGTTCGATTCCGAGTCGGCCCACTAACACTTACGGCCGCAGCGCGTCTTCCGCCGCCAGCGACTGCGCGGTGGCACCGAACCGGATCAGCAGCGCGACCAGCAGCCGCTGTGGCTCGCTCATGCGGGCGCGGGCGATGATGACTCGGTGTGCGACGTCTGGATGATCGGTGATGAGTCCATCGACGCCGCGCGTGAGACCCACGAGCATCCAGGCCGGGTCGTTCACGGTCCAGATATAGACGTCCTGACCGGCGCGATGGGCGCGACGCACGAAGCGCCGCGACGCCATCCGCGACTCCACGGCCAAAAAGTCCGCGTTCAGCTCCGTCAGATCCCCCATTGCTTTCGCGACGAGAAACCCGACGCGCCAGGACGGGCGCAGCGCTTTCAGTTTGCGCGCCATGGCGTGATCGAGCGACATGAACTCGCACTGGTCCACCATGCCGGACGCCTCGACAATCTGCACCACGCGCTCTTCGAGCCGCTGGTCGTGGCCGTACGATTTGAGCTCGACCAGGACTTTGCAGTGCCCCTTGCAGACGGCGAGCGCCTCGGCGAGGGTCGGCACGCGCTCGGCGGCATAGCGCGCGTCTCGGTACGAGCCGATGTCGATCGCGCGCAGCGTGGAGGCGGGCGTGCCCCAGATCGTCGCCGGATTCCCGGCGACTTTCATTAAATCCGCGTCGTGCGCGACGAGCACCTGGCCGTCGGAAGATTCCTGCACGTCCAACTCGACCATGTCGGAACGCTGCTCGGCCGCCAGACGAAACGACGCCAGCGTATTCTCCGGCGCCGTCGCCGACGAACCTCGATGGGCGATGACCACGACTGGTGCCTGATTCCGCGTGGCGAGGAATGCCAGCTCGGCGACGCCACCCAGGGCGAGCACGACGAGCGCCAGAATGACGGCGCCCCAGGGCCCGGTCAAACGCATCCGCCAGACCGCGCCGCCGTATTGAGCCAGCGACGCCGGTGCACGCTGCGCGATGCGCTGGTACAAGCGTGTGAGGACCAGGGCAAACAGCGAGAAGTTCACGACACTGGCCGCCAACGCGAGGAACGCGGCGACCAGGGCCCACACGCCGATGAAAAGCATCAACAGCGGCAGCGAACCGGCCGCAGTCGGGGCGACCCAGAAACCGATGGACCGCATCAGCCAGGTCAGCGCGCTCGTCAGAGCGAACGCCGTGGTCGCCCAGAGCGCGAACGATGCGAGAATGAGCCCGTAGGAGCCGGCCGCGCGTCGAGCGCTCTCGCCCAACGCCTGTCGCGGGTGCACCTGCTCGAATGCCACGAGGGGCCAGGCAAACGCCCAGCGCGCGATGGTGCGTGCCAGCAGCAGCACGAACCCGACGCCGATCAAAGCGACCAGGACCACGGCGAGCCAGAACTGCGGCGGTTTGTCCGCCAGGTAGTAGTTGATGTCATGCGCGCGCAGCAGGGTCATGTACACAAGCGCCGCCGCGACGCCGAACGGCACCACGCCGAGCATCACGCGCAGCACCATATGGCCGGAAAGGCGCAGTACATCCAGCGCGTGCGCCGCGCCGAACCGCAGTGCGCCGCGCCCGTTGAGGCGGATGTCCTGCGACGCACCCACACCCACCGCCATCAGACACGAGGCCTCGACGGCCGTGATCGCGACGATCAGCGAGCCACCCAGCAGCAGCGTCACGATGCCCGTGGGCGTGGTGAGGAAAAACATCGCGATGTCGGTATCCGCCACCACGCGCTGCGACGTCCGAGCCCGCAGCCAGTACAGGAGCAACGTGGTCCCGGGCATGAGCAATGCGAACGCGATCGCCTTGTATGCCAGATCGGTGATCGCCAGAACCTTCCAGGAGCGGCGCAAATCGCCGAGCGCGCCCAGGAACATGTCGCGGGTCGAGCGCCAGATTGTCATGAGCCTAAAGAAGGCGCACGGCGCCGCGCCGGACATTGTCCTTTTGTGAGCGAGGAAAACGACTACCGGTGGGTGAAGCTGACTCCCGCCTGCAGAAAGCTGAGCCGCGCGCTGCCCGCCGCCTGACCGCCGTTGAAGTTGACGTTTCCGCCTACTACGCCAAGCGAGTAGTGCACGAACGGCGCGATCAGCCAATGGCTGCCGGCGGCGGACTCGTAGCCTACTCCCAACTGCGGACCGATCCCCGATGACGTGACGGCGTCAGTTCCGTCGTTGGCGCGATGCATCAGAAGCGCCGCGCCACCCCGCAGATACCAGCGCCGTTTTGTGCCCGGATACCAGGTCGCCGTCGCACCGATCGACAGCAGCGTTTGGGTGACGGCCTCATCACTCTGGCGCCAGGCGGCCAGCTCGCCGCCGAGCCGGAGCGTGCGACTGGTCGTGCCGCCCAATCCGAGGAGCGCCGAGATGCCGGCCTCGCGTCGGCCCGCGCAAATGTCGCACGACACCCGCGACCATCCGGGCGCGACGCTGAGGGAATACCAAAATCCGCCCGCACCACCGCGGCGTTGAGCGGTGAGCGCGTGCGCCGAGCCGCCGAGCAGGAGCGCGAGGACCAGCACCGTGGTGCGCATGGCGGCAGTATAACTCATTCACTGTGGCCCATTTGGGAGTGATTGGCGTCACGGCTCCGCACGCCTCCGCGTGACGAACGTGAAGCACGACGTATGAAACGGGAGCTCGTGCTTCTCCTATTGGTGGCACCGATCTCACTGGCGTGCCACGACTCGCCGGCGGCGCCCGATTACGGCCCCGCTGTCGGTGATGCCGCGTCCTTCGGCATCTGGGTTCCGGGTGCGAACGACGACTGCACCGCAGCCCAGCACGACGCTTACTCGGTCGTCGGCGCCGATCACAAGCGCTACCCGACCTGGCACCCGCCGATCGATCCGGTCACCGGGTGCTCATTCGGACACGATCACGGGCGCGATCCGCGCGGGTCGGCGCTGTATCGCGAAGTCGGCGACATCCCGTTCGGCTACGCGAACGAGCAGCTCGACGTCTACGATCCGCTGACGACGCGCCACGAAGACCATTTTGGACACAAGGTCGAATGGGAAAACGGCATTCGGATGCATTTCGGCAGCGAGGCGGCCGATGCACTGTTCGACGTGCGCTGCGACGTGATGACCAAGCTGCATCAGGGCACGCATTCGAAGGACGCGTTCACCAACAATCTGCACGAGCTGGTCTATCACATCAGCTGCACCGACGGCACCGAGCTGCACATCACGATGCTCGCGGCGATCGGGACGCCGGGTCAGTTCGAGCGCAGCTGCGACGGCGTGACGGTGGTGGTCGGTCCCGCGACGCCCGCCAATTCACCCGACGGCGGTGGCGTACGGATCATTCCCGACCGCTTCTGCGTCGATCGTGACATTCTCGTCGCCGCCGGCCAGACCTCCGATTTCAACGCGCTGCATGAGACCTGGCAGACGTCGAACTCGATTCGGACCGAGGACGGCCGCACGCTGGTCTTCTTCAATCCGTACTTTCAGGTCAATCGCCCCAGCCGGTTCTACGATCCCGCGATGCCGAATACCGTCGGCCGCCCGATCGACGTGTGTTACGAAACGACCGCCGCGGGCGATCAAGTGCGCGGCACCGGCGGCTCCTGCAACGCTTCGACCGCCAACGGCACAGTCCTCGGCATTCCGTTCGACGATCCGCGCTCGGTGTTCGACGGCGTGCGCCGCACGGTGGACGTCAACTCGAACTTTGTCGACAACAAGGAGGGTCCCGAGGTCTGGTACACCGATCCATTCGGGCACCACGGGCGCACTACGCCGTTCGCGGGATCGATTCGCCAGAAGATCGCGCGCATCAACAACGATCGTGGTGGATTGGAATTGGCGGGACCGGGAATCGGTGGGGACCGCGACTACGGGTCACCGAGGCTGCACGCACCCAACTAGACGCACCGACGGTCTACTACTTCTTGCGCGCCACTGTCCCGATCGCGTTGATCAAGTCGCTTAAATCGTATGGTTTCGTCACCGACGGCTGTCCGCAATTCTCCAGGAACGTTCTGGTTTCTCCCCGCGCCTGATCTCCCGTCACGAAGACGAAGCGTTTCGCGACGAGCGGCCGGCCAGTCACGAGCTGTTCATACATCGCGCGGCCGCCCAGCCGCGGCATCTGCAGATCGGTCACCACCGCGTCGAACGACTTGTCGTGATCGTCGAGCTGCAGCATCGCCTCGACGCCGTTCTCGACCGCGGTCACCTGGTGTCCTTCCCGCTCGAGCAGCATCACCATGGCTTGTCGGTTCACCGCATCGTCATCCACGACCAGGATCCGCATGCGCGGCAGATTCTCCGCCGGCGCGGCGAGCGGCGGCTGCGCGCCGAGCAGACTGCGGGGCAGGGTGATGACGACCTCGGCGCCGCTGCCGCCGCCGCGCGGCCGCAGCCGCAAGCTGCCCCCCGCCGACTGGGCGAGCGCGCGCGCCAGCGCGAACTCCACCTCGCCGCCGCCACCTGACTGCGTGAACCGGAACGGCGACACGAGCCGCTGCTCGGCTTCGACCGACAACGGCGAGCCCGAATCCCAGAGCGAGATCACGATCGAGGGACCGGTCGCAATCGCCTCGAGCCGCAGCTCGCGCGGCGGCTGCGCCGCACGGAGGCGGCGCAGGGCGAAGTCGACGAGCTTGGTGAATATCTCGCTGAGCTGCGCCATGGGGCACGCCACCATGGGGAGAGCACTCGCCACCTGACGGTGCACCTTGACCCCGAGCTCGCGGATCGTGGATTCGCGCTCGGCGAGCACGCCGTTGATGACGACGGACGCATCGCATGGCTCCGCGGCCCCCGCCGGGTGCGCCGCGAGATCGAGGAAATGACTCGTGATTTCCGCCGCGCGCCGCACTTCGCCATGTAACAGCACCAGCGCGCGGGCACGCTCGGGATCGAGCGGGCTGCCGTGCAGCAAATCGGCGAGGGCGCCAATCGCGGCGAGACGATTGTTCAGCGCGTTCAGGACGTTGGCGGACCCTTCGTCGAGCACGACATGCTTGAGATCAGGCGGGAGCGAAATCTTCGACGGTGGAGGCTGTGCAGGTGGTGCCGGAGTAGGTCGAACGCGCGCGACGGCAGCAGGTACCTCTCGCCGACGGCCGAGCAGGTACCCGACGAGCGCGCCGACTGCCGCGCCAAACCCGAACGCGACCCATAGCTCCATGCGGGAAAGCTATGCACCGCGCTGATTTGCGCGAGCGTTCCGGCGTCACGCGGTCGCGGGGACCCTCGTCACCCGTTACGGCAGCGCGTACACGACGACGCGCGCCGGCCCGCCTTTGACGGGCCAAATCGGCGAGTTGAGCCCGACCGCCACGGCAATTCGTTCTTTGGGGCCCGCCTGGTAGGCGATGACGCCGCCGCCAATCGCGCCGCCCGCCGATTTGCGCCACAGCACCTTACCCGAGTTCGCGTCGTACGCCGTGACCTGGCCATCGAGGTCGCCGGTGAACACGAGACCGCCGGCGGTCGCCGTAATCGCCGCAACCATCGGCTTGGGCGTCTGGACTTTCCAACGGACCGTACCGTCTTCGGCGTTGATCGCGGTGACCCAGCCCTTCCACCTCGACGGCGGGTCCATTTTTCCAAACGCCATCTGCTCGTCGTCCATCCCGGTCCACGGCTTGCCTGGCGCGCCCCGCAGCGTGTCGAGTCGCTGCAGCTTGATCGAGGTGCACCAGTCGATCGAATTCACGAAGATCGTGCCGGACGCGCGATGATACGCGGGGCCGTTCCACTCGATGCCGCCCTGCGAGCCGGGACAGAAGCGCGTGAATTTCTCCGACGAGAGCGGAGTGTTGACGTTCTCGCGCGTCGTGGTCGCGGTCGCATACCTCACGCCCAGCGCGAGCGCATCGGAGGCGCGCGCATCACCGGTTGGCCGGGCGGTCCTGCCACGCTCGATGCCATACACCATCCCATTCTTGGCCGCGGCGATGAGGAGCGGGGTCCCGCCCTTGGTCGTGAGCAACGCGGGCGCAGCCGAGACATCCCAGTCGTGGAAATCGCCTCTGATCGGCTGCAGGTATCCCTGGAGCTGGCCCGTGCGCGCGTCGAGCGCGAGCACCGAGTTGGTATAGAGATTCTCGCCCGGTCTGAGCTCGATCACGAAGTCGGGCGCGGGG
>Ga0134125_10006632_pt1 | contig 13091 bp, 13 predicted proteins | sample KB31751_FD_96464 | JGI IMG/M metagenome (GOLD analysis project Ga0134125, IMG submission 96464) | Terrestrial soil microbial communities with excess Nitrogen fertilizer from Kellogg Biological Station, Michigan, USA - KB3-175-1 | ecosystem: Environmental > Terrestrial > Soil > Unclassified ... | reverse complement strand
CCGCGCACGTCTCCTCTCGGCAATCTTCCCGTTCTGGTCATATCGGGCCGCACCGACACGATCGTCCCTCCTGAATCGGCGGCTGCGCTGCCCAAACTGCTGCGGGCGGCCGGGGCCCGGGTCGAGCATGATTTCGTCGAGGCCGGCCACACGCTGATGGCGGAGGATGGCGCGCTCGCCACGGCCTGGCTGGATCGTCTGGCGGCTGAATGACGGCGAAGGCTAGAGGCTCAAAAACCGGCGCGCATTGCCGCCGCTCATCGCTTCCCAATCCCCAGGATCGAGCCCGATCTCGCGCGTGAAGCGCGTCGGATGCGGCTGTCCGGCGCCGAACGGATAGTCCGAGCCGACGAAGATCTGCGACGCGCCGAACACGCTCATGAGATAGCGCACGAACGGCGCCTCGAAGACGAGATTGTCGTAATAGAAGCGCCGCGCCGTCGCATGCGGATCCTGGAAGGCAAGCTTGAGCGGCGGTGCCGTGCGCCAGCCATTGGCGAGGCGCGGCAGGATGGCGGCGAGAATGCCGCCGCCATGGCTGAAACCGACGCGCAGCTTGGGGAACTTCTCGAGCGTGCGGCCGGTGATGAGCGAGGCGGCGGCGAGCCCGGTATCGACGGGAAATCCCAGATAGGTCGGCAGCACGGCCGGGCCGACCATGCGCTCGGTTGCCGTCGGATGCAGCGCGTGCACGAAGATTGCGAGGCCGAGCCGCTCGGCCTCGGCCCAGAACGGATCGAAGCTCTCATGGCCCGGCGGCTTGCCGTTGATGTTGCTGCCGATCTCGACGCCGGCCAAGCCGTACTCGCTCTTGATCGCGCCGAGCGCCCTGGCGGCGCGCTCGGGATCCTGCAGCGGCACCATGCCGAGCCCGGCGAAGCGGCCGGGGGCCGCGGCGATCAGGCCCGCGATCGCGCCGTTGATGTGGCGCGCCATCTCCTCGGCCGCGGCGAGATCGAGCCAATAGGAGAGCAGTTCCGGCATGGGCGAGACGACTTGCATGGTGATCTCGCCCTCGTCCATGTCGCGCAGGCGGCGCGCGCATTCCCAGCAGCGGTGATCGACCAGGCGAAATTCCTTGCCGCCGATCATGACCGAGGCCTTGTGCTCGGGATGATGCTCCATCAGCGGCCAGCGCCCGGCGCAGGAGGGCGAGGGCGCGGCCGGAAAATGCTCGGGCACGATATGGGTATGGACGTCGATGACGCTCACGGGGCTGCTCTCTTTGCTAGGGATTCCAGAAATCGGGCTTTAAGGCGCGCTGCTCGCCAGCTGCTTCGCCTTGGCGAGGAGGGCCGGATCGAGCTCGGCCAGCGCGCGCACGCGCGCCGCGAGCGGCTCGCCCGGCAGGTAGGCGAGATCGAGCCCCGCTTTGGCGGCGTCGGAGCGGAAGGCGGGATCGGCAACCGTCGCATCGAGCGCCGCGCGCAACAGCGCGACGCGGTCCTGCGGCACCCGCGGCGGCGCGATGATGGCGCGCCCGATCAGGCTCCAGGCCGAAAACAGGCCGAGCAACTGCCGCTCGGCGGCGTCGCGGCCGAGCGAGACCAGGGTCGGGACATCGGCTAGATCGGGTGCCGAATCGAGCGCCGCCTGATAGACGACATGATAGCCGCCGCCGCGAATCCAATCGCGTTCGACGTGCCACAGCATGCTGCCGGAGCCGTCGACCTCGCCGCGCTCGAGGGCGAGCTTGATCTGCGCGCTGCCGTCATAGCCCGAAATGAGCTTGAATTTCGTGCCGAACAGCCGGTTGACGACGGTGAGGTTGAGAAAGCTGGTCGATCCGGCGCCGGGCACGCCGACCGTGCTCGCGTGGCTGCGCGCATCGGCGAACTGCTTGACGGGCGCGCCGGGTGCGGTGACCAGGACCGTGTCGGAATCGACCAGGCGCCCGATCCAGGAAAATTCCGTCGCGACGAATTTGGCATTGGCATCGCCGAGGATCTGGTTCACCACCAGCACCTCGCCGATCATGCCGAGCGCGCTGCCGTCCTTCGGCAGCGCCGCATAGAGCTCGTTGGCGAGCTTGAAGCTGCCGGCGCCGGGATTGTTGCGCGGGAGGATGGTCGGGTTGCCGGGCAGATGAGCGCCGAGATGGCGCGCGACCAACCGGCAATAGAGATCGTAGCTGCCGCCCTCGGCATAGCCGATATAGAGCGTCACGGTGCGGCCGCGATAGAAAGCATCGGCGCTTTGCGCTCGAGCGCCCGGCAGGCTCGCCGCCAGCAGCAGGGCGGCGGCGGCCAGAAGCGTGCCGATCGTTGCCTCGCAGCGCGGTTTTGCGCTCAACGCCTGCCCTCCCGGATGAGGATGATCGCCGGCCTTGGGCGAGAAGGTTAGCGCCGCCGGCGCCGCGGCGCTACGGGTCCGGCTGGCGCGGCCGGTCCCCGGGTGGCCCCTTCGGCCCGTCCTTTTCGACGCGGTAGACGGCCTCGTCCCGCTCGATGCGGCTGGAGAAGAAGGCGAGCGCCATCAGGCCCGAGCCAAGGCCGGAGGTGACGAGCAAGGCGAGGAAGATGGCGATCCAGCCTTGCCAGTCGATGTCGCTGCCGAACATGCCGGTGCCCCAGACCAGAAAGAATCCGGCGACCAGGATGATCGCATTGGCGATGACGAGGGTGCGGACCGGGAAGCGCCGGGCGCGGGCCTCGTCTTCCGGCGGCACCAGCATCGAGGGATCTCCTTTGCCGCGTTTGCCTTGGGCCAACGGGCGGCGGCGGCGCCCGTTCGTTCTGGGGCAGAGTTCCGGTCGCCTGGGACCGGAACTCTGCCCTTCTGTCAGGCGAAACCTCCCTAGCGCTGCGCCGCCGGCTTGTACGGGCCGAGCACCTGCACCGCCTGCTGCACGAAGCTCATATCGACCACCTTGTCGACGCTGACGCTGCCGTCGATCTGGCCGCTGTCCTTGAAGAACTGCCAGTCCTTGACGAGGCTCGCCATGTCGACGCCGCCATTGGGATCGACGGCATGCGATGTGATGGCGCGGTAGATCGCCGGATCCTTGATGATCGAATATTCGGTGAGGATGGCGATCGCCTCCTCGGCATTGGGGCCGGCGAGATGGCCGCCTTTGAGCGCATCGGCATAGAAGCGGAAGCCGCGCAGCAGCGCCTGCATGAACTTCTTGGCCTGCTCCGGCTTCTTGGCGACGAATTCCTCGCCATAGAAGGTGACAGCCGTCTGATGGTTCGGGAAGAACTCGTCGACGCCGAATTTGCGCACCGCCGTGCCCGTCTTGAGGATCGCCGAGATGGTGGGCTCGGTGGTGATGCTGGCATCGATGGCGCCGTTGGCGTAGGCCGCCGGGTGCTGCGGGAAGCCGATATAGACCTGATCGACGTCGCTGAGCTTGAGGCCGCCCTTTTTCAGCGCCTCGTTGAGCAGCGAGGATTCGCTGTTGCCGACCGCCGAGGTGGCGATCTTCAGCCCCTTGAGATCCTTGTAGGTCTTGACCTTGTCGGCGAGGTCCTTGCGCACCAGAATCGCCTGGAAGCCGTAGCCCTTCGCGTTGCGCGCCTTGTCGGCGACGATCTTGATGTGCACGCCTTGCGCGACGGCATTGTAGAGGCCGGCCGAAGTGGCGCCGCCGCCGGCATCGAGCTGGCCCGCGCCGAGCGGCGCGATCATCTTCGCCGCCGAATCGAAGCGGATGAATTTGACCTCGATGCCGGCTTCCTTGAAGTAGCCTTTCTTGTCGGCGATGAAGAAGGGCGCGTCGCTCGATGTGCCGACGACGCCGACATTGAGGGGCTGGCCCAGCGCGGCGGCGGGCAGGCCGAGCGCCAAGGCGGCAAAGGCGAGCAGGTGGCGTACGGACGGCATGATTCCCTCCCCAAAACATTCGGCGCTTGATCCGGCCGGCTTGGATGCCATCACTATACGGTGTTACAGCCGCCCGAAACAGGCAAGCGGATGAGACGAATGCGCTATGTCCAGGAGGATCCTGCCTCCTTCACCTTCCGGATCAGCCGCGAGGCGCTGGTCTCGCCGGAGGTGCTGGAGCGCGAGCGCCGCGCCGTCTTCGACCGCTGCTGGATCTATGTCGGCCATGGCTCGGAGATTGCCGCGGCCGGCGACTATAAGAGCCGGCAGGTAGCGGGGCGTCCGCTCATCTTCTGCCGCGACGAGCAGGGCGATGTGCGGGCGCTGCTCAATTCCTGCCGTCACCGCGGCGCGCTCGTCTGCACCCAGCCGGAAGGCAATGCGAAGCGATTCTTCTGCCTCTATCACGGCTGGACCTACGGCAATGACGGCAGCCTCAGATCGGTGCCGGGCGAGGAAGCCTACGGGCCGCATTTCGACAAGGGACAGCTCGGCCTCGTACCGGTGCCGCGTCTCGATTCCTATGGCGACTTCTGGTTCGTCAATTTCGACAGGGACGCGATCGATCTCGTCGACTATCTCGCGGGCGCGACGGAATATATCGACCTCGTCACCGACCAGTCGCCGTCGGGCCGCATGCAGATCGTCGCCGGTTCGCAGGAATACGACATCCGCGCCAATTGGAAGCTGCTCGCCGAGAACAGCGTCGACGACTACCATCTGCCGACGGCGCATGCGACCTGGCTCGCTTATATGCGCAATTCCGGCGTCGATGTGCGGCCGGCCAAGGAAGCGGGCGCCTTGCTGCCGGCCAAGGGCATCGGCAAGGACCTCGGCAACGGCCATCTCATCATCGACAATCCGAACTATCGCGGCCGCCCGGTCGCCGCCTGGATCTCGATCTATGGCGAGGAGGCGAAGCCCGACATCGCCGCCATCCGCGCCGAGCTGGTGGCGCGGCTCGGCGAGGCGCGCGCGCACCGCGTCGCCGACACCAACCGCAACCTCGTGATCTTCCCCAATCTCGTGATCAATGACGGGTCGTCGGTGACGGTGCGCACCTTCTTCCCGCAAGCGCCCGACCGCATGCAGGTGCGCAGCCACGCGCTGGGGCCGGTCGAGGAGACCGAGGCGCAGCGTGCCCGTCGCCTCGACGCCTTCCTCACCTTCTACGGGCCGGGCGGCTTCGCCACGCCCGACGACATCGCGGCGCTCGAGCTGGTGCAGCAGGGCCTTGCCACCTGGCGCGAGATTCCGTGGTCCGACCTGTCACGCGGCATGCATCGCGAGTCGAATCATCTCGACACGGACGAGGAGCATATCCGCGTCTTCTGGCGGCGCTGGAGCCAGCTGGTCGAGGCGGCGGCTTAAAACAGAGTGAGTTCAGCCGAGTCTTGGGCGGCCACGGGGCGGGGCCGTCTGGCCGGCGGGCGCGGGCCGGAGCGGCGGGGAGCGGGCGCCGGCGGTGCGGCGGCGAGCTCGCTCAAGGCCGCCTCGGCGACGCCGATCGCCTCGTTGATGCCGTCGGCGCGGCCCCATCCCCAGGCGCGCTCGAGCGCATAGAAGGCGGCGATGGGGTCGGCTTTATCGACGATGTCGGATGCGAGCTGCATCAACGCGCGGCGGCGCTCGGCCTCGGCGGAAAGATCGATGATGCCGTCGCCCGCCATGCTGCCATCCCACCGATTCGACTCGATGGGCGGGAATCCTACCATCATAGATTCTGCGTTGCACGCCCCTTCGCACCGCAACAGCTTGGAGCCAAAACAATGCCCGGCCGGAGCCGGGCATTGCAGGAAGCCTCCAAGGCCGCCCGCCTCAGATGCGGTCGGGAAATTTGATGATGAAATTGTCCCGGTTCGGCATCTGCACCTGCGGCAGGGACTTGGCGTCCATCACCTGGTCCTCGGGGATCAGCTTGTTGGCCGCGAGGAGGTAGGCGACCAGCGAATAGACCTCCTCGTCCTTCAAGGTGTGCGGCGTCGGCCAGGGCATGGCGCGGCGGATGTAGTCGAACAGGGTGGTCGGCTCGCGCCAGAAATTGGCGATGGTCTTCAGCGATTCGATGCCGGTGATGGGCGGGCTGCCGACCAGCTGGGTGCTGCTGGCACCCTTGCCACCCTCGCCATGGCAGGCGACGCAGCCCTTCTCGACGAACAGCTTGGCGCCCTTGTCGGAGGTGCCGCTGCCGGGCGGCAGATTGGTGCCGTCGGGCAGGATCGAGATGTCCCAGGGCTTGATCTCCTCCGGCGTGATCTTCTGGCCGAGATTGGGCGCGGCGGCCCCTCCCAGCTGTGCCAAAGCCGGGCCGGCGGCGAGCGCCGAGCCGAGCAGGAGTGCCAGCGCGAGACGCTTAGACATAGACATGAGCGATCTCCCCCTTGGCATTGATGCCCCAGCTGGTGAGGCTGTTGTAATGCTGGTTCGGGAAGCCTTGCGGGTTGGTGACCGGCTTTTGGGTCTGGCCGCGCAGTGCGACGAACTCCTGGCGCAGCGGCTGCACATTGCCCGATTCGTCCCAGGCGCGGCTGGTGAGCGTCACCGGCTGGCCGTCCCAGCGCCAGGGAATGCGGAAGCGGGTGAAACCCTTCACCGCCACGGGATCCTGCAGCGCCGCCGCGGCCCAGCTCTTGCCGCCATCGGCCGAGACCATGACCTTGGCGATGCGGCCGGTACCGGAATAGGCGATGCCGGAGATCTCGTAATAGCCCTTGTCGGTCAGGCTGTGACCGAAGGAGGGATGAGTGATGAAGCTCTTCACCTCGTTGACGAAGTAGAAGCGGTAGGCCTTGCCGGTCGGCAGGATCGGCGAGTAGTTGCGCTCCTCGTAATAGGTCATGGCCGGCTGGTTGGTGACCATGAGGCGGCGCAGGAACTTGACGTTCATGTTGCCTTCATAGCCCGGCAGCAGCAGGCGGATGGGATAGCCGTTGCCCGGCATCAGGTGCTCGCCGTTCTGGTAGACGGCGACCATCGCGTCTTCCATGCACTTCTTCAGCGGCACCGAGCGGTTGAGCTTCTCGGCGTCGGCGCCCTCGGCGATGACCCAGGACGCGCGCGGATCGACGCCGGCCTCGTCGAGCAGCGTCGACAGCAGCACGCCGGTCCATTCCGAGGTCGAGCAGAGGCCGTGCAGCAGCTGCAGGCTCGCCTGAACCGGCTCGTTCGAGAACATGGGCGCGCTATTGCCGCCGCATTCGACGAAATGCCGGCGCGACACCATCGGATAGCGGGCGAGGCGATCCATGGTGAAGATCAGCGGCTGACGCACCATGCCGTGGATGACCAGCCTGTGCTGCGCCGGATCGATCTCCGGAATGCCTTCGTGATTGATGGTGAAGTGCAGCCGGTTCGGCGTGATGGTGCCGTTCAGCATGTGGTGCGGCGTGCGCGCATGCTGGGTACGTGGCTGGGCATCGGGATTGGAGACGATGCGTGTGACCTTGTCCTCGTATTTGGAGGGCAGGTTCAGCGCGCCGGTCGTGATGCCCGGTCCGCGGGTCCAGGCCGGCTCGCTCAAAGGCTCTGCGCCGGCGCTGGTCAGGCCGATGCCGCCGACGGCACCGGCGAGCGCGACGCCGCCGCGCAACAGTGCGCGGCGATCGAGCAGCCCGTTGCCGGCGACCGGCTCGAGCGAAGGCGCTTCGCGCCTGCGATGTCTGGTGGTGGCCATGCTTTCCTCCCTGGCACGGGCCGGCACCCTCTCTCTGAAAGGGGTGCCTTGCGCGTCATGCTGAACCGTCCGAAGCCGGCCGTCCAGAGAGGATCAAGCCAGGATCAGGCGAAGGCCAAGCGGCCGTGATGGCTGGGGCTCTACGGCGGACGGTCAGGTGAGGCGTGGCGGGATCTTGACGCGCGCCTCGAGCTGATGGACGTCGCCGCGCTTCTCGGCGCGCGCCAGGAGCTCGATCGCCATGGCGAGATCCGACAGCCCCATGCCCATCGCCTTGAACAGGGTGAGGTCGGCACCGGCGGGACGCGAGAGATTGCCGGCGACGATCTCGGAGATCGGCTTCACCGCCCGCCACTTGCCGTCATCATCCCCATATTGCTGGCGGAACTCGGCCGACAGCTCGCGTACGCCATCCACGCTGTCGACGGCGACCACGGCGCAGCGCGGAAAGATGTCCTGCGTGAACTCGGCGCGCACCGGAATGATGGCGCCCATGGCGTTGATATGGCTGCCGCGCGCCGCCATCGCCGAGGTGAAGAAGGGCTCCTGCGCATTGGTGACGAGGGTCACGATCGGCGCGTCGCGCACGCAGTCCTCGAGCGTCGCGACCGCGGTCACCTTGAGGCCGAGCGCGTCGCGCACCGATTGCGCGAAGGCCTCGCGCGCCTCCGGCCGGCGGCTATGCACGCGCACATGCTTCAGCTTGCGCACGGCGGCGATCGCGGCAACCTGCGGCAGCGCCTGCTTGCCCGAGCCGATGAGGGCGAGCTCGTCGGCATCGGCCGCCGCGAGGCGACGCGTCCCGACGCCGGTCATGGCGGCGGTGCGGGTCTGGCCGAGCGCCGTCGCCTCGAAGACGGCGCGCAAGGAACCATCCTCGAGCGAGAACAGAATCAACACCGTCTCCGACTTGCCGGCGACATTGACCCAGGTCTTGGTGCCGCACAGGCCGGCGCCGGCGACCGAGGCGCCCAGCGCCTGCAACATGTCGTTCTTGCCGACCATGACATGCGTTTTGGTCATGTTGACGCCCTGGCCCTTCGCCTCCAGCGCCAGGATGCGCTCGAGCGCGTCGATCGCCTCGGGCAGCGAGATGAGGGAGGTGACGTCGCGTTCGGTGAACCAATAGGGAGCGCTGCTGGCCATCGTGGAGCTCTTGCTTTCGGTGTGGGGAGGAGCGGGGGTTTTCGGCGGCGGCGCGGTGCTTGTCAATCTAGGAGAGATCGACGGCGTAGCGCTTCAGGTCCTCGAGGGCGCAATGCTCGAGCGCCTCGGCATGGGTCGCGCGCAGCACGACGCGCGGCGCCTGTCCGGCATCGAGCGCCTCCTGCCAGCGCGGCGCGCACAGGCACCAGCGATCGCCGGGCCGCAGGCCCGGAAAGCCGTATTGCGGCATCGGGGTCGAGAGGTCGTTGCCCGCCTCCTTGGAGTAGGCCAGGAACTCCTTGCTCATCACGACGCAGACGGTGTGGCTGCCGACATCCTGCGGGAGCGTGTCGCAGCAGCCATTGCGGAGGAAGCCGGTCATGGGTTTGATCGAGCAGACCTCGAGCGAGCCGCCCAGCACGTTGCGCGCCTGGCGGCGTCCGCCGCCGCCATTGCCCTTGTTGTCGTCGCGCGGCATGGCCGCCTCCGGTCGAGGTTCTTCGGGCGGGACCCTAGCCCGCGGCCCCGAAAAGAAAAAGGCCGCATTGCTGCGGCCCGAGTTTAGGGAGGAAATGTCCACGCGACGCGCGGACCCTCATCATCACGATGATGGCGCTGTCTTACTCCGGCAGGCGCCGTGCCGAAAAGCGGAAGTGCCGCAGACCAGGGCTGCGCCCGGCGCAAGCCGGCCCCGGGACGATGCGCCAAACCGCGCTTCTCAAGGCTTCATGGCGGTGCGGGCGCGCTCGACGAGCGGCTTCGGCGTGTCATACAGCTGTGCGACAAGCTGCTGCACCTCGGCACCCGACATCGGATTGATGGGCAGCTTCGCCTTCGCCGCCTCGGCGAGGAAAGCCGGATCCTTCATCGTCTCGTCGAAGGCGGCGCGCAAGGCCGCGACACGGTCCGGCGGAACTTGCGGCGGCAGGATGTAGGGCCGGCCGAACTGCATCTGGCCGAAGATGAGGGCCAGGGTCTGGCGATCCTCGTCCACCTTGACGAAATTGTAGAGGTTGGGAATGCCGAGCTGGTTGAGCGTCGCATCCCCGTCGAGTCCGGCGATCTGGCCGAACAGCGTGATCTTCTTCTGCGTCATCCAGTCCTGATAGGGGCCGACGAAGCTCGACCATTGGATGCCGCAGATGCCCTGCGCCTCGCCCTTCTCGACCGACTGCACCGCCTCGCGCGAGCCGGGATAGCCGGTGATGATCTTGAACTTGGTATGCAGGAGGCGGTTGAGCACGAGGGGATATTGATTGATCGAGGAGGCGGTGCCGGCACCGGCGACGATCAGCTCCTTCTCGAAGACGTAGGACCAGTCCTTGATCGGGACGTTGTTCCAGGCAAAGCAGACCGACGCCTCGCGGTTGGCGCTGCCGACGAAATTGAATTTTCGCGAATCGTAGCGCGCCAGCGAGGCGTCGCCGATCAGCGGCTCGACCACCGCACCCATGAAGATGGCGCCGAACACCGATCCGTCGCGCGGCGACTTGGCGTAGAGCTCGTTGGCCGCGACCAGGCTGCCGGCGCCGTCGAGCTGGCGCATCGTCACCGTGGGGTTGCCCGGAATATGCTGGCCGAGATGGCGCGCCAGCACCGTGGCATAGATGTAATAGCCGCCACCCGGCGCCGAGCCGACGATGAAATCGACGCGACGTCCGGCATAGAATTTCTCGGCCGCCGATTGCGCCGCCGCGTCAGGCGGAAGAGCGGCGCCGAGGACCCAGGCGGCGACTGTTGCCAGAAAAATTCTGCGTGCCTGCATTCTCCGTCCTCCCTGTCCTTGCCGCCGCAGCTTCATGGCTCGTACCCAGCGCGCTGCTCTGCCCGTTATGCGCGTACGGCTTCGTCGCCATGGCTTGTTGGTCGGCTCGGATCGCACGGCTGAGCGTCAGCAGGGCGATCCGCCCACATTTCGGCCGCATAGTGCAGGCAATTCTCCGCGCCGATCAAGGATCCCTCGCGCATAGTTTGCGCGAAAACGTGAAAACAGCGTGCGGCCGGTCAACGCCTTGCAGACTTTGAAATTGATTTCGTTTTTTGCTTGCTCCAGCATGGTGCGGGACGTGGATAAGGATCGAAGGCGTGGCGGACGCGCGTCGGATGGTGCGTCCCGGGAGGGCGTGATGCAGACGATCGATGCCGACGGCCATGTGGTGGAGACCCCGAGGACCTGGTCCTATCTGCGCGACGACGAGAAGGTCTTCTGCCCGCAGATCTATGTTCGCGATCGCAATGACGGCGCCCCCAACCTGCCGCGGCAGCAGAACGATTATTGGGTGGTCGACGGCAAGCTGATCCGCAAGAGCAATGCCGGGAGCGATGTTCCCGCCGAGGCGCGCGATATGATCGATATCGACCGTCGTCTCGCGCATATGGACGAGATCGGCATCGATGTGCAGGTTCTCTATCCCACGATCTTTCTTCGGCCGGTGACGCAGGAGCCGGATGTCGAGTTCGCTCTGGCCCGCAGCTACAATCGCTGGCTCGCCGAGATCTGGCAGCAATCGAACAACCGCCTGCGCTGGGCGGCGGTGCCGCCTCTGCTGTCGCTGGTCGATGCCGGAAAGGTTCGCGCCGAGCTGGAGTATTGCAAGGCGCATGGCGCCTGCGCGATCTTCATGCGCGGCATGGAATGCGAGCGGCTCATCAGCCACCGCTATTTTTTTCCGCTCTACGAGATGGCCCAGGAGCTGGGCCTTGCGGTCACGCTCCATGCCGGCGTCGGCAGCGAGGCCTATCATGACGGGCTGCCGCGCACCGCGGCATTGATGATCTTCAAGTTTCCCGTTCTCGGTGCCTTCAACCAGCTGATCGAGGAAGAGGTGCCTCAACGCTTCGCCGGCGTGCGCTGGGGTTTCGTCGAAGCCAGCGCCCAATGGGTGCCCTACCTGCTGGGCGAGGCGAAATTGCGCCTCAACATGCGCGGCCGCCGGGGTGGGAACGACCTGCTCGGCGCCAACAATTTCTACGTGACCACGCAGCGCACCGACGATCTCAACTGGCTGCTGCAAGAGGTCGGCGACGATAATCTCGTCATCGGCACCGATTACGGCCACCGTGATTCGGCGACCGAGATCGACGCCTTGAAGCGGATGTCGTCCGATGGCGAGTATCCCGCCGCTTCGGTCAGAAAGATATTGCAGGACAATCCGAGCAGGCTCTACGGCATCACGTAAGCCTCACAGCCCATAGAGCCGCGCCGGGTTGTCGCCGAGGATCTTGTCGACCGCGCCCGCGGGCATCGCCGGCGCTTTGCGCAACTGACGCAGCGCCTCGATCTGCGTCGCATTGTCATTGTGGCCGTAGTCGGTGCCGATGACCAGGCTGTCCTCGCCGGCGACATGCAGAATGGTGGGCAGGTCTTCATTGATCTGGCAGGCGACGAACATGTTGTTGTCTGCAAGGGTGTGGTCCGACAGCCGTTTGCCGCGCCGCTGCATGCGATTCTTGAGTTCGCTCAGCACGTAGAGCAGCCATCCGCTGCCTGCCTCGATGAAGCCCCATCGCACCGCCGGGAAGCGCTGCGGAATTTCGCGGTAGAGCAGCGCGTGAAAGGCACTGATTACGGGAAACTTGAACTTCGCCAGCGCGTCCGATTCCTCGAACAAGTCGTGATACGCCCAGGAATCGACGCCGGCATGGAGGCAGATCGGCAGGTCGAGGTCCTGCGCTATCTCGTACAGCGGATAGAAATAAGGATCCCACAGCTCGCGATCGGCGGCGAAGCCGCACATGAAGACGCCGCAGGCGCCATTCGCCTTGGCCCGGCTCAGCTCCTCGCGCACGATCGCCGGATCGGCGAGCGAATGCACCGGCGGGACCGCCACCCAGCGCAGCTTGCCGCCGCCGCGCCGCCAGATCTCGGCGAGCCATCGGTTGTAGCTGCGCACCAGCGCCAGCTCGACCTCTTGCTTGCGCGTCAGCGGCCTCAGGAAGATGCTGGGGTAGAGGATCTGCAAGTCGATCCCGAGCGCGTTCATATGGGCGATACGCCCGTCGATGTCGCTCATTTCGCGCGCCTCGCGCGACGTGTCCAGCCCGATATTGCGCTCGCGCGGCCGCAGACGGCCATCGATCGCCCAGAAATCGGTCTGCTCGCGATTGCGGACGATGTCGGCTTCCCCGGCTTCGCCGGACACCGGGATCGGGCGGTACTTCGCTTCGCCCTTGGTCATGTAGGACCAGGTGGTCAGGGTCTCGATCACATGGGCGTCCGCGTCGATCGTCTGCATGAACCGTGTCCCGCCGTGGCGATTTATGGCTGATGGCCTTGCGCGAGAGTCTACTCTAAGCTCGGCCCAAGCGCGCAAACAAGCAAGAGACCGCTCGCGACGGTCGACTGCGCGCCGTGCGCCGCCGCTGCAACGGTCGTGGGAGGGAGAAACATGCCAAGCCTGCTGTGCCGCCGCGCTGGCGGTTGGGCGGTCGGGACCCTGCTCGCATT
>Ga0134125_10006630_pt1 | contig 13093 bp, 9 predicted proteins | sample KB31751_FD_96464 | JGI IMG/M metagenome (GOLD analysis project Ga0134125, IMG submission 96464) | Terrestrial soil microbial communities with excess Nitrogen fertilizer from Kellogg Biological Station, Michigan, USA - KB3-175-1 | ecosystem: Environmental > Terrestrial > Soil > Unclassified ... | reverse complement strand
GCCGATGAGCTGATTGGCCACGAAATCGGACCAGGGCTGGGTGGTGATGTAAGCGAAGCGGGCGGCGCCGAGACTGTTGAGGGAAGCGAGAAAGCTGAGCAGGGCGCCGGCGGCGCCGACCCAGAGCGCGGGCCGCCAGCGCACGTCGCCGCGGCGGATGCGCATGACCAGCACGAACAGCATGGCGACAAAGAGCACCAGCATCAGGCCGGTGTCGACCAAGCCGGCGGACTCGTTCTTCGAGCGCAGGTGTTCGTAGTCGCGCAGCCACTGATCGGGGACCTTCAGGTACTCGTCATAGGATCCGATCTGATCGCCCTGCACGCGGACCTCGTGGCGGACCTCGGCGGCGGCGAGCTGTCCGGCGGCGCCGGGAACGAGCGGCTGCGTCTCCTTCCAGGTGAAGGTGTAGTCGGTGCGATGCGGCTTGACCTCGCGCTCGGCGCCGATCGGCATCCAGGAGGACCAGCCGCGGTGCAAGACGGCGGTGAGGAACTGTTGGGCGCGGGCGCGGGCTTGGTCCTCGGTCAAGCTGGCGCCGGGGGTTTCGTCGGCGAGGTGGTGATCGAAGGCGACGACGGAGCCGGCGGTGGAGACGGCGACGTCAACCTCTTCCGCGTCCAGGGGTTTGAACCAGCGGTTTTCCCAGCGCCAGAGTTGGATGCGCGCACCGAGCAACTGCTCGCTGCGCTGGAGGCCGAGCTCGCGCTCGAGGAAGGTCTTGGCGTTATCGTCGTAGTCGAACTGCTCGGCCTGGAGAAAGCCGCGGACATCGAGACCGCGGGCGGCGAGGAACTGGCGGGCGACTTGGGTGGAGCCCGGGCCGGAGACTTGGAAGTCAATCGAGGCTTCGGGGAAGGCGCGGTGGAAGTACCGGGCGGCGACGCCCAGGGAGATGGCGGCGACGGCGACGGCGACCAGGATCAGGCGCCAGTCGCGGGTGTTGAGCCGGACGCTCGAAGCCGGTTCGAGTGCCATAGCCTGCCATTTTAGACGCTTTCTTTATCCGCCGGGTTTAATGGTCGTAGCGCCAGCTCATGTCGGCGCCGGCAGGCGCAGTCTTCAGGATGCGGGCGGCCATGGCGGGCATGTAGGCGAGCTCGACGCTCTGGCCGCGGGGCACGCCGGTGTAGCAGTGGGGTTGTTTGCGGCCGTAGGTGAAGTCGGCGGTGATTTTGGGAGCGGTCTGGTGCTCGACCATGTCCTGGAATTCGTAGACGGCGTTGTCGAGGTAGTAGGTGTCCATGTCGCCGACCCAGACGTGGATTTTGCCATCGAGCTTGGGGGCGAGCGTCGTCCAGTGCGACCGCACCCAGGCGCGCAGATCGTAATGCTCCTTCCAGTAGGCGGCGACGGTGTGGTTGATCTTGCCAGTGATGGGATCCCAGATCTCCTCCGGGTACCCGTCGGCGCCCACCGGACTGAAGACCGCCTGCCAGACGTTGTACTGGTCGGCGGAGCGCCCGTGGTCGCCGAGCACCAGCTCGCGGTGGTTCTCGCGCTCCATGGTGGTGACCACGGTGCCGTCGGGACGGCGCACCGAGGGCCGCGGCACGTTGGACCAGGGACCGATCAGCCAGTTGGCATTGTCGTCCTCGTAGAGGTTGACGATCTGGTAGCTGCGGAAATCAATTGGGTCGGGACAGAAGGTCCAGGTGCCGTTGTACTCGTCGGGGTAAAAGATCTGCTGCGCGATCGATTCCCAGCCGCCGGTGGAGCCGCCGTAGGTGACGCGGGCCCAACCCTGGCCGATGCCGCGGAACTTTTTCTCGACGGCGGGGATGAGCTCCTGCACGATGGCGTCGCCGTAGGGGCCGAGGTTGGCCGAGTTCACGGCGTAGCTGTCGTCGTAGTAGGGGTTAGCGTGCTGGACGTCGAGCAGCAGCATCTTGGGCAGCTTGCCGGTGGTCCAGGCGTCGTAAAAGCTGCCGGGGCCGCGCTGACGGAACTTGTTGGCCAGGTCGTAGGCGAAATGGCCTTCCTGCACCATGAGGGGATAGCGGGCGTTGGGATGGGTGTCGAAGCCCTCGGGGAGGATGACGGTGGCGCCAAGGTACATGGGGCGCCCCCAGAACCTGCTCAGCAGGGGGCTTTGGATGCGGAGGTGCTTGATCCAAGCGGTGTCGGGCGGGGGCGGGATGGGCGGGATCTTCTGGGTGAGCACGATGCGCAGGACCCCACCGGCGTGGGGGTCGATGTGCAGCCGCCGCACCGTACTGTAAAGATTGCCGGGCTTCCGGTTGTATTTCTGCCCCTCGCCTTCGTCCATGGGGAGTTCCACGACGTGGCCGTCGGCGCGGTGAAAGGTGGTGTAGATGTTGAGCAGGGCTTGCACTTAGTAATCGCCGGCGGGGAGGCTCTCCAGGTTGGGCGCGGGGTAGCCGAGCACGCGGCCGTCAAAGGTGGCGGCGGAGCCGGCGGCGAAGCGCGCGACGTTGAGGCCGAACATCTGCTGGGTATCGACCTGATCGCTGATCTGGAAGCGGGGCTCGCGGGCGGGGTCCGTGGACAGGAACAGGTCCATGCGCCCATTGAGCGGGGCCGCGCTCAGGCCGGGGGCGAGGGTGACCTCGACGCGGAAGGGCGACTGGGCCGCGGCCGGGAGCAGCAAGAGGGCCAGGCAGGCGAGCAGGGTCTTCATGCGGTAATGCTAGTGTAGTGCGTCACACAAAATGACGTTTCATTTCGGGCGAAAGCGTGCGACTTTTCTTGGGGAAAAGTCGCATACGGGGCATTGGCATAATGCCTGCCATTTGTGACGCACTACACCAGCGCAAGCGCGGCGGCCAAGCTTGCCGGTTTCGAGGCCGCGGCGATGGCGAAACTGTTCCGTTTTTTGAGTTAAGTGTTTGAAAACGCTGGAAGAGGGGTGGGACAGGCGTTGGCCTTTTTTATATCCCTCCGTGATGGGAAGGCGGCACAACATCAGCGGCCGCCCGGGCCGCGTCCAGGGAGAGACGCGGCGCCGGGGGGCTGACCGGCAAGGCCGTCGATTCCGGTTCAGGTTGTCAAGACAGCCACGACCGCCCCTGGGGGCTCCTATAATCCGATGCGGAGCTGGGGCCGGGGGCGTGTGATCTCTTTGTGACGACTTGGCGACGGAATGGCTACTCTTGGTAGTTCCAGCTCAGGTCGGCGCCGGCGGGGGCGGTTTTGAGGATGCGGTCGAGCATTTGGGGCATGTAGAGCTGCTCTTCCGACATCTTGCCGTAGGTGCCGTCGTAGCAGTGGGGCTGCTTGCGGCCGAAGTCGAAGTCGGCGGTGATTTTGGGGTCGGTGTGCTTCTCGATGGTGGCCTGCATCATGTAGACGGCGTTGTCGAGGTAGTAGGAGTCCATGTCGCCGACGTGGATGTGGAGCTTGCCGTCGAGCTTGGGCGCGAGGGTGGACCAGTGGGAGTCGAGCCAGGCGTCGAGGTCGAAGTGATCGTGCCAGTAGCGGGCGACCTGGTGGTCGATGGCGCCGGTCATGGGATCCCAGATGTTGGCGGGGTAGCCGTCGGGGCCGACAGGACCGAAGACGGCCTGCCAGATGTCCCACTGATCGGCGCTGCGGCCATGGGTGCCGAGCACGAGCTCGCGGTGGTTGGCGCGGTCCATGGTCTGGACCACGGAGCCGTCGGGGCGGCGCTGGTCGGGTCGGGGCACGTTGGACCAGGGACCCTCGAGCCAGTAGGCGTTGGCGTCGTCATAGATGTCCACGATCTGGTGGGCGTGGAAGTCGACGGGGTCGGGCGACGATCCCCAGGCGCCGTTGAAGTAGTCGGGGTAGAAGATCTGGTCGGCGAGGGCTTCCCAGCCGCCGGTCGAGCAGCCGTAATCCACGCGGGCCCAGCCTTGGCCGATGCCGCGGAACTGTTTCTCCACGGCGGGGATGAGCTCCTGGGTGATGGCGTCGCCGTAGGGGCCGAGGTTGGCGGAGTTCACGGCGTAGCTGTCGTCGTAGTAGGGGTTGGCGTGGTTGATATCCACCCAGAGGAACTTGGGGAGCTTGCCCGAGGTCCAGTCCGCCTGGATGCGGCGGAAGGCGCGCGCGAGATCGGGGTTGAAGTGGTTCTGCTCGACCATGACCGGATAATGCGCGTCGGGGTGGGTGGTGAAACCCTCGGGCAGAACCACGGTGGCGTAGAGGTACATGGGCTGGCCCCAGAACTTGGTGAGGAGCTGGCTCTGGATCTTGATGTGCTTAATCCAGTCGGTATCGGGCGGGGGCGCGATGGGCGGAATGGTCTCGGTGAGAGAGATGCGCAGGGTGCCGGGGCGGCGGGGGTCGAAGTGCACCGCCTGGGGGACGCTATAGAAGTTGCCGGGCTTGGATTCCATGTGCTGGCCTTCGCCCTCGTCCTGGGGGAGCAGGAGGGTGTGGCCGTCGGCGCGATGGAAGGTGGTATAGCGGTTGAAGAGGGCCTGGACGGTGTAGTCGCCGGCGGGGAGATCGCGCAGGCTGGTAAGCGGGTAGCCGTAGACCGAGGCATCCAACACGGCGGGCGCGCCCGACTTCCAGTTGGTGACGTCGACGCCGAAGAACTGTTGGGAGCCGACCTGGTCGCCGATCTCGAAGCGGGGCTCGCTGGGGCGACCGCGGCCGGCGCGGCCGGGACGGGCGGCGGCGGCCGGCATGGCCTTGGCGACATAGAAGAAGACGCGGCCGTTGAGCGCGGTGGTGGACTTCGAGGCTGGGTAGGTGACCTCGATGCGCGTCTGGGCGAGGAGCGAGACGGGCAGGAGCGCCAGGAGCGGCAACAACCATGCGGGCCGGATCTTCTTCATAGCCCCTCATGATAGCAATGACTGGCGCGGGTCGGACTTTTGATGGGCGCGGACTCCAGCGCGGAAGGCCACGCGCCCGGCGCTTCGGTTCGCGGCCCTTGGCGCCGACTTTGCCCACAGTGCAAACGGCGCGACCCCCGCGAATGGCGGCACGCCAATTTGATCAGAGGCGGGATTGCCTGACAGCGCCGATCCTCTAGAAAACGTCGGCGAGCGGCGGGAAGGTCAACAGCAAGCCGACGACCAGGAGGGCGAAGGCGAACAGCACGATCCGCCCGAGCGCGACGTCGCGCCGGCGCCAGCGCCGGTGGAGCAGCATCCAGGCGGCGAGCCAGAGGACGATGGCCGAGGTTGTGACGCCGGATAACGGCCCGGTCGGGCGGTAAAAGGTCATCCAGCGGCCCAGCGTTGGAATGCGGTCGGCCAGGATGGCGAGCACGGCGAGCGCGGCGGCGGCCCAGCCGGCAGCCAGCAGGGCGGCGGCCCCGGCGCCATTGCGCGGCGAAGCGGCGATAGAGGGGGACTCGTCCATAGCTACCTTCCCTCGGCGAGATGGAGGGTGGGCCCGCCCATCACGGGCGCATTCTTGTTCAGCATCGCGCCGAAAAAGCCGGCGAGCGCGGCGGCTACCATGGCTGCGGCCACGAAGCCCAGGACAGCGCGGCGCAGCGTCTTCAGGCGCGCCAGCGCGCCCCCATAAGCGGCGACGACGCTCCAGGCCATGGTGACCGCGATGGGAGCGAACCAGGCCACGTGCTCCTTCCACTCCATGCCGTACGCATGCCAGCCGGCGGTGGCCGGGTTGGATTGCAGCAGGCGCTGCGGGAAGCCGGCGAGCGCCGCGCCGGCCGGCGGGACGGCACGGTACCAGGGATAGATCAGGTAGGCGCCGCTCAGCACCGCCGCCCAGGCCAGCAGGGCCATGGCGCCGAGATAGTGGCGCAGGAAGCGGGAGTCACCCTTGCCGCCGCGCCCCAGTTCCACCAGCGCGCCGGAGCAGGCCAACAGAAACAAGGCCCCGAAGCCCGTGCCATGCAGCAAAGTCCAGAGGCCGCGCGCTGTGATTGCCATGGAAACCTCCTAGAAGTGATCTCATCATGCCGCAGCAGGCCGCCTGGGGCGAGCTGGATGCGGCTTTTTCTGGGGAAAAAGCCGCACACGATCCATTCGCGTAGAGTTTGGCACCAATTATGAGACCACTTCTAGCAGCCCGTGGTGCAATGAATTTTGACCTCCGGTCCAGTACACGAGACCCGCTCTGGGCGCGGGTCTCGCACGTCTCCGCCACCGGCCTGAGGCGTTGCACCACGGGCTGCTAGTGGTTCATCGGAGCGGGAACGCCATGGTACAGCAGTGGCAGCGGGGGCGGGCCGCCACCGGAACTCTTGCCGGCATCCTTGCCCCAGGTCCAGTAAAGTCCCATGTAAGCGTAGTTCTCCGTTTGTCCGGCGACGTTGTGGCCGTAGCAAAACAAGAACTGGTGATCGGGGTTTTTGAAGTGGTAGTAGCCGCCGATGTCCACCAAGGTGGAGGCGCCGGTCTGGGGGGCGGCCGCGCCCTCGGCGCCGTGGGCGAAAACTTCGCCGCCGAGTTCGATGCGCTTATTGAAGGTGTACTTGAGCAAAAAGCCGCCGTAGGTAAAGTTGCGGTAGCCGGCTTGGGGGACGAAGGTTTCGCCGCCGCCGCCGTCGAGCAGCCATTTGCCGATGTTCTTTTGCGCCCAGAGCGGAACCCGGTACCAGACTTTGCCGATGCCCAACCCGCGGGCATAGCTGCCAGTCGGCATTTCGAACATGGTGAAGCTGCCGATCTGGGGAAAATACTTGCTTTCTTTGATGAAGGCGATTTTGGCGCCGAGCTCGGAGTCAGTCAGGCCGAAGGTCGTGGGCTGACCGGCGGGCGCAACCGCACCCCAGGGAAGGATGGCGTGCAACTGCACGCGTGGGATGGCGCCCCAGTTGAACTCGAAGGCGGGGCCGGTGGTGTCCATCTCGACCGGGGTGCCGTCGGCGGCGCCGAAGATGTAGAACTCGTAATGGTGCAGGTCGACAGGAACGGGATCGTCCACTTGGAAGGGCGGGCCCTGAGCGAGGAGGCGGGAGATCGGCAGGAGCAGCAGAAGGAGTAGCAGGCGCCATGGCGAGGCGGAAACGGACATGAGGGCTCCTGGGATTGGTATCGACTCCCGATTATAGGGGACATTGGATGACGACCCATTCCGAGGGCCGCGGGTTCGCTGGGGAAGCGCGGCCCTGATCGGCTACGATGAACACATGACCAAAGACGAACTGATTCTGGCGCACAAGACGTTCCTGTTTCCGGCGATGTTTCACTACTTCGATCAGCCGCTGGTGCTGGAGCGGGCGCAGGATCAGTTTGTCTACGACGCGGACGGGAATCAGTACCTGGACTTCTTCGGCGGCATCGTGACCGTGTCGGTGGGACACGGGAATCCCAAGGTCAAGCAGGCGATCACGGCGCAACTGGACAAGCTGACGCACGTCTCGACGTGTTTTTCGACCGAACCGATGGTGGCGCTGGCGCGGCAGCTGGCCTCGATCAGCCCGACGCCGAAGGGCGACGGCCGTCCGGCGCAGACGTACTTTACCAACAGCGGCACCGAGGCGGACGAGACCGCGGTGCTGGCGGCGCGGCTCTATACCGGCTCGACCGAGATCATCGCGCTGCGCCACGGCTACCACGGGCGCTCGGCGCTGGCGATGGGGCTCACCGGGCACGCGGCGTGGCGGCTGGGGCCGCCGACGCAGCCGGGCATTCTGCACGCGCACAACGCCTACTGCTACCGCTGCCCGTTCGGGTTGACCTATCCCGACTGCGGGGTGCGCTGCGCCACCGACATCGAGGAGCTGATCAAGACCTCGAGCTCGGGCAAGGTGGCGGCGGTGCTGGCGGAGCCGATCCAGGGGGTGGGCGGGTTCATTACGCCGCCCAAGGAGTACTTCAAGATCGTGGCCGAGATCGTGCGGGCGCACGGCGGGCTGTTCATCAGCGACGAGGTGCAGACGGCCTGGGGGCGCACCGGCGGGAAGTGGTTCGGGATCGAGCACTGGGGGGTGGAGCCCGACATCGTGACCTCGGCCAAAGGCTTGGCCAACGGTTTGCCGATTGGGGTGACGCTGGCGCGCGCCGACGTGGCGGCGGCCCTGAAGGGGCTGACCATCTCGACGTTTGGCGGCAATCCGATCGCGACCGCGGCGGGGAAGGCGGTGCTGGATTACATCGAGAGCGAGAACCTGCTGGCCAACAGCGAGGCGGTGGGCGCCTACTTGAAGTCGAAGCTCGAGGAGCTGCAAGCGAAGCACGCGCTGATCGGCGAGGTGCGGGGGCGCGGGCTGCTGGTCGGCGTGGAGCTGGTACGCGACCGGCGCACCAAGGAGCCGGCCTCGAAGGAGACCAACGCGCTGCTGATGCGCTGCCGCGACCAGCGGATCCTGGTGGGCAAGGGCGGGCTATACGGCAACGTGATCCGGATCAGCCCGCCGATGAACATCGCCAAGGACGACGTGGACGAGTTCATCCGGCGGTTCGACCGGAGTCTGGCGGGGGTGGCGGCGTAGACGCGGGTCGCCGAGATGCGAGGAATTTATCGACTCATCGAGTCTGGAGATGTGACCGTAGATCTTGGCGAGTACATGAGGCAAGACCTCTTGGCATTTGTAGACCCCGGATTGCCTCTCTGAATGCATGAAGGTGTTTAGTCGGAGTTGGACTGAGTGGCACGGATGGGTCCAGGACCGTGCACAGGCTTGGCGTGATTGTGGGCGACCTGAGCGCTTTCTCACTGGAGAGACCTCTTACCAACTGTGCACGGTGCCGTCTTGGAGGCGATTCACGGGGAGGTACGCCCGCTGGTAGGGGAACTGGGCGGCGAGGGTTTCGTCAATGTCCACGCCCAGGCCGGGGGCGTTGCCGGGGTGGAGGGCGCCCGCCTCGAAGCGGTACTGGTGGGGGAAGACGCGGTCGGTGTCGGAGGAGTGGCGCATGTACTCCTGGATCCCGAAGTTGTGCACGCTGAGGTCGAAGTGCAGGGCCGCGGCCATGCAGACCGGGCTGAGGTCGGTGGCGCCGTGGCAGCCGGTGCGCACCTGGTGGAGCTCGGCCAGGGCGGCGATCTTGCGCAGGTGGGAGATGCCGCCGGCGTGGACCACGGTGGCGCGGATGTAGTCCACGAGCCGCTCTTCGAGTAACTGGTGGCAGTCGTAGATGGTATTGAACACCTCGCCCACCGCGAGCGGGGTGGTGGTGTGTTGGCGGATCAGGCGGAAGCGGGCCTGCACCTCGGCGGGGGTGGGGTCCTCCAGCCAGAACAGGTGGTAGGGTTCGAGGCTCTTGCCCAGGCGCGCGGCCTCGATGGGCGTGAGACGGTGATGCACATCGTGGAGCAGGTGCGGATCGGGGCCGAACTCCTGGCGCAGGCGGGCGAAGAGCCTGGGCACGAACTCGAGATAGCGTTCGCTGCTCCAGATATTCACCGGGGGGGCGTGGCGGGCGGCGGGTTCGTAAAAGAGCTTGCCGCCGCCCACGCCGTAGGTGCCGGGCAGGCCGGGGACGGCGCACTGCACGCGGATGGCGCGGTAGCCGAGGGCGAGGTAGTCGGCCACCGCCTTGACGGCGTCCTCGATGCCGTCGCCGCTGGCGTGGCCGTAGACCAGGACGTGCTCGCGGGAGGCGCCGCCGAGTAACTGATAGAGCGGGACGTGCAAGCTCTTGGCTTTGATGTCCCAGAGGGCGGTGTCCACCGCGGCGATGGCGGCCATGGTGACGGGGCCGCGGCGCCAGTAGGCGCCCTGGTAGAGGAGCTGCCAGGTATCCTCGATGCGGCGGGCGTCGGCGCCGATCAGGGTGGGGAGGACGTGGTCGTTGAGATAGCTGGCGACGGCGAGCTCGCGTCCGTTGAGGGTGGCATCGCCGAGGCCGTAGAGGCCGTCTTCGGTGACCAGCTTGAGGGTGACGAAGTTCCGCCCGGGAGAGCAGACGATGACCTTGGCGTCGGCGATCTTCATGGCTAGGAGAAGAGCAGGCCGCCGTTGATGTCGAGGCAGGCGCCGTTGATGTAGGCGGCGGCGGAGCCGGCGAGGAAGGCGGTGAGCGCGGCGACCTCCCCGGCCTGGCCCTCGCGGCCGAGCGGGACGGCGGCCGCGACCCGGCGGCGGGTTTCGGGCGGGGTGAAGTCGTCGTGGAAGCGGGTGGCGATCATGCCGGCGCAAACCGCGTTGACGCGGATGCGGCGCGGCCCCAGCTCCTTGGCCAGGCCGCGGGTGAAGCTCAGGAGCGCTCCCTTGGAGGTGGCGTAGGCGATGGCGCCGGGGCCGCCGCCGTCGCGGGCGGCTTGCGAGGCCTGGTTGACGATGGCGCCGCCGTCGCGCATGCGCGGCAGCACGGACTGGGTGACCAGGAAGGTGCTCTTCAGGTTGACGGCCATGACCGCGTCCCAGAAGGCCTCGTCCATCTCATCCATCTTGCGGCGGGCGAGCAGGCCGCCGGCGTTGTTGACCAGGATGTCGATGGGAGCGGGGAAGGCGGAGTGCGCCGCGGCGAGGAAGCGGGCGATGTCGGCGGGGCGGGTGACGTCGGCCTGGACTGCCAGCGCCGCGGCACCGGTCTGGCGCAGCGCGGCCAGGGTTTCGGCGGCGGCGGCTTCGCTCTCGCGGTAGCAGAAGGCCACCTGGGCGCCGCACCGGGCCAGTTGGAGGCAGATGGCGCGTCCGATGTCGCGCGCGCCGCCGGTGACGATCGCCAGTTGGCCGGTCAAATCAACCATAGTGGCCACCATACCGCAGGCGGCCACTCCGGGCAATCGTGGATCGCGATGGGAGCTATACTCGGCGCTATGAAAATGCGGCTCGTATCGGCAATGGGGTTGGCGGCGCTGGCGGCGTGTGGGCCGCTGGCCGCCCAGGCGCGGTATCAACCCGTGTTGGACCGGCTGGCGGCGGTCAGCGGCGAGGCGGTGACGGGCTGGAAGACGCACGCCGAGCTGCCACACGGCGAGGATCCGGGGCTGGACGACTCCTCGTGGACGCCGGTGACGCTCGGCGGACGGGGCGGGGCGGCCGCGGGCGGAGAGTGGTACCGGGCCACGATCACGATACCGGCGCAACTGGCGGGGCACAGCGTCGCGGGGGAGCGGGTGCGGCTGATGCTGCGGCTGCGGGGCGACGGAAGGGTCTTCTTCAACGGCTCGTTGGTCGAGCAGAAGGACGCTTCGCTGCTGGGACCGGTGCTGATCAACGAGAAGGCGGAGCCGGGGGCCAAGATCCTGGTGGCGGTCAACACGCCGATGCACGCCACGCGGGGCGGGCTGATGGGGGCGGAGTTGCTGTTCGACCGTCCCGGCGATGCGGCCGACCCGTCGCTGCTGCGGAGCGAGTTCCAGTATCTGGACATTCTGCTGGCGGGGATGCCGCAGGCGGTGGCGCAGCGCGCGACGCTGGACCGGGCGGCGGGGGAGTTGAAGACCGCGGGCGACGACGGGGCGTTCGACCCATCGCTGCGCAACGCCGCGAACGATCTGGCGGAGCTGAAGCCGTGGCTGCAACACTTCCAGATCAGCGCGATCGGAAACGCGCACATTGACATGGCCTGGTTGTGGCCCTGGACGGAGACGGTCGAAGTGGTACGCGACACCTTCACCACGGTGCTGCAACTGATGAACGAATACCCCGACTTCAAGTACACCCAGTCGTCGGCGGTGGATTTTGCCTGGCTCGAGGACAAGTATCCCGAGCTGTTCCGGCAGATCCAGCAGCGGGTGAAGGAGGGGCGCTGGGAGATCGTGGGCGGGATGTGGGTGGAGCCCGACCTGAACCTGCCCGACGGCGAGTCGCAGGTACGGCAACTGCTGGTGGGGAAGGAGTACTTCCAGCAGGCGTTTGGGGTGAACGTCAACATCGGGTGGAACCCGGACACGTTCGGCTACAACTGGCAACTGCCGCAGATCTATGAGAAGTCGGGCGTCGATTTCTTCGTGACCCAGAAGCTGGTGTGGGGCGAGGCGCAGTCGGGCAGCCCATACCATTTCCCCTATCGCCTCTTTTGGTGGCGGGCGCCGGACGGCAGCCAGGTGCTGACCTATTTCCCGCACAGCTACAGCAACACCATGACGCCGCCGGGGATGATGCGGGACTTGGCGGCCTACTCGGCCACCGACCCGCCCGGCACGGGCGTGCCCGACCTGATGTACCTCTATGGCGTGGGCGACCACGGCGGCGGGCCGACGCGGACGATGCTCGATCAGGCGGAGCTGCTGCGCGCTCCGGAGTCGGTGGCGCCGAAGTTCGTGTTCTCGACCGCGCACGATTTTTTCGCCGGGCTGGAGCAGCGCATCCAGGCGGGGCTCAAGGTCCCGACCTGGAACGACGAGCTGTACATGGTCTACCACCGGGGCGTGTACACGACCCAGTCGGAAACCAAGAAGGAGGAGCGCAGCAACGAGGAGCTGCTGCAAAATACCGAGAAGTTCTCCGCGCTGGCGCTGCTGGATGATCGCCCGTATCCGCAAGCGGACCTGCTCGATCTGTGGAAGCGGCTGCTGTTCGATCAGTTCCACGACATCATGCCGGGCTCGGGGCTCGGGATCAACTACAAGGACGCGGCCGAAAACCTGGAGTACGTGCACCTCCAGGGAGAGCGACTCTTGCATGCGGCGGCCTCGGATCTGGCGGCACGCGTGGACACGGCGGGCGTGGGAACGGCGGTGGTGGTGTTCAACCCGCTCTCGTTTGCGCGCACCGCGGCGGTGACGGTGGAGGCGGAGTTCCCGGTGGCGCCGCGCTACGTTGCCGCGCGCGACAGCGGCGGCGCCCCGTTGCCGGCGCAGGTGCTTCACGCCGATCCGGCCACCCACCGGGCGGCGGTGCGGGTATTGGTCAGGAACGTGCCGCCGCTGGGCTACGAGGTGATCCACCTGCGGGCGGCGGCGGCCCCGCCGGCGGCGGCTTCACCGGTGCGGGTGCACGGGCTGACGCTGGAGAACGCGGCGCTGCGGGTGGTGATTGACCCCAAGACCGGGTGCGTGACCAGCTTGTTCGACAAGACCGACCAGAGGGAGTCGCTCGCTCCCGGCGCCTGCGGCAACCTGTTGCAGAAGATCGTGGACATCCCGGCGAAGCAGGACGCCTGGGAAATCGCGAGCGACGGGCCGGAGACCGACCTGGTGCATCCGAGCGCGGTCTCGCTGGTGGAGAGCGGACCGGTGCAGGCGACGGTGCGGGTGGTCAACGCGATTACGCCGGCATCCACCATTACCGAGGACCTGACGTTGACCGCTGGGGTGCCGCGGCTCGACATCCGGGCGACGGTCG
>Ga0134125_10006629_pt1 | contig 13094 bp, 10 predicted proteins | sample KB31751_FD_96464 | JGI IMG/M metagenome (GOLD analysis project Ga0134125, IMG submission 96464) | Terrestrial soil microbial communities with excess Nitrogen fertilizer from Kellogg Biological Station, Michigan, USA - KB3-175-1 | ecosystem: Environmental > Terrestrial > Soil > Unclassified ... | reverse complement strand
CGGTGGCAAACAAGCTGGTTCACCGAGGAGAGCGCGAAGTAAGCCGTAAACCATCGCGCAGGGAAGGCCGGAGTGTATCCGCCTGTACCTGTGGTCAACGCGCTCTTCGCGCAATTTTTTGCGCGTGGGCCGTGGGTGCAGCGGGCACCCGGTCTTCCCTGCGCCCTCTGATTTCAAAAGAGGGTGAAGACGAATGCAAGCCTCGGGCGCAACAGGCCGCGAGAATGCGGACGCTTGTCTTCTGCGCTCCTTAATCGAATGCGCGGCGCAAAGGACGTCGTCGGCGTCGTGATGGCGGACTGATTGGTGGTGTTCCACAGCACGCGGGGGTTTTGGAACCGGATGCGAAACCCGGAACAAAGTTTTCGCCCCACTATTGTTGATCGGCGAGGCCCGATTGCTTGATGGGCCGATCTCCTTGAACCAACCGATGGAGTTCCTGATGAGACGATTACCGTTGGTCATTGGCCTGTTGACGGCGTGTGCGGTCACCGGAGCCTCGGCCGCTACGGTCAACCTGACTGGCACCTACCGGTGCATTCAGAATTGCCAGGGCGGCATGTTCGGTGCACCCGCTTTCGTCACGCAAAATGGCGAGGCGGTAACACTGACGACGGAAGCCGGCGATTCTTTCAAGGCTTGGCCCGATTGGAACGCGCCCGCCAGCCGGCTCTGGATCGATGCGCGTGACGAGGGAGCCGTCTATTCGCCGGACGGCATGCGCATCCAGTTCGATGATGGCCGCGTTTGGCAGCGTGACATAGGCCCGCCTCCGCCGCCGGTCGTGTACCGTAGAGCGCACGCGGAGTGGCGCTACTAGAGCATGATCCGGAAAAGTGTGTAGCGGTTTTCCCTCGCGACAAACGCGAAGCGTTTGTGCGGAGATCACGCTCAAACAAAGAGCTGGAGCGCGATGGCGATTCAACCTAATCCCATCGCCGCTCTGCCGTGATTATCGGGTGGGCAGGGGCGCGCTCGCGTTCTGCTCACCCGATCGCATGCTAAAGCCTTCGCTATGTAGGCTTTGGCGCAGCTACGCGGATTTGCGGCTCTCCGCCGCTCCCGCGCGCAGGTTGCGGAAGAACTTTTCCAGCTCGTTCGACAGCGTTTGCGAGGTCGCGGCGAGGCCGCCGGAGGTGGAGAGCACCGAGGCGGCCGCGGTGGACGTTTCGCCGATGGCGTCGCGCAGCGACGCGATGTTGGCGACGAGGGTATGATTGCCTTGCGCGGCCGACTGTGCATTGACGGAAATTTCTCGGGTCGCCGCATCCTGCTGTCCGACGGCGCCGGCAATCGTCGAGGTGATGTCATTGATCTCACGCACGGCCTGACCGATCTCGCGCACGGCTTCCACAGCGTTCCTGGTCGAGTTCTGAATCAGCGTGACGTTCTGGCCGATCTCGTCGGTCGCCTTCGCGGTTTGGCTCGCCAGCGCCTTGACCTCATGCGCGACCACCGCAAAGCCGCGGCCGGCGTCGCCGGCGCGCGCCGCCTCGATGGTGGCATTGAGCGCAAGCAGATTGGTCTGCTCGGCAATCGTCTGGATCAGGGTGAGCACGCCGTCGATCCGCTGGGTCGCCGCGGCCAGGCTCTCGATTTCGGCGATGGATTTATCCGTGCGCGCGCCGGTCTGTTCGACCGCGGCTGCCGATTGCCGGACCTGGCGCCCGATCTCCTGCACCGCGGCGGAAAGCTCTTCGGTCGCGCTCGCCACCGCGGAGACATTGCCGGAGGCCTGCGAGGTCAAGCCGGTGGCGGCATCCGCGCGTGCATTGGCTGCGGACGTCACGCGGTTGATGGTCTCGGCCGTTCCCCTCATTGCCGATGCATTCTCGTCGACCGCGCGCACCACCGCGCCGATCGCCTGCCGGAAATCTTCAACCGCCGTCTCGATGTGCCGGGCGCGCTCGTCGCGCGCCTTCGAATCCTCGGTCACCCGGGTGTTGAGATTGCGGTTTCGTTCCATCGCCTCCTGGAAAATGCCGATGGCACGCGCCAGCGCGCCGATCTCATCGCTGCGTTCGGTATGCGGCACCTGGACGTGGCCTTCGCCCTCGGCGACGCGCTTGATCGTCGAGGTGATGGCCGAGAGCGGCCGCGCGATCGAACGCGCGATGATGATCACGCCGATCACAACGAGGGCCAGGGCGATGCCGCCGAGACAAGTGAGTACGAACGACAATTCGCGGTTGACCTCGGCCTCTGCCGAGATCTTGCGGGCGCGTTCGGCATAGACTTTGGACAGCACCTCGAGATCCTTGTTCAGCGCGGTGCGGACGGTGCGGTTGGCGTCATTGTCGCCCCATTCGCGTCCCGCCGCGGGGCTGATCTCGTAGGCTCGGCGCACCAGTTCCTTGCGGAAATCGACGAATTGCTCGATGCGCTTCTTGAAAGTGGCGAACTGCTCGGCGTCGTCGGCCTGGACGATGCCTTCCCATTTCCTCACCACGTCGAGGATTCGGCCGTTGAACTTGAGCAGGCCCTCGCCGAATTTCCTAACTGGTTTGGGATCGGTCGACATGTAGATGCCGCGCGACTCCATGACGACCGCGTAGACCAGCGAATTGACGCGTTCGACGTTGAGGGCTGCGAGATTGGATCGCTCGATCGCGGCGGTGAGGTCCGCGCGCCGGTGGCTGTTGTAATTGGAGAGGATCGCGATCGCCGCGGTCAGCACGGCGAACAGGGCGAAAATCGAATACAGCCTCGCCGCAAGCGAGAGGCGCGAAAAAAGGCTCATGATGGAATTTCGGCCCTTGGAAGCGTTGGGCCGACGGGCTCCCCCTTGAAGCCACGTAATTGCGCCAGCCTATGCAGGAGTGTGCAGGCTTTCGATGGATAAAATCTTAATGAGCGAGAGTTTGTGCGCTGCAACTAGCCCAGGAATTGGCGATCAAAAACATGCCCTTGCAGAGTGTCTCGCGCCTTGGAAGCGGCCCTTGGGGGAAGTCGTCGCAATAATTCGGGACACCTCACCTGGCGCCGTTTACCTTCGGCGCGCAGCAAGACTGGCGCTCGGGAGCTGACATGGCCTATCGCCACACCATCGCCGCCAACACTTACGTGTTCGACGACTTGCGCGATCTCCTGGCCAAGGCGACGCCGCCGCGCTCGGGCGACCGGCTCGCCGGAATCGCGGCCGAAACCGCCGAACAGATGATCGCGGCGCGGTTGGCGCTGGCCGACGTCCCGCTGCGCCAATTCCTCAATGAGGCCGTGATCCCTTACGAGGACGACGAGATCACGCGCCTGATCCACGATAGCCATGATCGGGACGCGTTCGCGCCAATCGCCGCCATGACGGTTGGCGCATTCCGCGATTTTCTGCTGTCTGATGCCGCCACCACCGGCGCGTTGCAGAAGCTCGCGCCCGGGATCGCGCCGGAAATGGCCGCCGCGGTATCAAAGCTGATGCGCAACCAGGATCTGATCCTGGTCGCGAAAAAGTGTCAGGTGATCACGGCATTTCGCGACACTATCGGACTGCCAGGGAGGATGAGTGTGCGGCTGCAGCCGAATCATCCGTTTGACGATGCCAAGGGCATCACTGCCTCCATCCTCGACGGTCTGCTGCTGGGGGCGGGCGACGCCTGCGTCGGCATCAATCCCGCCAGCGACAATCCCGCCGTCATTGGCGCGCTGCTGCGCCTCCTGGACGAGTTGATCGCGCACCTGCAGATTCCGACCCAAGGATGCGTGCTCACCCATGTCACCACGAGCCTCGATCTGATCAACCAGGGGTTTCCGGTCGACCTCGTCTTCCAATCCATCGCCGGGACCGAAGCCGCCAATCGCAGCTTCGGCGTGAACTTGACGTTGTTGCGGGAAGCACATGAAGCGGGCCGCTCGCTGCGGCGCGGTACGGTCGGGCAAAACCTGATGTATTTTGAAACCGGGCAGGGCTCGGCGTTGTCGGCGAACGCCCATCATGGCGTCGACCAGCAGACTTGCGAGGCCCGCGCCTATGCCGTGGCGCGCGCATTCGATCCGCTTCTGGTCAACAGCGTGGTCGGATTCATCGGGCCGGAGTATCTCTACAACGGCAAGGAAATCATCCGCGCGGGGCTTGAGGATCATTTCTGCGGCAAGCTGCTCGGGCTGCCGCTCGGTGTCGATGTGTGTTATACCAATCATGCCGAGGCTGATCAGGACGACATGGACAATCTCCTGACGCTGCTTGCTGCGGCCGGCGTCACCTACGTCATGGGGGTGCCGGGGGCTGACGATGTCATGCTGAACTACCAGTCCACCTCCTTCCACGATGCGCTGTATGTTCGCGACCTCTTCGGCCTGAAGCGGGCCCCCGAGTTCGACGACTGGCTTCTTCGCGTTGGCCTGACCGACGCCAGCTTCCGGCTTGCCGGCGACGCGGGGCAGTTACCCGATTTTGCGGCGCGCTTGATCGAACAGGAGAGCCGCGCCATCTGAGCTGAAACCTTCGCATGGTGAGTATCATTGGGGATGAGAGCGAGCGTCACAATCTTGAGCATTTTTGGGCTCAGCTTTGTCGCTACGGCGGGTCTTCGTCAGAGCATGAGCGGATGCAAAAGTGCGGAGGAGTGCTATGAGAGCTGCTGGTAGTGACGCGGTGCGCCGCATTCTTTGCGTCTTTCCGCGCTATACGTCCGCGTTCGCGACCTGGGAATACGCCTATCCGTTGACGGATGGCGTCCGGGCCTTGATGCCGCCCCAAGGCCTGCTTTTGATCGCGGCTTATCTCCCGCAGAACTGGCAGGTCCGCTTCATCGACGAGAACATCAAGGCGGCGACGGGCCGCGACTTCGAATGGGCGGACGCGGTCTTTGTCAGCGGCATGCATATCCAGCGCAAGCAGATGAACGACATCTGCCGGCGCGCGCATGAACAAAATCGCCCCGCCGTCATTGGCGGGCCCTCGGTCAGTGCCTGCCCCGAATATTACCCGGGCTTCGATTATCTGCATGTCGGCGAGTTGGGCGATGCGACCGATGCGTTGATCGCGCATCTTGCGCGCGACGTCTCGCGTCCCGCGCAGCAGGTCGTGTTCAAGACGCTCGACCGCCTGCCGATGACCGAATTTCCGGTTCCGGCTTACGAGCTCGCCGAGTTGAATACCTATTTCCTCGCCAACATCCAGTATTCCAGCGGCTGTCCCTATCAGTGCGAGTTTTGTGACATTCCCGGCCTCTACGGCCGCAATCCGCGTATGAAGACGCCGCAGCAGATCATCGCCGAACTCGACAAGCTGCGCGAGGGCGGATCGACCAACACGGTCTATTTCGTCGACGACAACTTCATCGGCAATCGCAAGGCGGCGCTCGAACTGCTGCCCCACGTGATCGAATGGCAGAAGAAGCACGGCTATCCGACCCGGCTTGCCTGCGAGGCAACGCTCAACATCGCGAAACGGCCGGAAATTCTGGAGAAGATGCAGGAGGCGTTCTTCATCACGATCTTCTGCGGCATCGAAACGCCTGACCCGGATGCGCTGAAGGCGATGCAAAAGGACCACAACATGATGGTCCCGATTTTGGAGGGCGTGCGCACCATCAATTCCTACGGCATGGAGGTCGTCTCCGGCATCATCATGGGGTTGGACACCGATAAACTCGATACGGCCAGCGCGTTGCTGCAGTTCATCGACCAATCGAAAATTCCGATGCTGACCATCAATCTCCTGCAGGCGCTGCCCAAGACGCCGCTATGGGACCGGCTGGAGCGTGAGGGGCGGCTCATTGACGACGAGGGTCGCGATTCCAACGTCCGATTCCTGCTGCCCTACGACCACGTGGTCAGCGAATGGAAGCGCTGCATGGAAGTCGCTTACGACCCGGTAAAGCTGTTTGAGCGTTATGACTATCAGTGCGAATACACTTACACCAACCGGGTGAAGGCGCCGGTAGGGGGCCAATTGACCTGGGCCAATATCAAGCGGGCGCTGATCATACTGCGCAACGTGTTCTGGAAGGTCGGTGTGCTCGGCGACTATAGACGCGTGTTCTGGAAATTTGCGCTCAAGCGGCTGCGGAAAGGCGACATCGAAGGCCTGCTCTCCGCAACGTTGGTCGGTCATCACCTGGTCAGGTTCGCCCAGGAGGCCACGCACGGCAATCAGAACGCTTCGAACTATTCGATCAGGCTGCGCGAAGCCGCCGTGCCGGCCGAGTGAGGACATGATGACGCCGGCGCCCCGATCGGTGACGGATCTGCGCAACCTGACCCCGGCACGCGTGGCGCTGGGCCGTACTGGTGCGAGCCTGACGACCAAGGCTCTGCTCGACTTCACGCTCGATCACGCGCGCGCCCGTGATGCCGTGCACGCTGCGTTCGATCCGCCCGGGCTGATTGCGGCACTCGGCGCGCTCGGGTTTGATGTCTGCGCCGTCAGCAGCCGTGCGACCAACCGGCAGGACTATCTCAGGCGTCCCGATCTCGGCCGTCGGCTCGATCCGGCCTCCGCCACCATCCTCAAAGCGCAGAAGCGGACGTCCGGTGACATTGCGATTGTGATCGGCGATGGCCTGTCGCCTACGGCCGTGCACGCCCATGCGGTCGCGCTCTTGCGGCGTCTGGTGCCGCGTCTTGCTGCCGAGCGTATCGAGATCGGCGCCATCGTGGTTGCCTCCGGTGCCCGGGTTGCACTCGCCGACGAAATCGGCGCGCTCGTTGGCGCGCGCTTGGTGGTGGTGCTGATCGGCGAGCGGCCGGGATTGTCGGCTCCTGATAGCCTCGGGGCTTATCTGACTTTTGCACCTCGGCTCGGCCGGACCGATGCCGAACGCAATTGCGTCTCCAATATTCACCGGGACGGTCTCACCTACGATGAGGCGGCTCGCAAGATCGCCTGGCTGGTTGCCGAGGGGCTCAAGCGGGGCGTCACGGGCGTCACCCTGAAGGATGAAAGCGGGGAGGGAAAGCAGCTGGGAATCGCGTCGCCTCTAACATTAGCGTGACATATTGGCCACGCGTGCGGCAAAAACATCAAATACGACCGATTTTTCGCGCTTTCATGTGGGAACTTGCGAGGACCGCCAAAGCTCGCCAAATCGGTCTGAGCCGATTTATCGAATATTATCAATGACATAAGTGATCGGCAGAGGCTTGCGCGTGTTGGTTTGACGTTAGCCTCCTGATGCGATGGCGCGCGCGCAAAGTTAAGCTATATCGATTTGCCTCCATCTCCGGAATTGGTCAGGGCATGCTCGAGAAGAATGACGATAGCTTGGTTCATATCGAGAAGGCCGACGAGCGCCCCGGCGGGAGCATTGCCTTCGGCCTGGAGCGGATCGGGCTGATCGCGGTCAAAGCGCCCATTCTGTCCTGCATCATTCTGGCCGTCCTCGTCGTCGCCGCCATCTTCGGCATCCAGCGGATCAAGATCGACGATTCGTTGTCGCAGCTGTTCCGTTCCAACACCAAGGAATTCCACCAGTACGAGGAAGTCACCAAGAAATTCCCGGCGGAAGAGTACGACGTGCTCGTCGTCGTCGAGGGCAAGAACCTGCTGGCGCGCGACAATCTGGAGAAACTGCGCGACTTCGTCACGGACCTGCAGCTGGTCGACGGCACCCGAGGCCTGGTTTCGCTGTTTTCGGCACGGCAGGCGCCGGCGCCCGGCAAGTTGCCTGCCGCGCTGTTTCCGAACGAGCTGCCGACCGGCGAGGCCTACAACAAGTTCATCGAGACGGTCAAAAGCAACGAGATCATCCGTGGCAAGCTGCTGTCGGAAGACGGTACGCTCGCACTAATCGTGCTGTCGCTCGAGCCCGACGTAGTTTCCTCCAACAAGCTCGGTCCGACCGTCGGCGACATCCGCAAGCTGATCTCGCAGGATCTCGGCGATACCGGGCTGAATGTGGAGCTCTCCGGCGTGCCGGTAATGCAGCTCGAAATTCGCAACGCGGTGGAGCGCGACGGGCTCACCTACAACATCCTCGGCATCGTCGCCGGCTGCGTCATTGCGATCATCTTCTTCCGCAAGGTCTCCTTCATGATCGTTGCGGCGTTCCCGCCGCTGCTCGCGATCCTGCTGGCGCTCGGCGGACTCGGTTGGGCCAATTTCAATCTCAACATGTTCCTGAACGTGATGACGCCGCTCATCATGGTCATCAGCTTCTCCGATTCAATGCAGCTCACTTTCGCTGCACGCGACCGGCTGATCGCGGGCCAGGACAAGTACACCGCGTTCAAGAACGCGATACTGGTGGTCGGACCTGCCTGCGTTTTGACCCACGCCACCGCCGGCATTTCCTTCATCGCGCTGCAATTCTCCGATTCCGATCTGATCCGCAAATTCGGCGAGGCCGGGCTTGCCGCGACCATCATCGCGCTGCTCGCGGTGCTGTCGCTCGTGCCGGTGTTCGGCGTTCTGCTGGTACGCAACGAGAATCTCTTCGCGGTGAAATTCCAGCGCGCCGATGCGGGCGTGCAGATGCTGCGCAATTTCTGTTACTGGATCGCGGTGCGCATGGTCAGCCGCCCCGGCCTGTTCAGCCTGATCGCGGTGCTGTTCGTCGGCAGCCTCGGAGTGGTCTATGCCAATCTGCAGCCGCGCTACCGGCTCGCCGACCAGGTGCCGGACAAGCAGCAGGCGGTCGCGGCGAGCCAGCGGCTCGATGCAAAACTCACCGGCGCCAATCCGATCAACGTGCTGATCGAATTCCCGAAGGGCGAATCGCTCTACTCGCCGGAATCCTTACAGACCATTGCCGATGTCCATGCGACGGTCGAGCGCACCGCCGGCGTCGGCAATGTCTGGTCGCTCGAGACGCTGCGCCGCTGGCTCGCGGAAAAGGTCGGCAGCACGGATGTTGCGACGCTCAAGGAATATGTCGATGTGATCCCCAAATATCTGGTGCAGCGTTTCATCGATCCGCAGCAGGACGCGGTCGTGGTCGCGGGCAGGGTACCCGATGTGGATTCCAGCCAGATTCTGCCGATCGTAAAGAAGCTCGACCGCGAACTCGACGCCGTTCGCAAGAAACATCCCGGGTACGAGATAGCCGTGACCGGTCTGTCCGCGATCGCCGCGCGCAACTCGGCCAGCATGATCGAGAAGCTCAATCGTGGGCTGACCATTGAATTCGCATTCGTCGCGATCTTTATTGGGCTGGCCTTCCGCTCGTGGGTGGTGATGTTCGCCTGCATCCTGCCGGGCATCTTCCCGGTGGTTATGTCGGGCACGCTGCTCTATCTGCTCGGCGAGGGCCTGCAATTCGCAAGCGTGGTCGCGCTCACCGTCTCCTTCGGGCTTGGCTTAAGCGCCACCATTCACTTCCTCAATCGTTTGCGGCTGCAGAGCAAGCCCGGCGTCAGTTCCGCGGTGGCGGTGGAACGCGCCACCGTCTTGGTCGGCCCGGCGCTGATCCTGACGACGGTCGTGTTGGCCTCCGGCCTTGTGGTGACGGTGTTTTCCGACCTGCCGTCGCTGCGCCTTTTCGGCTGGCTCAGCGCCTTCGCGATGATTGCCGCCCTGATGGCCGACCTTTTCATTTTGCGGCCGACAGCGATGTGGCTGATCAATCTGCACGAGCGCATTCACGGCGCAGAGAAGCGCTCGGTGTGAACAAAAAGAGAGCCCGCGGCTCTCGATCCGCCCGAGAGCCGCAGGCTGAACTAGCTTGCGCGAATAGGAAAGTAGGAGCGCTTAGCCCCTGACCATTGTGATGTTGACGCCCCGGATCTCACCCTTGGAACTGATCTGCACGGTCTGGCGGTTGCCGCTGGTGCGCAAGGTCAGATTGGCGGCGAATCCGTTGGCCTCGACGAAGACTTGAATCTGGCCGCCGCCAGCCGTGCCTTGCAGGCTGCCATTGATGTTACGGCTCGCTTCGCTCCAATTACCGGAAATACGGCCGCCACTGCTGGTGACATCGCTGCTCAAATCAATCTTGTAGCTGTCGCTCGCGCACCTCAAACTCTGCTTGAGGCCCATGCCGGTGCCGTTGACCTTGTAGTCGGCCTTGCAGCGAATGCGCTCGGTGGTGCCATCAGAGAGCGCGACCGTGCCCGTGCCGGACCAGGCGCCGCTGAAGCCGGCAAACGGGCCGCTCGGCTGTGCATACCCTGCCGATACGGAGACCATCAGCGCGGCGCCGACACCGGCCGCCTTAAAGGCTAGCGCAAACCGACTGGACTCAAGCAATTTCATATCGTCTTCCCATCGTTCGAAAATGACGTCTGTCATTCAAACCACGTTTCGTCGCATTGCACGTTTAATGCCGCTGATCTGTGTTTGGTTCAAATGACAGGACGGCGGACCGCAACTCGCATTGACCTGTTACGGCCGCTCGCACGGCCAATCCCCAACCAATCAAGCTTCCGTCTCGCAAACCTCAGTGCATGCTTGCAACAGCTAAGTGTGAAAAGCAATCACGGCAAAATAATATTCTAGTATCAAAAGCTTATCTGTGCCAATGAACGGCATTCCGGAAGTCCGCAAAGGAATGATGTGGCCGCCGCGAATTTGGCCATATTTGTCCAAGCTTGTGCTTCTCGACGTGCTGGGCGGGGTTCGCGGCGCTTCACCCCCAAAGCCTTCCCGGCGAACTCGCACGGGGCGGATAACCTTTGCTTCAGAATAAAGGAACATGATGCGTAAATATCTTCTCGCTTTCGCCCTGTCGTCGCTCGCTTTTTCCACCGCTGCTATGGCCGATAATGCCGGGCGTGGCACGGTAGACGAACAAAAGGCATGTACGCGTGACGCACAGCGCAATTGCCGCGACGTGCTCGATCAGGGCGATTTCACCGTTCTGGCCTGTCTGAAGGAACATCGCGCCAAACTCTCGGTGGCCTGCACTCGGGTGCTTAAAAATCACGGGCAATTGCAATAAGCACACGCAATCTCGATAACAGCCGCCGCGCTTTTCAGGCCGACCCGGCGCGGCGGAACCTCCGGACGGCATTGGTTTTGATAGGATATTCGCCTATATGGGAGCCGTTCCTTCGCGGCTTCGCGCGAAGTTCTTGTACGGACCTTGAGGCCCTCGCGCCCAAACGGATATAGCCAGTCCCCAATGCCTGCTGTGAGCGAATTGCGATCCGGCAAAACACATCGAGATGAGAATTTTCCGGTCGCCTCCTTTCTCATCCACCCGCGGCACCGCGCCCTGATTCTTGCCTTCTACAACTTTGTCAGGACCGCCGACGATATCGCCGATCACTCAACGCTCGCGGCAAGCGACAAACTGGCTTACCTCGACCTGCTTGAAGCGGAACTGCTCGGCAAGGGCGACAGCCAGAAAGAGGCAGTGGCCTTACGCCTTGCGCTCGCCGACCGCGGCATGCCTCCGCGCCATGCGCTCGATCTGCTCGCCGCCTTCCGGATGGATGTGACCAAGCTGCGCTACGAGAATTGGGACGATCTCATTCATTATTGCCGCTATTCGGCGATGCCGGTCGGCCGCTTCGTACTCGACGTTCATGGAGAAAGCACGGCGACGTGGCCGGCCAATGATGCGGTCTGCGCCGCGCTGCAGATCAACAACCATCTGCAGGATTGTGGCAAGGACTACCGCGACCTCAACCGCGTGTACCTCCCGCGCGATGCGCTGGAAGCGTCCGGCGCTTCCGTCGAGATGCTCGGATCTCAAAAGGCATCGCCCCAGCTGTTGCAATGCCTGCACGGGCTCGCCGTGCGCAATGAGCGGCTGCTCGATGAGAGCAAATCGTTCAGCGCCGAGGTGAAGGATTTCAGGCTTGGGCTCGAGATCTCCGTGATCCACGCCTTCGCCGAGAAGATCGTGCGCCTGCTCAAAGCGCGTGACCCCCTGAGCGAGCGGGTGCATTTGAGCCCGCTGGAACTGCTCTTCGGCAGCCTGAGCGGCATGGCCGGCGAGACGGCGCGCCGCGCGGTCGGGCGGCGGCCTGTCTCCAAACCGGCGGCCGGCCGATGACCCTTCAAGCCGCGGCGCCTTCCACCAATTATGGGACAACTGCGTCCGGCAGTTCGTTCTATGCCGCCATGCGTATCCTGCCGCGCGCTCAGCGCGACGCGATGTTTCAGATCTACAGCTTCTGCCGCCAGGTCGACGATATCGCCGATTCCGACGGGCCGCGGCCGGAGCGGCTCAAGGCGCTGCAGCAATGGCGCGACGACATCGATGCGCTGTACCGGGCCAATCCGCCGCCGCGACTGCGCGATTATGTTGCCTCGGTGAAGAAATTTGGCCTGCAGCGCGAGGACTTCCTCGCCATCATCGACGGCATGGAAATGGACGTGCCGCAGGAAATCCGCGCGCCCGACATTGCAACCCTCGACCTCTATTGCGATCGCGTGGCGAGCGCGGTCGGGCGTTTGTCGGTCAGGGTGTTCGGTCTGCCCACGGATGACGGTATCCTGCTTGCCCATCATCTCGGTCGGGCGCTGCAGCTGACCAACATTCTGCGCGATATCGATGAGGATGCCGGCCTGGGACGGCTCTATCTGCCGCGCGAGGAATTGGAGAAGAACGGCATTACCTCGACCGATCCGCTCAGGGTCGCCGGCGAGCCGGCGTTGCCGAAAGTCTGCGCGGCGCTGATCGAACGGGCGCGCGCCCACTTCATCGAGGCCGACAGGGTAATGGCGCGCCATCCGCGCGGCGTGGTGCGCGCCCCCCGTATCATGTCGAAATATTATCAAGCGATCCTGCAGCTGCTGATCGGGCGGGGATTTGCGGCGCCGCGTGCGCCGGTGCGCGTCAACAAAGTCGTCCGCCTCGCCATCGTTTTACGGTACGCCTTCATCTGATGCCAAAGACCGCTCACATCATCGGCGCCGGAATTTCGGGCCTCTCCGCGGCCGTGAGGCTCGCGGATGCGAACTACCAGGTGCATGTGCACGAGGCCACGCAGCAGGCGGGCGGCCGCTGCCGCTCCTATTTCGACGCGGCGACCAATCTCACCATCGACAACGGCAATCATTTGCTGCTGTCAGGCAATCATCACGCGGCGGCTTACGCGCGAGCAATCGGCAGCGAGGCGGGGTTGGTCGGGCCAAAGCACGCGCAATTTCATTTTGTCGATTTGACGACAGATCGGCGCTGGCAGCTCGACCTCGGCGCTGGCCGGTTGCCGCTGTGGTTGTTCGATGCGGCGCGCCGGGTACCCGACACGGGAGTGAGCGATTATCT
>Ga0134125_10006628_pt1 | contig 13095 bp, 7 predicted proteins | sample KB31751_FD_96464 | JGI IMG/M metagenome (GOLD analysis project Ga0134125, IMG submission 96464) | Terrestrial soil microbial communities with excess Nitrogen fertilizer from Kellogg Biological Station, Michigan, USA - KB3-175-1 | ecosystem: Environmental > Terrestrial > Soil > Unclassified ... | reverse complement strand
CTCGTTGCCCTTGTGGTCGGGGACATCCTCATTCTGAGCGTTGGGCAGTCGCCCGCCGGCGTGTGGGCGCTGCTGCTGCGCGGTACGTGGGGCAACGCGTACGGATTCGGTCAGGTGTTGTACAAGACCACGACGCTCACGTGCACCGGACTCTGCGTCGCAATCGGATTGCGTGCGGGACTGTTCAACATTGGCGGTGAGGGACAACTCGCTGCCGGTGGATTCGCAGCCGCGTTAGCCGGCCTCGCGCTCCCGGCCGGTACGCCCGCCGCGCTTGCGATTCCCTTCTGCATCGCCGCCGCGCTCGCCGCGGGCGCCGTCACGGGTTGGGTGCCCGGCGTCCTTCGCGCGCGATTCGGCGCGCACGAAGTGATCACCACCATCATGCTCAACTTCGTGATTCTCGCGCTGCTCAATTGGGCGATCTCGACCGGCCTCCGCGTACCTGAGACGCTCCACACGCGCGAGATCCATGCGGGCGCCCTGGCACGCGTCGGCGATCTGTTGCCGGCGTTTCACGGATCCGCCGCCAATCTCTCGATCGTGGTCGCGCTGATCGCGGCGGCCGTGACGTGGTGGTACCTCTTTCGCTCGCGCGGTGGATACGACCTGCGCGCGGTCGGGCTGCAGCCCGATGCGGCCGAATACGGCGGCGTCAACGTTGGGCGCGTGTGGATTGGCGCCATGACGCTGTCCGGCGCGCTGGCTGGGTTAGGCGGAATCAATTTCGTACTCGGCTACAAGCGATACTACGAGGATGGGTTCGCGACCGGCGCCGGATTCCTCGGCATCGCGGTGGCGCTCGTTGGGCGAAACACGCCCGTCGGCATCGTGCTGGCGTCGGTCTTCTTCGCCACCCTTTCGCAAGGTGGTCTCGCGATCAACGCGCTTGTCCCGAAGACGATGGTCGACGTCCTGCAGGGCGCCGTCATCATCGCCGTGGCGGCATCGGTGCCCGAAGTACGCCGCGTGCTGCGGTTCCGAAAGCGGACCGTCCCGACATGATCTTCGCCTTCCTGTCGCAGACCATTCGCATCGCGATCCCTTATTTGTTCGCGGCCGCCGGCGGCACGATCGCCGAGCGATCCGGCATCATCAGCCTAACGCTCGAAGGCTTCCTGCTCACCGGCGCCTTCGGGGCCGCGCTCGGCAGTTACTACAGCGGCAATCCGTGGGTCGGTGTGGCATGCGGGATGGGCGCCGGCCTCATCTTCGGACTCGTGCATGGCGTCGCGACGATTCGTTATAAGGCCGACCAGGTTGTGTCCGGAGTCGCCATCAACATTCTGGCGATCGGCGTCACGCGGTATTTTCTGCACCTGTCGTTCGGCAGTTCGTCCAATTCGCCTCGTATTCCAGGATTCACCACGGTCGTTCGCGGCGAGGGACTCATTGCGAGTATGCTGAACAACCCGTTGGTTCTTCTCGGACTCATCGCCATACCCGCGGTAGCGTGGGTTATTTACCACACACCATTCGGGTTGCGCGTCCGTGCGGTAGGTGAACACCCGAAGGCAGCGGAGACCGTCGGTGTAGGCGTCGCTCGCGTGCGATACATTGCCGTCGCCCTGTCCGGCGTGCTCGCCGGCCTCGGCGGTGCATATCTGGCGCTGGATCAACACCAATTCACCGACAACATGAGCGCGGGACGCGGGTACATCGCATTGGCCGCGATGATCTTCGGCAATTGGGATCCGGTACGTGGCGGTCTGGCGTGTTTGCTGTTCGCCGCGGCGGAAGCAGCGCAGATCAACCTGCAGGGAACGCAAGGTATACCGTCGCAGTTCGTGCAAATGATCCCGTACCTCCTCACGATCATCGCGCTTGCCGGCGTCGTGGGGAAATCGAGACCGCCGGCGGCGCTGGGAAGAGCCGAGTGAGCGTAACGCCGCAAGCACACCGGTTACTTCGGTGCCACTCGGGTCTAGGTCGACGGACCGCTAGATTCCACGCGTGACCTCCCTCATCAGCACGCAAGTTCAGAAGTTCCGCTCCGGCGAACCCGGCAAGCTGAGCGTCCTGATGGCGACCGCCTTCATCGACATGGTGGGGGCGCTGATCATCATCCCATTGCTGCCGTTCTACGCCGTCAAATTCGGCGCGAGCGACTTCATGGTGATGGTGCTGGTGTCGGCGTTCTCGGCGATGCAGCTCGTGAGCGCGCCGTTATGGGGACGCGTGTCCGACCGCTACGGTCGCAAGCCGGCGCTCCTCATCGGACTCGGCGCGTCGGCGATCGCGTACGTCGTGTTTGCCTACGCCGATTCGTACTGGCTGCTGCTGCTGTCGCGGGCCGTGCAGGGCGCCGGCGGCGGGACCACCGCGGTGATCCAGGCATACGTCACCGACAGTGTCGAGCCGCGCAATCGCGCCAAAGGGTTAGGCTGGCTGTCGGCGGCGACCAACGCGGGCGTTGTGTTAGGCCCGGCCATCGGCTCGTGGTCGCAGGGCTTCAACGACCACGCGCCGGGTCTGGTGGCGGCGGTCCTGTGCGCGCTGAACGTTCTGTTCGCCGCGCGGTTCCTCGCCGAATCGCGCTCGGTATCGGCAGCCGACCGCGCGCGTCGCAAGCCGAGCAGCAAGACCTCGACCGCCGTGCTCCAGGTGGCGACGTGGCGACACCTTGGCGATCCGGCGTCGCGCCTCATCTGGATGTATTCCATCGGCATCGGCGCGTGGTACGGGGTGAGTGCATTGCTCACCCTCTACCTCGGCCGCGCGTTCAATGTGACCGCCGAGTCGATCGGGCCGTTCTATTCCTACATCGGAGCGCTGAATATCGTGTTCAGGCTGCTCGTGTTAGGCTGGGCGGTGGACCGGTTAGGCGAGATGCGGACGGCGCGCTTCGGCGCAACGGCGCTTGCATTGGGGTTGGCCTTCATTCCGTTCACGTCGCCGGTGCACTTCGCGCACCTGACGTACCTCACCATTGCGTTGGCACTCGCGCTCATTCCACTCGGCACCGCGCTCAATTTCCCGTGCGTCACCGCGACGCTGTCGCGCGTGGTGAGCGACGACGACCGCGGCCTGTACCTCGGCGTGCAGCAAACGTACGGCGGCTTGGCGCGCGTGCTCTATCCGTTGGCCGCCGGCGCGGCGTCGGACCACTTCGGCATCGGTGCGCCGTTCTGGTTGTCGGCGATGCTGGTCGCCAGCACGATTCTCATGGGCGGCAACCTGGCGCGATTCTCGCGCGACACCGGCGAGCATCCCGTGCCGTCGCCCGCCGTTGCCGACGCGGTGAAGGAGAGGCCGGTCATTGCCGAGTAGCCGCAGACAACCCGGCAGCGGAAAGCGCGTCGCTACTGGATCATCACCGTTTCGGCGCGCGACCACCGGCCTTCCGCCCAACGCGCGACCAACGTGATCGCGAGCACGAGCACGATCAACACGACGCTGTAGGCGGCGGCGGTGCCGAACGCAAAATTCCGGAGCTGCGACAGGATCTCCATCGAGATGGGCCGGTTGGCGTGCGTGAACAGCACGATACTGGCGACGAATTCGCCGACCGCGGTGATGGCGGCGAGCATCGCACCGGCGACCAGCCCAGGCCGTGCGGCTGGAATGACAACCCGACGCATGGTCAGCCACCAGCTTGCGCCTAACCCGCGGGCCGCATCCTCGAGCGACGGGTCCATCTGCCGCAGTGATCCCTCGGTGGCGCTCGACACGAGCGGAATCCCACGCACGAAATAGGCGAGCGGCAGAATCCAGAACGTGCCGACTAACAGAACCCGCGCGCCGGCCAACGATGTCCGGTCGAACGTCGACGCGAGGCCAATGGCGATCGCGGTCCCCGGAATCGCCCACGGCAGCGCCACCAGAATCGCCAGCAGCCAGCGCACGCGAAACCGGCGCAGCACCAGCAAATACGCGGCGAGAAAGCACACGACGATGTCGAGCGCCGTCGCGATCGCCGTCATCGACACGCTGTTCCAGATCGGCACCCACAACTCGGTGTCGGTCGCGAGACGGCGGAAGTTGTCGAGTGTGTATTCGGGCGGCAGCACCTGTGTCGTCCACGCGCCATCGCGCGCGAACGAGACGAGAACGACCATCGCGTGCGGCAACACCAGAATGATGACCAGCACTGCCCCGACTATCGGCGCGAGGACCCGGGCGCTCGGCGACTGCAGGCGGCTTCGCACCACGGCACCCTTCGACGAAACAGCGTACGTACGACGACGTTCGAACCATCGCAACAAAATCAGCGCCGCAATGGCGCCAACCGCGAGCACGGTCGTCTCGACGTAGGCGAGGTCGAGCGCGCCGTTCAGCTTGGACGCGACGATCTGCGTCGACAGCACGCGCAACCCGCCGCCGAAGATGTAGGGCGCCGAGAAGCTGCCGAGCGCGCTCATGAACACGAGCAACATCGAGCCCGCGATCGCCGGCGTGAGAAGCGGCAGCGTCACACGCCGCAGACGATGCCACCGCGACGCGCCTAACCCGGCCGCCGCTTCGTCGAGCGACGTATCCAGCCGCTCCAATCCCGCCGACACGAACAGGAACACGTACACGTACATCGTGTACGCGTGCACGAAGATGATGGCGCCGACGCCGTTCAGGGTCCACGGGGCCCGGTCGAGATGGAACAGCGACTGCACGCCGCGCGTCACGACGCCGCTTTCGCCGTAGAGAAACAGGAACGCGACGACGCCGACTAACGGAGGCAGCGCCGCCGGCAGGGTTGCGACGGCGCTCAACACGCGGCGGCCGCGAAACTCGAAGCGGGTGAGCAGAAACGCGAGGGGCAAGCCGACGGCGACAGCCGCTATCACAGAGCCCACGGCAATCACCAGCGTCGTGCGGAGCGCTTCTTGATCCGTAGGACTCGCCGCGAATTCACGCCACGATCGCAAGCCGTGCTCGAAGCTGCCGGCGATGATCGATGCGTTCGGGTACACTACCGACCAGAGCAGCACGAGCAGCACGGGGAGCGCGAATAGCCACGTGCCCTTACTGGTGCGCGTGTGCTCGTCGCTCACGCTACGACCGCAACGGGCTCACGGGAGACCCGGACGCGCACCGCATCTCCCTCGTGCACGTCACGCGCCGTGCTGTGCACCTCGAGATCCACGGAGTCGGCCACGCGCACCCGATACGCGAGCAGCGCGCCGGCGAACCGCCGTTCCGTCACGACGCCCGGCCATGCATCGCCGTCGGGGCCCGGAGAGAACGCGAGCGCATCGGGCCGCAGCACCGCCAGCGCAGGTCCCCGAGATGGAACGTCCGTCGCCGGCGCCGCGCGCAACGTCCGCGCGACGCCGCCTAACTGAACGGTCACATGATCGCCATCGAGCTCGCCCGGCACGATCGTCGAACGACCGATGAACGCGGCCACGTCCCGTGTGGCGGGCTTATCGTACAGCGTCTCGGCGGTCCCCACCTGCAGCAGCTTCCCCGCCGAAAGGAGCGCGACACGATCGGCAACGGCAAACGCGTCTTCCTGGTCGTGCGTCACGAAGAGCGCCGTCACGCCGAGGCGGTGAAGCGTCGCCCGAAGTTCCTCGCGCGTGCTCCGCCGCAGCGTCGGGTCGAGATTGGACAGCGGCTCGTCGAGCAACAGCACCGGAGGCTCGATGACTAACGCACGGGCCAACGCCACGCGCTGTTGCTCGCCGCCGGACAACGACTGGATCTGCCGCCCGTCGGCGCCGGCGAGGCCAACACCCGCGAGCGCCTGCGCGGCGCGCGTCATGCGTTCGCGCCGCGCTACGCCGCGCGCCTCGAGACCGAACGCCACGTTCTGTCCGACGGTCAGATGCGGGAACAGCGCGTAGTGCTGAAACACCATACCGAACTGACGGCGCTGCGGCGGCAAGGCCGTAATGTCGCGTCCGTCGAGCACCACCGCCCCCGCATCGGGTGTCTCGTAGCCCGCGACCATTCTGAGCGTGGTGGTCTTGCCCGATCCGCTCGCGCCGATGAGCGCAACGAGCTCGCCGGCCGCGATCTCGAGCGACACAGCGTCAACGGCCGCCCGTGTTCCACCGAACCGACGCGTGAGCCGATCCAGAACCAGATGCGGCGCGGGGCCGCTCACCGCGAGCTGTTCCGGATGTGCGAGTCCCAGTACTGCATCCACTCGTCGAGATGCTGCCCGAGCATGGCGCGATCGAGTGGCATGGGTTTGATCTGTGCGCGGGCGTCGCGAATCCATCCCGGCAGCGAATCACTCGGAATGTCCGTGCGCACGGGAATGCGATAGAATCGCGTCGCCGCATCGATCAGTGCGCGCTCGGAGGTCACGAACTCGTAGTACTCGCGAGCGAGCGCCTCGTGCTTGGTGCCCTTCACCACCGCGATCGCGTCGACCAGCAGCGGCGTCCCGCTCGCCGGGATGACGTACTTGACGGGGATGTGATATCGATCGCGCAGCATCGCGAGATCGGGCATGTCGAACAGCGTGATCAACCCTTCCTGTCGCCCCAGCTTCTGGTACAGAATCGTCGGATTGAGCGTGTACTCCTTGGTCTGCGCGTCGAGGCGCTTGAGCCAGTCGTAGCCGCGGTTAGGCGAGCCGGTTTCACGAATGCTGCGGAGAATGATGGCGCCGAATATCGCGCGCATGCTGCCCGATGCGATCGGGTCGCGAATCAGCACCTTCCCCTTCCATTTGGGATCGAGCACGTCGTCCCAATCTTTGGGCGCGGCCGAATCACTCACCGCCTGGCTGTTGTACCCGATGACCTCGGGCGTGAGATAGGTGCCGTACCAGAGATCGGTCGGATCGTGGCTGTCCGCGGGCACTGCACCTGCCCACGTGGGCCGATATGGCGAGAGCAACCCTTCGCGGCCCGCGCGTTCGAAGATTTCTTCCGGCGCGCCGAACCAGATGTCGGCTTGCGGGTTCGCCTTCTCGCTGCGCAGGCGATCGATGATGTCCTGCGAGCCCATGTCCACCGACTGGACGTCGACGTCGGGGTGCGCGGCCTCGAATTCCTTCTCGTAAAATCCGAGCAGGTCGCTGCCGTGCGGCGAGTACACCGTCAGCACGGTGCGATGCGGGCCGCGCTGGCACGCCGCGAGGCCGAGCAGCATCGCCGCCAGGCTCGCGCCGGCGATCCGTGCGACGCACCGCCGCGCCGCGCGCATCACCGCGGGTGCTGCGCGCCGCCCGCGGCGCCGATCGCGGGCGGCGCCTCGCCCACGCCTAACAAATTCAGAAAGAGACGCGATGCACCGGCGTTGCCCGCCGGCAGCTGCCGGAACAGCGACAGCGTGGTGTACACGTACGTGCCGCTGCCGAGGTGCGTCTCCAGGATCGCTCCCGAATTGGGCGGCTCGTCGGGGTCGTTCATCGAGATCGGCGTCGTGTAGTGCGAGTCGATGGGCATCGACGGCATGTACAGCGACCGCTCCTGTACCCACCCGTTCCAATCATCGGTCGAGATCTTGTTGGGCCAGGTCAACGTCGGATCGTTAGGCAATAGTATCCGGACCGGCGCGTTCTCATCGGTCACGCGCGCTGCCGGACGGGCGAGCGCAATCGGATACGGCAACCGGCCTTGGGCGGTCATCTCGTACTGACCGTACTGCACCACCATGGTGCCACCGTGCCGAACCCAATCGAGGAGCCGTGCATTCGCGGCCTCGAGCTCCGGGTGTGCCTCGTAGGCACGCGTCCCGATCACCACCGTCGTGAACCGCGACAGGTCGACCGACGCCAGCCGCGCCGGGTCGATGACGGTGAGCGGCACGCCTAACTCTTGCAACATCGGCGCGACGTTGTCGCCGACGCCGCGGACGTACGCCACGTCGAGATGCGGCGGCAGGGCGGCGTCGACCGCATTGACCGTCAGCGACGCCGGCCGATAGAGCTTCTGCGGCCGAATGTGCGAGTATTCGATCGGGACGTAGCCGATGCTATACGTGTCCGAGCCGCTGCGAGCCTGCGCCGCAATGACGTGCTGGCCCGGCGTCAGCTGCCCCGTGATCTGAAACGAAACCGTCGCCGACGTCTCGAATCCGCTCAGATGCGCGGTGCGCGACCCCGAGTCGGCGTGCAACCCACTCGGCAGCGTGAGCGCGACCTGCACATCGCGCGGTTCGGTGACGCCGGAAACGAGATGCACTTGCACCGATCGGTCGACCGGCGTGTTGGCGCGCGCCAACGCTACCGTCCGGTCGAGCGTCACCGCGACCACCGGTACCACCATGAGAGGCCGCTCGACGGCGCCGCGTACCGGATCGGCGTAGCGCCGTACCACCGGCACGTCGGTCACGACGCGGCCGCCGTCTAACGCAACGCGGAGATGGACGCCGGCGTCTCGCACGTCGTCGGATCGCCCGTCGATCGGCACCGAGAACATGTCGCCGCGCCGCGGCGTGGCCAGCCACCAAGGTTGCGACAGCGAATCGCCGTGCACGTACACGGTGTCGGTGTGCGCGCTGTCCGATGCGATCGCTACGTCGTGGCCCGCCGGCGACGAGCCTGCGCCGCCCCGCACGGCACCCGTCGCCGACGCGGACTCCATCGACACACGGCCGCTTCCGCGATTGTACACCGTCACCGCCACCGGAATCGAGTCGCCGAGTGCCACCGCGTCGCGCTGAACTAACGCCTCGATCGCGATCCCCCGCGCCATGAGCAGCGCGCGTGTCACGCGCTCCAGTCCATCGGCCACCGATACCAGCGCATCGCCGCTCATCGACTGTGGCGCCGTATGCGCATCGGTCGAGAGCTGCACGAGCGCTGCGTGCGCCTTCTCGAGGGCCGGCACTCCCGTCGCGGGATTGTATAGACTGAGCGAGCGCCGCGCCTCCGCCGTGGCCGTGACGAGCCGCTCGACCGCGTTCTTGTCGGCCGGGCGAGTGACTAACGGAAGAAGGCGCCGCCAGGTGGTATCGATGCCATCAAAAATCGAACGCTCCCGTTTGGCGTCCGCCGGCGCGCCGGTCACGCGCGAGGCTTCCCGCGCGAGCGAGCCCGTCTGCGACCCGAGCCGCGCAATGACGCCGAACCCCTGCGACTTGTGCTGCGACCGGCTCTCCGCGGCGATCTCCGCATACGACTTGCCCAACACGGGATCGAGCCCGCCCGCGTTGTAGGTGAACGTCGCCCCTTCGCCATTGAAGTACGAACGCGCGCGATAAAACTTGAGCGGCGCCCATGCACCATACCCGGCGGTAGCCGAGCGCGGGAAGCGCACCGTATCGAGCGCGGCGTCGTACGCCTCGCGCGCGACGATTCCCGCTACCTGATGCTGGCCGTGTCCGTCGCGCGGCGTACCCGAGAACACCGACACGATCACCTGCGGCCGGAACGCACGCACGACCGTCACCACATCTTTGAGCACCGAGTCGTGCGGCCAGTGTTGGAACGACTCGGCGCTGGTCTTGGAGAAGCCGAAATCGTACGCCCGCGTGAAGTACTGGTGCGCACCGTCGATGCGCCGAGCCGCCAGCAGCTCCTCGGTACGGATGACGCCTAACGCGTCGCCCAGCTCGTCTCCGATGAGGTTCTGCCCGCCATCCCCGCGCGTCAGCGACAGGTAGGCGACATCCACGTGGTGTCCGCGGGTGAGCCACGTGATGAGCCGCGTGTCCTCGTCATCGGGATGCGCACCGATCACGAGGACCCGCACCGACACCGGCAGGCCCTCGACGAGTTGGCCCAACGCGGCGGCGCCGCGGTCCTGGGCGGGAAGCGGGTGCAACGCACCCGCGGCGATCAGCGATAGAGCGACGATGGCGTGGCGTAGGTGCATAGAGTCCAAGGCACTGTGTGAGATCCAAGGACGCCGCCACAGCGCGGCGGCCCTGCGCCGCCGTCTATCTGACCCGCACGGGCAGTCAGCCCCGCGCCGCACTCGTCGCGCCGACTGCGTCGGTCACGGTAAGTGCGTCGGCGACGATCCTCGTCTGTTGTTCGGTGTGCGAAGTCGCATAGCCCTCAGCGGGACTCGCGCGCTCCGGACGACCAATGTACCGGATCGGCAGCGTGTTCCCCACCGCCGCCCGTAATCGCGGCGCGACGAACGTCCACGCTCCCATGTTCTTGGGTTCTTCTTGCGCCCATACCACGTCCTCGAGCGCCGGGTACCGGTCGATGGCGCGCGCTATAGCCTCGTTCGGCCACGGATACAGCTCTTCGACCCGGACCAGCGCGATGCTGTCATTCTTCGCGCCCGACGCAGCCAGATCATAGTAGAGCTTGCCGGTGCACAGCACCACGCGACGAACGCGCTCGCTCGCCTTCCCCACGGTCGCATCGTCGATCACTGGCTTGAACGCGCCGGACGACAAATCGGACAGATGCGACGCGGCCTGCGGCAGTCGCAACAGGCTCTTGGGCTGCATGAGCACCAGCGGTCGCCGGTCGCTAGCCAGCGCCTGACGCCGCAAAATATGGAAGTACTGCGCCGGGGTCGATGGATAGGCGACCCGCATGTTGTTCTCAGCCGACAACTGCAGGAATCGCTCGAGACGCGAGCTCGAGTGCTCGGGACCACCGCCTTCGTAGCCGTGCGGCAGTAGCAGCACGACACCCGAATCCTGTCCCCACTTCGCGCGGTCCGACGCAATGAACTGGTCGATGATCGGCTGCGCGACGTTCGCGAAGTCGCCGTATTGCGCTTCCCACATCACCAACGTCCCGGGCGACGCCACGCTGTACCCGTACTCGAACGCGAGGACGGCCATCTCGGACAACGGCGAGTTGAACACCTCGAAGTGTCCCTCGGCGCCGGGAATGTGCTGCAGCGGCGCGTAGGACGTCCCGCGCTCATAGTCATGCAGGACGGCCTGGCGGTGCGAGAACGTGCCGCGTTCGCTGTCCTGGCCTGTGAGACGCACCGACACACCCTGCAGCAGCAACGAGCCTAACGCAAGGGCTTCGGCGTGTCCCCAATCGATGCCGCCCGCGTCGCCTAACGCGGCCCGGCGGCGCTCCAGCAGTTTGGCCAGCTTGGGCAGCGGCTTGAAGTCGGACGGCCACGCGAGCAAGCGATCGTTGATGCCGCGCAGGACATCGGACCGCACGCTCGTCTCGATGGACGCCAGATCGGGAGCGGTGCCGTGATGCCCGTTGCCGTTCTCCGCCGGCGCCGGCGCGGCCTTCACTTGCGTGAGCACGCGATCGAACGCCGCGTGCACCTGCGCGTCGAGCGCCTTCACGTCGTCGTCGGTGACGAGGCCGTCGCGAACCAGGCGCGCCGCCCAGACCTCGCGCGGGGTCGGATGCGAACGTATCGCAGCGTACAGCAACGGCTGGGTGAATGCCGGCTCATCCGTCTCGTTGTGTCCGTGCCGGCGGTAGCCGACGAGGTCGATCAGAAAATCCTTCCCGAAGCGCGCACGATATGAGAGGCCAATCCACACGGCTGCGACACAGGCTTCTGCGTCATCGCCATTCACGTGGACGATCGGCACCTCGAAGCCCTTCGCCAGATCGCTGGCGTAGTACGTCGAGCGACCATCGCGCGGATCGGTGGTGAAGCCGACCTGGTTGTTCGAGATGATGTGCAGAGTGCCGCCGGTCCGGTACCCACGGAGGGACGAGAGGTTGAACGTCTCGGCGACGATACCCTCGCCGGGAAACGCCGCATCGCCGTGGACTAACACCGGCAACACGCTCGCTTCATCGCGCGACGGTTCGGCGTCCGCCGCCGATGAGCGCGTTTCCTGCAGCGCGCGGGCCACGCCCTCGACCACCGGATTCACCATCTCGAGATGGCTCGGGTTGGGCAGCAGCACCACGTGCACCGATTCGCCGGTCACCAGCTTGCGCACCGTGCGCGCGCCCAGGTGATACTTCACGTCGCCGGTGTCGTTAGGCGCGGACGTGCTCGCGTGCTTGCCCTCGAAGTCCTCGAAGATCGCGGCGACCGGCTTGTCCAGGACGTGCGTGAGGACGTTGATGCGTCCGCGGTGCGCCATGCCGATCACGACTTCCCGAGCGCCGGCCCGCGCCGCACCGTCGATCGCCGCATCGAGCATCGGCACGAGCGCGTCGGTGCCCTCGATCGAAAAGCGCTTGTACCCTTGATAGGCGAAGCCGAGGAATCGCTCGAGCCCGTCCACTTCCGTTAGGCGACGCAGCACAGCCTTCTTTTCATCGGCGCTCAACGCGCGGCGCATCTCGCCGCCCTCGATCACGCGCCGGAACCACTCGCGCTCGGCCTCCTCTTCTATATGCTCGACCTCGAAGCCGATCGTGGCCGAGTAGGTCGTCCGCAGCCGCGCCACGGCCGCAGCCGCCGTCGCATCGTCCGGAAAGCCGAGTGCCGCGCCAGGAATAGTCTCGAGGTCCGCGTTCGAGATCCCGTGAAACTCGGCCTTGAGCTCGGCCGCGCTGAGCGGCGGACTTCCCAGTGGGTCGAGCTGGACATCGAGATGCCCATACTGCCGGATCGCCTGAATGAGGCCCGCTGCCCCGGCCACCTTGCGCAGATATGCCGTGTCGGACGTGGGTCCGGAAATGGAACCGGCTCCGGCGATGCTCCGGGCGACTTCGAAAAATTGGCGCCACGAGGAATCAACCGAACTCGGGTCGCGAAGAAACGACTCGTAGAGCCCGGCGATGTAGCCGTCGTTGAATGCGCTCGTAATCGGGAGAGAACTCATGGAGCCGAAATGTATAGGAGGGAAACGTCGGGCGGGATAACCGGAAGCCGATGCGAAACGTGCAAGTCTGTTCCCTCCGAGAGTACTTCGATGCGGCCCGCAACGTTGTGGTCTGGAGCCCGCATTGGCGGCCTTTACCTTGGCCGCAAGCCGATCGTCAAGGCGACGTAGGGCTGTTAGCGGTACGGCCTGGCAGCGCGGCATGGCGGCGTTTGCCGAGTTACGAAGGCATGGAGATCGGGGGCGATGGTGTTAGGGGCGAGTAAAGGCGTTGCAATTCACAACTCAGGTTGCAATTCGCTACCGCAAACTCACCCACAAAGCTTCGAATATTCAGCGCAAGTAGTTGGAAAACAACAACTTAGCAGATTGTTCGAAGTTGGCACCTACCCTGCTCTACTCCCGGCCGAACCCACGCTGTCACCGAATCGCGAGGTAGCTCGCGAACAACTGATCCCGGAGGATCACTCTCATGCGTTTCACCGGAAAGAAGGGCTTCACGCTGATCGAGCTGCTGATCGTTGT
>Ga0134125_10006627_pt1 | contig 13095 bp, 14 predicted proteins | sample KB31751_FD_96464 | JGI IMG/M metagenome (GOLD analysis project Ga0134125, IMG submission 96464) | Terrestrial soil microbial communities with excess Nitrogen fertilizer from Kellogg Biological Station, Michigan, USA - KB3-175-1 | ecosystem: Environmental > Terrestrial > Soil > Unclassified ... | reverse complement strand
TTCTCCGGCTTCAGGTCGTTGTAGACCAGGCCGATGGAGTGCAGATAGCTCAGCGCGGGCAGGATTTCCAGCAGGTAGGCGATGGCCTCGGCGACGGGGAGTTTCTCACCCTTGCCATGGTGGAGCGGCTGCCCACCGACGTACTCCATGACGATGTAGCCGACCGGATTTCCGCGCTGGTCCTTGTGCTCGACGAAGTTGAAGATCTGCACGATCTGCGGGTGGACCACCTCGGCCAAAAACTGTCGTTCGGCCATCGCGATCGCCTGCGCCTCGGCGTCGCCGGAGTGAACCAGGCCTTTGAGCACCACGGGCCGGTCGTTGACGTTGTGGTCGACGGCCAGGTACACCCAGCCCAGTCCGCCGTGCGCGATGCAGCCCCTGACCTCGTATTGGTGGGCGACGATGTCCCCGGGATTGAGTTGCGGCAGAAACGAATACGGGCTGCCGCAGGCCGGGCACCAACCCTCCGAGGTGCCCTTCTCCTTCTTGCTGGACCGGCCCACCGGCTTCCCGCAGTTCCAGCAGAAGCGCTTGGACTCGGGGACCACGGGGTTGGTCATCAGCGCTTCGCGCGGGTCGATGTCGCGTCCCCGCGGAATCTCGACCAGCCCGCCGCCGAGCTGTCTGACGGGCGGCAGCGCACGCGTCGCCACCGTCATGCGGTCGGGGGCGTCGGTGTCCAGGGCGCCCAGCGGAAAGTCGTCGTCGTCGAAGTCCGGGCGAAACAGGGCCTGCGTGGCCTGCAGCCGCGCCGTCGAGGCGCCGCTGGCGACCTCCGCCGGCTGGGTGCCCGGGTTCACGTCTGCCACGTCTGCCACGTCTTCAGAGCCGGATTCCGGCTGCTCGGTTGGCTTATCCGGTTCGGCCATCAGTCCAGATACCTCGGGGTGGGCGGGGCCGGCGCGGGGCCCAGCACTGTCAACCACTTGCGGTACAACGTGTTCCACGTGCCGTCCCGGCGGATCCGTTCCAGGGTTCCGTTGACGAACCGCAGCAGGCCGGTGTTGTTCAGATTGACGCCGATGCCATAGGGCTGAGTGGCCATGTTGGGGCCGACGATGTGCAAGTAGGGGTCCTCTTCGACCAGCCCGGCAAGGATGGAGTCGTCGGTGCTGACGGCATCGATAAGTCGCTGTTGGATCGCCACCAGGCAGTCGGCCCAGTTGACCACCGACACCACCACCGGGGGCGGGTCGATCTGGCGGATGCGGTGCAGCGAGGTGGTGCCCTTGGCCACGCAGACGCGTTTGCCGGACAGGTCGCTCACCTTGACGATCGACGAGTCGCGGGGGGCCAGGATGCGCTGATTGGCGTCGAGGTAGACGGTGGAGAAGTTCACCAGCTTGCGCCGGTCGCAGGTGATGGTCATGGTCTTGACCACGACGTCGACCTCGCCGCGCTGCAGCGCGGTGACCCGCTCGTCCGACGACAGGATCCGGTACTCGACGTGGGACGGGGCGCCGAAGATGTCGCGGGCGATCTCGCCGGCAAGGTCGACGTCGAAGCCGGTGATCTCGCCGGTGATCGGGTCGCGGAAGCTGAACAGGTTGCTGCCGATGTCGAGCCCGACGATCAGCCTGCCCCGCGCGCGGATGTCGGCGACCGCGGCTTCCCCCTCCGCCTTGGTGGCAAACGGCCGCAGGCTGGCGGTCAGATCGCAGTTCTGATCGGGGCCGTCGGACGGCAGCGGCGGCAGCGGCGGCAGCTGCTCCATGCCGACCGGGGTGGGCGGCGGCAGCGTCGGAACACTGGCTACGTGCAGCGATTCCGTGTGCCCGCAGCCCGCCAGCACCACCACCGTGGCGGCCAGGGCGCACGCCCGGCGGAGCAGGGGCAGGCGGATCATTATCGATACTCTTTCAGCCGCGGCCACAGGCCCAGCGCCACCGCGATGGCGGCGCCGAGGCTGAGCACCACGCCGCCCACCTGAGCGCCGGACAGCCCGCTGCGCGCGTTGATGACGTCGTTGCGCAGGTGGATGCGGCCCTGGTCCATGGCCTTGACCAACTCGTCTTCCAGCTTGTCGAACGCCGGGGTGGAATCTTCCTCACTGCTGCCCAGCGCGACTTGGGTGGCGGCGCGATAGTTACCCACCGAGATGTACGAGCTGATCCGGTCGTTGGCCTGCCGCCAGCGCAGCAGCAGCTGATCGGCGCCTTGGAGGTCCGTTTTGTCGACGGCGTCGCTGCGGGACATGTACTGGTCGAGCTGGCGGTGCATCGAGTCGATGCGCTGGTAAAACGACTGCTTGCGTTTCTCTTCGTCCCCGCGCCGGATCAGGGACAGGGTCTCGTCGGCGCGCGCCTGCTGGGCGGTGATCGCGACATTGGTCACGGTCTTGAGGGATTCCGCGGCGGTGTCCTTCGCGCTACGACTGGCCGTCGTAGAGATGGTTAGCGCAGTTCCGACCCATACCACCATGACGAGAATAGCGAGCGCGCCCACGACCAGGCCCGGGTTGATGCGGCGCCGGGTGCGCCGGGCCAGCCAGCGATGGGAGAACGCGCCGAAGACTACGGTGGTGGCGACCACCATGATGACCGGCGCCGGGATCTGCGTCGACGCGGTGGTTTCCGCGTCCACCCGCGCCGAGGTGGCCCGAAAAAGCCGGGCCGCGTCGGGCAGGATCGTCGATTGCATCAGCCCCGATGCCTCCGACAGGTACGACGACCCCACCGGGTTGCCTGCCCGGTTGTTGGTTCGTGCGATTTCGATCAGGCCGGTATACACGGCCAGCCGGGCATTGATCCGGCCCAGCAACTGCACCAGCGGTTCATCGGTGAGTCCGCTGGAGGCCCTGGTCACGGCCACGGCCGCGTCGGTGATGGCCTGCTCGTAGCGTTGCCGGACGGGCGGCGGTTCGGCTTCGGCGATGAACGCGGTGGCCGCCGCGGCGTCGGCCACCGACAGGGTGGTGTAGAGCCGCCCGGCGGCGAACGACAGCGGCTCGGTGTGGTTGAGCACCGTGGTGAGCACCTGTTGCCGGTGGTTGATGGTGGTCGAGGTGGCGAAGGCGCTCACCCCGCCGAGGGCCGCCAGGACGATGCCGATGGTCAGGATGCGGCCCGGCGTCGTCGAGATGAACCACCAGCGTGGATGGGCTGGTTCGGCCGGTGACCGCGATCCCCGCGGCTCGGTCGACGGGTGCGCCAGCTCAACCGTCACGTCTGATCAGCCCTCATCTCTTGGCCACTGGATTTCGCTGCACGGACCGCTATAAGCGAAGTCTAAGAGCATGTTCGGGTGGATGGGTGGAGGCAGACGCAATTACCGACGCGCCGAAGGCCGCCAAGGACCGAGTCTGCCTATCCTTGATCCGTGCAGGGCGACGGTGACGGTTGGGTGATCTCCGAGCGCGGCGCCCATTATTGGGGCCGCTACGGCGCCGCCGGTTTGCTGTTGCGCGCCCCGCGGCCCGACGGCACACCCGCCGTGCTGCTGCAGCATCGCGCGGTGTGGAGCCACCAGGGCGGAACCTGGGGCCTGCCGGGCGGCGCCCGGGACAGCCACGAAACGCCGGAGCAGACGGCTGTCCGCGAAGCGAACGAGGAGGCCGGCCTGCTCGTCGAGCGGCTCGCCGTGCGCGCGACGCTGGTCACCGCCGAGGTCGCCGGGATCGGCGGCACCCAGTGGAGCTACACCACCGTGGTCGCCGACGCCGACGAGTTGCTGCACACCGTGCCCAACCGGGAGAGCGCCGAAATGCGCTGGGTCGCCGAGGACGAGGTGGCCGACCTGCCGCTCCATCCCGGCTTCGCCGCCAGCTGGCAACGGCTGCGCACCGCGCCGGCGCTGTTGCCGCTGGGCCACGGCGACGAACGCCGGCAGTACCTGCCCCGCACGATCGAGGTCGAGGCCGGCGTCTTCGTGTGGTGCATGCCCGGTGACGCGGATCAGGTCCCGTCGCAGTTGAGCCGGCGGATCAGCTCGCTGCTGCAAGCGCCGAACTGAGCCGCCGCGCCGCGGCCCGCGGGTCGGGGGCCGCGGTGATCGCGCGCACCACCACGACGCGGCGCGCGCCGGCGTCGAGCACCTCGGGCAGCCGCTGCGCGTCGATGCCGCCGATCGCGAACCACGGCTTGTCGGCCCCGAGCTCGGCGGCGCTGCGGACCAGTCCCAGCCCCGGCGCCTCGCGGTCCGGTTTGGTGGGCGTGGGCCAACAGGGGCCGACGCAGAAGTAGTCTGCCGCGCCGCGCGCCGCTGCGGCGGCCTGCTTGGCGCTGTGCGTGGACGCGCCGAGCAGCACCTCCGGCCCGACAACATCGCGCGCGACGTCCAGCGGCAGGTCGCCCTGCCCGAGGTGCAGCACGTCGGCGCCGGCCGCGCGGGCGATGTCGGCGCGGTCGTTGACCGCGAACAGGGCGCCGTGCCGGCGCGCGGCGTCGGCCAGGATCTCGCAGGCGGCCAGCTCCTCGCGCGCCTCCAGCGGCCCGAACCGCTGCTCTCCGGCCGACCCCTTGTCGCGCAGCTGGATGATGTCCACCCCGCCGGCCAGGGCGGCGTCGGCGAACTCGGCCAGATCGCCGCGCTCGCGGCGCGCGTCGGTGCACAGATACAGCCGGGCTGTGGTCAGCACGGAGAGTCGTCTATCAAAGGGACGCTGCACACCGAGACGCTAGCGCGCTAGCGTGGAGCCCAGAGAACTACCAGACACGGGAGTCCCGGGAGCGGGGCTGAGAGTGGGCTAACCGATCGTGCAAGCCGGGCTTGCACCGGACCTGCCCTTACCGTCACACCTGATCCGGGTCATGCCGGCGAAGGGAGGCTCGACAATGACCGGGATGCCTTCGGGACCACCGCTGGGGTCCCTGGCCGTCATCGGCGGCGGCGTCATCGGGCTGGCGGTGGCGCGCCGCGCCGCGCAGGCCGGGTGGTCGGTGCGGGTGCACCGCAGCGGTGAGAAGGGCGCTTCCTGGGTCGCCGGCGGCATGCTGGCGCCGCACAGCGAGGGCTGGCCCGGCGAAGAGCGGTTGTTGCGGCTGGGTCTGGAATCGCTGCGGCTGTGGCGCGAGGGCGGTTTCACCGACGGCCTGCCGGCGGAGGTGGTCACCGCCCGCGAGTCGCTGGTGGTGGCCGTCGACCGCGCCGACGTCGCCGACCTGCGCACCGTCGCGGGCTGGTTGTCCGCGCAGGGACACCCCGTCGTCTGGGAGTCGGCTGCCCGCGACGTCGAACCCCTTTTGGCGCAGGGCATCCGGCACGGCTTTCGGGCGCCCACCGAATTGGCCGTGGACAACCGGGCGGTGCTCGACGCGCTGGACGTCGAGTGCGAGCGCCTCGGGGTGCGGTGGGCGCCGCCGGCGCACGACCTGTCGGCCGTCGAAGCCGATGCGGTGGTGATCGCCAACGGAATTGACGCACCGGCGTTGTGGCCCGGCCTGTCGGTGCGCCCGGTCAAGGGCGAGGTGCTGCGGCTGCGATGGCGAAAAGGCTGTATGCCGGTGCCGCGGAGGGTCATTCGCGCCCGAGTGCATGGGCGGCAGGTGTACCTGGTTCCGCGTGCGGACGGGGTGGTGGTCGGCGCCACCCAATACGAGCACGGGCGCGACACCGCCCCGGTCGTCTCGGGGGTGCGTGACCTTCTCGACGACGCGTGCGCGGTGCTGCCGGCGCTGGGCGAATACGAGCTGGCCGAGTGCGTCGCCGGGCTGCGCCCGATGACACCCGATAATCTGCCGTTGGTGCATCGTTTGGACGCCCGCACGCTGGTCGCCGCCGGCCACGGCCGGTCGGGCTTCCTGCTGGCGCCCTGGACGGCAGAACAGATCGTTTCCGAACTGGCACCGGTGGGAGCACACCAATGATCGTCCTGGTCAACGAGAAGAGGGTCGACGTCGACGCGCACACCACGGTGTCCGCGCTGCTCGATTCCCTGGGTTTCGGCGGTCGCGGCGTCGCCGTCGCGATGGACGACGCGGTGCTGCCGCGATCGCGATGGGCGACAGAACTTTTCGACGGTGCTCGACTCGAGGTAGTGACGGCGGTGCAAGGTGGCTGACCTCAAACTGACGATCGCGGACCGCAGCTTCGCCTCGCGGCTCATCATGGGGACCGGGGGAGCCGGCAACCTGGCGGTGCTGGAAGAGGCGCTGGTCGCGTCGGGCACGGAACTGACCACCGTCGCGATCCGCCGGGTCGACGCCGAGGGCGGCACCGGATTGCTCGATCTGCTCAACCGGCTGGGCATCACGCCGCTGCCCAACACCGCGGGATGCCGCGGCGCGGCCGAGGCGGTGCTCACCGCGCAGTTGGCTCGCGAAGCGTTGAACACCAACTGGATCAAGCTCGAGGTGATCGCCGACGAACGCACACTGCTGCCCGATGCCGTCGAGTTAGTGCGGGCCGCAGAACAATTGGTCGATGACGGGTTCATCGTGCTGCCCTACACCAACGATGACCCGGTGCTGGCGCGCCGACTCGAGGACGCCGGATGCGCGGCGGTCATGCCACTGGGCTCGCCCATCGGGACCGGGCTGGGCATCACCAATCCGCACAACATCGAGATGATCGTCGCCGGGGCAGGCGTTCCGGTGGTGCTCGACGCCGGAATCGGTACCGCCAGCGACGCTGCGCTGGCGATGGAATTGGGTTGCGACGCCGTGCTGTTGGCTTCCGCGGTGACCCGGGCCGCCGATCCCGCCGCGATGGCCGCCGCGATGTCGGCCGCCGTCACCGCCGGCTATCTGGCCCGGCGGGCCGGGCGGATCCCGAAGCGGTTCTGGGCCCAGGCTTCCAGCCCCGACCGATGAAACGTTATGTCGCGCTGGGCAGTTCGATGGCCGCCGGTCCCGGCATCCGGCCGCGCGCCGCGGGGGCCCCGCGGTGGTCGGGCCGGTCCGCGCGCAATTATGCGCACCTGATCGCCGGGCGCTACCACTACGACCTGGTCGACGTCACCTTCTCCGGCGCGACCACCGCGGACGTGCTCGCCGATCGTCAACGCGGCGCACCACCGCAAATCGACGCGCTGGACGGCTCGGAGAGCCTGGTCACCGTCACCATCGGCGGCAATGACGTCGGCTATGTTCCGCTGTTGATGGCCGCTTCGCTGCCGCACCCGCTGCGGCGCCTGCCGCTGCTGGGCGACCGCATCCGCGAACTGTTGGATGGCGATGCGCGAAATCACGCCCTCGACGCGGTGTTCGAATCGCTGTGTGCGGTGGGCCGTGCGGTGCGTCAGCGATCCGCCGGGGCACGAATTTTCTTCGTCGACTACCTGACGATGCTGCCGCCCGCCGGCGTGCCGGCCGCACCGCTGTCGCCGGCGGACGCCGACCTGGGCCGCCATGTGGCCGCGACGCTGGAAGGGATGACGGCCGACGCCGCGGCGGCAACCGGCTGTGAAATCATCCGCGCCGCCGCGGCCAGCCGCGAACACCACGCCTGGTCCGCCGAGCCCTGGACGACGCTGCCGGCGCGCTACGGTGTTCCGCTACCGGGTCGCCCCGCACCGTTGCACCCGAACCCCGCCGGGATGTGCGCGGTCGCGGAATTGATTGGGGCTCAACTGTAAACGTCAGCCGTTCGTGCGCCACCACTGGTAGAGCGCGTTGACGTCGGTGTTCGACGAGGTCAGGTGGCCCAGCACGTTTTTCGCGTCGGTGGTCCAGGTCAGCGTCGCGTAGTTCTTGTAGGTGCCGCAGGCGATCTGCCCGCCGGTCTGGTCGTTCTGGCGCCAGGTCCCCGGTGACTTCCCGGCGTCCCCGCACGCGGCCAGGGCCACGTCCTTGATGGTGGAACTGAATGCCGCACCCAGGTTCGTGCTGTTGGAGAAGAGCGCGTAGACGCCGGAACCGGGTCCGCTGGAGTCGGGGCTCTGCCCGCAGAGAAGCTCGGCCAGTTCACCGGTTTCGGTCAGCTCTTGCGGCTTGCAGTTGTTCAAGCCGTAGCCCTTCGACAGCGAAGCGGCGAGGGTGTTCATGTCCGTCGCGCTACCGGTGTTGGGTTCCGCGATCGCGGTGGGGCTGCCCGCTAAAATCAAACCGGCTATGAAAGCTGTGGCCGACACGGCTCGCAACCCGGTGATCAGATGTGACATTTGTGACTCCTTGCGGTTGATGGAAATGAAGAGGGGCGAACGTATTTCGGTTACCGGTTGAGGGATTGGTTGCGGCCCGGGCGGGAACGTCAACCGTTGGCGCGCCACCACCGGTGGAGCGCTGCAACATCGGTGCTGGACGCGCGCAGGTAACTCAGCGTGTTTTTGGCGTCCGTCGTCCAGATGATCTCCGCGGCGTTTTGGTAAGTGCCGCACGCCGCCTGTCCGGCGCTGGCGGCCGAACCGTCCTTGTGCCAGCTGGACGGCGACTGGTTGGCGTCCCCACACGGCGTCAGGACATCCTCCTTGATGGTGGCCCGGAATGCGGTGGCCAAGTTGTCGGCGTTGGTGAACAGGACGTACTTCGCCTGTGCCGGTCCTAACGGGTCGGGGCTTTGCCCGCACGTGAGTACGGCCAATTGCCTGCCGCGGTCGATGTTCTGGGCGGTGCAGTTGTTCAGGCCGTAGCCCTTCGACAGCGAGGCCGCGAGCGTGTTGATGTCCGACGAGCTACCGGTATTGGAAGGGTCCGCGGTCGCCGTGACGCTACCCGCTAACGCGAAACCACCCGTGAGCGCCGTTGCCATCGCCGCCCTCAGCGCGTTGCTGAAATCAGACATGAATGGCTCCTTAACGGCTGCTGCTAACACGGATATTAGGGCTATGTCGTGGTAATGCAATACGTTCCGTCGGCAATTGTCTGTCAGGGCATCATTTTCCGCCTCACCCGCAAAGCGCCAGGGCGATGGCGGCCATACGCGCTTCATCGCCGTGGATCTCGAATGATGTTGAGACCGGGCCATAATCGGACCTTCGCGCCGAGACACAGACGCCCCCAATGCGTCGCGACCGCCGTTGCCGACACCAGATTTTTTCATTGCTAGTGCCGACGCAAGGCTGAGCGGGTATGGTTAGCACCGCTTTACGCCAGCTAACTTCCCTTGACTGGAGAGTCCATGACACAACCGCCGCAGCCCCCGCCGCCGCCTCCTCCCGGTTACCCGCCGCAGCAGCCGGCCGCCCAAGCGCCGAATAACTATCTGGTGTGGTCGATTCTGGTGACCCTGTTCTGCTGTCTTCCGCTCGGGATCGTGGCGATCGTCAAATCCAGCCAGGTCAACGGGTTATGGGCGCAGGGCCGCTACGCCGAGGCGCAGGCATCGGCCGACAGCGCCAAGAAATGGGTGGTCTGGTCGGCGGCCATCGGCGTCGTCGTCGGAATCATCTACATCATCCTGATGTCGGTCGGCGCGCTGAACACGAACACCAACGCGGCGCTTGCCGCGATGTTCTAAGCTCGGGTCTCGCTCATGGTGACCCGCCGGGGGGCGGCGCACGCGAGCTTGGGTGCACCACTCGTGGTGGCCGCATCCACGACGTTGATGTGCGCCGCCATCTGGGCGGGTGACCCGACCTCCCCGAACGGCCCGCTGCCGGTATGCCCGACCAAGGCGTTGTTGGGGATCGACTGTCCCGGATGCGGCAGCCTGCGCATGCTGTATTCCCTCATGCACGGCAATCTGTTGGCGGCCGCCAGGTTCAACGCTCTGGGCCTGGCGGCGGTCGCGCTGTTGGTGTGGGCGTACCTTGCCTGGACCTATGGGCACGTGGTGGGGCGGCGGGTCCGCAGTTGGCAACACCGTCGCTGGGCCGCCGTCGTGACACTGTCGTTGGTGCTGGCCTGGTTCGTGGTGCGCAACATCCCCTTTGCGCCCTTCACCGCTCTGTATGTCTGATCCCGCCGTGTCCTGAACCCGGCCGCTTGGGCCGCGGTCTAACCTGGGCACGATGGTGAAAAAATTCACGACGTTGCCGGCGGCGCTCGCCGTGATCGCCCTGACCGCATTCTCAACCGGTTGCTTCCACCGATCCGTGTCGGAGCAAACGACGGACGCGGCCGAGTTCGCGTCCGCGTTGCGCGGCAAGGTGACGATCGACGCGATGATGGCTCACCTGTCCAAGCTGCAAGACATTGCCAACGCCAACAACGGCACTCGGGCGGTGGGCACCCCCGGATACGAGGCCAGTGTCGACTATGTGGTGAATACCTTGCGCAACAGCGGATTTGAAGTACAAACGCCCGAGTTCTCGGCGCGAGTGTTTCACGCCGAAAAGCCGGAGGTGACCGTCGGCGGCAAGCCGGTGGAGGCGCGTGCGCTGGAATTCAGCCTGGGAACCCCGCCGGAAGGGGTGAGCGGCCCACTGGTGCCCGCACCGGCGAACAGCTTGGGGTGCGCGGCCGCCGACTACGGCGATCTCCCGGTGCGGGGTGGGGTGGTGCTCGTCGATCGCGGCACCTGCCCGTTCGCCCAGAAGGAAGACGTCGCGGCGCAGCGGGGAGCCGTGGCGATGATCATCGCCGACAACGTCGACGAAGAACATATGGGCGGCACGCTCGGGTCGACCACCGAGGTGAAGATCCCGGTGCTCAGCGTGACCAAGTCCGCCGGAGTGCAGTTGCGCGGGCAGCCGGGGCCCACCACGATCAAGCTCGATGCCAGTGCGCAAAGCTTCAAGGCCCGCAACGTGATCGCGCAGACCAAAACCGGTGAGCACACCAACGTGGTGATGGCGGGGGCCCACCTGGACAGCGTGCCGGAAGGGCCGGGGATCAACGACAACGGATCGGGGGTAGCCGCAGTACTGGAAACCGCTGTGCGGCTGGGTAGTTCGCCGCCGGTGCACAACGCGTTGCGATTCGCCTTCTGGGGTGCGGAGGAGCTCGGGCTCATCGGGTCGCGGAACTACGTGGAGTCACTGGACTTGGCGGCGCTCAAAAACATTGCGCTGTACCTCAACTTCGACATGCTCGCATCGCCGAACCCCGGCTACTTCACCTACGACGGGGACCAATCGCTGCCGATGGACGCCCGCGGCCAACCGGTGGTCCCGGAAGGCTCGGCCGGCATCGAGCGCACGCTGGTCGCGTACCTGAAGTCAGCCGGCAAGACCGCGCAGGACACCTCGTTCGACGGCCGCTCCGACTACGACGGATTCACCCTGGCGGGGATCCCCGCCGGCGGGCTGTTCTCGGGCGCCGAAGGGAAAATGTCCGCGGATCAGGCGAAGCTGTGGGGCGGGGCGGCCGACCAACCGTTCGACTCCAACTATCACCAGAAAGGCGACACCCTCGATCACATCGACCGCACCGCGCTGGGAATCAACGGCGGCGGGGTGGCCTATGCCCTGGGTCTCTACGCCCAAGACCTCGGCGGACACAACGGAGTCCCCGTCATGGAGGACCGCACCCGGCACGTGCTCGCCAAGTCATGACTTCCCGCCTGCGCGCAACGCTGTTGCTGAGCGCGGTGCTCGTGGCCGGCTGTTCGTCGCCGCGGCCCGGGTTGCCTACCGCGACACCAGATCTCGGGCGCGGCCTGGCCAAAAAGGTGACCGCCGAGGGCATGCTCACCCACCTGCGCGCCTTGCAGAACATCGCCGACGCCAACGGTGGCAACCGCGCTGACGGCACGCCGGGCTTCAACGCCAGCGTGGACTATGTAGCAAAGACGTTGCGCGACAAGGGTTTCGACGTACAGACGCCGCAGTTCGACCGGCTCTACACCGTGTCTATGGGTAAGCCTTCGCTGACCGTCGCGGGCCGCACCTATCCCGCCGACCAGGCCTCGCTGCTGGTGCAGACACCGCCCGGCGGCCTGACGGGGCAACCGATCCGGCCGGCGCAGCCGTCGGGTTGCGCAGCCCACGACTACCCGGCCGTGGTGCCCAAGGGTGCGATCGCCGTCGTCGACGACACCCGTTGCTCGGTGGTCGACAAACAGAACAGCGCGCTGGCCAAGGGGGCGAGCGCGCTGATCGTGCTCAGCGCCCCCAACGGCCGGGGGGCCCCGCCCACGTTGTTCAGCCCCGGTTACTTCAAGCAGCTGACCGTGCCGGTCGCCGTCGTCAACCCCTACAGCGCGACCGCGCTGGCCGGTGCGACCGCACCGATACACCTGGTGCTTGATGCCGTGAACACCAAGATCACGTCCCGAAATGTCGTGGCACAGACCAAGGCCGGGACGCCCCACGAGGTCGTGGTGGTGGGTGCGCAGCTCGACGGCTCACGTGCCGGACCGGGCATCAACGACGATGGCTCCGGGGTGGCCGCGGTGCTCGAGACGGCGCTGCAGCTGGGTCCGCTGGCCCCGGTGAGCAACGCGGTGCGGTTCGTGTTCTGGGGCGCGTCCGACGGGCTGGGCGGGGTCATGGATTACGTGTTCGGCATGGACCGCGATCAGCTCAACGACATCGCGCTGTACCTGAACTTCACGATGCTGGGGTCGCCCAACGCGGGCTTCTTCACCGACGACGGCGATCAATCCGGTCCGCCCGGACCCGGCGTGCCCGCCGCGGATGTCCCCGAAGGCTCGGCCGGCATCGAGCGCACCCTGGCCGGCTATCTCAACCTGGCCGGCAAGCGCGCCGCGGATATGCCGCTGAATCCCCGGGCCGGCTACCACCCCTTCATGGTCGCGGGCGTGCCGATCGGGGGCCTGACCACCGGTTCCTCGCAGACCAAAACCACCGTGCAGGCCCGGTTGTGGGGAGGCCAGGCGGGCGTGCCCTACGACCCGAACTTTGAGAGCGCGCGGGACACCGTCGACAAGATCAATCGGGAAGCCTTGGGGGTCATGGGTTCTGGTGTCGGGTTCGCGGTCGGTAGCTACGCCATGTCCATCGGTGGGGCCAACGGAGTGCCGCCACACGACAAGAGGCATCGCACCCGGATGCCGTAGTGGTGGATTGTCGGCGTCGGTCCCTTGTGGCATAGTCGAACGTATGTTCGATGAAGTGCGGCGGCGTGCGCTGATCGCCGAGTTTGATGAGCTCATCGAGCGCTGTCATCCGTCGTCGACGCCGGTGTCGGTGGGGTCGCTGGAGCGGATCGGGGTGCTGGCGCGGATGGAGAATCGGGCGGCGGCGGCGCAGTTGGTGGCGGTGGGGGAGTTGTTTTCCTACCGGCTGGCACGTTGTTGGGAAACCGAGGACTGGGCCGTGGATACCGAGGCGGCGGTGGCCGCGGAGGTGGGTGCGCAGTTGCGGATCGGCCA
>Ga0134125_10006626_pt1 | contig 13096 bp, 13 predicted proteins | sample KB31751_FD_96464 | JGI IMG/M metagenome (GOLD analysis project Ga0134125, IMG submission 96464) | Terrestrial soil microbial communities with excess Nitrogen fertilizer from Kellogg Biological Station, Michigan, USA - KB3-175-1 | ecosystem: Environmental > Terrestrial > Soil > Unclassified ... | reverse complement strand
CCGTGTGCGAGGTGGAGATCGAATGCCTCGAAGGCGCGCCGGCCCACGCGTTCGACCTCGCGCGCACCGTGATGGAGCGCGTGCCGCTGCGCGCGAGCGCGGTCTCGAAGGCCGAGCGCGGCTACCGGCTCATGAAGGACGAGCGGGCGAGGCCGATGAAGGCGGGCAAGGTCCACCTCGATGCCTCCATGACGCCGGCGGGCGCCGCGCGCGCGGTGGTCGCCGCCGGGCTCGCGCAGCTGCAGGCGAACGAGGCGGGCCTCGCCAGCGGAAACGATCCGGAGTACGTACACCAGGCACGCGTGGCGATGCGGCGGATGCGTTCGGCGTTGCGCATGTTCCGGCGCGAGATCGGGATCGATCGCGCCCGGCGCTGGCGCGACGCCCTCGCGCAGACGAGCCGGGCGCTGGGACGCTCGCGCGACTGGGACGTCTTCGCGTTGCGCACGTTGCCCGCCGCGCTCGCGGAGCATGGCGACCAGGCGCTGGCGGCCCGGTTGAAGCGGCGCGTGGCGAGGCGGCGCGCGAGCGAGCGCGAGGCGGCGCGGGAGCGGCTGCGCTCGGGAGCGCACGCGAACGCCCTCCTCGAGATCTCGCAGTGGCTCGCGCGCGCCGACGGCGGTGAGGATCCGGCGCCGCGCTCCCCGCTGGTCGATTTCGCCGCGCGCGTGATCCGCAAGCGCAGGAAGCGCCTCTTCAATCGCGCGCTCCTCCTGGGCACCGTGGATCCCGCGGAGCAGCACCTCGTGCGCATCGACGCCAAGCGGCTGCGCTATGCGCTCGACGCCCTGGGCTCCCTCTTCCGGCAGAAAGCCCTCGAGCCCTTCGCGGCGACCGTGGAGGGCCTGCAGGACGCGCTCGGCGATTGCAACGACGCGGCGACGGCGATGAGGCTCGTGGGCGAGCTGGGCGCGACGCCCGCCTTCGAAGCCTTCGCGCGCGGCTGGTTCGCGGGCCGGGCCGCCGCCTCCCCGCAGCTCCTCGAGCCGCTGGTGGCGGGGCTCACGCGCAAGCGAAGCGAGTGGATGAGGGCGCGAGGCACGATGCGCGACGCACGGGAAGCGAGAGTCGAGGGTGTTTGAGTCCGCGGAGATCGGCCACAAGCTCGCGAAGTCCACCTACAGGCGCGAGCTGCCGAAGCTGCGCCGGCGCCTCCTCGACCTGCAGTACAAGCTCCTCGACGAGGCGCGCTTTCCCGCGATCATCCTCGTGAACGGCGTGGACGGCGCCGGCAAGGGCGAGACCGTCAACCTCCTCAACGAGTGGATGGACCCGCGCCACATCCGCACCTACGCCTTCGGGGAGATGACCGACAGCGAGCGCGAGCACCCGGAGATGTGGCGCTTCTGGCGGGCGCTGCCTCCCAAGGGCCACATCGGCATCCTCTTCGGCTCGTGGTACACCGACCCGATCCTGCAGCGCGCGATGGGCCACGAGAAGCGCGCCGAGTTCGCGCGCCGCCTGGAGCAGGTCCGGCACTTCGAGCGCATGCTCGCCGCCGAGGGCGCGCTCCTGCTGAAGCTCTGGTTCCACCTGTCGCACAAGGCGATGAAGAAGCGCCTGAAGCGCCTCTCGGCGGACCGGGAGACCGCCTGGCGCGTGGGCCCCGGCGAGTGGAAGCACTACGAGCACTACCGCGATTTCGTGGACGTGAGCGAGGACGCCCTTCGCGAGACCAGCACCGGCGAAGCGCCCTGGGATGTGATCGAGGGGAGCGACGCCGAGTACCGCTCGCTCACGGCGGGCAAGCTCCTCGCCGACGCGCTCGCCGCACGGCTGAAAGGCGTTCCGCCGGCCGTCACGCCGCCGCCTCCGCCGCCCAAGCCGCCGCTGGACAAGCGTTCGCTGCTCGATTCGTTCGACTACACGCGCGCGCTGGACGACGGCGCGTACGGCAAGCGCCTGCTGCGGGCGCAGGCGCGCCTGAACGCCCTCACGCGCTCGAGGAAGATGCGCAAGCGCTCCATCGTGATGGTGTTCGAGGGCATGGACGCGGCCGGCAAGGGCAGCACCATCCGGCGCATCACCCAGGCCATGGACGCCCGCTTCTACCGGGTGATCCCCGTGGCCGCCCCCAGCCAGGAGGAGCTCGCGCAGCCCTACCTCTGGCGCTTCTGGCGCAACGTGCCGGGCCATGGGCGCGCCGCGATCTTCGACCGCTCGTGGTACGGGCGCGTGCTGGTCGAGCGCGTCGAGGGCTACTGCTCCGGATTCGACTGGATGCGCGCCTACCACGAGATCAACGATTTCGAGGAGCAGCTCACGCGAGCGGGCGCGATCGTGGCGAAGTTCTGGCTCGCCATCACGGTGCGCGAGCAATTGAAGCGCTTCCGCTCGCGCGAGGACACGCCCTACAAGCGCTTCAAGATCACGCGCGAGGACTGGCGCAACCGCCGCAAGTGGCCGAAGTACGACCGGGCGGTGAACGACATGGTCGATCGAACCTCCTCGGACCATGCCCCGTGGAACATCATCGCTTCCGACGACAAGCGCTTCGCGCGCATCGAGGCGATCGAGCGCCTCTGCGAGACGATCGAGAAGGCCCTGTGAAGGCTGCCCGGCCCGCCCCTCGACTCCTCTAGGCGAGTGTCAGGCGGATGCGGTTGCGGCCGAAAAGGTAGGCGTAGTCCGCCGTGGCGGTGAGGCTGTGGGCGAGCAGCACCCCGAGGCCTCCCTCGCGGCGCGTCTCGGCGAGCGCTTCGAGCATCTCGCGCGTGGCCTGGGAAAAGGGGTTGAAGGGCCCGGCGCGGTCCTCGTAGGTGAGCGAAACCTCGCCCCCCGAGGCCGAAAGCGTGATCCAGACGGGGGCATCGGAGCCCCCCCGGTGGCCGTGCTTCACCGTATTGAGGAAAAGCTCCTCCAGGACGAGGTTCGCCTTGAGGCAGGACTCCCGGGGCACCCCCGCCCCCTGGCAGAAGCCGTCCACGAACGTCCGGGCGTTGCGCCATTGGTCCAGGCGCGACGGAAACATCCCCATTCGCGTAGTGACAAGGTTCACAGGCAGCCTCCCCCCGGTTTTGGCATTATAGGCGGGCTGGGAACACCCCCTTTCAGCCGGAGGAAGTCATGCGCAAGACATGGGTCGCCATCGCACTCCTTTCCCTCGCCGCGCCGGCTTTCGCCGCCGACGTGGGCCTCGTCAAGGTTTCCAAGGGCAGCGTGCAGATCCAGCGAGGCGCCGAGAAGCTTCCGGCCCCCGTGGGCGCGGCCATCCAGCCCAACGACGTGATCGTCACCGGCGCCGACGGCTCCGCGGGCGTGACCTTCATCGACAACAGCCTCGTTTCCGTCGGCCCGAACAGCGTGTTCGCGATCGACAAGTACAGCTTCGACACGACCACCCACCAGGGCGAGTTCCAGGGGAACCTGCGCCAGGGGCGGCTCGCCGCGATCTCCGGGAAGATGGTGAAGCAGTCCCCCGAATCCATGAAGATCCGCACCCCGTCGGCCATCATGGGCGTGCGCGGCACGGAGTTCGTGGTCGAAGTCGCGCAGAACTAGGTCTTTCCCGATGCGTTGGCTCGCGCTCATCGCCGTGGCGGCCCTCGCGGCCGCGTGCGCGAACACGCCGAAGCACGTCGCCCCCGAGATGTTCGCCGTGGTGCCCAGCGCGGCCGACGGCCACGTGGGAACCATCGTGGTCCACCCCGACGGCGGGCGCGATCGCGTGATCCACGAGGCCTACGGCGTGGAGCGCATCAGGAGCGACGGCACCGTGGAAGACGGGCAGCTCTCCGAAGCGCAGGTGAAGGAGACCTTCGGGTCCACCCTCGCCGCGCTGCCGGGACGCCCCGCGAGCTTCACGCTCTACTTCCTCGAGGGCAAGGACGAGCTCACGCCGGACTCGAAGGTCGAGATGGACCGGGTGCTCGCGGAGCTCAAGCGCCGGCCGCTGCCCGACATCATGGTGATCGGCCACAGCGACAGCGTGGGCGGCCTCTCGTACAACGACAAGCTCTCGCTCGCGCGCGCCGAGCGCGTGCGCGACATGATGATCGGCATGGGCATCCCCGCCGATCGCATCCAGGCGGCGGGCCGCGGCAAGCGCGAGCTCCTCGTCCCCACCGAGGACAACGTCTCCGAAGCGCGCAACCGGCGCGTGGAGATCAACGTCCGCTAGTTGTAGCGAATCGCGAGCAGCGTGATGTCGTCGGCGGGCTCGGCCCCGGCCGCGAAGCGTGCCACGTCGTCCCTCAGGCGCCGGACGATTTCCTCGGGGTCGGCCTCCTCGGGCATCCAAGAGAGCGAGGCGCGCAGGCGCTCGACGCCGAAGAACTGGCGCTGCGGGTTCATCGCCTCGGTGGCGCCATCGGTCACCACGCAGAGCCATTCGCCCGCCTGCATGCGCCGCTTTCCCGTGGGATAGCGAAACCCCGGGACCACGCAAAGCGGCGGGCCCTCGGGCGTGGCGAAGCGCTCGGGCGCCCCCCGCGGCGTGCGCACGAAGGGCGGCTCGTGGCCCGCGCTCGAGAACTCCAGCTCTCCGCTCGCCACGTCGAGGATCGCCGCGAACCCCGTCACGAAGAGCTGCTCGGGGTTCTCGTGCTCGATCTCCGCCTGGGCGCGCATGAGCATCTCGCCCACGGTGCCGCCGCGAAGCGCCGCGCTCTTCAGGTGCGACTTGGCCGAGGCCATGAAGAGCGCCGCCGGCAGCCCCTTGCCCGAGACGTCGGCCACGACGAAGAACACCCGGTCCTCGTCGACCAGGAAGAAGTCGTAGAAATCGCCGCCCACCGTGCGCGCGGGCTCCAGCAGCGCGGCGAGCCGGAAGCGCCGGTCGGAGCCGAGCTCCTTCGCGTCGGGCAGGAGCCCCATCTGGATGCGGCGCGCGGCATCGACCTCGCCCGCCATGTGCGCGGCCTCCTCGCGCAGCACCCGCCGCTGGCGCTCGGCTTCCGAGAGCGTTCCCACGACGACCGTCACGAAGACCGCGATGGTGCCGAGCGCGGGCCACGCGAAGTCGAAGAGCACCTGGAAATGGCGAAACGCCGTGATGCCGGCGAGGAAGAGGAGCAGCACCATCACCACCACGAGGTTGATGCCCTGCAGCGCCGAAAGGCGCGGCACCAGCGCGATGAGGATCAACCCGCAGAGGATGAAGGCGGCGCCCTCGGCCCACACCATCGCCGCGGGGCGCACCAGCCCCGTGCCGTTGATGAGGTTCTCGATCACCTGCGCGTGCATCGTGACGCCCGGCACGAATTCGCCGAGCGGCGTGGTCTTGTAGTCCTGCACGCCCAGCCCGCTGATGCCCACCAGCACGATCTTGCCGCGCACGCGGTCGGGATCGACCTTGCCCGCGAGCACCTCGTAGGCCGAGAGCATGTCCGGCGGATCGCGGCTCACGCGAAGCCAGGTCGATCCGTCGTCCTGCAGGCGCGCCACCACGTCGTCGAAGCGCATCGTGATGAGGCCCGCGGGTGCGTCGTCGAGGCGAAGCCCCGCGCCGAGCGCCACGCGCAGCGTCTCCACGCCGAGGGAAGGGACGATGGCGCCCTGCACGCGCTCGAGCAGCGGCACGACGCGCACCACCTGGTCGGGCTGCCCCGAATCCATGAGGCCGCGGCCGGCGGCCGCCGCGTCGATCTCCGGCAGGTTGCCGATGTGCCCGGGATAGGAGACGAGGTTCGCGGCATGGTCGCCGCGCGTGACGATGGGCGCCGCGACCGGCGGGGACGGGAAGCGCGGGTCGGGAAAGCTGCTCGCGATGCCCAGCACCACGTTGTGCCCGCGGATCGCGTCGGCGAACTGCTGGTCGTTGGACGGCAGCGCCTGCAGGGCCTGCGCGAGGTTCGCGGGAATGATCGGCATCTCCGCGGCGATCATCGCGGGCGAGAAGCGGTCGGGCTCGGCGAAGAGCAGGTCCAGGCCGATCGCCGCCGGCCGGTTCTCCGAGAGCCGCGTGATGAGCTCGGCCATGCGCGTGCGCGGCCAGGGCCATTGCCCGTAGCGCGCGAGCGCCTCCTCGTCGATCACGACGACCGCGACGTGCGGGGCCTCGCGCTGCAGGGGAAAGAGCCTTTGGTAGCCGTCGAAGACGACGTTGCGCAGCGCCCCGGCGAAGGGCGCGAAGAGGAGGAAGAGCGCCAGCGCGGCTAGGAGCACCAGGGCGAGGACGCGAAGGCCTCGCAGTGTGTTCAGAGATCGATCTCCAGCCCGTCGTAGGCGGCCGAGACCTTGAGGGCCTCCTCGCCGCGGGTGAGCTCCTCGAAGCGGCGCGCCTCCTTCAGCAGGCCCTCGAGCGTGGAATCGTTGTTGGCCGGCTCGTGGTGGAAGAGCACCAGGTGCTTGGCGTGCGCCATCTGGCAGAGCTCCACGCCCACGATGTTGCTCGAGTGCCCCCAGTCGGCCTTCACGCTGATCGCCTCGGCGAGCGCGTACATCGCGTCGAAGATCACCACGTCGGCGCCGCGGAAGAACTGCGCGAAGGCTTCCGCCTCGGCGCGGTTCTCGAGCTTGTGCTCGGAATCGGTGGAATACACGACGCTCCTGCCTTCGTGCTCGAAGCGGTAGCCGTAGGAGTCGCCCGAGTGCAGCTGCAGGTGGGGCGTCACCGTGAGCGCGCCCACCTGGCGCGGCTTGTCGGGCTCGAGCTTCACGAACTCGATGTTCGCGGCGAGCTGGGAGAAATCCACGGGGAAGCAGGGCTCGCGCATCTGCATGCGGTAGGCCTCTTCCAGCACGTCGTGCACGCCGAAGATGCGGATCTTCGTGCTCGGCACGTAGGCCGGGCCGAAGAAGGGGAAGCCCATGATGTGGTCCCAGTGCACGTGCGACTGGAAGATGTTCACGAGCGCGGGCTTGCGCGCCTGCTTGGCGAGCACGTGCACGCCGAAGGGCCGCGCGCCGCTGCCCATGTCGCAGACGTAGTACTCGTCGCCGGGCACCTCGATCTCGACGCACGGCGTGTGGCCGCCGAATGTGTGCGTGAGGTTGAAGTCGAGCTCGGAGGTGGCGTACGCGTGGGCCTCCTCGTAGCTCTCGAAGGTGCGCCCCGAGGCCTGCACCAGCGCCTGGGCGAGCTTGTCGCGGATGTCGGCGGCGGTCAGCGCGACCGGGATCGACCCGCGGGTCCCCCAGAAGCGCACGCGCATGGCGCTATCCCTTGTCGAACGCCGTGGCGGCGTCGGCCGACGCAGCTCCCAGCGCTTCCCGCACGGTGGGAAAGACCTGGAAGACCAGGTTGAAGTGGGAGATCTCGAAGATCTCCTGCACCATCGGCTGCAGCGCCGCCACGAAGATGCGCCCGTGCTGGGCCTTGGCCTGGCGCGAGGCGAGCATGAAGCAGCGCAGCCCCGCGCTGGAGACGTACTCGAGGGGAGCGAGGTCGAGGACGATGGCGCCGCCGTCGCGGGCGCTCGCCTCGACGTGCTTCATGATGTCGGCGGTGAAGCCGACGCACGTGTCCTGGTCGAGACGCCCTTCCACGCGGAGGACGATCGCATTGGCGTAGCGCCGGGACGTGACGTTCATGGTTCTAGTTATGGGGCGGCGAGGAGCGGCCCTATTGTGTCACAGCCTCTGTTCGCGCCAAAAACCGAGCCGCTCCTGGGCGGCGCGGTCCGAATAGGAGAAGACGATCCAGTCCCGGGAAGCGTGCAGCGTGTAGGGCATCCATCCGGGCACCACCGCGATGTCGTGCGGGGCCATCTCGAAGGCCTCCTCGCCCACGTGGATGCGGCCGGCGCCCTCCACGCACGCGAAGACCATCCCGTCGCTCGAGCGGTAGGCCCGCGTGGCGAAGCCCGCGGGGAGCTTGCGGATCATCGCCGCGATGGTGGGCATCGCCCAGCCGCCGGATTGCGGATCCGAATAGCGCATGACGTGGCCCAGGTGCGCATCGGGCTCGCCCTTCCCCGCCATGGACTCGAGCGCCTCGCGCGCGCGGGCGTAGGGGAAATGGATGAGGCCGCCGAAGGGCTTATCGGGCTTCACCCACTCGTCGTGGTCTTCCCGGAAGGTGCCGTTGAAGGCGCGCACCAGCGGGATGTCCAGGCCGTCCAGCCAGACCATGGGGCCGTCGCTCTCGTTGCCATGGTGGTGCCAGCGCCACGGCGGCGTCACCACGAAGTCGCCGGGCTCCATGTCCACGCGCGCGTCATCGACCGTGGTGTAGGCCCCGTGGCCCTCGACGATGAAGCGCAGCGCCGATTGCGTGTGGCGGTGCCTGGGCGCGACCTCCCCGGGCATGATGAGCTGCAGGCCGGCGAAGAGCGTATTGGTAATCTGCGATCCGCCCCGGAAACCGGGATTTTCGAGGAGGAGCACCCGCCGCTCGGCCTCCTCGGCGCTGATGTGGGAGGCCGCCTCCATCACGTAGGGGCGCACCTCGGAGTACTTCCAGCGGTGCGCGACGCCCACCGGCGAGGGCTCGCGAGGCACGAGGCCCTTCAGGCGCGTCCAGAGGGGCGCCAGGTCCAGGGGGGCGATGCTCTCGTAGAAGCGCTCGCGTTGCGACTGAAGGTCCCGGGTATTCATAGGCAGTTCTCCACGCGCCAGCCGTACAGCCACTCCACCGCATCGTAATACCTTTCCGGGGTGCGCCCGCGCCAAAGGTCGTTGCGCACGAGACGCTCCACGCCCTTGGCGTGGTAGATGCGCCCCATCTCCCGGGTCATGAGGACCACGCGGGCGGTTCGCGCGACCCTCGCCTTCTCGTACATCGCGAATCCCGCCTCGATGTCGCCGCCGGCGGCGGCGAGCGCCTCGCCGAGCGTCACCGCGTCCTCGAGCGCCATGCAGGCGCCCTGGGCGAGGTATTGCATCATGGGATGCGCCGCGTCGCCCAGGAGCGTCACGCGAGCGCGGCTCCAGTGGCCGATGGGCTCGCGATCCGCGGTGGCCCAGCGCCTCCAGCTCTTCGGCAGGTCCAGGAGCCGCCGGGGGCGCGGCGCGATGCCCGTGAAGTACGACATCACCTCGTCGCGGCTGCCCTCGGTCACGCCCCACTCCTCCTGCTTGCGGCTGTGGAAAGTGACGACCACGTTGTACTGCTCGCCGCCGCGCAGGGGATAGTGCACGAGGTGGCAATCGGGCCCGGCCCAGAGGCACGGGGCGTTGTACTTGAGGTCCTGCGGGAATTCGGCCGCATCGGCGACCGCGCGATAGACGACGTGTCCCGTGACCCGCACCGGGTCGCCCACGAGCTGGGCCCGCACGTTGGATTTCACGCCGTCGCATCCCACGAGCGCCGCGCCGCGGTGCGCCTCGCCGCGGCCGTCGATCGCCGCGACGCCGTGCGCGTCCTGCTCGACCCGCTCGACCGAGGTCGAGGTCGCGAGCTCGATGTTCCCCGTGGCCTTCACGCCCTCGAGGAGGGCCGTGTGCAGGTCGGCGCGGTGGCTCACGGCGTAGGGGTTGCCGAAGCGCGCGCGGAACGCCTCGCCCACCGGCATGCACGCGACCTCGCTCTCGTCGGTCGCGTCCATCATCATGAGCTGGTCGATGTACACGGCCTTGCCGCGCACGCGCTCGCCGATGCCCAGCGCATCGAAGGCGCTGAACGCATTGGGGCCCAGCTGGATGCCGGCGCCGATCTCGCCCAGCGTCTTCGCCTGCTCGAGCACCTTCACGGCGAAGCCGTTGCGCGCGAGCGCGAGGGCGGCCGCGAGGCCGCCGATGCCGCCGCCGGCGACGAGGATGGGATTGCGGGGATCGGGATGCGCCACGAAGCGTCGCCTCGACGAAGGTTCGAGATTACCGGAGTTCGGGGATTGGCTGACGAAACACGCCGCGCGGGTAGGGATTTCGGGGCATACGCGCTATGTTGGTCGATCCAGGGAGGGGAATGCATGACCCAATCCCGCCGAATTCCGAAACCCGAGCTGCCGGGCACCGCGACCGCCCGCGACGGCTATGTCGAGATCGTCCTCGAGGAAGCCCTCCTCTGCAGCAAGGCTCACGACGAGTGCGTGGCCGCGGTGAAGGCGGCGGCGAAACGCTTCCGCGCGAAGCGGCTCATGCTCGTGTGCGACAACCACGACAACGTGAGCTCGCTCACCGACGCCTACGCGATCGGGACCAAGGTGGCGACGGAAGGACGGGGGCTGCGCCTGTGCATCGTGCTCACGGGGCGAAGCGTGAAGGCGATCGACCACTTCGCCGAAACCGTGGCGTCCAATCGTGGCGGGGCGCTTCGCTACTTCGACGACCGCGAGGCGGCGCGGCGCTGGCTGCTGTCGACCCGCTGAGCCTGCGGCAGGTCTCGGGGGACGGGGGAAGGAATTGGTGGCCTGGGGCGGAATTGAACCACCGACACATGGATTTTCAGTCCACTGCTCTACCAACTGAGCTACCAGGCCGGGAAAGCTTTAAATTATAGCGGTTTCGACACTCCCTGAGCCAGCCTCCCTTGGTCCCCGGAAGCAAGGCGCTCTACCGTTACCTGGCCCACCCCGAACCGGAGATCCCCCGATGAAGAACGTCGCCCGCCTGCTCCTCGCGCTCGCCACGGCCGCCTTCGCTTGCGCCGCGTCCGGCCAATCGTGGCCGCAGAAGCCCATCCGCGTCATCGTGCCGTACCCGCCGGGCGGCACCTCGGACATCCTGGCGCGCGCCCTCGAGCCGAAGATGAGCGCGGCCCTCGGGCAGCCGGTGGTCGTGGAGAACAAGCCGGGCGCGACCGGCAACCTGGGCGCGGATTTCGTGGCCAAGGCGCCGCCCGACGGCTACACGCTGCTGCTCGCCGACATCGGCTCGCTCGCCATCAGCCCGAGCGTCTTCAGGGAGCTGCCCTTCGACCCGGTGAAGGATTTCACGCCGGTCGCGATGGTGGCGTATTCGCCGCACATCCTCGCGGTGCATCCGTCGGTGCCCGCCGCCAACGTGAAGGAGCTCGTGGCGCTCGCCAAGGCCAAGCCCGACTCGCTCAACTTCGCGGTATCGGGCATCGGGGGAGCCAACCACCTCGCGGGCATCGACTTCGCGATGCGCGAGGGGATCAAGTGGACGTACATCCCCTACAAGGGCGGCTCGCAGGCGATCTCCGACGTGATGGGCGGCCAGGCGCAGGTCCTCTTCAACGGGATGCTCGCGACCTATCCCATGGTGAAGCAGGGACGCCTCAAGGCGATCGCGGTGTCGAGCGCGACGCGCTTTTCCGCCGCGCCGGACATCCCGACGGTCGCCGAGTCGGGCTTGCCGGGGTTCGAGACCGGCTCGTGGCAAGGGATCGTCGCGCCCGCCCATACGCCGCGCGCGATCGTGGCCACCCTGCACGCCACCGTCATGAAGATCCTCCAGTCCCCCGACATGAAGGCGCGCCTCGACCAGGCGGGCGCGGAGCTGCGGCCGCAATCGCCCGAGCAGTTCGGGGAATTCATCCGCTCCGAGAAGGCGCGCTGGGCGAAGGTGGTGAAGGATTCGGGCGAGAAGTTCGAGTAGGCCCGCCGGGAGGTGGCGGAGCTCTCCAACATCATCTGGCACGCGCTCTCGGGCTCGCAGCGGCGGCTTTCCATGGGCACCGATCGAACGCGCCGCTACGCGCGCGATTTTCCGGCGCTCTTCGCCTTCGCCGATCCGGCGAGCGCCGATTTCGAGTCCTTCGGCGCGCATTGCGAAGCCGGCGATCATCTGTACTGCACCGAGTGGACGGGCGCCGCGCCCGAAGGCTGGAAGGTCGACGTGGACACGAAGGTCGTCGCGATGATCTGGCGCGGCGATCAGCCGGTGGTGGGCGATGCGGCCGCGATCGAGCGCCTCGGCGATTCGCACGTCGAGGAGATGCGGGCGCTGGCTCGCCTCACGCGCCCCGGCCCGTTCGCGCAGAAACCCATGGCATTGGGCGAATGGTGGGGCGTCTTCGATGCCGGCCGCCTCGTCGCCATGGCGGGCGAGCGCCTCCACGCGGGCTCGCTGCATGAGGTGAGCGGCATCTGCACGCATCCGGATGCGCAAGGCCGCGGCCTGGCTCGCGCGCTCACACTCGCGATCGTGCGCCGCCAGCTCGACCGCGGCGAGACGCCCTTCCTCCATGTGATGCCCGACAACGCCCGCGCCCGGACGCTCTACGAGCGCCTCGGCTTCGAAACCGTGCGCGAGGCTCCGCTTCGCGTGGTGAGCCGCACCTGAGGGGGTCAGAGCCCTTTTTCACGAAAAAGGGGACAGATCACCGCGGCGTAGACTGAACCGCGATGGATCCTCTCGAGCTGCTCGCCCGGTGGGGCGTGCCCCTGATATTCGGCATCACCCTCGCGGGGCGTGCCGGGCTGCCCGTGCCGGTCGAGCCGTTCATGATCTGCGCGGGGGCGCTCGTCCGTAACGGGGATCTCGGCCTGGCCGCCGTGCTCGTCGCGGCGATCGCCGGGTGCCTCGTCGCCGACCACGCGTGGTACGCGGCGGGAATGTGGAAAGGGCGTGCGCTCCTCGCGGGCCTTTGCCGGATCTCGCTATCGCCCGACACGTGCGTACGCAAGACCGACGACCTCATTTCGCGGTACGGCGCGGCGCTTCTCGTGGTGGCGAAATACATCCCCGGAATCGCGATGGTCTCGATTCCGACGGCCGCCGCATCGGGACTCTCCTACCGGCGCTTCCTGCTCTACGACGTCGCGGGCTGCGTGCTCTGGATCGTTCCTTTCATCGGCGCGGGCTGGGTCTTCGGCAACCAGGTGCGCGCCGCGCTCGACGTCCTGGCGAGATGGGGTCCCTGGTCGCTCGCGGTGATCGCGGCGCTGATCGCGGCCTACATCGTCGTGAAGCTCCTCGAGCGCCGGCGCCTGCGGCGGCTGCACGCGCTGGTGCGCATCGACCCGGAAGAAGCTTCGCGCCTCATCGCGGGCGGAGCCTCGCAGGTCGTGATCCTCGATGCGCGCTCGCGGCTCGCCCGCGAGGAGGATCCACGAAGGCTGCCGCTCGCGATCTTCATCGACGACGAGGACGCGATCGCAGGCCTTCCGCCGGAGGTGCGCGAGAAGACGGTGATCACGTTCTGCACCTGCCCCAACGAAGCGAGCGCCGCGCTGCTCGCCGAGCGCCTGCTTCGCTCCGGCTATGAGCGCGTGCGAGTGCTCACGGGCGGCAACCAGGCCCTCGCGATCCTGGCGGCGGTTTGATCTGTCCCCTTTTTCGTGAAAAAGGGCTCTGACCCCTTTAGGTG
>Ga0134125_10006625_pt1 | contig 13096 bp, 14 predicted proteins | sample KB31751_FD_96464 | JGI IMG/M metagenome (GOLD analysis project Ga0134125, IMG submission 96464) | Terrestrial soil microbial communities with excess Nitrogen fertilizer from Kellogg Biological Station, Michigan, USA - KB3-175-1 | ecosystem: Environmental > Terrestrial > Soil > Unclassified ... | reverse complement strand
CGCTTGACGGTAACAAGATACCGCGCCTGATCTTCGCCGAAGAATTGCGGAATCGGATCGCCGCCTTCGAGCTGGTTGACCGTCGCGCCGATGCCTGAGGCCATCGCCATCTCGGCAAGCGCCACGGCGAGGCCGCCGTCGCTCAGGTCGTGCGCGGCGGTAGCATGTCCATCACGGATGAGGATACGGACAAGGTCGCCGGCCTTCTTTTCGAGCGCGAGGTCGACATGCGGCGGCGGCCCGTCCTTGCGGCCGAAGAGCTCACGCAGATAGATCGACTGGCCGAGATGTGTGCCCCACCAGTCGGGTGCGCCGACAAGCAGGATGCACTCGTCCGGCGCGGCAAAGCTGATGCGGGTAGTGCGGCTCCAGTCGTCAATCAGACCGACGCCGCCGATGGTAGGCGTGGGCAGGATGCCCTGGCCATTGGTCTCGTTGTAGAGCGACACGTTGCCCGAAACGATCGGAAAGTCGAGCGTGCGGCAGGCCTCTCCGATGCCGCGCACGGCTTCGGCCAGCTGCCCCATGATCTCAGGCCGCTCCGGATTGCCGAAGTTGAGATTGTCGGTCGCCGCGATCGGCTCCGCGCCGACCGCGGTGAGGTTGCGCCAGCACTCGGCCACCGCCTGCTTGCCGCCCTCGAAGGGATCGGCCTCGCAATAGCGAGGCGTCACGTCGGAAGAGAAGGCAAGAGCCTTCTTCGGGTTCGGCCCCTCGACGCGGATGACGCCGGCGTCGCCGCCGGGGCGCTGCAGCGAATTGCCCTGGATCCAGGTGTCGTACTGCTCATACACCCAACGGCGTGAGCTCAGCGCCGGCGAGCCGACCAGCTTGAGCAGTGCATCGGCAACGTCCATCTGTGGAATGTCGTTCGCCTCGAGCGGCTTGAGCGGCGCCGGCATCGTCCACGGCCGATCGTATTCCGGCGCTTGGTCGCCGAGGTCCTTGATCGGCAGGTTTGCGACCTCGGCGCCCTGCCACCTTACGCGAAAACGGAGGTCGTCCGTGGTATGGCCCACGGTGGCGAAGTCGAGCTCCCACTTCTCGAACACGGCGCGCGCGGCGGCTTCCTTGTCCGGATGCAACACCATGAGCATGCGCTCCTGGCTTTCGCTGAGCATCATCTCGTACGGAGTCATGTTCGCTTCGCGCACCGGCACCTTGTCGAGGTCGAGCTCGATGCCCAGGTTGCCCTTGGCGCCCATCTCGACGGCGGAGCAGGTGAGCCCGGCGGCGCCCATGTCCTGGATGGCGATCACGGCGCCTGTTGCCATCAATTCGAGACAGGCTTCGAGCAGGCGCTTCTCGGTGAAGGGGTCGCCGACCTGCACCGTCGGACGTTTCTGCTCAATGTCGTCGCCGAACTCCGCTGATGCCATCGTCGCGCCGCCGACGCCGTCGCGTCCGGTCTTGGCGCCGAGATAGACCACCGGCAGGCCGACACCTTCGGCCTTGGAGTAGAAGATCTTGTCGGTGTCGACGAGACCGGCGGCGAAGGCATTCACGAGGATGTTGCCGTTGTAGCGTTCATCGAACTCGACCTCGCCGCCCACGGTGGGCACGCCGAACGAATTGCCATAGCCGCCGACGCCGGCCACAACGCCGGAAACGAGATGCCGGGTCTTTTCATGGTCCGGTGCACCGAAGCGCAGTGCGTTCATCGCCGCGACCGGTCGCGCGCCCATAGTGAAGACGTCCCGCAGGATGCCGCCCACGCCCGTCGCGGCGCCTTGGTACGGCTCGATGTAGGAGGGGTGGTTGTGCGACTCCATCTTGAAGACGATCGCCTGGCCATCCCCGATGTCGACCACACCGGCGTTCTCGCCTGGGCCCTGGATCACCCGAGGCCCTGAGGTCGGCAATGTACGCAGCCACTTCTTGCTCGACTTGTACGAGCAATGCTCGTTCCACATCGCGGAGAAGATGCCGAGCTCGGTGTAGGTCGGCGTCCGGCCGATGAGGCTCAGGATCTTCTCGTACTCGTCCGGCTTGAGGCCGTGATCGGCGACAAGTTGGGGGGTGATCTCGCGAGTGTTGTCGAAAGCCATGTGACCGCGGGGAGGGAGGGCTCTGTTGGGCCCTCTTAGCGCAGGAGTTCGGCAGGTTACAGCCCGATGCAGCGGTTACTCACGCCAGATCGAGCGCGTATGCCTTGAGCGTCTTTAGATCAGTGTACCGCAGAGCCCCTTCGTGCGTGGACAGCAAGGCGACGCGCGGCGCCGCGCCGGCCTCGTGGGCTTCGACCCAGCGGGCGGCGACGAGGCACCAGCGGTCGCCGGGCTCTAGGCCTGGGAACCCCCATTCCGGATGCGGCGTGCTGAGGTCGTTGCCGACGGATTTGCTGAATGCCAGGAATTCCGCAGTCATCTCGCAGCAGATGAGGTGGCGGGCGGTGTCGTCGGGGCCGGCGGCGCAGGCGCCCGTGCGGAAGAAGCCGGTCATTGGATCGGTCGAGCAGGGCACGAGCCGCTCGCCGAAAACGTTGCGCTCTTCAAGGCTCATTACGTTTCCCGAGCCGAACGAGGCCGCGATCGATTGCGATCACCAGGGTGCAGAGCGCGGTGAGGCCGATCAGCACCGCAAGGACGTTGAGGGCGACGGCGCCGTAGCCGATGTGGTTGGCTTCGAGGATGGGGTAGGGGTACTCGCCGATCGCCGCGCCGCGGATCAGCACGTAGATGAGATAGAGTGTCGGCGGCATCAGCATGGCCGGAATGTCCGCCCATTCGAGCTGCCCGTGCCGGACGGTTGCGATCCACCAGACGAGGTAGATCAGAGGCGTCCCGTAGTGGAGCGCGGTGTCGGCGACGAGCGCCAAGCCCTCGGGGTTCCAAGTCGGGGCGAGGACGAAGTGATAGAACACCATCACCAGCGTGATCGCCGCGGCCATCATAGCGCGCGTCACCGGCGAGCGCAGCCAGCCGAGCCATGGCCACAGCCAGAGCTCGGACGAATAGACCAGCACCAGGATGAGGTTGGTGAGGATGGTGAAGAACGAGAAATAGAAGACGACAGCGCCGCCAAGACTGTCGCCGTTCGAGAGGCGCAGCGGAATCGTGATGGCGAACTGCAGGATGAGCGCTGCCGCACCGACCACGAATCCGATCCAGGTTATTGCCTGCTTCACCCGTCGCGCCCCTCAGGCGGGTTGCCGTCTCCGGGCGATCAAACCGTCAATGCCGATCAGGAGCAAGTCGAAGATCGCCACCATCGCCACCAGCACGCCGACGCCGATGGCGACGCCGGGGTAGCCCTGCGGCGCCTGGCCGGGGAGGGCGAAGGTCGGATCGAGGATGGTATAGGGGTACTCGCCGGCGATCGGGCCGCGGACCAGCACGTAGCCGACATAAGTGAGGCCTGGCACGAGCATCATCGGCATGTCGCGCCAGCGCAGCGTGCCGTGGGCGGAAAAGACCAGCCACCACAAGAGGAACAGCACCGGTGTGCAGTAGTGGAGTAGGATATTGGAGACCGTAATGGTTTCCGGCAGGTCGTGCAGCGCCGGCGCCAGCATGAAGTGATAAAAGCCCATCACCAAAGCGATTATGCCCGCCATGCCCGCCCGTGTCACCGGATGCCGGAACCAGCCGAGCCAGCGCCAGGTGGTTAGCGCGCTCAGGTAGGTGAGGAGCAGCGCCAGGTTGCTGAGATTGGTGAGGAACGTCCAGTAGTAGACCAGCATGTTGCCGAATGAGCGGGCCACCGGGTTGTGCGGCCCGACGATCATGGTGCCCGCGATGGCCTCGAAATCGAGCGCCAGACCGACCGCGCCCATTGCGATGGCGAGGCCGAGGTACCAGCTCCGCAATGGCATCAAATATCCTCAGGCGACCTGCAACAGGCCGGAGAATAGGGCGCGCCCGTCGATCCCGCCATGCGCGGTTTCGATCAAGTTTTCGGGGTGCGGCATCAGGCCGAGCACATTCTTCTTGCGGTTCAATACGCCAGCGATGTCGTTCACCGAGCCGTTCGGATTGGTGCCGTCGGCATAGCGGAAGGCGACCTGGCCGCCATCCTCGATGGCTTTGAGGATTGCTGGGTCGGCGAAATAATTCCCGTCGTGATGGGCGACCGGTGAGGTGATGACCTGGCCGGTGCTGTAACCGCGGGTGAAGGCGGTGTCGGCGTTTTCAACCTTGAGGCGGACTTCGCGACAGACGAAGCGTAGCGACGCATTGCGCATCAGCACGCCCGGCAGCAGGCCGGCTTCGGTCAGGATCTGGAAGCCATTGCACACACCGAGGACGTAGACGCCCTTCTGCGCTCGCTCACGGATGGCCTGCATGATCGGCGAGCGCGCCGCGATGGCGCCGGCGCGCAGGTAATCGCCGTAGGAGAAACCGCCCGGGATGACAATCAAGTCGACATCGGGCAGCTCGCTGTCCTTGTGCCAGACCACGGCCGGCTTCTGTCCGGAAATGTCGGTCAAGGCTGCGACCATGTCGCGGTCGCGGTTGAGGCCGGGGAAGACAATGACGGCAGATTTCATGCGCCGACTTGTGGTGAGTCGGCGGCCCGATTGCAAGGATTACCCAACCGGAACCACAGTCATGCCACGCTCGCCCGGTCAATCGGAGGCGAACTGTGGCAGCAGCTAGCTTGGTGGACCTTGCGACGATCAGACCGGAACGGGCACCGAGGCGTAGGCGGCGAACATCACGCCGATCGCGAGGAAGAACAGCACGGAGAGCGAAAAGGTCTTGATCATGGCGGTCGGCTTACTGGGCTCAGGCGCGCGATACGCGGCGCGAAAACGGGTTATAGACGCGAGGAATTAAGAGGCATTCAATCGGTTTGGTTAAGCCGCCGGTAACGACGTCAGCCAGCCGATGCCGCCGGTATCGCAGGCGGTGGCTGAATGCGCGGTGAACGCTTTCCGCCGATCATCGCCTCGATGCGGTTGGCCGCTTCCGCGTAGCCTCCGCCGGCCCTCAAGGTGTCGCCGAGTTTCCGAGCCCGCGCCCGATAGGCGTCTAGATCCGCTGCGATGGTCTCTACGGCCACACGAAGCTCAGCCGCGGGTACTTTGCCGCCGTGCGCCTCCGCCTCGAGCAGCACCCCGGCACCCCCCGCCGCGGCGGATTCGGCGTTGTGGAGCTGCTCGAAGTGCTGCGGCACCATCACCATCGGTACCCCGTACCACAGGGATTCGTGCACGCTGTTGAGCCCCGCCGGGGTGATGAAGATGTCGGTGTGCTGCAGGATTTCAAGCTGCGGGAAGCTTTCTTCGATGATGAAGTTCGCCGGGGCGTTGGCGAAGCGGGATAGATCGCTGCCCTTGCCCGCCGACAGCAGCACCTGCGCGGGGTAGTCGCCCAGTGCCGCCATCACGCGCTCGTAGAAATTGGTCTTGCCGAAGATCAGCGTCCCCAACGAAACGTAGATCACTGGCCGGCCATCGAGCCGGGCAAGGTCGAAGGTCTCACTGCGGGTACGCGGGTCGATGGTGGCGCCGATGAAGGCGTAGTCCTGACGGGCCGGCGGATGCATCTCGCGGCTGGTCAGCATCAGCGTGAGGTTCCCACGCGCCGGCATCAGTGGCCAGTGCAACGGTAGAAGGTGCACGCCGCGGAGCGCGACGCGGATCCAGTCCATCACCAGCGGCGGGAAGACCCGTGCGAGGTTGACCACATTGGTGCGGATTTCGGCCGCGGCGTCGTGCCGGCTGAGGCCGTAGGCGAAGAACGGGCTCGTCACCACGGTCGGCACGCGGAGTCGCCGGCCAACCATCTCGCCCCAGAGCGCGATACCGTCGATGACGAGGACGTCAGGCCGGTCGCTGCGCAGTGTCGTGAGGCAGAAATCGTAGAGCGGTGCACTCGCGCGCAGGAACAACTCGAACGTCGCCATGAGGTCGCCGCCGATCAGGACCGCCGCCATGTCCTCCATGCTCATCGCCTTAGGATAGGCGACGAACTGCGCGCCGGTGGCGCGGATGACCAGCTCGAACGGCGGCTCGTCGAACACGGTGACGGCGTGACCACGCCGCACCAGCTCGGCGATGATGGGGAGAACGGGATTGAGGTGGCCGTAGGCCGGAACGCTCAGAAAGACGATGCGAGCCAAGCTGGCTCCGTGATGGTCAGGTCGGAATGCTGGCGTATGCGGCGATCAACAGGCCGATTGCAAGCATGAACAGCAGGGAAAGCGAAAAGGTCTTGAGCATTTCGGATCGCACGACACTCTGAACAGCGACTGGTCTAACGGATTCGCGATTCGCGCGGGTGACGAACTCGTCGCATTTTCTGCAATTGCGAGCTTGTGTGACTCGAACGCCGCACCGGGGCTGGAACCCAGCGGCGCCACTGCCATTGATCCGCAAAAGACGGAGATAAGTGCTTGAGCAAGAGGCGGTTTCGGATCGCCACCTACAATGTCAACGGCGTCAATGGGCGGCTGCCGGTGCTGCTGCGCTGGCTCGAGGAAACGACGCCGGATGTCGCCTGCCTGCAGGAGATCAAGACCTCCGACGACAAGTTTCCGGTCGCGGCGCTGGAGGCGGCGGGCTACCGCGGGATTTGGCACGGGCAGAAGAGTTATAACGGTGTCGCGGTCCTCGCTCGCGGCGAAGCGCTTGTGGAGCGGCTGCGCGGCCTGCCCGGCGATCCGGACGACACCCACAGCAGGTACCTCGAGGCGGAGGTGGGCGGGATTACCGTCGGCTGCGTCTACCTACCCAATGGCAACCCAGCTCCGGGGCCGAAGTTCGACTACAAGCTCGCCTGGTTCGAGCGCCTGATCAGCCACGCCGCGAAGCTGATGCAGCAGGGTGGCGAGGTGGTGCTGTGCGGCGACTACAACGCCGTGCCGACGCCGCTCGATGCCTACAAACCGGAACGGTGGACCGGCGATGCCGTGTTCTTTCCGGAAACGCGCGAAGCCTATGCCAGGCTGGTGGCCCAGGGCTGGACCGATGCGCTCCGAAAAATGCATCCGGACGAGGCGATCTACACCTACTGGGACTACTTCCGAAACGCCTTCGGCCGGAATGCAGGCCTCAGGATGGACCATCTGTTGCTGAGTCCGGCGCTGGCTCGTCGGCTAGTGGCTTCGGACGTGGACCTTGCCGTGCGCGGCTGGGAAAAGACCAGCGATCACGCACCGACCTGGGTCGAACTCAGTCCAAGCAGCTAGAATTCGATGTCGAATCCGGCCGGTTCGGAGCGACTATCCGGGCAAACCGGATGGAGACCGCAAATGAAATTCATGTGCCTCGTCTATTTCGAGCCCGGCGCCTTTGACGGCGCCACCGAGGCGGAGCTCACGAGGCTAACCGACGACACGATCGTCGAAGACAATGAGTTGAGGGCCAGCGGCCACCTTCTGCTCGGCCAGCCGCTCCAGGGGCCGGACACGGCTGTCACCCTCCACGGCGGCAAGCGCGCCGCGGCCCAGACCGATGGTCCGTTCCTCGAGTCCAAGGAATGGCTTGGGGGTTTCACGCTGATCGAGGCCAAGGACATGGCCGAGGCGATCGCCCTGACCAGGAACAGCGCCATCATGAAATATGCGAGCGTCGAGATCCGTCCGACCTTGGAGCAGACGCACAGCCAAAGCGGGCAGGAGCGACCGGAGCTGAAGCTGAAGCTTTAGATCAGCTCGATCGCGTAGTTCTCGATAACCGTGTTGGCCAGCAACTTTTCGCACATGGCGGCAAGGTGGAGACGCGCATCGCCCGGCTCGGTGTCGCCGAGCTCCACGTCGAAAACTTTGCCCTGGCGGACGCCCTGCACGGTGTTGAAGCCAAGGCTCTTGAGCGAGCCGGTGATAGCCTGGCCCTGGGGGTCAAGCACACCGGATTTGAGGGTGACGGTGACTCGTGCGCGCATACCGGTGCGATTACTGCACCAGGCGGGGGCCGGTCGTCAGCGCGTTGTCGGTTTCCACAAGAATGCCGAGCCGCTGGGCAACTTCGCGGTAGGCGTCGACCAGCCCGCCGAGATCCTCGCGGAAGCGGTCCTTGTCGAGCTTATTGCGGGTCTTGATGTCCCACAGCCGGCAGTTGTCGGGCGAGATCTCGTCGGCCAGCACGATCCGCATCGTATCGCCTTCGTATAGGCGGCCACACTCGATCTTGAAGTCGACGAGCTGGATGCCGACGCCCATGAACAGACCGGTCAGGAAGTCGTTCACGCGGACCGCGAGGCTCATGATGTCGTCGAGCTCGGGCGGAGTAGCCCAGCCGAAGGCGGTGATATGCTCTTCCGAGACCATCGGGTCGTTGAGAGCGTCGTCCTTGTAGTAGAACTCGATGATCGAGCGCGGCAGCTGCGTACCCGCCTCGAGCCCGAGACGCTTTACCAGCGAACCCGCGGCGACGTTGCGCACCACCACCTCGAGCGGAATGATCTCGACTTCCTTGATCAGCTGCTCGCGCATGTTGATGCGGCGGATGAAATGCGTCGGGATGCCGAGCGTGTTGAGCTTGGAAAAAATGTATTCGGAAATGCGATTGTTCAAGACGCCCTTGCCGTCGATGATGTCGTGCTTGGCGCCGTTTCCAGCGGTGGCGTCGTCCTTGAAATACTGAACAAGAGTGCCAGGCTCGGGACCTTCGTAAAGGTCTTTTCCCTTGTCCTCGTAAATCTTCCGCCGGCGGTTCATGGATTAATCCTGGCAGCGATGGTGGGGAGGTAGGTCCGTTCATGCGCTAGAACAGGCCGGAAAAGCAAGCTGTTTCGGGGCCAGCTAGCCAGTGGGACCAATCTTCAAGACCCTGGAATGGCTTAGGGTCATTGCTTCGACTCGTGTCTCGCCATCACGGACCGTTGATCAAGAGGCTGTGGGCGCTTATCTCGTTGGGTGACTGGCGCGCGGCGCCGGCATCTTTCGGCCTTTGGAGAGCAAGATGGCGCAGTTCGACGATCGTGAGAAAGCCCAGGAAGCCAAGTTCGCGCGTGACGGCGAGCTGCGGTTCAAGGCCGAAGCCCGCCGCAACCGGCTGCTCGGTTTGTGGGCGGCAGAGCACATGGGGCTGAGCGCGCAGCATGCGAAGGACTACGCCGCCGAGGTGGATGCGGCCGACTTCGCCGAAGCCGGCGAGGAAGACGTGTTCCGCAAGGTCTCGGCGGACCTCAAGGCCAAGGGAGCGTCGGTCTCCGACGACATGATCCGCACGAAGATGGCGGAGCTGATGCTGACCGCACGAGACCAGGTGGCCGCCGAGGGGTAAGACCTAGCGACTCGGCGTCTCGAAAGCTACGAGGCGGCCCTGGCCAGGGCGAACCTCGCTCCAGCCTATCGCCGCAAACTCGAGCGTTGCTAGGCTTGCCGGGGGGAAATCGGTCTGAAGCCGGTGCAACGCTTTGTCGTCCCCGGTGCCGGCGAGATGCCGTGCCAACTGGTGCAGGCCGGGATTGTGGCCAATGAGCATGATCGCAGGTGTTCCCCTCTGTTCGCCAACGATGGCCAGCAGCCGCTCCACATCCGCGTCGTAGAGCCGGCGGGTGATGTCGATGGAGCTGTCCTCGGGCAGCGCCGTCAGGATGGCGCCGAGCGTCTCGCGCGTGCGCCGGGCACTGGAGCAAAGGATGCGTGCGGGACGATAGGCGCCGTCCTCGATCAGCGCCGCCATCTCCGCCGCCTCGCGCTCGCCGCGCGGCGCCAGCGGCCGGTCGAAATCGCTGAGCTTTGGATTGTCCCAGCCGGATTTGGCATGGCGCAGCAAATAGAGCGTGAGCCCGCTCACTTGAGTCGCTTCATCAACTCGGCAAACATCAGCAGGCCCTCGGGCCAAGGCCCATGGCCCGAGGCGGTATTGATGTGACCGGCATCACCCGCCGGCAGGAAGTGGCTGCCCCAGTCGGCCGCGAATCCGCGAGCCCGGTCGAGACTGACCAGCGGATCGCTGGTCGAGGCGACAACGATTGAGGGAAACGGCAACGGATTTGTCGGCACCTTGGCGAAAGGCAGAGCTTCTTTCGGGATCGCGCTCGACTCGAAGTCAGGCGGCGAAACGAGAAAGGCACCGCGCACCTTGGTGTCGGCCAGCCGCTGCGCCGTGTGCACGATGGCCGCGGTCGCCAGGGAATGTCCGATCAGGACGACGGGCCGCGTCGCCAGCATGATCTCCTGGTGGACGCGGCCGACCCAGTCAGCGAGCACCGGCCGGTCCCAGTCGTCCTGCTCGATGAAGCGGGCGTTGGCCATGCGCGCGCCCCAGCGGCGCTGCCAGTGGCCGGGGCCGGAATTGCCCAGGCCCGGCGCGATGAGGATGTCAGCTTCGGAGATCTTCATCCGGGGTCCGGCCCGAACACCCGCTCGAAGATCGCGTCGACGTGCTTGAGGTGATAGAAATCATCAAACATCGCGTCGATATCGGCAGGCTTGAGCCGCGCCGCGATCTGGGGATCGGCCTTGAGGAGTGCCGCGAAAGCGCCGGCGCGGTCGCCGGGCATCTCCCACACCTTCATCGCGTTGCGTTGTACCGCGGCGTAGGCGTCTTCGCGGGTCATACCGGCCTGCGTAAGGGCGAGCAGCACGCGCTGCGAATTGTGCAGCCCCCCCAAGAGGTCGAGGTTGCGCTTCATGTTCTCCGGGTAGACCAGCAGCTTGTCGATGAGTCCGGTGAGCCGCGCGAGGGCAAAGTCAAGCGTGACAGTCGCGTCGGGACCAATCATGCGCTCGACCGAGGAGTGCGAGATGTCGCGCTCGTGCCACAGCGCCACATCCTCCAGCGCCGGCGTGACCATGCCACGCAGGAGCCGGCTGAGCCCGGTGAGGTTCTCCGATAGAACGGGGTTTCGCTTATGCGGCATTGCCGACGAACCCTTCTGGCCCGGCGCGAAATACTCCTCCGCCTCGAGTACTTCGGTACGCTGCAGGTGGCGGATCTCGGTGGCGAGCCGTTCGATCGACGAAGCGATGACGCCCAGCGTCGCAAAATACATCGCGTGCCGGTCGCGCGGGATCACCTGCGTTGAGACCGGCTCGACAGCGAGGCCGAGTTTGCGCGCGACATAGGCTTCGACCGACGGATCGATGTTGGCGAAGGTACCGATGGCACCCGAGATGGCGCAGGTCGCAATCTCCCGGCGCGCGGCCACCAGCCGCTGTTTCGCGCGGTCGAACTCTGCATAAGCTTGCGCGAGTTTTATGCCGAAGGTGGTCGGCTCCGCGTGAATTCCGTGCGAGCGGCCGATTGTGATGGAGTATTTGTGCTCCTTGGCGCGGCGCTTCAAGGCCGCGAGCAGCGCATCGATGTCGGCGAGCAGAATGTCTGAGGCGCGGGCAAGCTGCACCGCGAGCGTGGTATCGAGCACGTCCGATGAGGTCATGCCCTGGTGCACGAAGCGCGCCTCCGGCCCGACGATCTCGCTCAAGTGGGTGAGGAAGGCGATGACGTCGTGCTTGGTGGTCTGCTCGATCTCGTCGATCCGGGCGACGTTGAACGTCGCCTTGCTGCCTTTGTCCCAGATAGCCTGCGCCGCTTCGTGCGGCACGACGCCGAGATCGGCGAGTGCGAAGGTGGCGTAGGCTTCGATCTCGAACCAGATTTTATATTTCGTCTGGGGCGCCCAGATGGCGACCATTTCGGGGCGTGAGTAACGAGGGATCATTCGGTCAGGCCCTGATGGTGGTGGCGGCGTCGCGGATCGCCTTTATGCGCCTGCCGTAGGTCTTGCTGTCGTTGCCCGAAAAGACGGCGTTGCCGGCAACGAGCACATTGGCGCCGGCCTTGGCGACCAGCGATGCGGTTTCTGGATTGATGCCGCCGTCGACCTCGAGGTCGATCCTTCGCGCGCCGATCAAGGCGCGGGCCTGCTCGAGCTTAACGATGGCTTCGGGGATGAAGCTCTGGCCGCCGAAGCCTGGGTTGACGCTCATGATTAGGATCAGGTCGACGTTGTCGATGACATGCTCCAGGGCCGAGACCGGCGTTGCCGGGTTGAGCGCGACGCCGGCCTTTTTGCCTTCGCCGCGGATCGCCTGCAGCGAGCGGTGAAGGTGCGGGCCGGCCTCGGCGTGGACGGTGATGATGTCGGCGCCGGCCTTGGCGAAGGCCGCGATGAATGGGTCGGCGGGGGCAATCATTAGATGGCAGTCGAGCGGCTTTTTGGTCAGCGGCCGAATCCACTGCACCAGCACCGGCCCCAGCGTGATGTTGGGGACGAAGTGACCGTCCATCACGTCGACGTGGATGTACTCGGCGCCCGCCGCCTCGACCGCCTTGATCTCCTCGCCGAGCCGCGAAAAATCTGCCGAGAGGATCGACGGGGCGATGCGGATCGGGAGGCCGGACATGGGCATCTCGCGGGATTGGTGTGACCAGGGCTGCTTAGCCTTCACGTGAGGAGGGGGCAAGTATCACGCGACGTTGAGCCGGTTGCATGGGGCGTTGCAGGCTGCAACAAGGCGGCCATGGACGGATTTTCGTTTCCGCTGGTGTTCGGCGCCGGCGTGCTGAGCTTTCTGAGCCCCTGTGTGCTGCCGCTGGTGCCGCCATACCTGACCTACATGTCGGGCTCGAGCTTCGACCAGCTCCGCGCGGACGGGGCGACGGCCGGGGTGATCTGGCAGAAGTCCGTCTTCACCTCGATTTTCTTCATCCTCGGCTTTTCGCTGGTGTTCATCACTTTCGGGGCCACGGCGACGGCGTTCGGCCAGGTGTTCCGGCAGGCCCTGCCGGTGCTGACGCCGGTCGCCGGATTGTTCATCATCGCCATGGGCCTGCATTTCCTCGGCGTGTTCCGGATCGGCTTCCTCGACCGCCAGCTTCGGCATACGGGACCTGGCGCTGCCAGCGGGCCGCTGGGCGGCTTCCTGCTAGGCCTCGCCTTCGCGATCGGCTGGACGCCGTGCATCGGCCCGGTGCTGGCGGCGATCCTTTCCGTGGCCGCTGTACAGGATACCGCTTGGCAGGGCGCCGGCCTCCTCGGCATTTACTCGCTCGGGCTGGGCGTGCCGTTCCTGCTCGCCGGCATCGCCATCGGCCCGTTCCTGACGTTCTTCGCCAGCTTCCGCCGGCACCTGGGAACGGTCGAGAAAGTGATGGGCGTGCTGCTCATCCTGACCGGGCTGCTGTTCCTCACCGGCCAGTTCTCGCGCCTGAGCTACTGGTTCCTCGAAACCTTCCCGATCCTCCAGTCCTTCGGCT
>Ga0134125_10006624_pt1 | contig 13096 bp, 8 predicted proteins | sample KB31751_FD_96464 | JGI IMG/M metagenome (GOLD analysis project Ga0134125, IMG submission 96464) | Terrestrial soil microbial communities with excess Nitrogen fertilizer from Kellogg Biological Station, Michigan, USA - KB3-175-1 | ecosystem: Environmental > Terrestrial > Soil > Unclassified ... | reverse complement strand
CGGTCAAAATGGTATAGAGATCCAGAAGCGCCTGGCTGGGGTGTTCCCCCGCGCCATCGCCGCCGTTGACGACCGGGATATTGGTCGCGGCCGCGAATTCCGCCACGGATCCTTTTTCCGGATGGCGAATCACCATGGCGTCCACGTAGCCGCTCATCACCCGGCTGGTGTCGTAGATGGACTCCCCCTTCACCATGGATGAAAAGGTGAACCCCGTCGTATCGCAGACGGAGCCGCCCAAGCGACAGAACGCCGCGCCGAAGCTCACCCGCGTACGCGTGCTGGCCTCGAAAAACAGATTGCCCAGCACAGCCCCTTCCAGGACCCGCGAAACCTTGTGCCGGCGAGCGATGGGCTGCATCAGATCCGCAACGCGGAAAAGATCCTCCACCGACTCGCGGCTGAACTGGTCGACCGACAGGAGCTGATGCTTGTTGTTGATCGCGATCCGCTCGCGCAGGGGCCCCGAACGTGCGCTTTGCGCATATTTTTGCAACAGGTCGCCATTGTCGACAATTTCGGTCACGAATCGTGTGACCACTTCGGGCATGGAACGGGCCTCCTGGGAACCTTCTGGCAACAGCCAGGTATCCAGGGCACGGCGCTTGACCCCGATCCGGGCCGCGAACACGTCACGAGTGAGGTTCAGGCGGCGCATGGCGTCGCGCAAAAAGACTTGCTGGGCTACGGCCATCATGGCTCCTATGTGCGCAATGCGCATATTTTGAGGACAGCCACGGCGAAAGGCAAGAAAAATTCATGCCTTGTGGGTTTTTAGCCCATTTGGATCATTTTCCCGAAGCCGCTGGGGTCGCATCGCCGCTGCGGGCGGCTTTCGGCACGCGATGGCCGGGCGCGAGGGCTGAAGCAAGGATCTGCCCGGGCAACAGGTCGTGGACGGAAGTCGGCGTGGTCACCAGAGAAAATGCGACGGACGGATCGCTCTTTTCCAGGAAGGCCTGAGCCTCGGCCGCAGTGGACGGTACGCTTTCAGGCCGCTGGCGCAAGGCGGAGGCGAGGAACCAGTGAATGGCTTCCGGGCTCTGCCAGGGCGATGCAGCCTTTTGCATGGCCGCCACGCCCACGCGGTACTGGGCCCCTGGATCGCCCTGCTTGGCGGCTGCCTGCAGCCACTGGGCGGCCTGGACCGGATCGGCCGTCAAGGCTCCCTCCAGACCCTGCGTATACAGCATCCCCAGGCAATACTGGGCTCGAGCCGAGCCGCCCTCAGCCTGTGTGCGATAAGTCTCCAGGCTGCTCGCCGCCTTCAGGTCACAGCTTTTGCTCTCGTTCTGATCCGCATTGTTGGCAGCCGTCAGCAAGAGCGTGACGGCCTGCATCGGATTCGCCTTTTCCACCCCGAAGCCCGTGGCGTACATGAGGCCCAACGTGGCACGCGCACGTTCACTCGCGTTCTTGGCCGCCTGTTCAAAGAGCTTCAAGGCCCGAGACATGTCCCTGTCGACCCCGTTTCCCTTCAGATACATGAGTCCCAGATTGAAATCGGCATTGGGATCTTTGGCGGCAGCCGCCTTCTCGTAAAACGCGACAGCCGTCGCCGGGTCCTTTTCCACGCCGGCGCCCAGGGCATACATGGCCCCCAGGTTCCCCAGTGCGCGCACATCGCGCCCCGAGGATGCGGCCAACCGGAACCAGTAGACCGCTTGAGCACCATCCTTCTTGACCCCCTCGCCCAGCGCATACATGCCGCCCACGCTGTTCTGTGCGGGGACGAACCCGTTTTGGGCGGCCGACAGATACCATTTGAAGGCCTGAGCATGGTCGCGCGGCACCCCCTGCCCCAGGTCGTACATCACGCCCAGATTGAACTTCGCCCGCGGAAAGCCGCGTTGCGCGGACGCATCATAAAGTTTCGCCGCGAGCGCGAAATCGATCCCCACGCCACGACCCTTGTCGTGCATGTAGCCCAGGCCGTTTTCGCCAACGGAGTTGCCGGCGTCCGCGGCCTTTCGGAACCAGCTCGCAGCGTCTTCGACGCTGACATCCGCGCCGACACCATCCTGCAGCATCGCCCCCAGCATGGCCTGGGCATTGGAGGAGCCTTGCTTGGCAAGCCCTTGATATTGGGCGAACGCATCCTTGAAGTCGGACTGCAGGAAAGCGTCCACCGCTGCAGCCCGGACGGTGCCGGGCAGACACTGCAGCGCGACACACAACACGGTGCCGAGAACGCCGGATTCCAGTGCAATACGACTGCTACGCATACATTTGCTCCTCTACCACCCGATCGATCGGGAGGGACGCCACAATTCGTCCCCGCACCGACTCGGCACGGGTGATAGTGATAGCAGGCTTTACGCGTTGTGACTATCGGTACAAACAGCAACCCCCGTCCGGATCATGCCGGCGGCCGCGCTCTGGTGGCTGGCATCATCGATCAGAATGAACGCGCCTGTGGCGTGCTGGCTGTCATAGTCGTCCAGCGCGAGCGGATCCCGGGTCCGGATAAGCACCCTTCCGATGTCGTTGAGCCCCAGCGTCCCGCGCCAGGGCACGCTGCGCAGCTCGTGGATGTCGCGCCGAGCGGAAACCTCGACCACGCGCGCCTGGGTCACCCGGGACCCCTGCTTGAGCCAGTACCAGCGCGACGGATCCAGCGCCTGCCGGTCCAGCCAGCATAGATCCGCCTGAAACTGGCGCGACAGCTCGGGCTGCGAATCGGCATCCACGAGCAGGTCGCCGCGCGACACGTCCACGTCCCGATCCAGTACCACCGTGATGCTGTCGCCTGGGCGGGCCACCTCCAGCCGTTCGTCCCCACGCCACAGTTCGCGAATGTGTACCGCTTCGCCACCCGGGAGCACCTGGACCGCGTCCCCGACACGCCATGCGCCGCCCCGGAGCTGTCCCGCATAACCCCGGAAGGCCTGCGCGGTGCTGCCGTCGTGACGAATCACCCACTGCACGAAAAAGCGCGCGGCATCCGTTCCGGACCGGCCGTCCACCGGCAGTGACTCCAGCAGCGGCAACAGCGGCGACCCGTCATGCCAGGGCATGTGGCCGCTGGCATGCACCACGTTGTCGCCGGTCAGCGCCGAAAGCGGCAGGCAGTGCAGCGCCGGGATCGCCAGGTGCCGCGCCAGGTCCTGGCAGGACGCCCGGATCCGTTCGAAGACCGCGCGATCCCAGCCGACCCGATCCATTTTGTTGACCGCCACCACGATGTGGCGCAGGCCCAGCAGCCGCGCCAACGTGGCGTGTCGCTTGGTTTGAGGGAGCAGCTCGCCATTCGCCGCCTGCACGGCATCGACCAGAATGAGAGCCACGTCGGCGGTCGAAGCGCCCGTTACCATATTGCGGGTGTATTGTTCGTGGCCGGGAGCATCGGCAATGATGAATTTGCGCGCCGGCGTCGCGAAATAGCGATACGCGACATCGATGGTGATGCCCTGTTCGCGTTCCGCTTCCAGGCCGTCAGTCAGCAGCGCCAGATCCACCGCGTTCGCGGGCGCGCGCGAGTAGCGCGAGCCTGAAATGGCCTTGAGCTGATCCACGAACACGCCCTTGCTGTCCAGCAGCAGGCGCCCGATCAGCGTGGATTTGCCATCGTCGACCGATCCGGCCGTCACCAGCCGCAGCACGCTGGTGTCCTGGCCCAGGGGCCAGCGTTCATTGACTGCATTCATCAGAAATACCCCCGCTTCTTGCGGCGTTCCATGGAAGCCTCCGAGACCCGGTCATCCATGCGGGTGGCGCCACGCTCAGTCAGCGTCGCGACGGCTGTTTCGGCAATGATGTCGGCTGGCGTAGCCGCTGTGGAGGCCACCGGACAGGTGCAGGACACATCCCCCACCGTGCGGAAACGGACGTCCAGTCGTTCGATCGTCTCGCCTTCACGCGCCGGCGTCAGCTCCGTCACGGGCGCCAGCAGGCCATTGCGGCGCACCACGTCGCGGGCGTGGCTGTAATACAGCGAAGGCAGCGACAGCCGTTCACGCTCTATGTATTGCCACACATCCAGTTCGGTCCAGTTCGAGATCGGGAACACGCGGATGTTCTCGCCCGGATGCACTTTCGTGTTGTACAGGTTCCAAAGCTCCGGGCGCTGGTTCTTGGGATCCCACTGGCCGAATTCGTCGCGGAAAGAGCAGATGCGCTCCTTGGCACGGGCCTTTTCCTCGTCCCGGCGCGCCCCGCCGATGCAGGAATCGAACCGGAATTCGGCGATTGCTTCCAGCAATGTCGTGGCCTGGGCGGCGTTCCGCGAATCGTTCGCGTGATGCAGAACGACGGTGCCGCGGGCAATGGAATCCTCCACCGTGCGGACGATCAGGGTCTCGCCCAACTCCGCCACCCGGCGATCGCGGAATGCGATCACTTCCGGGAAGTTGTGGCCGGTATCCACGTGCAGCAGCGGAAACGGGAACTTCCCGGGCCGGAAGGCCTTTTCAGCCAGCCGCAGCAGCACGCAGGAATCCTTGCCCCCCGAAAACAGCAGCACCGGACGCTCGCACTCGGCGGCGACTTCCCGCAGGATGTGGACCGCTTCGGATTCCAGCCAGTCCAGATGGGTTTGTTCAAGCAAAGTGGCAGTTTCCATGATTTCAGACAGGAGAATGAGGGGGATTTCGCGGGACGACGGTGGGTGCACGACCAGACCCGGCAGGCGCGACGTGCAGGCCGCACTCGCGGCTCTGGCGTTGTTCCCACCACCAGCGACCGGCGCGCAGGTCTTCGCCGGGGCGAACCGCCCGGGTACAGGGCTCGCAGCCGATGGAGGGGTAACCCCTATCGTGCAGCGGGTTGTAGGGCACACCCAGGGTACGCACCACGATCCAGACATCCTCCGTGGACCAGTCAGCAAGCGGATTGAACTTCTGCAATCCGAAGGATTCGTCCCACTGAGCTTCGGGCAAATCCGCACGGGTCATCGACTGCTCCCGACGCTGGCCGGTGATCCAGGCCGAATGCCCAGCCAATGCCCGGCGCAGCGGCTCGACCTTGCGAATCGCGCAGCATTCCTGGCGCAGCGCCACACTTTCATAAAAAGCGTACTCGCCGTGATCCGCCACATAGGCCCGGACAGAGACCGGGTCCGGATGCATCACCCGCACCTCCAGGCCGTATCGGTTCCGGACGGTATCGACCATGGCCAATGTTTCCGCATGCAGCTTGCCAGTGTCCAGCATGAAAACACCCAGTCGGTGCGGCAATTGCATCAACGCATGAATCAGCAGGCTGTCCTCCACGCCCATGGACGAAGCGAGCAACGCATCCGGATGAGCGCCGGCGATGCCGGCCAGCGTCGCCAGCAACGTCTCCCAGCGTGCAGCCACCCTGTCATCCAATCGGCCGTTCACCACTTCCACCCTCCGTCAGTACCGTTCGCATCCCTGGGGCGCCTGCTGCCGTCTATTGGAGGCAGTCGCATCCCGCCTTCGTTCACGCAGCCACGGCATCGGGCTGACGCGCCGTCACGCAATCGGAAATACCACCAGCAGCCAGGGTCTCGCCAAACCAGGACAACTTCCGTCCCAAGGCTGCGACCTCGCCCACGATCAACAGGGCGGGCGAGCGGACCGCGTGGCGGCCGGCGGCTGCCGCGATGCTGTCCAGCGATGCGTGAACCGCGCGCTGCCGTGGCCGCGAACCGTTCTCGACCAGCGCGCAAGGCGTGCCCGGATCCACCCCTTGGGCCATCAGTCGCGCACTCAGCCCGCCCAAGCCTGCCACTCCCATGTAATACACCCGCGTCCGCGGGTCCCCGACATGGCCGTGATCTGCCTCGCCGGCGCGGCGATGGGCGGTCTCCAGGGTCAGGGCGCTGGCATGAGCCCGGTGCGTCAGCGGAATGCCCGCATAAGCGGCGCACGCCAAGGCCGCCGTGATGCCGGGGACCACTTCATAATCGATAGCGCGCGCACGAAGATATTCCAGTTCCTCGCCTCCTCGACCGAACACCAGGGGATCTCCCCCCTTCAGCCGAACCACGCAACGTCCCTTGCGGGCGTGACTCTCCATCAGGGCATGAATACGCTGTTGTGTCTTCTCGTGATCTTCGCCGGGCATTTTGCCTACCGCCACGCACAATGCATCGCGCCGCGCCAGCGCAAGCACAGCCGGGCTGACCAGCCGGTCGTGCAGGATCACATCGGCCTCATTCAGTGCCCGCAAACCCCGCAACGTCAGCAGCCCCGGATCCCCGGGTCCGGCACCGACCAGCAGCACCCGGCCACGCACGAGCGCCGACGCTTCGGCCAGCGCCGCATCCAGGAGCTCCTCCGCCCGGTCGAGCCGGCCGCCGCGCAGTGCCGCCGAGACGGGCCCATCCAGCAACCAATCGTAGAAGCGGCGCCGGTCAGACACACCGGGCCGCGCCGCACGGATGGCGCCGCGCCGGCGCTGCGCCAGTCGACCCAACAGGCCGATGGCGGGATCAACCATCGCTTCGATCCGTTCCCTAAGGCGTCGCGCGACGACGGGCGCAGCGCCCCCTGAGGAAACCGCAATCGTGACGGGAGAGCGATCCACGATGGCCGGCACCTGGGCGCTGGACAGGGAAGCATCATCGACCACATTGCACCAGAGATGCCGAGCATCGGCCGCGCGGGCAATCCTGGCGTTCAAGAGGGCATCATCCGTCGCCGCCACCACCATCCAGACGTTGGCAAGCTGCTCGGTTTCAAACTCGACTGAAAACAGGTCGATTTCCGCCATCCGCGCACGAGCTTCGACCTGGGGACACGCCCGGGGAGCCACGACGACGATATGCGCGCCGGCCGACTTCAGCAGTTCGATCTTGCGATCGGCCACCAGGCCGGCACCGACCACCAGGACGACCTTGTCGCGAAGGTCCAGAAACAGCGGAAAGAGATTCATGGACCCATTCTAGGAACCCGTCCGCCGGTACAGAACGATCGTCTTGTTATGCCGTTATGCCGCCATAAGCACATGACAGAAACCCGCATGAACAAAGGATCTTCAGGCTTCATCCCGCTAACTGGAGGGATCGGCGAAAACTTATTTCCTTATGACGAATCATTCCTTCATCCGTCCGTTTCGACTCGATACCATCGTGGTTCACCAGTACCCCCCACTGGGCCTTTCATTGCCGATACGGAGTTCCACATGACACCAGCCAGTGAAGCAGCCATGAACGTGCTGCCCATCCCTGCGGAGAAAGCACAAACAGTCGCCCGGTTGATCCAGGGGCTGGACGGTCATGCGCTCGAATGGTTGTCCGGCTATCTGGCTGGGGCGGCTGCCCAATTGCGGCTGAGACAGGTCCCCGACGAGGCCGCTGCCGTGCCCAACGCCTCGGTCCCCACCGTCGAGGCACTGGCGCCGCTCACCATTCTTTATGGCAGCCAGACCGGAAATGCCAAGCGCACCGCGGAACAACTGGCCGCCGACGTCGAGGCGCAGGGTCTACCCGTGCGGTTGATACGAGCCGACGCCTTTCGTACGAGTGAACTCAAAAAGCTCCAATTCCTGTACATCGTCATCAGCACACACAGCGTGGGCGATGCGGCGGAGCCGCCCGATGACGCACGCGGATTCTTCGACTTCCTGACCGGCCGTCGCGCGCCGCTGCTACCCGACCTGAACTACGCCGTCCTGGCGCTGGGCGATTCGTCCTATGCGGATTTTTGCGGCATCGGCCGGCGCATCGACGAGCGCCTGGCCGAGCTTGGCGCCAGGCGTCTGTTCGGGCGCGCCGACGCCGACGTGGACATCCCGTCCGTCGCCGGCCCGTGGGTGAAGCAGGCGCTGCAATACGCGCAGGAACGGCTGGCTAGGCCGGAGCGAAGCCGCCCTTCGCCAACGGCGGCCGGCGGCGTCGTGACCTTCCTGCGGCCCGTGCATACCGCTTGGACACGTGAACACCCCTTCTCCGCCGAAGTCCTCGCCAACCAGCGGATCGTGGGCAACGACAGCGAGAAAGATGTCCGCCACGTTGAACTCTCGCTGAAAGGCAGCGGCCTGCGCTACCAGCCAGGCGACGCGCTGGGCGTGTGGCCCACCCAGGCGCCGGAACTGGTCCAGCGCATCCTCGATGTATTGGCCCTGGATGGCACGACGGAAGTCACGCAGGGCGACGATCGCCTGCCGCTTTCCCAGTGGCTGGCACAACGGCGGGAACTGACGGTTCTGACGCGCTCGTTCATCGCCGCCCATGCCGAACGTGGCGGCCACGCCGACCTCCAGGTACTGCTGCAGCCGCAGTCCGCAGCCGAGTTCGTGCAACGGCTCAAACAGTGGCAACTGATCGACCTTCTGCGGAGATACCCCACGACGTGGGACGCCGAATGCCTGGTGGCGGCATTGCGGCCGCTGGCCCCACGCCTGTACTCCATTGCCAGCAGCCAGGAGCAAGCGGACGAGGAAGTGCACATCACCGTCGCGCACCTGGGATTCGCACGGGATGGAGAAGCGCGATGGGGCAGCGGCAGCCACTATCTATGCGACTTGGCCGAAGGTTCGCGGGCACCGGTCTTCGTCGAACCCAACGAGCGGTTCCGGCTGCCAAAGGATGCGGACAGCGACGTCATCATGATCGGTCCGGGCACTGGTGTGGCCCCATTCAGAGCCTTCCTGCAGCAGCGGCAGACGGCGGGCGCATCAGGCCGCAACTGGCTATTCTTCGGCAATCCCCACCGCCACAGCGACTTCCTCTACCAGATCGAGTGGCTGCAGGCGCTCAAGGACGGGACGCTCACCCGGCTGGATGTCGCGTTTTCGCGCGACCATGCGCAGAAGGTCTACGTCCAGCACCGGTTGCGGGAACATGGCGACCAGGTCTGGAGCTGGCTCAACGGAGGGGCTCATATCTATGTCTGCGGCGACGCCGAACACATGGCGCCAGACGTGCATCAGGCACTTGTCGAAATCGCAGCCGAACACGGCCACCAGTCGCGCGCCAGCGCCTCGGCGTGGCTCCAGAACTTGCTGAATGAAGGCCGCTACGCGCGCGACGTGTACTGACGACCGATTCATCCGTTTCTCATGTCGCGGCAAGCGACTGACGCGAATCCACGCCCACCGAACTTGCAGGATCCTCATGCCCCAATCCGCCACTCCTACCCAGCTTTCGCCGCTCGAACACATCAAGGCCGACAGCCGCTTTTTGCGCGGCACCATAGACAGGGGCCTGTCCGATCGGACGACCGGTGCCATCAGCGAACCAGACACCAAGCTGCTGAAGTTCCACGGCAGCTACCAACAGGACAATCGAGACGTGCGCGACGAGCGACGCCGGCAGAAGCTGGAACCCGATTACGGCTTCATGGTGCGCGTGAGACTTCCGGGCGGCGTATTGACGCCCCGGCAATGGCTGGATCTGGACGAACTGGCCAGCCGCCACGCCAGCAACGGCCTGCGCATCACGACCCGCCAGACCTTCCAGTTCCACGGCATCCACAAGGAATCGCTGCGCGACATGATAGGCGGCATCAACGCCGCCGGGCTTTCCACGCTGGCGGCCTGCGGCGACGACGTACGCAACGTCATCTGTTCGGTGAATCCCCTGCTGTCGTCGAGCCACGCCGAGGTCTATGGCTGGGCGTTGAAGATCATGAATCACGTCAAGCCGCATACCACGGCCTACCGCGAACTGTGGATAGACCGCAAGGAGACGACCAGCGACGGGGCCGGCGACGAAGAGCCGCTGCTGGGTCAGGCCTATCTGCCGCGCAAGTTCAAGTTCGGCATCGCCATCCCGCCCTACAACGACATCGACGTCTTCGCGCAGGACTTCGGCCTGATCGCGATTCTGGGAGCAGACGGTATCCTGCAAGGTTTCAACCTGGCACCCGGCGGCAGCATGGGCGCCACCGCCGGGGACCCCAAGACCTATCCCTCATTGGGCGATCTGATCGGTTTCGTCACGCCGGATCAACTGCTGGAGACCTGCTGGCACGCGGTCGCCGTGCAGCGGGACTTCGGTGACCGCTCGGACCGCAAGCACGCGCGGCTGAAGTACACCATCGACGATCGGGGCCTGCAGTGGTTCCACGACGAGCTGCAGTCCCGACTGAGCTTCAGGATCGAGCCGCCGCGTCTCTACCATTTCGAGCACAACGGCGACCGCTACGGCTGGACCCGCGGCGACGACGGCCGCTGGCACCTGACGCTGCACATCCCGAGCGGCCGTATCCGCGACGACGAAGGCCATCCGCGCCAGACCGGAATGCGTGAAATCGCACGTATCCACAAGGGCGAGATCCGCATGACCTGCGATCAGAATCTCATCATTGCCGGGGTGGCGGCGAAAGACCGGTCCGCGATCAACGCGCTGGTCAGGCAATACGGACTGGATGACTACAAAAAGGCCAGCGGCCTGCGGCTGCATGCCTTGTCCTGCGTGGCGCTGCCTACCTGCGGCCTGGCCATGGCGGAATCCGAGCGATACCTTCCCCACATCCTGGACAAGCTGGAAGATCTGCTGGACAAACACGGACTGCGCGACGAACCCATTCACTTCCGGATATCGGGCTGTCCGAATGGCTGCTCACGCTCCTACATGGGCGAAATCGGTCTGATCGGGCGCGCCATAGGTAAATATGACCTGCGCATCGGTGCCGACCACATCGGCGAACGTCTCAATGCGGTCTACAAGGAAAACGTCGGTGAAGACGTGATCCTCGCCGCCCTCGACGAGGTATTCGGGCGCTTCGCCACCGAGCGCAAACGCGGCGAGCATTTCGGCGACTTCGTGGCCCGCGCGGCGATTGTCCAGCCCCCGGAGCGCCGGCCCGGCATTCGATACTGACACGATTCGCCCGCACCGCCCCAAAGGCGCGGTCGCGGGCAGGACGGGCGCCCATGCGCGGCTCGATGACGCTAAGATGTCGCATGCCTGCGCCCGCGACCGACACCCTCAAGCCCGTGAACCGCGGGCTGATCTTCACCATCATCGCTTTCGCGCTCATGATGATGTCGATCGACGCCACCATCGTTGCCACCGCGCTGCATGCGCTGCAGGAAGACTTGGGCGCGCCGATCAACTGGACGAGTTGGACCATCACTGCGTACTGGTTCGGCTATGTGGTGATGCTGCCGGTCAGCGGCCGGCTGAGCGAGCGCTATGGCCCACGCCGAATCTTCCTGCTGTCCACACTCGCCTTCGCGGTGGCGTCGCTATTGTGCGGCCTGGCCCCAAACGTCTACCTGCTGGTGCTGTTTCGCGCGCTGCAATCGGCGGGCGGCGCGGGTCTGACGCCCGCCGCCACGGGGATCATCGTCACCTGGTTCGGACGTTCGCGCGACCGGATGCTGGGGCTCTTTGGCGCCGTGTTTCCGGTTGGAGCCATGATAGGCCCCATTTTCGGGGGCTTGTTCGTCACCTACGCCAGTTGGCGCGACGTATTTTTCGTCAATGTCCCCATCGGCCTGATCATGGCATCTCTGGGGTGGTGGATCATCCCCAGGGACCGCCCTGCGGGCGGGCCGCGCCGTAGCCTGGACTTATGGGGAATGGCGTGGTTGGGCCTGGCTGTCGTGGCCGGCATGCTGGCCATCGGCATCCTGGGGAATCCGCAGGCCGGCCCGCTGTCATGGGACTTCATTCTGTCCGCGAGCGCCTGCACGCTGTTTGCCGGGCGATTCCTGCGCCACATCCGCTGGACTGCAGAGCCCTTCCTGGCGCCCCGCCTGATCTACGGCCAAGGGTTTGGCGCAACGAATTTCCTGAACGCCGTCTACGGCGGGGCCGCCTCCGGCGCGGTGACACTGGTGCCGCTCTACGCTGCGACACGGTATGGCCTCGATGCGCTGGACGCCGGCACGCTCCTGATCGCGCAAGGCGTCGCGGCCATCACCTTTTCGACCGTTGCGGCCTACGTCCTGCGCTGGAGCGGTTACCGCCTGCCCTTCCATGCAGGCGGGCTGCTTATGGCAACAGGGTTATGGCTGCTGGCTCCTCTGCCCGGATTCGGATTCTCGGGATACAGCTGGCTCGCCACGGCGACCTGCCTGATCGGAGCGGGTGCCGGCATCATGGGGCCGGCCAGCCGGAACGCCTGCTTGCAGCTCGTGCCCGAGCAAGCCCCGACCATGGCGGCGCTACGAGCCACGGCGCAGGAACTTGGCGTCATCGTGACGCTGGCCATCATAACGGCCATCATGGCCCGCGCAGCAGCACCCAGCGACACGCTAGCCACGATCTACGCCGTCATGGCCCTGACCTGCCTTCTCATCCAGCCGATCATCCGGCGGGTGCCGGAACACCACGGCGCGTGGTGAGCCACGGCACGGTCCGCCTGGTTTCCCAGCGCGGCCATCCCGGGGACGGCGGCGGCCCGTCTTCGCACGGTCCTGCCCCGACAGCGGGCGTCAGTGGTATCGTTGTCCCATCGTTCGGATCGGTTCCGCCCGAGTCCGATAACACGCCTTGCCGACATCATCAGCCGCTTCCATAGGAATATTCATGGCTTCGCAACCACTTGACGGCCCCTCGCATCGGTCCCCGCCCCCACAGGACCAGACACCTGCCCGAATCGCGCTCGTGACGGGCGCGTCGGCGGGATTCGGCTACGCCATTTCGACCGCGCTGTGCCGCAACGGGTGGATAGTGGTGGGCGCCGCGCGTCGGCTCGATCGCCTGAACGCCATCCGAAAGGAACTGGGCGAGAACTTCCATCCTCTCGAGCTGGACGTCACATCGACGACCAGCGTCGATCGCTCCGTCGCCGAAATGGCGGCAAATTTCCCGAACGGCCCGGATCTCCTGGTGAACAACGCCGGCCTCGCGTTGGGTGTCGGGCCCGCTCAACACGCCGACATGAATGACTGGGAACGGATGATCCTGACCAACGCCCTGGGGCTGAGCCGCATGGTCCACCGCTTCTTGCCGGGCATGATCGCGCGTGGCAGGGGCCACGTGATCAACATCGGCTCGGTCTCCGGGAACTACGCCTATCCAGGCAGCAACGTCTACGGCGGTACCAAGGCTTTCGTAAAGCAATTCAGCCTGGGACTGCGGGCTGATCTGTATGGCACACCCATTCGCGTGACCAACATCGAACCGGGCATGGTGAGCGGTACGGAGTTCTCGCTGGTTCGCCTGCACGGCGACGAAGCCAAGGCCACAGCCGTCTACCAGGGTGCCGGAGCCTTGCAGCCCGAGGACGTCGCT
>Ga0134125_10006621_pt1 | contig 13097 bp, 12 predicted proteins | sample KB31751_FD_96464 | JGI IMG/M metagenome (GOLD analysis project Ga0134125, IMG submission 96464) | Terrestrial soil microbial communities with excess Nitrogen fertilizer from Kellogg Biological Station, Michigan, USA - KB3-175-1 | ecosystem: Environmental > Terrestrial > Soil > Unclassified ... | reverse complement strand
GAAACCGGCGGCCCGGCGCGCACTCGCACACGAGCCGGACAGCGCACGCGATCGAGCGAGAACGACGACGCCCGCATCGGAGCGTGAAGCGCGCGCCTTCGCGGACGCGCAAACATACTTGTCGAGGAGGAGACGCAATGGATGACGCGAAATCGAAGGACGCTGCACGCAACGTGACGCACGAGCCGGCGCGCGCGGATCGCCGCGACTTTCTCGGCAACGTCGCGAAAGCCGCTGGAACGCTGCTGCTCGGCGACATGGTCGGCGGCATTCCGACCGCCGTCGCGCAGCAGAGCGGCGCACCGGCGGTCGTCACGCGCAAGTTCACCGAGTGGGGCTGGCCCCTTCCCTACGAGCAGGTCTCGGCGAAATCGAAGCAATGGCTGCAAGGCAAGGGCTGGTGGCCGCTTGGGGCCGCATGGATCGTCGTGTGGTCCGGCGAGGAGATGGTCGGCCATGTGATGCAGACGCAGAAGCTGCTCGAAAAGCGCGGCATCGACACCGACTGGAAGACCTTCGTCGCGGCGGGCTTCTCGAACGAGGCGTTCATCCCCGGCCGCATCCAGATGGCGAACACCGGCGCGCTCGGCGTGCTCGCGCTGCTGAGCAACAAGGTCCCGATGCGTGCGATGGCCGTGCATTCGCCGGCGCTGACGCACGCGGCGACGGTGCCGCTCGATTCGCCGCTCAAGAGCCTCTCCGACCTCAAGGGCGCGCGGGTGCTGAAGCGTCCCGCCGTCGTCGGCACGACCACCGGCTCGACGAATCATTTTGGATTCATCGCGGCTGCGCAATACCTCGGCCTCAAGCAGAACGAGGATTACACGCTGCGCAGCAGTCCGCCGGGGGATCTCGCGACGGCGCCGAAGGGCATCGACGTCTATACGATCTGGGAGCCGCACGTCTCCTATTCCACCGACGTGCTCAAGGTGTCGCGGTTGCTCGAGCCGCTCGATCCGTACTACATCTACAGCGGCTACTGTTACGGCCGCAAGGAGATCGAGGACAACGCACCCGACGTGATGCAGCTCATCAACGACGCCTTCATGGAGTCGGTGCTGTGGTCGCAGGCGAATCCCGACGAGGCGATCAATTCGCTGATGTCGCGGCCCGAATACGGACGCCTCGGCAAGGCGCTGATCACGAAGATGAGCCAGCGCTATCTATTCTGGCCGAAGCCGACCGTGTATTACCCGTTCGACGACCCGAACGGCATCTGGCCGAAGGAGGAAGCGCGCATCAGCAAGTGGGCCTACGAGACCGGTGCATCGAAGAACGACATCACCAACGTCGAATGGCAGAAAGCGCGCAACACGCATTACATGGACGCTACCTACGACAAGCTCGGCTGGGCGATGCCGAAACATCCGGCGTTCCTGCCGAAGGACTTCGGCGGCGTCGGCAACCTGCCGTACAAGCCGTACGGCGCTGCGCTCCTCAACGGTCCCGCACCGTTCCCCGAGGCCGGTGAGCTGACGAAGCCATGGACGTTCAAGGGCAAAACGTACCATCCGTGATCGCCGGCATCCCGTCCTCGCCGTCGCTTGACAGTGAGGGCGCGCGATCGTCAGGCGCGCAGACGGCCCCGCGCGGCGTGCCGCCATCGCAGGAGGCGCTGGCGCGCCTCGCCGCATCGATGGTGCCGCCGCCTCCGCCGGCGTGGAAGCGCGCGCTGTCGCGCATCTCGCGCCTGTGGCTGCTCGCGGTCTTCGTCGTCGCATGGCAGTTGATCAGCATGTACGGGCAGCGCGTCAATCCGCAGCTCGACGTGATGATGCCGCCGCCGACGGCCGTCATCTCCGCGGCTGCCGATCTCATTGCACACGGCGTGTTGCTGACGCACATCGTCGACAGCCTGAAACGCGTGCTGCTCGCCGTCGGGGCTGCCGCAGTGCTCGGCGTTCCGCTCGGCCTCGCGATGGGCTGGTCGAAGCGCTTTCGCGCCGCGGTCGATCCGCTGCTCGAATTCATCCGGCCGATTCCGCCGCTCGCCTGGATACCGCTCAGCATCCTGTGGTTCGGCATCGGCGACGTGCAGATCGTCTACATCATCTTTCTCGCCGCGTTCTTTCCCGTCGTTCTCAATTCGCTGGCCGGCGCACGCGACGTCGATACGTACCTCGTCCGCGCCGGGCTGTCGCTCGGCGCGCGGCCGCGCGAGCTGTTCCTGACCGTCGTCCTTCCGGCGGCACTGCCGCACATCTTCACCGGCATCCGCATCGGCCTCGGCATCGGCTGGATGGCGCTCGTCGCCGGCGAGCTCGTCGCGGCGCCGAGCGGTCTCGGTTACATGATCAACAACGCGCGCACGCTGTTTCGCAGCGACTACATCCTGCTCGGTATGGTGCTGATCGGTGCGCTCGGCCTCGTGCTCGATTACCTGATGCGGCAGGCGGCACGCTTCGCGATGCCGTGGCACCGCCAGTAACCGCGGTTCATCCGAAACGATGATTCAGGTCGACGTCACGAACGTCAGCAAGGTCCACGTGTCGATGAAGGGCGAGCCGCTGCTTGCGCTTCTCGATGTCGACTTCCAGGTCGAGGAGAACGAGTTCTTCTCGATCGTCGGACCGAGTGGCTGCGGAAAGACGACGCTTCTCAATCTGCTCGCGGGGTTCGAGCAGCCGACGCGCGGCGAGCTCAAGGTCGGCAGCAAGGTGATCACCGAGCCGGGCTGGGAGCGTGCGGTCGTCTTCCAGGAATACGCACTGTTCCCGTGGTACACGGTCGCGCAGAACATCCGCTACGGACTCAAGCGCAAGCGCGTGCCTGAACCGGAGCAGCGGCGCCTCGTCGATCACTACATCGGCCTCGTGGGCCTGCGCGGCTTCGAATCGCGCTATCCGCGCGAACTTTCCGGCGGAATGCGGCAGCGCGTCAGCATCGCACGCGCGCTCGCAGTCAATCCGTCGATCCTGCTGATGGACGAGCCGTTCGCATCGCTCGACGTTCAGACGCGCGAATACATGCAGGACGAGCTGCTGAAGATCTGGCAGCGCGAGCCGAAGACGGTGATCTTCATCACGCACAGTATCGACGAGGCGATCAAGCTTTCCGATCGTATCGCGATCATGGCGCCGCGGCCCGGGCGCGTCGAGGAGATCAAGACGGTCCGCTTCCCGCGGCCGCGGGATCCGACCGATCCCGCCGTCGTGCATCTCGCCGCCGACGTGAAACTGTGGCTGCGCCGGAAGGTGTTCGAGAATCGGCGTATCGACGAACCGGCAGTCGGGCGGCAGGAGACCGCGCACTGAAAGCTGCAATGCGTCGGGACGCCGCCGCGGCCGCACCTGCCAACGACGCTGTCACCACCCGGAGTCCCTTGAGCCACGACAAACTGACGTACGAGGACCTGCTGCAGATCGTCGAGCTGATCAAATCATCGGAACGGTTCTCCGAATTCCGGTTGAAAATCGGCGAGATCGAGATCGAGGTGAAGCGCCGCAACGACGACGGCAGCGCCGTGCGCAATGCCGTCGACACGGCGACGCTGACGGCAGCCGGCACGGAGGCCGCGCATGCGCCCGACGACGCCTCCGCGAAGACTGCCCACGAGCCGATGGCACCCTCGCCGCGCCTGCCCGCGCTTCCGCCGGGATCGATCGTCGTCCGCGCGCCGATGGTCGGAACGTTCTATCGCGCGCCGGCACCCGGCGCGCCGCCGTTCGTGGCAGTGGGTCAGGCGGTGGACGAGCACACGACCGTCTGCATCATCGAGGTGATGAAGCTGATGAACTCGATTCCGGCGGGCGCGCGCGGACGCGTGCAGCAGGTTCTCGTCGCCGACGGTGCGCCCGTCGCGACCGGTGCAGCGCTGATCGTGCTCGACCCCGCGCAATGAATGGAACCGCCATGAACGTTTGCCCTGAACCGCACAACCCCTCGCGGCGCTTCGACTTCATCGACGTCACCTTCCGCGATGCGCACCAGTGCCTGTGGTCGACGCGGATGACGACGGCGATGATGACGCCGATCGTCTCGACGATCGATCGCGCCGGCTACGCGTACATCAACATCCTCGGCGGCGCCGTGTTCGACGTGTGCGTGCGCTACCTGCACGAGAATCCCTGGGAGCGGATCGGCCTGCTGTGCGAGCGGTTCGCGACGCCGTGCGACGGCCTCACCCGCGGGCAAAGCCTGTACACGTTCGAGCTCTTTCCCGACGACATCGTCGCCGTCAATTCGCATGCGCTCGCGCGCCGAGGCATCGACGTGCTCACCGTCTACGACGCGCTGAACGACAATCGGAACATCGTGTCGTCGGTGCGCTCGGGGCACGAGGCGGGCATGCGCGTCAACGCGATGATCACATACACGCTCTCGCCCGTGCACACCGACGACTACTACGTCGAGCGTGCGAAGGAGCTCGTCGCGCTCGACGTCGACTTCATCTCGATCAAGGACCCGACGGGGCTCCTCACGCCCGAGCGCGGGCGCACGCTCTTCCCCGCGATTGTCGCGGCGGCCGGCACGATTCCCGTGCAGCTGCATTCGCATTGCCAATCGGGTCTCGCGCCGCAGGTGTACGAGCTCGCGATCGAGGCCGGCTTCCGATTCGGCTATACGGCGACGGAGCCGCTCGCCAATGGGGCGTCGCTGCCGGCCACCGAAGACATCGTCGCGCGTGCGCGACGCCTCGGCGTTGCGACGTCGATGGACGACGCGGCGCTTGCGGAAGTCGCGAGCTACTTCCGCTGGGTCTGCGAGCGCGAGAACAAGCCGTGCGGCAAGGTCGCGGCGTACGATCGGGCGCTCTACGAGCACCAGATCCCCGGCGGAATGATCTCCAATCTGCACTATCAGCTCGAGACGATGGGAATCGCCGACCGCTTCCCGGAGATTCTCGACGAAGCGGCGCGGGTGCGTCGGGACCTGGGCTATCCGATCGCCGTAAGCCCTTTCGCGCAATACATCGTGACGCAGGCAACGCTGAACGTCGTGCAGGGCGAGCGCTACAAGACCATTCCGGACGAGGTCCGCAAATATGCGCGCGGCTATTACGGCCGCCTCGCGGCGCGTCCATCGGACGAGTTTCTCGAACGGGCGAACATTCGCGACAACGAATACGTCACCGAAGCGCCCGCCGCACACATCGAGCCATGGATACCGCGTCTTCGCAGCGAACTCGGCGCCGCGGCGAGCGACGAGGACGTGCTGCTCGCGGCGTTCTACGACCAGAAGCTCGTCTCGCAGTTGCGCAATCCCGTACCCGAATGCCGTTTCCGCACGACGCCGCTTGCCGAGCTCGTCGGCTTCCTTGCCGCACGCAAGGACATCGACCATGCGCGCATCCGCTTCGCCGGAGCCGAGCTGACGGTATCGGCGTAGCGCCGCGCATCGGCGTGCCGGGCCCTCGCACCCTCGCGCGCGCATGGAACCGGCCACGCTGATCGTTGCCGCCGCGATCGCAATCGCGGCGGGCGCCGTGCGCGGCATCACCGGTTTCGGCGGCGCGATGGTGATGTCGCCGCCGCTCGCGCTGCTGCTCGGGCCGCGCGTCACGGTGCCCGTCGTCCTGCTGCTCGAATCGATCATCGCCGCACCGATGCTGTGGCAGACGCGGGAACGTGTGAACTGGCGGATGATCGGCGCGATCCTCGCCGCCGCGTGCGTCTTCGTCCCGATCGGAGTGCTCGTGCTGGCCGTCACCGATCCGAAGGTGACTCGCAATGCGATCGCGATCACCGTGATCGTCTTCGCCCTGCTGCTCCTGCGCGGCTGGCGCTATGCCGGGCGACCACGGTTGGCCACGTCGGTTGGCCTGGGCGCGCTCAGCGGCACCATGCTGGGCGCGACGAGCATCGGCGGACCGCCGGTGATCCTCTATCTGCTCTCGGGTCCCGATCCGATCGAGACGACGCGCGCCAACCTGACGCTCTACGTGACGGTGACGTCGCTGATCGGAATCGTCATGCTGGTGCAGCAGGGCATCTTCGATGCGCATGCCGCGTGGACGTCGCTGTGGCTCGCGCCCGCGTACTACGCGGGACTCGTTGGCGGGATCCGGCTGTTCCCGCGCTTCAACGATCAGCGCTTTCGGCGCTTCACGCTCGCGCTGCTGATCGCCATATCGACCGGGATCCTGTTCGCGCGGTGAGCGGCGCCGACGAGAAGCCAAGGATTCCGAGGATCACCATCGTCGGTGGCGGATTCAGCGGCGCAAGCGCCGCCATCCAGCTGCTCGGCCGCAGCGCCGTTCCGCTCGGCGTCACGATCGTCGAGCCGCGGGCGAACCTTGGGTACGGGCTCGCCTATTCGAGCGACGACCCCGATCATCGCCTGAACGGAAATCTTTCCGTTCACCTCGTCGACCCTCAGGACCCGGACGCGTTCTCGCGCTGGTGCGTGCGCGAGCAGATCGCGACTCGCGACCCGGAAGCGGTCGCGGCCGACGGATCGATGTTCGTGCGCCGCCGCGAGTTCGGGCGCTTCATTGCGGAGTGCGTGGACGCGGCGTCCGCTCGCGCGTCGGTTCGCTTGACGCACCTGCGCGATCGTGCGACCGACGTGATCGGCGAAGATCCTTTGACGGTCGTGACCGCCAACGGGTCGCGTCTGAAGACGGATGTGCTCGTCGTCGCGCCGGGCAACTCGATACCGCGCCTTCCGCCGGCATTCGCGCCTGCGCTTGCCCGACATCCGGGCGTGATCGCGATGCCCACCGATCTCGCGCGGATTCGCGCGATCGGCAAGGACGCGCGCGTTCTGGTCGTCGGCACCGCATTGACCGCACTCGACGTGATGTCGACGCTGCTCCGCGCGGGACACGAAGGAACGATCACCGCGGTGTCGCGTCGCGGACTTCGGCCACGTCCATACCGTCCCGTTGATGCCGAGCCGTCGAAGACGACGCTGCTCGAGCGCATCGAAGGGCCGCTTGCGCCGTTCGTTCTGCGCGCCGGGACTCCGCCGACCGCAGGCAAGCTGCTGCACGCCGTTCGGGAACGGATTCGCGAAGTGGAAGCTGCGGGCGGCCGCTGGTACGTCGCATTCGACGAGCTTCGCGATCCGCTCTGGAAGTTGTGGACTACGCTCGACGTGCGTGAAAAGCGAACGATCCTGCGCCATCTGCGTACGTGGTACGACGTGCACCGCTTTCGCGCGCCGCCGCAGAACGATGCGATCGTTCGCGCCGCCGAGGCGCGCGGCCGCGTCGAATTCCGGGCGGCGCGACTCTGCTCCGTCGATGTCAGCGCATCGGGCAACAGCCTCGACGTCCGACTGGTCGATCGATACACGAGCACGCCGCGCACGCTGACGTTCGATGCCGTCGTCAACTGCATCGGGCTCGATTTTGCCGTTGCGATGGCCGCCAATCCGTTTCTCGCCGCCATGCAGCGGCGCGGCGATCTCGCGCTGGACCCGGCGGGAATCGGCATCGCCGTCGATCACGAGTGCCGGCCCGTCGGCGTCGATGGCCGACCTCGCGATCGCATCCGCGTCGTCGGACCGCCGACGTGCGGCACCTTCGGCGATCCCCTCGGTGCCATCTTCATCGCCGCGCAAATCCAGCGCGTCGTTCCCGGCATGCTCGCGCTTCTCCGGGCGTCGGCCGAAGGAATGAGCACGCCGCGCCGCTGACTGCGTCAGCCGCCGCTCTGATCGTCCATTGCGGCGAGCAGTACCGTTGCGAGCGCGGCAATCCCTTCCTCGCGCCCGGCGAAGCCGAGCCGCTCGGTCGTCGTCGCCTTGACGGACACGCGCGACACGTCGCAGCCGAGATCGTTCGCGATGTTCGCGCGCATCGCATCGACGAAGGGCGCGAGCTTCGGCGCCTGTGCGACGACGGTCGCGTCGACGTTGGCGATCGAATGACGCTGCGCCGACATCATCGCCGCGACGTCGCGCAGGATGCGCCGGCTGTCGGCTCCCTTCCAGCGCGGATCGGAGTCGGGAAAGTGACGGCCGAGATCGCCTTGCGCCAGCGCACCGAGGATCGCGTCGGCGATCGCGTGCAGCAGCACGTCGGCGTCGGAATGGCCCGCGAGCCCGCGATCGTGCGCGATCGTCACGCCGCCGATAATGAGCGGACGGCCGCTCGCGAACGCGTGCACGTCGAAACCGCTGCCGATCCGGACACTCATCACGCCTCCTGCGTTCCGAGAATCGCCGCGGCGAGCGCCAGATCGCCGGGGAACGTGATCTTCAAATTCGCCGGGCTGCCGCGCACCAGGCGCGGCATGTCGCAGACGCCGGTCGCCGCGAGCGCCTCGATCGCTTGCGCCTCGTCGGTGCAGTGACCGGCGACGTCGAGTCCGTGTGCGGCGGCGAGCAGTCGATGGCGAAACATCTGCGGCGTCTGCGCAAGCCACAGGCCCTCGCGCGATTCGGTGCGCATGACGCGCGGCAGCTCGTCCATCGCATCGGCGCGCTTCAGCGTGTCGCCGAGCGGCAGCGCGAGGAGCCCGCCGACGCTGTCGTTGCGCAACTCACCGACGAGCCGGTCAAGTGCGTCGCGTGGAACGCACGGCCGCGCGGCGTCGTGCACCAGGATCCAGTCGTCGTCCGCGACGCGCGGCGCGATCGCCTGCAGCGCCTTGCGTACGGTCGCCGCACGCGTCGCGCCGCCGCAGCGGAGCGGCAGCACGCCGCCGCGCGCGCCGATCGCGTCGTCGTAGCGGATGTCGTCGGGCGCGAGCGCAACGATGATCGCTTCGCAGTCGACCGTCGCGAGCCGCTCGAGCGTACGCGCCAGCACCGGCACCCCTGCGAGATCGCTATATTGCTTGGGCGTCGCGTCACCGAAGCGCGTACCCCCGCCGGCAGCCGGCACGATGATCCACGTGGACATCGGCGCGTCGTCAGTCGCGAAGGGCCGCCCCGGGACGACCCTGCGAGCGGGACGAAGCCAAGGCCCGAAGGGGCCGACCGCGAGCGTGGACGGGAGGCCGACACTCAGGCATCACGCGCGCGCCAACGGTGCAAGGAGAGAGTCATCAGCCCGCCGGGGGCAGCGAGTGGAGCGAGCGTGGGGGGTTGTTTCACTCAGTTCGCGCGCTTGCCGATGTACTTGTCGAGGAACTTCTCCATTGCCTCGTAGAACGCGAACTGGTTCTCCTCGTTGTGGAAGCCGTGCCCCTCGTTGTCCTTGACGATGTACGGGACGTCGATGCCACGCTTCTTCAACGCGGCGACCATCTGGTCGGACTCGTCCTTGTTCACGCGCGGATCGTTCGCGCCCTGCGCGATCAGGAGCGGCGCCTTGATGCGATCGGCATTGAGCGCAGGCGACGCCGCCGCCAGCCGCTCGTTGTCCTTGTCCGGGTCGCCGACCATCTCGTGCATCATCGCGAGGAACGGCTTCCAGTAAGGTGGAATCGTCTTCATGAACGTGAAGAGGTTCGACACGCCGACGTAATCGACGCCGCACGCGTAGAGATCGGGCGTCTTCACGAGGCCTTCGAGCGTCGCATAGCCGCCGTAGCTGCCGCCGTAGATGCAGATGCGCGCCGGGTCTGCAGTGCCTTCCTTGATCAGCCACTCGACGCCGTCGGTGACGTCGTCCTGCATCGCGAAGCCCCACTGCTTGAACGACGATTCCCAGAACTTGCGCCCGTAACCCGTCGAGCCACGGTAGTTGACCTGCAGCACCGCATAGCCGCGGCTTGCGAGGAACTGCACTTCGGGATTGAAGCCCCAGCTGTCGCGCGCCCACGGACCACCGTGCGGATTGACGATGACGGGGAGCTTCTTCGGCGTCACGCCGTTCGGCAGCGTCAGGTAGCCGTGCACGGTGAGGCCGTCGCGCGTCTTGTATTCGATCGGCTTCACCGCGGCCATCTTCGCTTCGGGAAGCCACGGCGCGACATCGCCGAGCTTCGTCAGGCGATCGGCCTTGCGGTCGTAGAAATAGCGCGTCCCCTGCGTGCGGTCGTTCGTCGCCGCGACGATCAGGCCCGACTCGTCGTCGGTCGTGGACTGCACGGTGGCCTCGTAGCCGGCGAGCTTCTCCTCGAGGCGCTTGAATAGTCGCCGCGCATCGTCATCCAGATAATGACGCGCGCTCTTCCAGGTCTGGTAACTCACGTACGCCGGGCGCTTGCGCGCCTTCGACCAGACGACGCCGTCGACGTCGACGTCGTCGCGCGCGTAGACCACCTTTTCTTCCTTCGCGGTGGCCGGATCGACGAGGACGATTGCGACCTTGTCACGGCCGATGTTGGAGGCGACGTAGAGCTTGCGGTTGTCGGCGGTAAAGAACTGGGGGGCGAAGTTGTCGCGGAAAGTCGTCGTCAGGACGGCCTTGAAGGGCGCCTTGACATCGTCGCGATACAGGTACGTCTGGTTCACGCCGTCGGTGGCGATCGCGTAGCGCAACTGGCCGGCATGATCAGCGCCCCACGCGGTGATGTTGCCCGGGTTTTGCGCGACCTGCGTCAGCTTCCCGCTTGCGAGGTCGAGCTCGTAGACGTCGAAGACTTCCTTCACGCGTTTGTTGAGGCCGATCAGCATCCGGTCGGGAAACTCGACGAGCGGGTCGATGATCTGCGCCTTCACGCCTTCGAACGGCGTCACGTCCCTCGGCTCGCCGCCCCTGCGGTCGACGACGACGACATGATCGTTCTCGTCGCCGCCGAAATCCTTCGTGTAGACGATTCGGTCGGCGCCCTTCCAGAAGTAGTCCGGAATGTCGCGGTCCTTCTCGGAGGTCACGCGAACCGGCTCGGCGCCGCTGCCGAGCGGCTGGACGTAGATGTTCATCCGCCGCTCCCATGGCTGCATGAACGAGAGCGTCTTGCCGTCGCCGGAAATGCGGTAGTACGCACGGTCGGGATGGCGGAAGAAGTCGCGCATCGGAATCGCGTCGGCCGACGACGCAGGTGTGGCGACGCCGAGCGACAGCACGAAACCGGCGAAGGGAAGCAGTCTGTTCATCTCGTTCTTCCTTGTAAGGATATTCAGATGAGAAGCGCGATGCGCTCCTCGTCGAGCGGACGGAAGCCGTGTCGTGCGTAGAAGCGCCACGCCCCCGCGTTGTCGCGGTGGCATGCGCTGTCGATGCGGCTGACGCCGGATTGCCGAAGGTGCCCGATCAGCGTTTGCAGCATGGCGGTGCCGATGCCTTCTCCCTGCCGACTCGCGTCGACCGTGACGTCGTCGAGCTTGGCGACGAGGCCACCGCGCGACGTCGAGATCGCGTAGCAGACGACGCATCCGCCGACGACGCTCGCGCCGATGGATGCGAGCCAGACGAAGCCCAACTCGGGCCGGGCGAGAAACATATCGAGCGCGCGCGCAAGCGCCCGCGCACCGCCATCGCCGTACCGGGTCGACGATGCGCGGTAATGCGTGTCGTCGGCGAGAAAGCGGCCGAGCAATCGCTCGGCTTCCGCACGAGTCGCGGCGGTCATCGCCTCGCATGCGACGTGAACCCGCGGCGTGACGGCGCTGTTCACGACGATACGTTCTCGTCGACGCGAAGCGGCTCGAGCGCGCGCCGGATTGCATTCGGAACATCCACCGGGTGCCGCCGCGCACGATCGACCCACACGTGAACGAAGCGACCGGTCGCCGCCGCCGCGTCGTCGCCCCGCCGGAACAGTCCGATCTCGTAGCGCACCGACGAGCGGCCGATGCCGACGACACGCAAGCCGGCGTCGATCACGTCGGGAAACGACAGCGGCTTGTGGAAGCGGCACGCCGTTTCGACGACGATGCCGATGGCGGGCGCGTTGCGGATGTCGAGATCGCCGGCGCGCACCAGGTGCTCGTTCACGACCGTGTCGAAATACGCGTAGTACGTGACGTTGTTGACGTGGCCGTAGACGTCGTTGTCCATCCACCGCGTGGGAATGGCGAGAAACGCCCGATAGGCGCCGCGCGACAGGGGTGCGAAAGTCGCGCGGTCGTGCTCGCTCATCGGTCCATCCTTCGCGCTGCGCGCTCCGGGGCTGATTCGCGCTTGGGGCGGCCCTTCGCGCTCATGCGCTCACCGGTTGGGCGCGCGACAACGCTCCAGCAGTCCCGGGCGTCGACAATGCGGCATCGACGAGCTCGATCCAGTGCCGAACCGGGATCGATGTGCCAGATTGAAGATGCGTCATGCAACCGATGTTCGCCGTCGCGATCACGTCGGGCTCGTTCGCCTCGAGCGCGTCGACTTTGTTCGCCTTGAGCCGTGCGGCAAGCTCGGGCTGCAGGATCGAATAGGTCCCGGCGGAGCCGCAGCACAGATGCGCGTCGGCGACCGGCAGCAGCGTGAAGCCGGCGTCGGCAAGCAGGCGCTCGACCTCGCCGCGAATCCTGATGCCGTGCTGCAGCGTGCACGGCGGATGGAAGGCGACGCGCGCGCGGGATTTCGCGCGATCGACCCGTGGCGCAAGCTGCGCCCATTCTGCCTCGACGAGCTCGATGGGGTCGCGCGCGAGTTCGGCGACGCGGTTTGCCCGCGCCGCGTAGACGGCATCACCCGCGAGCAGATGATCGTATTCGCGCACCATCACGCCGCAGCCACTCGCCGTGACGACGATCGCCTCGGCGCCCTGTTCGACGTGCGGCCACCATGCGTCGATGTTGCGACGTGCGAGCGCACGCGCTTCGTCGTGCTCCGACAGGTGATACGACAATGCGCCGCAGCAGCCGCCGCCCCGGACGCCGATCGCGGAAATGCCCGCGCGGTCGAGCACGCGCGCGGTCGCGGCATCGATGTTCGGCGCAAGCGACGGCTGCACGCAGCCGGCCGGAATGATCACGCGTCGCGCGTGGCGCGGGGTTGGCCATGCGCCGGCGTTGCGCACATCGGGAATCGACGCGGCGAGACGACGTGGCAGCCACGCCTTGGCGAATCGGCCCATGGTGAGCGCCGCACCGAAGGGCGGTCGCGACAAGAGCCCGCGCCGCAACGCGGCACGGCGCGCAGCGTCGATCGGGCTGCGGCCGACGCGATCCTCGACGAACTTGCGCCCGATGTCGACGAGCCGGCCATATTGCACACCCGACGGGCAGGTCGTTTCGCAGGCGCGGCACGTGAGGCAGCGATCGAGATGGAGCTGTGTCTTCGCCGTGACCTCGGCACCCTCGAGCGCCTGCTTGATCAGGTAGATGCGTCCGCGCGGCCCGTCGAGCTCGTCGCCCAGCAGTTGGTACGTGGGGCACGT
>Ga0134125_10006620_pt1 | contig 13100 bp, 10 predicted proteins | sample KB31751_FD_96464 | JGI IMG/M metagenome (GOLD analysis project Ga0134125, IMG submission 96464) | Terrestrial soil microbial communities with excess Nitrogen fertilizer from Kellogg Biological Station, Michigan, USA - KB3-175-1 | ecosystem: Environmental > Terrestrial > Soil > Unclassified ... | reverse complement strand
GTCCCATAGCAGATACGGAACGAATGTATGGCCACCACACTTTACGTCTCCCCGACGGGCTCCGATTCAAACAACGGCTCACAGAACGCCCCGTTCCGCACCATTCAGGCTGCTTCGGAGGCTGCCCAGGCTGGAACCACGATCCATGTTGCGGCCGGAACCTATGCGGGCGGCTTCGTGACCTCCACCAGCGGGACCTCTTCCGCACCCATCACCTATGTCTCGGACGTCCCCGGTGGCGCAGTCATCGTCGGGTCAGGGGCGAACACACCGAATCAGGCAGGATGGGAGAATCGCGGCAACTACGTATCCATAAGCGGCTTCACCATTGACGGCAGCGGCAGCCAGGCCACCGGTTGGGCATTCGGCTTCTACAACGGCGGGTCAAACGTCAGCTTTCAGGGCAACACCGTCCACGACATCATGACGAACGCAAGTGCGTACGCCAGTCTCACGTCCAACGGCAATGGCGGCGCCGGCATCATGATGGACAGCTACTACGGCGGTAGCAATGGCAATGTATTAGGGAATACCGTCTACAATATCGGCCCCGCCGGCCAGACGAGCACACTCGTTCATGGTATCTATCAGACCGAGTCCGGCCTCGTCGAAAACAACCTCGTCCATAACGCCGTCGGTGACGGCCTCACGTCGTGGCACAACGCACAAAACATCAGCTTCATCAACAACACCGTCAATAATGTTGGTGGCTCCGGCATCCTGGTCGGCTCCAATGGCAGCGGAACCGGCGACCACTTCATGGTCGAGAACAACATCGTCATGAATGCCGCAAACGGGATTTATGAAGAAGGGACAACCGGAACACACAACGTCTATGCCGATAACCTGATCTACAATATTTCCGGCTCGCAGCTCCATCTGCAGAATGGCATGAAGGCATCGGGCACAGTCCAGTCCAATCCCATGTTCGTCAATGGTAGCGCCGGTAATTACCAGTTGCAGAGCGGCTCGCCGGCGATCGGCGCGGGCACCATGAACTCCGCGCCTGCAACGGATATCGCCGGGAATGTCCGGCAAGGCAGGGATGATATCGGAGCGTACCAGTACGGCGCAGCCCCATCCACACCAACGCCGACACCCACACCAACGCCGACGCCGACCCCGACCCCGACACCCACGCCGACAACGGTTACTCCGGATCAACTTACCCTCGTGCTATCGGAGGACGCCTACAGAGGAAATGCGCAATTTATCGTCAAGCTTGACGGGAAGCAGATCGGCGGCCCGTCCCAGGTCACCGCGCTGCATAGCGCGGGCAAAACACAGTCGTTTTCCTATCAGGGGAACTGGGGAGCAGGGTCCCACGATCTGGAGATCGATTTCGTAAACGACGCCTATTCCGGATCCGGCCGGGACAGAAATCTTTACGTTAATCAGGCAAAATACGACGGCTCCAATTATCTGAGCCACACCGATCCCCTGTACTCCAACGGCGCAGTCCATATTGCGATCGGCCACTGAAACCTTCGAAGCCTCGCCGGAAGCAAAAGCGCCCCTGACCCGGGCGCTTTTCGCTTGCCGAGGTTTTGAATGACGGTTGCTTTACGTCAGATAGGGCGGTCTGCGACTCTGCATCTACTTTGCCTTTCCTTTTCAGAAAGCCAGTATGCAAAGCGGTCACGACCCCGTTCGGATAAGGATCGTCCACCTATCATCGGTCCATCCGGCCGACGATGTCCGCATCGTCTGGAAGGAGTGCGCCAGCCTCGCGCAAGCTGGCTATCAAGTGGCCTTTGTCGTACCGGCCGACCGCTCGGCACATCATACGGGACCTGGCCAGGCAGTCTCGATCGTCACTGTAAAGCGCCACCCCAGCCGGCTCGGCCGCATCTCACTGTCAAACGCCGCAGTCCTCGTCGCTGGACTGCGCCTTCACGGCCACGTGTATCACTTTCATGACCCGGAACTCATTCCGGTTGGGCTCATTCTCCGCCTGCTGGGCAAGCGGGTTATTTACGACGCCCACGAGGACATGTCGCAAAATCTCAGCAATCGCCGCTGGATCCCGCGCCCCTTACGGTATCCGGCGACCCTGGCCGCCCGTGGCGCCGAATGGCTGGCCGGGCGTCTCCTGTCCGCCGTGGTTGCCGCAACTCCCGTGATAGCTCGGCGTTTTCCAGACGCCCGCGTAACCCTTGTGCAGAATCTTGCGCGCCTGTCGGAGTTCCCTTTGACGGGCCACCCGTTTGAGACCCGGCCATTCGCGGCCGCTTATGTCGGCGCACTGGGGCCAAGCCGCTGCGCAGTCGAAATGGTGGAGGCTCTGGCGAAAGTCTCGGGCTGCCCCGACCCGCGCCTGATCATGGCAGGAGACATGAGCCCCCTGTCCCTCGCGGATACGCTGGCTGGTTCCGCCGGGTGGCGATACGTCGATTATCGCGGCCGCCAGGATCGCGCGGGGGTTCGCGCCATTCTCGGGGAGGCACGCGTAGGCCTCGCCTTGTACTATCCGGTCAAGGCGCATATCGATTGCGAACCTACCAAGGTGTTCGAGTACATGGCCGCCGGCCTTCCGGTGATCACCTCCGATTTTCCGCATTTTCGGGAGATCGTGGAAAGAACTGGGTGCGGCCTGTGCGTGCCGCCGTGTGACACGTCGAGGATCGCGTCGGCGATCGAGTGGATATTCACCCATCCGGCGGAAGCCCAGGAGATGGGGCGCCGCGGCCGGGAAGCGGCTGAGCGACACTTCAGTTGGGCAAGCGAAGAACAGAGATTGCTGCGGCTTTACCAGCGCGTTACGGCTGATCTGCCGAGCAATCGCCGCGGAAGGCGGCCGCAAAGACAAACCGCCGGGTACACGAACAGGCGCGGCGCCTGATTGCCGCAGCGGCGACCTGTCGGTTCGGCCGGGCCGGACCGCCAATATATAACGCAGTCTCTTATTCTTTACATGACATAAGAAAACCAGAATGTTTTCATGCTGCCGAGCGGACGAGATTCCGCGGCGGCCGCAACGCCGCGCCCGAATGAATCCGGCGTGATCAGGGCCAGGCGGAGGACCGGCCGCACTTGGGTTTGACCTGCGTCCATCGTGGTCGACCCGTAGCGATGGCAGGCCAAGGCTCATCTCTCGCCGACGCAAAGGAGGGATCATGACGGCAGAAACTGATGTCGGGGCAGCCCGCATCATCGACGTCAGCGGCTCTCCGGTACGTCCCTCGAGTATACAAACCCTGCAGGTGATGAGGCGTCACTGGCGCCTGATTGCAGCGGTCGCCGTCGCCGGAGCTCTGGCGGCGCTTCTGCTGTGCAAGCTGCTGACGCCATTATACGCATCACGCGTCACGATACTGATCGATCCGCGTGCTCCGCAAAGGACTGCCACCAGCATCGATCCGCTGTCATTCCTGCCTCCATCAGAAGAGTCGGTACGGAAAAACGAGATCGCCATCATCCGGTCCCGCGGCCTTGCCGACACCGTCATAAAGAATCTGCGGCTTGACGAGGATCCGGAATTCAACCCGGCGCTCCGGCGGCCATCCTTCCTGCGACGCGCTGCGGAAGCCGGCAAAAACGCTCTAACGATCGTTGAGGGTTGGATCGGCTGGACGCGGTCGAAGCCGCCTCAGCTGGTCGACGGGCATGGCAGGGTCATCGATACATTTCTGAGCCTGCTGGGGGCGACCGCAACGGACGCATCGCGGGTGATCGACATCCGGTTTTATGCCGAACAGCCGGAACGTGCAGCACAGATCGCGAATGCGATCGCCCAGCGATTCATCCAGGATCGAGGCGATCAGGAACTCAATCGCGCCCAAATGGCTACTGAATCCCTTGAGTCGGAGATATCGACCCTCAACCTCAAGATTCGCGACACCGAGCACAAGGTCGAGAGAATGCGGACCGAGCATGGCGTTCTGCCTGCCGCGGACCTCAAGGTCATCACTGAACAATTGTCCGACCTCAACAAGCAGATGGTCTCTTCCGCCAGCGATCGCGCCGCGGCCAAGGCGAAACTGGACGCGGTGCAGGCGGCGATCGCCTCCGATCAGATCGACTCGTTGGGTGGGATTCTCAATTCCTTGCTGATCCAGAAACTTGAGGAGCAGGTGGCAAGAACGGCTGCCGATATCGCCGGCATGTCGGCGGTTTTTGGCGACAAATATCCGAAGGTGATCCAGGCAAAAGCTGCGCTGACCGGCTTGCGCAGCCAGGTCATGGCCGAAGCGACGAAGATCGCGGCGTCCTATCGGAGCGACTTAGCGGCCGCGCAGGCAAAGGAGACGATGCTGCGAGGGATGATTGAGACAGCGCAGAATGAACTGGCAAAGGCAAACGTCTCCGAGGTTGACGTCCGCGCACTCGAACGCGAAGTGGATTCCAGCAAGGCATTACTGAGCCAACTCGTGCTCCGCCTGAATGACACGCGAGCCCAGATGAATCGCTCCGGGCCAGGTGCCCGGATCATCTCCCCCGCGACTGAGCCGCGATTTCCTTCGTTTCCCCCTACATTCCCTATTGTTGCCGTTGCATTCATTTTGTCGGCGACTGGGGGAACAATCTTTGCGGGTCTGCTTGCGCGCAGAGATCGATCGATTCGGAGCACCATGCAGCTTCGCCAGATGACGGCACTACGGGTCTGCGGAGCGACTCCGTTGATAGATCATATATCGAGGACCCCGCTGCTACCGGCAAATCGCATGCTTTCGCGCCAAAGCCCGATGTTCATAGAAAATCTCCGCAGCATCTGGCTCCAGATAGACCACGCCAGGCACGACAACGACCGGACAGTGCTGATTACGTCGGCCATCCCGGGTGAAGGCAAAAGCAGCACCGCCACGTCACTCGCCCGCCTGCTGGCACTCGATGGCCGCTCTGTCCTGATCGTGGATGCGGATCTTCGCTATCCGGCTGTGCACCGGATTTTCGGGCTGCGGCAGTCTCCGGGCCTGGCCGAAGTGATCATGGACGGCACCGAACCTGCGGTGGCGATCCAACGAGATCCCGCATCCGGAGCCGCGGTTATCGCGGCCGGTTCAGCGAGCGAATCACCGGCCCAGATCCTTGGGTCGCCTCGCGTGTCGGAGACCCTGGCACGGCTTTCCAGGCAATTCGACACGGTTATCATTGACGCGCCGCCGATACTGCCGGTTCCCGACGCGGCTCTTTTGGCGTTACAGGCCGATATGACTTTGATGGTGGTGCGCTGGGGATCAACCAAGGCGACGACTGTGACGATGGCGCTACAGCGCCTGCGAAGCCTTAACATCGCGGTCTCAGGTGTGATCATGACGATGGTGGACCAAAGGAGTTACGTTCAGGATGACGATCCGGACAGCGACATTTTTTCCCGCGCGGCCATGAAATATTATGCAAACTGACGTGCGGCACCAATGGCCCAGGTCTTTCATCATCTGATAGCAAAAAGGCGCGGACGACGACATGACGTAGGGATGGCCCGCGCGATAGCGGCAATCGTGCTGACAATGACGGGAACGCCGCATTTTGCGACGGCAAACGATCATGCCGACGCAAGCGGCCTGTACGTCTCCCCTCATGGATCTGACGAAGGTGACGGCACGCGGAAGGCTCCTTTCCGCACCATTCCCGCCGCCTCGCGGGCCGCGGGGGCGGGAACGACGATCCATGTTGCACCCGGCCGTTATCCTGGTGGTTTCATCACCACCGCCAGCGGCACCGCTTCAGCACCCATCACCTATGTCTCGGATGTTCCCGACGGGGCGAAGATCGTGGGCGCAGGCACCGCCGAAACGCCGAACCAGGCGGGCTGGGAAAATCGCGGCAACAACATCATGGTTGCCGGCTTCGATATTGACGGAAGCAGCCCGGACGCAAGCGGTTGGGCCTATGGGTTCTATAATGCGGGTTCGTACGTCACATTCCGCGCCAACACAGTCCACGACATAATGACCGATCCGCATGCCTTTGTTCGACTTACCGCGGGGCGCAACGGCGGTGCCGGGGTGATGATGGACGGCTACTATCACGGCACCCAAGGATCGGTAATCAACAACGTCATCCACACCATCGGGCCATCAGGCTGGCGCAGCTTTCTGGTGCATGGAATTTACCAGTCCGAGACGGGTTCTATAGCGAACAACGTGGTTTATGATGTGGTCGGAGCCGGGATCCACCTTTGGCACGGCGCTCATCATATCAGTATCAGCCATAACACCATCGACGGTGCGGCCGGGAGCGCAGGAATCCTCGTTGGGTCCGGCGACAGCGGCTCCTCGCCCACGACAGGCGATTACATCACGGTGATCGGGAATATCGTAACGAACTCTGCCGCCGGTATCGAGGAGGAGGGCATCACCGGGGTCCACAACAAATATATCGACAACCTCCTTTACAACAATATGGATATTGGGATCAGACTACAGAACAATCTTGTCGCCCGAGGCACGGTGATCGCGGATCCACTGTTTTTCGACCGCGCCCACCGTGACTACCGGGTCCGGGACACTTCTCCTGCCGTAGGTCCAACCCGAACGATTGGCGCATCAGGAACCGCTTTGCGGCCAAGACCCAAAACAGGGGAATAAACCGATAGCCGATCAGCGCCGGGATACGGCGCCCAAGGTTCGGCCACACGATCAGCGCTGTTCACACTTTGTCAGCATGATTGGCAGCCATCGACCGCCGACGAATTGACCGATCCCCAGGAACGCGCAACGCAGTGCTGATCCCTTGTACGGGAAGCTTTGGCGGCGACAGAACTGCCGCTATGCTGCGCAGAACCCAGATCAGGTCAGACAGCAGAGTGCGGCGCGGAAAATACTCCAGATCGATGCGTGCCTTATCGGGGAACAGGACAGTCCGATAGAATTCGTGTGGATCATGATCTGGCGGGTAGAGTGCCCCTTCATTGCGAAAAGCCACCTGGCTCGGGCCAAACAGACCGGGATTGTAGTCAAGAAGGTGCCGAAACGGGCCGATAAAGCAGTCGGCGAACTCCAGCGATTCCGGCCTCGGCCCCACGATCGACATGTCGCCAATCAGAACGTTCCACAATTGCGGCAGCTCATCGAGCTTCGTCCGTTCGAGAACCTGCCCTACCCGCGTCATCCGTGGATCATCCTTCAGCGTAACCATGCGGCCGGATGTCTCGCTCTCATGGCGGAATTTGCGGAACTTATAAAGGACGAATCGCCGGCCCATACGGCCAAGACGGATCTGCGAAAAGAACACGGGTCCCGGTGTCTCCAGGCGAATCGCCAAAGCGATCACGATGGATGGCGGCGCAGCGATGGCAAGGCCCGTAACGGCGACGAGCACGTCTATCGCCCGCCGAATCGCGGCGATGAGCAGCGACGACGATATCGTTCCCGAGTCAGCCATCGGCTGCTTTGCCGTTCTATCCGGAGGATATGCCGAGCGCCAGCGTGCGCGCCACGTAATCGACATCTGTTTCGCTCATCTTTGGATGCAGCGGCAGCGTCAGTTCACGCGTGGAGAACCGCTCTGTTTGCGGCAGAGTATCGTGCGTGCGGGAAGAGCGATAGAGCGAGAGCATATGGATGGGTGGATAATGGATGGTCGTTTGTATGCCGGCATCACGCAATTTCCCGACCACACGGTCTCGATCGACACCTTCCGGCAGTATCGCGGGCACGATGTGGTACGCCGATGAGACCCGCGCGTTTGAGAATGGCACCATGACATCAGGGCACTCCCTGTCCAGCGCGTCGCGGTACAGACGGGTCAGTTCCGCTCGCTTCTTGTTCCAGGTGCGCAGATTTTGGAGTTGAACAATACCGATGGCGGCACGCAGCTCGTCCAACCTGTAGTTCCACCCAAGCATGGTAACGTCATAGCCCGGCGTGCGTGCATCCAACCTTTCTCGGGTGCCGCTTGTCATCCCATGCCCGCGCATCTGGCGGATCGCAGCCAGGACCATCGGATCACGGGCAGTCACCATCCCACCCTCGGCCGTGGTCATGTTCTTGTTGCCGTAGAAGCTGAAGGCAGCAACGTCACCCATCAGCCCCGCGCCGAACGCACCCGCCGCATGCGCGGCATCCTCGATCAAATGGATACGATGGGATTCCGCGAACCTGCGCCAGGTGTCCGCGTCAACGAGGTAGCCGCCATAGTGCATCACGATCACCGCCTTTGTCCGTTCGGTGCAGCGATGTTCAGCGTCTTCAGCGGATATCAATGGCCTGCCGATGCTGTCGATGTCGACGAAGACCGGTGTCGCGCCGACATAGCGAACGCAGTTCGCAGTGGCGACAAAGCTGAGAGAGGGAACCAGCACCTCGTCGCCCGGACCGATCCCCAACCCGGCCAGCGCAAGATGCAGACCGGCCGTACAGGACGCGACGGCGACAGCGTCCCGCGCACCGTGTTGCCTCGCAAAACGGCGCTCGAAATCGCGAACCCGATCGCCCATCGTAACCCAGTTGGAATCAATCACCGCGGCCAGGGCTGACTTTTCCTCCTCGCCAAGGGTGGGCTCGCTGACCAATAGCACCTGGTTTTTCTCCCGCTCTTTGCGGGCAGCTCCCTCACTACGGCGTGCTATGCGACAGTGGCGGCGTCCAGCGTGATGGGACTCATGTCGAACGCCGGTGGATCGTCCTCCCAGGCAATCTCCTGCGCCTTCTGGAAATCATCGATACTGCCGATATCCAGCCACAGGCCGCTATGCAGGAAGGTGCGCACCGGCAGGCCATTCTCGAGCATGCAGTTCATGAGATCATCGAAGCCAAACGGGATGCTGCACGGAATATGATCCAGAATGGATGGTTCCATACAGTATACCCCGGTGCTCACCAGATAGGTAAGCCGCGGCTTTTCCCTGAACTGCGTCACCCAGCCATCCGCATCTTCCAGAACACCGAAGTCGACCTTGATAGAACGCCGTGTTGTCGCCACCGTCAGAGCCGCACCATGCCGGCGGTGCGCCGCGACGAAGGCGCTGAGATTAAGGTCCGTAAGAACGTCCCCGTTGAGAACGAGAAAGGTGGAATCGAGCTCGTCGCGGAGCAGACTGAGCGCACCCACTGTACCGAGCGGCTCCTTCTCCTCGGTGTAGTTGATGCGGAGGTCCCACTGCCCACCGTCACCACAGTAACTACGAATCAAGTGCCCAAGATGACCCGTCGTGACATAGGCCTGACGAGCACCATGCCGCCGCAGCCATTTGAGTAGCAGTTCCAGGACCGGCTTTGTGCCAACGGGCATCAGCGGTTTGGGAAGGACCAGCGTATAAGGTCGCAGGCGGGTACCTTTTCCTCCGGACTGGATCACGGCTTTCATGGATCCCTCCCTGGTTGCCGGAACGATGCCATTTTCCTTTTTGTATGTAAATACGCGTTTTTTTGCTATTTTCTGGTTCCTTCGTGTCCGGCAGGCAATTCCGCGGAGAGCGCGGCCCCGCCGATCATCCGGTTCGTTCAAGTTCCTGTGCAACGGATGGAAGCACGCGTCGGGACCTGACAAAGGACATGCCGTCGCGCCAAAGAGGTGCCGAATGATCACGCTGCTGCGTACTGCAACTTGGGCATGCGTAACGATCCTCGCGGTGCTATCGCTCTTGCCAGGTAAGGACATGCTGCGGTCCGGCCTGCCTGGTCACATCGAGCACTTCATCGCCTATGCGGGCACCGGCATGGTGGCGACAGCGGCATATGGTCCCCCGAACCTCAGGACAGTCATGCTGCTTTGGGCCTATGCCGGCCTGCTGGAATACCTTCAGCGCTTTTCCCCAGGCCGCCACCCCGCTGTCGGCGATTTCCTATCCTCGGCGTTCGGAACACTGTGCGGCACAATAGCCAGCATCATCCTCCGCCGAGCAGTCCGGTACCTGACTGTCGCCAACTAGAGCGTATCGTCGCAGGCGAACACGCCGGAGACGCGAATCGTGCGATCAAACAAAAACCTGGAGCCTGTCCGGTTCTTTTGATCTGCACCGGACAGGCCCAAACGGAACGGCGACCGTAACCTGAGCAACTTCACCGGCAAAAACCCGAGACAATCGGCGTTGGTTCCTCGCGCTATCGTGACGCTAAAAGGAGATTGATACATGGCTTTACTATGCTTGGCGAAGGAGGTTTTCGAACAATAATCCAGAGGCCAGTTTTGATATCGAAAGCGGGGGGTTCGCGGGGAACGTGGGAAAACGTATCCCGGGCTGTCGAAAGTTCCGGCGGGACTGGCCGGCAAGCACGGCGGCATAACCCATACGAAGCGGCAGGCGCGGCCAGAACGCCGCTTTGGGAAACCGCTCTGTGGCCCGGTCTCGTCCGGTGGCGCATTCCGGCCGGAGGGACGAATGGTAAGCGCTTGTATCCTGGCGTTGTCGATGCCCGCAGCCGAGGTGGCACTGGCTGAACTCTGGTTGCAGGTTGCACGGCACGGTCTCCAGTCACCCGAGATTCGCCTGGAATTTGCAGAACGCGGTCAGATCATTCTCTGCGCGACATTCATTGATCGCCCGCGATCGGCATGCGCCCTGCAGGCGTGGACCAGCGGGATACTATCGAAACGTTATGGTGCTGAAGGCGCCGAGGCTTGTCCCGCGCCGGGAAGGCAACCCATTCGACGTGGCGGAACATTGCCGGGATGGCCCGCGCGGAAGGCTCTTGCTTTTACGATGGGCCGAGGAGGGCCTCAGGCCAGGGCAGTCAGCCAAACTGCGCATCGCACCTGCCCGCCCTGGAAAAACGACAGATAAGGCACGGGCGCAACGCGATCGGACAAGGACGTAGAGCAGGTCGGAGCTTCTGTCATCACCGAACAGGCTCTACGGGCCGAACATCGCCACTTCCGAATAGGTCAGGTCACCCAGCCGCGGCGGATCCGGTCCCTTGAAGTATTTAGGTCGATTTCCGACGTATCTGCCAGCAATGCCTGAGATCGGGCTGTTCGAATCAACAAGCGCCAAAGGAAAACCCTGGCGCACCAGAAATCTCCCCACAGCCCCGGCAAATCGGACAAAGTCCGCCACGTCGCGACAGTAGACAAGGTGCACGAGGGGAAGCGTCGTTGCCTTCCGGCGCGGCGAAAAAATAAACGGATAGCTGCCGTCCTTCGCATGGCAAATAACGCTGATACAACCATAATCAGCGTGAGTCCGCAGCAAGTCCAATTCCGAGATCGGCAGGTTATGGTCGTGGGCACGATCTCCTGTGACAGCCTCCACGCAACAACCGCCGGGCTGCCGGGACAGGGCCGGGACGCTCACCATGACCCCCTGGCAATATCGCAAATAGCCTTGCGTCTCCAGAATAGGCCAAGTGTGTCGGGACGGCGTGGCGTTAATGTAGGTCACAGATCTGTGCTTCAGGGCGTGCGATGCCAGCATGGACGCGTAAGTCCGGAACGCGGGTTCCACATACCAATTCGACACGCTGCATCGGAGTCGCCCGTCTCCGTCGGGCACGCAGGAATGAATCAGCAACAGGACACCAACAACTGCCCCCCCACTTTCCAGCAGGTATCCATACCTTGGAAACCCTGAAGGCGTTGAATGCTCGTCAAGCCGCTTGAATGCATGCAGCCACGACGCGCGCTGCCAGGCCGACCCGCGCGCGCGGAACGTGACGATCCTGCTTATGTCCGCCGGCTCTATCTGACGACAACGGACCGGAAGCGCTGGCACCGGCGCGCGCCTTCTTTCTCTCTGTTCACGAGAATGTAAATGTCGCTTCCTATATATTCATGTCTTCTTTCTGGCCGTCAAAAACAAAATCGCAAGGATCACGACCGTGTCCGTGAGGTCCGCGATAGTTTCCCAGTTCGAGCAGGTCGCGCGAGAGCAGAACAAGAAGATCCCGCCCTTGACCGATGACATGGCCCTGCTGGACTCCGGGCTTGATTCTCTTTGCCTGGCCATTGTCGTCGCTCGGCTTGACGACGAACTTGGTTGCGATCCCTTCAGTACCTCCGAAGACACCTTTTTTCCCGTTACGTTGCGAGATTTCGTCAGGCTCTACGAGGATGCAGCGAAGTGACCGCGCGACACTTTGGAGTTTGCTGAACGCCGCCGGGCGTGCGTCTGATCGGTTCATTCACGCGCAACACGGCAGCGTGCGTCTCGGTGATCTGGACCGCGGATCAGCGCTCGACGGGGGGCCTGAAAGCCTGCGTGGGCGCTCAATCCTGATCAGCACCGCCGAACAACTCACCGCCGCCCTGACGATGATCGAACTCGACGGCGTTGCGGCGCGCATGGTCCTCTGCCCGCCGGGTCTTCCCCTCGCCCACCTCAATGCCGTTATGTCAGCGGCGTCCACTGACGTGGCGGTCACCGACGGCCCCATACCCAACGGGGCGCCCAGCGTCGTCCTATGCTCGCCGCGCCTCTTTCTCCCCATACCCGACCGGCGCTGGAGTCATCAGACCGAGTGGGTGCTTTTGACATCAGGTACGACCGGGCCGCCCAAGCTGGTGCAGCATACCTTGTCCACCCTGGTCGCGCCGATTGGTGATATTCGTACATCAGCGACGTGGAGTACTTTTTACGATGTCCGCCGCTACGGCGGTCTGCAAATCCTTCTGCGCGCGCTTCTGGGAGGCGGCTCCCTTGTGCTGTCGAGTGCCCGGGAGCCGGTGGGGGAATTTCTGGCCAGGGCCGGGAGAGCCGGCGTAACCCATATCTCCGGAACCCCGTCACATTGGCGACGGGCTCTGATGAGCCCGTCGGCACATGAACTCTCACCCAGCTACGTCCGCCTGTCGGGGGAAATCGCCGACCAGGCCATCATCGATACCGTGCGCGCCTGCTATCCTGACGCGGATATCGCCCATGCATTTGCCTCGACGGAAGCCGGCGTGGCTTTCGCCGTTACCGACGGCTTCAGCGGTTTCCCCTGTGAGCTGATCGGGCGGCCAAGCGTCGACGTGGAGACGAAAATAGAGGATGGGTCACTCCGCATTCGCTCATCGCGCAACGCCCTTCGCTATCTTGATTCCAGGCAGAACGCTCAAGGGAAGGCCCTGAAGGATCCGGACGGCTTCGTGGACACCAGCGACATGGTGGAGCGCAGAGGAAACAGATACATCTTCATCGGCCGGAGGGATGGCGTCATCAATGTTGGCGGCCTGAAGGTTCATCCGGAAGAAGTCGAAGCGGTGATCAATCTGCATCCGGCCGTCAGGATGTCGGT
>Ga0134125_10006619_pt1 | contig 13101 bp, 10 predicted proteins | sample KB31751_FD_96464 | JGI IMG/M metagenome (GOLD analysis project Ga0134125, IMG submission 96464) | Terrestrial soil microbial communities with excess Nitrogen fertilizer from Kellogg Biological Station, Michigan, USA - KB3-175-1 | ecosystem: Environmental > Terrestrial > Soil > Unclassified ... | reverse complement strand
ATGGAAACGATCGCCAGGCGCGAGTCGTTGGTCAACAGCGCGACGACGCCAGTCAGCGTGGGCCCGAGTATCGCCGCCGCTTTGCCCATCAGATTGTAGAAGCCGAAGAACTCCCCCGCTTTGCCAACGGGCACCAGCCGCCCGAACAGCGAGCGCGACAGCGACTGGATGCCCCCCTGCACCAGGCCGATGATCAGCGCCATCACCAGGAACTCGGTCTCGGACTTCAGGAAATACGCATAGCAGGCGATCCCCGCGTACACGGCAATGCCGATGAAGATGCCCGCGCGAGCACCGATCTTCTGGCCGAGCCAGCCGAAGGCCAGTGCCGCCGGAAACCCGATGAACTGCACCAGCAGCAACGCCGTGATCAGGCTCGTCTGCTTCAGGCCGAGCGACAGGCCGTAGTCGACCGCCATCTTGATGATGGTGTTGACGCCGTCGATGTAGAACCAGTACGCGAGCAGGAACCACAGCAAGGTGGTCTCCCCGCGCAGGTTCCTGATCGTGACGAGCAGCTCGCGCCCGCCCGCACGGATCGCCGCCATGGCCGGAAGCGGCTCCTGCGTCCTGCGCTCGCGCACGAGAGTGAGCGTGAAAAAGGTGAACAGCATCCACCAGACCCCGACGCTCACGAACGACCACCGAACCGCGGCGCCCGCATCCGGCAGGCCGAACCACGCGGGGTGCGTCACCATGGCGACGTTCAGCGCGAACAGCAGGCCACCCCCCAGATAGCCCAGGGCGAAGCCATATCCGGACACCAGATCGTATTCGCTCTGCTCCGCGACATCCGTCAGCAACGAGTCGTAGAACTGATTGCCCCCCCAGAAGCCCAGCGACGCCCCGACGTACAGCAGAGCCGCCGTCGACCAGTCGCCCTTGCCCACGAAGTAGAAGCCGACGGTCAGGACCGCTCCGAGCGCCGTGAACACGCCCAGCAGCCGCACCCGGGCGCGTCCCTTGTCCGCGATGGCGCCGATCAGCGGCGCCATGAAGGCAACGACGAAGCTCGCGATCCCGTTGGCGATCCCCAGACGGAAGGTGCTCTCGGTCGCCGCCACACCCGCATTCCAGTACTGCTTGAAGAACAGCGGGAAGAACCCCGCCATGACCGTCGTCGCAAACGACGAGTTGGCCCAGTCGTACATCGCCCAGCCAAAGACGGCGCGGCGCGTGAGGGTTTTGTTTGCCACCGAGCACCACCCGTACTGCGCAGCCGGCAAAAACCACGCTTTTTGCCGGCGGAAACGAAGCCGATGTCCGCAAAAGCGCCGGCCCGTATTGGGCTGGCCCATATTGGGCTGAACCCATCATGGGCCGCAGCCGACTCTTGCCGATGAACTAGGCCGCGTGCTCGCGCGTCTCGCGGAACACGATGTCCGGCCAGCGTTCGAGCGTAAGCTCCAGATTCACCCGCGACGGCGCAAGATAGACGAGCGCTCCGGAGTGGTCCAGAGCGAGCGCGTCGTAGGCCTTGGCGCGGAATTCCTCCAGCTTGCGCGGCTCCCCGCCAGCGACCCAGCGGGCCGTGTGCACGTTGATCGGATCGAACACGCACTGCACCCCGTACTCATCCTGCAGCCGGAAGGCGACCACCTCGAACTGCAGCTGCCCGACCGCCCCGAGAATCAGGTCGTTGTTGCGCAGCGGCTTGAACAGCTGCGTGGCGCCCTCCTCGCACAGCTGCGACAGGCCCTTCTGCAAGGCTTTCATCTTCAGAGGGTCTTTGAGCACGGCACGGCGAAACATCTCCGGGGCGAAATTCGGCACTCCCGTGAACGCGAGCCGCTCACCCTCGGTGAACGTGTCACCGATGTTGATCGTGCCGTGATTGTGCAGGCCGATGATGTCGCCCGCGAAAGCCTCCTCAGCCTGCGAGCGGTCGGCGGCCATGAAGGTCAGCGCATCCGCCACACGCACCTCCTTCTCCAGGCGCGTGTGGTAGAGGCGCATGCCGCGCGCATAGCGCCCGGAGCACAGCCGCATGAACGCGATCCGGTCACGGTGGCCGGGATCCATGTTGGCCTGGATCTTGAACACGAAGCCCGACAGGCGGCTCTCCAGCGGATCGACGCTACGCTCGCGAGCCGCGCGGGGCAGCGGGCCGGGAGCGTTGCGCGTGAAGGAGGCCAGCAGCTCCTCGACGCCGAAGTTGTTGATGGCGGAACCGAAGAACACCGGGGTCTGGCGCCCGGCTCGATAGGCCTCCGGATCGAATGTCTCAGTGCCGCCTTTGACCAGCTCGATCTCCTCATCGAACCTGGCCGCCAGCTCCCCGAGGAACTCGCGCGCCTGCGCACTGGCGAGCCCGTCGATCGTGAGGTTCTCCCCTACCCGGCCCTTCTCGCCGGCCTCGTAGGCGTAGATGCGGTCCTCCAGCAGGTGATAGATGCCGCGCAGCTCGCGGCCCATGCCAATGGGCCAGGTGACCGGGGCCGTGCGTATGCCCAGCACTTTTTCGATTTCATCGAGCAGCTCGATCGGCGCGCGGCCGTCGCGGTCGAGCTTGTTGATGAACGTCATGATCGGCGTGTCGCGCAGCCGGCAGACCTCCATCAACTTGATGGTGCGCTCCTCGACGCCTTTGGCGCAGTCGATCACCATCAGCGCGGAGTCGACCGCGGTCAACGTCCGGTAGGTGTCCTCGGAGAAATCCTCGTGCCCCGGAGTATCCAGCAGATTCACGATGCACTCGCGATAGGGGAACTGCATCACCGAGGAGGTGACGGAAATTCCGCGTTGCTGCTCCAGGCGCATCCAGTCGGAGGTCGCATGCCGGGCCGCCTTGCGGCCCTTGACCGTGCCCGCCATCTGGATGGCGCCGCCGAACAGCAGCAGCTTTTCGGTGAGCGTCGTCTTGCCCGCGTCGGGGTGGGAAATGATGGCAAACGTGCGGCGGCGTTTGATTTCACTGGACAATTCTGCTGCGGGCACCGACCGGATCCTCTAGCGGGCGCCAGATGATAACTCATGCGCCCCGCCGCTATAGCGGGAGCTCCCAGGTCTCCCCGAGGAGATCCTTGCCGAAACTGTGATGGGGCTCGGCGGCCGTGCGGCGAAAGCCCGCTTCCGTGTACAGGTGCCGCGCGGCCCCGAGACTCTCCTGCGTCCACAATAGTATCCGGCTGTACCCCGTGGCTCGCGCGAACGCCACGCATTCGCCCACTAGTCGACGCCCCACGCCGAGGCCGCGCGCCTCCGGCTCGACCAACAGCAAACGCAGCTTCGCCGTGCCTGCCTCGCCAGCCACCAGGAAAATGCAGCCCAGCCGGCGGCCCTCGTGCTCGGCGATCCAACAGCGCTCGCGCTCGGGACGCAGATTGCGGATGAAGTCGCAGGCGATCCCGGCCACCAGCGCCTCGAATGTCTCATCCCACCCGTGCTCCTGGAAATACAGCTCGCCGTGCCGCTGCACAACCCAACCCATGTCACCGGGGCGGTGCTGCCGATAGACGAGATCCGCCGGCGCGAGCCGGCTGCTGCCGAAAGCACGTTGCATCGACTGCATGCCGCTCAGCACCGCCTGGCGCCGGGCGCAGTCCAACCCCGTCAGCATGGCGGCCACCTGCTGCTGAGACTTGTGATCCAGCTCGGCAAAGGTGCGCTTGCCCGCCGTCGTGAGCGTGAGGTTGCGGCGTCTCCCGTCCTGCTTCGAGGTGGCCTGCACGAGCAGCCTCTGCGCCGTGAAGCGTTTGAGAATGCGGCTGAGATAGCCGCGGTCCAGAGAGAGATCGGCGGCGAGCTCCGCGGCGCTCACTTGCGGGCGATGCGCTATCTCGTACAGCACGCGCGCTTCGGTCAGCGAGTAGGGAGTGTCCTGGTACGCCTCCCCCAGAACGCCGATTCTTCGCGTGTAATCACGGTTGAACGCGCGGACTACGGCTATCTCACGGCTCGGTACGGTCATGTCACAGAGCTCCTGCGAGTCCGGCTATGGGCAATATAGTTGACTTTGGCAACTATATTGCCATGCAGCACCCCATTGCAAGTCCGGCCGCCCCCGGTCATCGTCGGCTCGAGCATTGCCGGAAGGTCACCGGATGGTCATTGCGTACGATCCCAGCCGCTCGGCCCTGTACTCCCCGGAGAAACGGGACACGGTGTTTCAGAACGGCGCGGACTACTCGCCCGTGCAACTCGCCGTGGAAGCCGCCCGCCTCGCCTACTACCGCGCGGAGGCCTCCTCAGCCCAGATGCACCGCCTCACCGAGGCGCTCGCGCGAGTGGGATTCGAAGCCCCGGTGATGTTCCTCGGCGAGCACACCGGCGCTGCCGGATTCGGCAGTTTGCGCGCCAGCGATGGGAGCATGCTGCTCGCGCTTCGCGGCACCCAGCCAGACGATTTCCGCGACATCAAACGCGACCTGGGAATCAGGATGATCGCGTGGTCCGAGTCCGGCGGCCGTGTGCACGCCGGCTTCGCATCGGCCACTCGCTCATTGCTGCCACAGATCCGTGAGTGGATCAGCCGTACGGCACACGACGAGCAAAAGCTGATCGTGACAGGCCACAGCCTGGGAGCCGCAATGGCGACGCTGACCGCTGCGACACTGCCGGTCGAGTGGCTCGTCACGCTGGGCTCACCACGGGTGGGGGATTCGGATTTCATTCGCACCCTGCAGGCTGCGAACAGTGTGCGCATCGTCGACTGCTGCGACCTGGTGACGCAAGTACCCCCGCCGCTGCCGAGCGGTGGGTATACGCACGTCCCCACCTGCACGTACCTTACTCAGGAGGGACACGCCGTCCTCGATCCACCCCAGGCGCTCGTCGACGCAGATCGTTCCTCTGCTCGCCGGCGCTATCTGGCCAAGTACTCCTGGAAACCCGGCAACGTGCTCCTGCGCCGCCTCGCGGACCACGCGCCGATCAACTACGCGCGCGCTTTCTTCAATTGACTCACGCGCGGGAGAAAAGGATCCGGTTGCCGTCCGGGTCGGACACGGTGAAAGTTGGACCGCCCCAGGGCTCCTTGTGCAGCCTCGCCACGAACGGCACCCCCTTCGACTGGTATTCCTCGAAGAGCGCCTTGACGTTCTCGACGAGAATGAACGCCGCGAGCAGCGATTCTTTCTCCCGCAGGCCTTCCTCGATCAGCGGCTCGTGCACGAGGCGCAAATGCAGGACGACTCCGTCGCGGGACACGCCACCGTAGAACGCCGGGCGCCCGTGCAGGAAATCAATCGAAAAGCCCAGCCGATCGCGAAAGAACTCGGCCGTGCTCGCCACGCTCGCCACAAAGATAACGGGGATCGCCGCTTTGATGACCGTCGCCCCGGCGGCCGTACGGGGCAATGGCTTGAGGGTCGCCCCGCCGCTCGTGCCGCGAGGCGCCGGCTTTGGCGGCTCGGCCTGCACGGCGGACTTCAGCTCCGTCCAGCTTGCGAATCCGGCCTCACACGCGATGATCTCCTGTGCGGTGGCGAGCGGAAACTTCAGTTGCAGCGCTTGCGCATCCGTCAGCGTGCGATAGCGGGCCAGGCCGCGGATTCGGCCGCCGATCGAGTAGTGGCCCTCGCGGTGCCAGCGAACCAGCTGCTTCGCCTGCTTTCGATAAGTCTCGAGTGGTGACACGGGCGCGCATCCTTCAGGAAGTCAGGAGTTGGTAGGCGGGCTTCGCCCTTTCGGCCACGGATCGCCGGTGCGCCCTACGTAACGGGAATACTATATCGCAGGCCTCTCGCCGCCACGCAACTTTCCGAAGGGAGATCGATCCATGCAGGTATCTCGGCGTAAAGCCCTGTTGGCCACGACAGCCGCAGTATCTGCATCCGCGCTGTGGCGCCCACTATCGGCGTGGGCAACTCCTTCCACACTCACGACTCCTGCGTACGTCGAAGTCGCCACCGCGCAAGGCCGGGTGCGCGGCGGCCACAGCCGCGGAGCGTTGGCCTTCAAGGGAATTCCTTATGCCGGTGCCGTCACGGGGGCCGCGCGCTTCAAGGAAGCACCACCGCCGCAACACTGGAGCGGCGTGCGCGACGCACTGCTGCTCGGGCCCCCTTCCCTGCAGGGGCCCGGCACGACGTATGGAGAGAACGAGCCTGCCGGGAGCGAGAACTGCCTGGTGTTGAATGTATGGACGCCGGCAGTGAACGATGGGCGCAGGCGCCCGGTCATGGTCTACTCCCATGGCGGCGGTTATGTCAGCGGCTCCGGCGGCTCGCGGGATGAGGACGGGGCGCGTCTCGCGGCCACTTACGACGTCGTGGTGGTGACGACCAATCATCGGCTGGGCCTGCTCGGGTATCTGTATCTGGGGGAGCTCGGCGGGGAGCAATACGCAAGCTCCGGCAACGCCGGCATGCTCGACATCGTGGCGGCGTTGCGTTGGGTCAAAACCAACATCGAGGCCTTCGGCGGCGACCCGGAGAACGTCATGATCTGGGGAGAGTCCGGCGGCGGATTCAAGGTGGGGACGCTGCTCGCGATGCCGGCCGCCCAGGGCCTGTTCAACAAGGCCTGCATCGAGAGTGGTGCAGCGCTGCGCCGCGTGCCCAAGGAGGCCGCGACCGAGGCGGCGCGACGGGTCCTGCAGGCCCTCGACATCGGCACGCACGAACTGCACAAGCTTGCCGATGTTCCTGGGCAGAGGTTCATCGACCTGCAGCTGCAGGCGGACCGCGGCGCAGGGCCCCTGGCGCGACCCTCGGGACTGAAACGCACCGACCCTGTACTGGGACCGGTCGTCGACGGATCGGTTCTTCCCCGCCAGCCGTTCGATCCGGATGCCCCGCCAACGGCCGCCTCAGTTCCGCTCATCGTTGGCTACAACCACGATGAGGCCACGTTCTTCTTCAGCGGTCAGCCTGAGATATTCCACTTGGACGATGCCGCGCTGCGCTCGCGCGCGCAGCAAGCGCTCAGCGCCGATGCCGATCGGGTGCTGTCGACTTACAAACGGTCACACCCGCACGCCTCTGCGGCGGAGATCTTCATCGCCGTCGCCACGGCACTGCAGTTCGGCAATGATTCCATCACACTTGCCGAGCGCAAAGCCGCGCAGCCCGCGCCGGTTTATGCCTACCGTTACGACTACCCGTCCAACACTCCCATTGCGGGCACGGACTGGACGATGCGGGCCTGCCACTCGTGCGAGATTGCCGTCATGTCCTATAACTACGACATGCGCTCACCGCGAGCCAATGGACCGGATGCGGCCGAGGTGTCGCGGAAAATGAGCTCGTTGTGGGCAAGCTTCGCGCGTACCGGCACACCGAGCGCGGAGGGAGTTCCGCAATGGCCGCGCTACGAGCTCGAGAATCGCTCGACGATGATCATCGACGCGCAGTGTCGAGTGACGGAAGATCCTGACCGGCGGATTCGGCAAATGTGGGAAAGCCTGCGCCTTTGACGCTAACTCACCCTGAGCGACCCCGCCGCGGGCGCAGCGGTAGCTTTAGAACGGCCGCATCTTCGCGTCCGCCGACCGCTTGGTAGTAGCCTCGCCGCATACCCACCTGCTCGAAGCCCAGCGACTGATAGAGGCGGATGGCCGCGGTGTTAGAAGGGCGAACTTCCAGGAATGCCTCGCTCATGCCCGCGGCGGCCCCCCGTTCGAGCAGATAATTCAGCAAACTCTTGCCAATCCCGCGGCAACGGTAGGCTTCCCGCACGCATAGGTTGAGAATGTGGGCCTCGCCCGCGCCGACGCTCATCACACCGTAGCCCACGACACGGGCCTCCACGGTGACAACTCGGCACACGTACCCTACACGCAGGCAATCGCGGAAGATCCCCTCGCTCCAGGGAAACTGATAAGACGCGCGCTCCGTCGCGACGACCTCGCTGACGTCGGACTCGGCCATAGGCCGGATCACGACGTCCGGAACGGCGGCTAACAGCTCAGGTGCGGTGGCCAAGGTTGCCAAGCCCTACTTGCCGGAACACGTCCCGCGCGAACTTCAGGTCTTCCCATGCCTTGCGTTTGTCGCCAGGGGTCCGCAGCAGGTAAGCGGGATGATACGTCACTATGAGCGGGGTATTCAGCTCACCAAAATGGTGCACCTTGCCCCTGAGGCGTCCGAGCGACATGTCCGTCGCCAGCAGGTTTTGGGCCGCGATCCTCCCGACCGCGAGAATCAGCCGGGGCCTCATCAAGGCGATTTGCCGCACCAGGTAGGGAAGGCAGGCGGCGACTTCTTCCGGCTTCGGATCCCGGTTTCCCGGCGGCCGGCTCTTCAGGACGTTGGCGATGAAGACATTCGTCTCGCGGCTCAGTCCGATCGCCTTCAGCATGGCGTCCAGGAGCTGTCCTGCCCGGCCTACGAACGGCTCACCCCGGCGATCCTCTTCTGCGCCGGGCGCTTCGCCGATCACCAGCCAGTCGGCCTGCGGGTTCCCGACACCGAATACACCTTGCGTACGGCTCGAGTGCAAAGCGCAGCGGGTGCAGGTGGCAACCTCGGAACGCAGTCGATCCCATTCGGCGGCCACATCGACAGGCAGCGCTGCAGGTGCAGCTCTCGAGGCCACCCCGACTTGCGAAGCCGGGTCCGCGGTCCTTGCGGCGGGGAGCTGCGGCGGCGGCGTCCCCCCGGCGTGCGGGGTGCCGTGGGGAAGGTGACCGTGCTCAGCCGCGCGTGGCGTTGTGGTCGCTTCCAGCGCCGCCGGGGTGCTCTCCGGAAGCGCCACGACGCCCCGCCGCGGCACCCAGACGTCGATTCCAATGACCTCCAGGTACTCGTTACGCCGTTGAGCGTGCACTAGGCGCCCCGGGGTGTCGGGCCTCGAACAGCGCGACGGATGCGCCGCCCCAACCACAGGGTCGGCGCGGACAGTGCATAGGTAGCGAACATGGACAGCAGCATCGTCGGCGGGTCGCTCGCGACCAGCACGAAAAACAGCGGCACGATGATGACGTAGGCGAATTTGATGCGCCGGTCGAGGTTGAACTGCTTGAAGCTGGGATAGCTGAAGCGGCTGACCATGAGGGCACCCGCGGTCGCCGTCACCACGAAAGCGGCGATGAGTCCGATCAGGCCCGGCTCGCGCCAGACACTGGAGAACCACACAAAAGCGGCAACGTTCGCGGCGGCGGACGGGCTCGGGAGGCCCTCGAAATAACGCTTGTCGGCAGCGACGCGCGTGTTGAAACGCGCGAGCCGCAGCGCTGCGGCGACAGCGTAGAAGAAGCAGGCAAGCCAGCCGAAACGGCCCCAGTAGTGTCCGTACTCGGTGATCCGCACGACACCCCACTGATACGCGACGATCGCCGGCGCGAGCCCGAATGCCACCATGTCCGCGAGGCTGTCGTATTCCTTGCCGAAGGCGCTCTCAGTGTGGGTGAGGCGGGCGATTCTGCCGTCGAGCGTATCGAAGATCATGGCGATGAAAATCGCCTTCCCGGCGGCGGGGAAGTGCTCGTCGATGGCGGCGACGATCGCGTAGAAACCGGAGAACAGGCATCCGGTGGTCAGCAGGTTGGGAAGCAGGTAGATTCCCCTGCGGCGTGGCTTGAGACCGTCCGTTTCAGGACCGGTGCCTGTCGCGCCCTCGGGAGCCGGGCTGGCCGGCACGGCCCCGGTCGACCCTGGCGGCTCTGTTCCAGTCTGCATCAATCGCCATCCCCCGCTTAGCAGCGCACGCGAGCGGCATATTAACAGGAGGCCTCCTGCTAAGATGCCCATCCGTATGTATCGAAGAACCCTGCTCTTATTGGATCCCCGGCAATGAAGCGTGCGCCATGAGGCTGTCCCAATACCCCATCAACAGCGTGAAGGAAACCCCGGCTGAAGCGGAGGTCGTGAGCCATAAGCTGATGCTGCGTGCCGGCATCATCCGGCGACTGGCTTCAGGACTGTACAGCTGGCTGCCCATGGGCCTGCGCACCCTGCAGAAGGTCGAGAAGATCATCCGCGAGGAGATGAACCGCGCCGGTGCCCTCGAGGTGGTGATGCCGGTCTTCCAGCCTGCGGAGCTCTGGGAGGAGTCCGGTCGCTGGGAGAAGTACGGACCGGAGCTGCTGCGCATGAAGGATCGCCACAAGCGCGACTTCGTCGCCGGTCCCACGCACGAAGAGGTGATCACCGACATCGCGCGCCGCGAGATCAAGAGTTACCGGCAGCTTCCGGTGAACTTCTATCAGATCCAGACGAAGTTCCGCGACGAGGTCCGGCCCCGCTTCGGCGTGATGCGGGCACGCGAGTTCATCATGAAGGATGCGTATTCCTTCCACGCGGATGAGCTCTCACTGAAGGAAACCTACAAAGCGATGTACGATGCGTATACGCGCATCTTCACGCGCACCGGACTGACCTTCCGCGCCGTGAAGGCCGACTCCGGAGCCATCGGCGGAGATGTTTCCCAGGAGTTCCACGTCCTGGCGGCCTCGGGCGAAGACGCCATTGCGTTCTCGGACCAGGACGATTACGCGGCCAACCTGGAAGCCGCCGCAGCGCTGCCTCCCACCCAATCCCGGCCGCCGCCTTCCCAGGCGCTGCAGAAGGTCGCGACCCCGAATGCGCGCACGATCCAGGAGATCAGCCGCTTCCTGCAGGTTCCCGCCTCGAGCTGCATCAAGACGCTGCTGGTGGAGGGTGACGATGAGGGGGTCGTCGGTCTGGTCATTCGCGGCGATCACGAGCTGAACGCCATCAAGGCACAGAAGCTCCCGGGCGTCGCGGAGCCGCTGCGCATGGCCAGCGCCGACCGAATCGCCCGCCAGACCGGAACCGAGCTGGGCTTCATCGGGCCGGTCGGGCTGAAGGTGGCGCGGCTGTACGTGGATCACAGCGCTCTGGCGCTGGCGGATTTCGTCTCCGGCGCCAATGAGAAGGATGCGCACTTTACCGGGACGAACTGGGACCGGGACGTGAGCGGCGCGCTGGCCGCTGACATTCGCAACGCCGTCGAAGGAGACCCGAGCCCCTCGGGGCGCGGCACGCTGAAGATCGTGCGGGGCATCGAGGTGGGGCACATTTTCCAGCTCGGCCGCAAGTACAGCACCCCCATGAAGGCGAGCGTGCTGGATGAGTCGGGCAAGGAAGTGGACATGCTCATGGGCTGCTATGGCATCGGTGTGACGCGCATCGTAGCGGCGGCGATCGAGCAGAATCACGATGAGCGCGGCATCATCTGGCCCGACCCGATTGCTCCGTTCACAGTCGTGCTCGTGGCGCTGAACCTGCACAAGTCGCCGCGGGTGCGCGAAGTCGCCGAGCGCCTCTACCAGGAGCTGACGGCCGCCGGGATCGAGGTGCTGTACGACGATCGCGACGCGCGCCCGGGCGTCAAGTTCGCCGACGCGGAGTTGCTCGGGATTCCGCACCGGCTCGTCGTCGCAGACCGTGGGATCGAAGCAGGCAAACTCGAGTATCGACACCGCCGTGACACGGAAAGCCAGGAGTTCCCCGCCAGCGATGCGCTGCCGTTCTTACGTTCCCGGATCGATTCGGCGCGCTGAGGCCGGATCGGTGCGGCGCGCGAAGGAACGCGCGCTCGCGAGCCTGGTAGCGCTTTGCCTGGCGTTCGCAGCCTGGCCGGCGCAGGCGGATCAGCAGCGCGATCCGGAACTGAAGGCTGTGGTCCAGCAGGCGATCAACGAGGCGGCGTGCTTCGCCGACCACTACGATTCGGCCGTCTGGTACAAGTTGATGGAGCCACGGCTGCGCACCCTCGTGCCCGATCAGGCCGAGCGGCTCGAGGTAGTCAAAGAGGTCTACTGCGAGACGCACCGGCCCGGCCAGATGCGCCTGGCTCCCGGACTGGTGATGGCCGTCATCGCGGTCGAGAGCCGCTTCGATCGCTGGGCCGTTTCCTCGGCCGGCGCGGTGGGCCTGATGCAGGTGATGCCCTTCTGGCCGGAGCGGTTGGGCATGCCGCGCTATGAGCTCGTGAACACCGGACCCAACATTCGCATGGGCTGCGCGATCCTGCGTTTCTACATCCAGTACGAACGGGGCGACGTTCGCAAGGCTCTGGCGCGCTACAACGGCAGCATCGGGCGGCGCGATTACCCCGACAAGGTGATCTCGGCGTGGACTCGCTGGAATGGCGCAGACGACCTCGGCTATGCCAGGGACGGGCGCCCCCTCACGAGCAGCACCAGCGTCAAGGCGACACCCTGAGAGGCTGCAACGGCCTCGAGGCGGCACGCCGACCGGCGCAGACGCGGCACCCTGACGGGCTACACCCGCGTCACGGCACCACCCTGACGACACCGTCGCGTCTCGGATCCGCTCCGCCTTCGAACGTCCCGTCGGGTTTGCGCATGATGCCGTGAAGCCCGGAATTCTCCGCACGCCCCGCCATCAGGTCGATGCCCCGCTCGCGCAGTCCCTCGCGCACGGCCGGCGAAAATTTGCTCGCCTCGCCACTGAAGTCGTTGCCGTGCGCGATGATGTTGGGAAGATCGATCGCCGCCTGCATGGACATCTTCCAGGCCAGAATGCCCAGCAGGGCCTTGGCGTTGTACTCCAGGATCGACGATCCGCCCGGAGATCCCAGCGCGGCCACGAAGCGCCCATCGTGATCCAACACGATGATCGGCGACATGGACGAGCGCGGTCGCTTGCCTCCGGCCACCGCGTTCGCCGCCGGATGGCCGCTTTCGTCGACGGGGCGAAAGGAGAAATCGGTCAGCTCGTTGTTGAGAACGAAGCCGCCGACGGTCCGTCCGGAGCCGAATACGGATTCCACCGTGGTCGTCATCGAGACGACGTTGCCGGCGTGATCCATGACCACAAAATGGCTGGTGCCGGCCGACTCGACGGTCGCATCCCGGCCTGCGACCACGCCCGGCAGGCGACCGGGCTGCGGTACGGGTCCCGCGCGATCACCGATCAGCTCCGCCCGCCCGCGCACGTAGTCGGGGTCCAGGAGCGCCAGCACCGGCACGTGTACGAAGCTCGGGTCGCCGATGTAGCGGTCCCGGTCCGCATACATCAGCCGGCTCCCCTCGGCGAGCTCGAACCATGCCTTGGGATCCTCAGGTCCACGAGTGGCGATGTCGGTGTGATCGAGCATCCCGAGCAACTGCAGGAGCGAGACGCCGCTGGAAGGGGGCGGCGGCACGCAGACGGAGTATTGGCGGAACGGCGCGCACAGCGGCTTTGACCATTGCGCACGGTAGGCGGCCAGGTCCTTCATCGTCATCGT
>Ga0134125_10006618_pt1 | contig 13101 bp, 16 predicted proteins | sample KB31751_FD_96464 | JGI IMG/M metagenome (GOLD analysis project Ga0134125, IMG submission 96464) | Terrestrial soil microbial communities with excess Nitrogen fertilizer from Kellogg Biological Station, Michigan, USA - KB3-175-1 | ecosystem: Environmental > Terrestrial > Soil > Unclassified ... | reverse complement strand
GCAGCTACAGCGGCTCTACAGCGTCGAGCCCGAGCTCCAGCAAGTCGACGGCCTCGAATCAGGACTACGGTTCCTCTTCGAGCATGAGCTCGAACGTGGGCAGCTCGCGCGGCATGAGCGCGCGTGCGGGCGGCAGCTCGTCGGAGATGGCCGACGTGCAGCAGCATCTGCAGCAGCTCGGCTACTATAAGGGCCGCATCGACGGCATCTGGGGCAAGCAGAGCCGTCAGGCGATGGCGCAGTTCCAGCGCAGCCAGGGCATGCAGGCGACCGGTCGGATCGACGACCAGTCGAGGCAGGCGCTGAACTCCGGCTCGACCTCCGCCACCGGCAGCTCGGGCATGAACAGCTCGTCGAGCACCGGCTCCTCGAACCTGAACTCCTCGTCGAGCATGGGCTCCTCGTCGGACATGGGCTCCTCGAACCAGTCGGGCTCGGTGGGCAATACGATGCAGACTGACCACGGCGCCCAGGGCAGCACGCCCAATCCCGCCTCGGCGAACTCGAACACGCCGCAGAAATAGGCGCCCGACTTGCTCGCGCCGCGCACCTCGGCTGGTGCCGTCAGGCCGCGCGCCTGACCGGCACCAGATTTTCCGAGGAATTGCGCGGCCGAATTGCCAGGAAAAGCGCAAGGCATGTGCCCTTGCGTGCCTGGGATCGGGACGCAGGGCTCGGCGAACCGCGGCGCCGAGATCCTCGTCCACCACGCCGGCCGGCGCCACTTTGGGCTGGTTGGCGAAAAAGTCGGCCGGTCGCGTCACCGGACGGGCGGCGACAGGCAGGCCCGACGCGAGTGCCTTCGAGCAGCACCAGGCTGAAAGTGTCGGTGCGTGCCCAAATGGATGTCGGATAGCCAGACGGCACGAAACGGTCTCTTGAGGACTTCGGCGCCCATACTCCCGCCTTACAGGAGCATATGGCGCCGAGTTCATACCATCACTGAATTAATACTGCCTATTTCCAGTGATGTTACATTGAACCTCTTCATCGGGGCGCAACAATACCGATGCAGAACCGTCATAGTTCGGCGGGCGACCGGGCCGCCGCGATCGGCGCAACACGCGACATTTTTGATCGTTTCCCCCCTGGGCGCCTTGCGACCCGTTCGACCGCTTACGAGAAGGGGAGAGGATCATGAAGCTGCATGGGATTGCGACGGCCGTCCTGCTGAGTGCGTCGGTTCTGGGGCTCGCCGCCTGTAACAATATGGGCTACGACCAGCCGCGCGCCCCGCAATCGGGCCGCGCAGAGGCCGATCGTCAGGCGATCGCGCATGTGCAAAACGAGCTGCGCCAGCTCGGCTATTACGCCGGCCCCGTCGACGGCAGCTGGGGGCCGGAGAGCCGGGCCGCGATGGCGGCCTTTCAGCAGGCCCGCGGCTTGCCGGCGAGCGGCCAACCCGATCAGGCGAGCCTGAACGCGCTCGCCATGACGGCCGCGAGCGGCGCGCCCGCCGCGACCGCCAGCGCGCCGCCGCCGCCGGCGGCGACGGCTGCGGCGCCGACCAACCTGCCTTCGATTGCGCAGGTGCAGAGCGAGCTGCGGCATCTCGGCTACTATAATGGCCGTATCGATGGACGGTGGGGCCCGCGCACGCGCACCGCCATGGCCCGCTTCCAGCGCAGCCAGGGCCTGCCGCAGACCGGTCAGGGCGATGTGCGCAGCATGAACGCGCTCGCCGCCGCGACGCAGGCGAGCGGCGCCAGCGGCTCGGCGCCGCCGGTGGGTACCGGCACGGTCTATCGCTAGCCTTTAGTGCGAAAGAGGGGCGACCGGCGCGAACAGCCGGTCGCCCTTTTCTGTGGCCGTCGGCTCGACGTCGGGTTGCCGGTCGAGCGCTGCATAAAGCGGCGCGAAATCAGGCCGCGTCGCCGCGAACAGCTGGGCGAAGCTGTCGATGACGAAATAGCATTGCTGCAGATCGTCGATGCGGAAGCGGGTGCGCATGATGCGCATCAGATCGAAGCCGACGCGGTGCGGCCGCTCGTCCTCGAGCGCATAGATGGTCTCGGAACGGCTCGACAGGATGCCGGCCCCGTAGATGCGCAAGCCGTCCTCGGTGGCGATGAGCCCGAACTCGACATTGTACCAATAGAGCCGCGCCAGCCGGCCCAGCCCGCCGAGGCTCAGCGCTTTCAGCCCGCCTTCGCCATAGGCCTGCATGTAATCGGCGAATACCGGGTTGACCAGCAGCGGCACATGGCCGAACAGGTCGTGGAAGACATCGGGCTCCTGCAGATAGTCGAGCTGATCCTCGCGGCGGATGAAGCAGGTAGCGGGAAAGCGCCGGCTCGCCAGCAGCGTGAAGAAGACGTCGTCGGGCACCAGGCCGGTGACCGGCGTCACCGACCAGCCGGTGCGGCGGCCGAGCATGTCGTTGACGATGCGAAAATCGGGGATCGAATCGGCGCTGACCGACAGCGCCGCGACGCCATCGAGATAGGCCGGCACGGCACGGCGCTGCACCAGCGCCGCCTGGCGATGGAACAGGGTGCGCCAGATCGCATGCTGCTCGGGTCGGTAGCCTTCCCAGCGCTGCTCGGTCAGATAGGGCGCGACATCCGTTTGGGCAGGAATCTTGTCGGCGGCGGCCATGTCCTGCTCTTTCATGAGCGATCTTACCATCAACGAGCCCGGCCCTGCCCCGGCTGCAGCCCATATGCATCCAAAATTCGGCTCGAATGTTTATTCCGGACAAAGAACAGGAACGAGCGCGACGGGCGATGCCGCTGGTGCTGGTGGTCGAGGATGATGCGGATATCCGGCTGGTGATGCTGGAGGCGCTGCATAGTGCCGGGTATGAGGCCGAGGCGGTGGCCGGCGGCGTCCAGGCGCTCGAGCGGCTGCGCGCCGGGACGCAGCCGCAGCTGATCCTGCTCGACAGCAACATGGCGGGCATGAGCGGTGCCGCCTTTCGCGAGGCGCAGCTGCAGGATCCGGCGCTGGCCGCCATCCCGGTGCTGCTGCTGTCGGGGGGCGAAAACCTATCGGACCAGGCTCAGGCGATGCGAGTCAATTTCCTGCACAAGCCGTTCCGACTCGCCGAGCTCATGAGTGCCGTGCAGCAGGTCTGCGGTCCGCCGCGGTGAATCCATGTGCGGTGTCGGCGGCGCGATCGCGGGCACGAGCCGGCCGCGGCGCTTCGGCGCGCGCAATGGCGTGACGGCATAGACCTCCTTGGCCGCCTCCAGCATGACCACGCCGCCGAATGTCGGGAACCAGCGTCGGCCGATCTTTTCCCAGGCCGGCGCCGAGCCCAGCAGCATGCGGCTGTTGGTGGGTGGCACGAACAACGCCATGCGCGCCTGCACGGGCGTGAACAGGCTCTCGCGCATCAGATGCGAGAGCTGCGACGGCGTGTAGGGCGAGCCGATCCCGAAGGGCGTGCGGTCGAGCCGGGCCCAGATGCCGCGCCGATTCGGCACGATCACCAGCAGACGGCCGCTGCCGGCCAGCACGCGCCATAGCTCACGCAAGAGCGGCCGCACCTGCTCGCTACGCTCGAGCGCATGCACCAGCAGGATGCGGTCGCAGCTCATGTCGGGCAACGGCAGCTCGGCCTCGTCGGCGAGCAGCACCTGATTCGCCGCTTCGGGCGGCCAGCGGAGCACACCCTGCGCCGCCGGCATGCAGGCGATCACGCGCTCGGCCTCGCTGCGGAACTGGCGCAGATAGGGAGTCGCGAAACCGAATCCCATGACCGCGAGGCCGCTGACATCGGGCCACAGCGCACGGATCTGCCGACGCAAGGTCCGGCTCGTAGCCTGGCCGAGGCTGGTGCGGTAGAAATCCCGCATATCGATGACGTCTTCGAACATCGCCGACAGTCTAGTGCAAGTTGGTGTCGAGAAAGACCGGAAGTTGATCGAAAGCCGCGGAACTCCGCGATTCGGCATGACAATGCCGTGCCGTTTGGTGGCCGCAGAGAGGAACGGCTGCCTTCCGAGGGGCGTTAGTCGGTGAGACAGATTTCCTCACGAGTATTCCTACGAGTATTTCCGATGATCGGCGAGCGAAGCGAATTACTGGTGCGTCTGCTGCGATATCACGCCCTCGTCCGCGGCTCGGCGGACAGCCAGGCGCGTGAGGCGCTGCGTTCGGCCATCGCCGGGATCGAGCGCCGTCTGGCCGAGCTGGACGAGTCGTCGCTGCCCAGCCCCAGCCGTCGCGATCGGCAACCGCGGGTTTCGCGCGTGCGCTGAGCTGCGGCGCGCGGGCGATTTCCTTCCGTGCCGGGCTGATCTAGTCTCCCGCCTGGCTTTGCCTGAGCGAGGATGGTCATGGCGCTGGATGTGCGGCTGGTGCCGCTGCTCAAGGACAATTACGCCTATCTCTTGCGCGACGGAGCATCCGGCAAGACGGCGATCGTCGATCCGTCCGAGGCGGCGCCCGTGCTGCGGCTCCTCGATGAGATCGGCTGCAAGCTCGACTATATCCTGAATACGCACCACCATCCCGACCATAGCGGCGGCAATGTCGGCATCAAGGAGGCGACCGGTGCGACGGTCGTCGGGCCGCAGGCCGACAGGGAGCGCATTCCGGCGATCGATGTGGCGCTCGCCGATGGCGAGCATTTCCGGCTCGGCGAAGCCGATTCCGAGGTGATGGACATACCGGGCCATACGCGCGGCCATATCGCCTTCTGGTTCGGCGGCGATAATGTCGTGTTCTGCGGCGACACGCTGTTCGCGCTCGGCTGCGGCCGCACCTTCGAGGGCACGGCCGAGCAGATGTGGACCAGCCTGAAAAGGCTGCGCGCCTTGCCGCCCGCGACGCGCATCTATTGCGGCCATGAATACACCCAGGCCAACGCCCGCTTCGCGCTGACGGTCGAGCCCGCCAACCCGGCGCTGAAGGCGCGCGCCGCCGAGATCGACCGGTTGCGCGCCGCCGGACAGCCGACCATTCCCTCGACCATTGCCGAGGAGCGCGCGACCAATCCGTTCCTGCGCGCCGACCAGCCCGAGGTCGCCACGGGAATAGGCCTCGCCGGCCGCGATCCCGTCGCCGTCTTCGCCGAGACGCGACTCCGCAAGGACAGTTTCTGAGCGGCGTCGCCGCTTATTTCAGGTCGGCGAAAATCATCTGCGCGAGCCCGGCCGCGACGCAATCATAGATGCGGCGCGTGGCCTCGGCGCGCTTGGCCGCGTCGCGCGTGTGAAAGTCGAAAAGGCCGGCATCGGTCCAGGCATGCATCAGCTGGTAGCGGTCATAGACCCCCACGTCGTTCTGCTCGGCGACCTCGCGCAGCGCGTTGAGGTAGGGGTCGAAATTGATGACCGAGCTGGTGCGCGGCGAATATTGCATGTCGATCAGGATGAGATCGATCTTGGCCGCGCGCAGGGCCTCGATGCCGGACTGGACGGCCTCGCCGAAAGCTTCGACATTGCTGCCGATCGCGGCCTCATGCGTGCCGGTTTCCCACAAGACGAGACTCGGCTTGAGATCGAGCACCTCGCTATGGATGCGCTTGACCATGGCGGCCGTGCTGTCACCGACCACGCCCTTGTTGATCACCTGCCAGCGCGCCGCCGGCAGGCCGTACTGCAGCCAGGCGGCCAGCCGGTCGGGATAGGCCTGGCCCGCCGGCACGGCGCGGCCGAGCGTGCCGCCGCCGCCCAGCGCCACGATGCGCACCTCGTCGCCCGCTGCCAGCTTCGCCTTGATGGCGGGCAGCGGCGCAGGGTCGGGCTTCAGCTCGTCGGGCACCGGACAGGGCGCGGCGAGCTGCGCCCTCGCCGGCCCGGCGAGGCAGGCGAGCAGCAGCGACGCTGCGAGACAGAGACCTTTTCCTACCCCCCTCATGGCGCGACGACCTTGCCCGTTCGCGCGGCGCCGCCGCTCGTACCGGCCGAGGGCCCGGGTGGCCCATCGGCCCGCACGAAATGCGGCAGCCGCCCCTCGTTCTTGTACCAGGTGATCAGGACGGCCAGTCCGATCATTGCCGTGAATCCTACAGCAACGACGGCCATCTGCAACGATAGCGGGCCGTCGGTCTCGGCCAGCAGGAAATGGCCGAGCACCGACAGCAGGATGCCCAGGCAGAAAACCGGCAGCGAATTGCGGCCGCACAGCAGCACCGGCCAGGCCCAGCGGCTCTTGAGGAACCGCGCATCGCGCGGGACGAGGGTGGTGGCGACGATGGCCAGCGCCAGGAAATTGACCAGGCGCGGCAGGGCCAGGCTGGTCTTGTCGACCTGGCGGACGAACAGGGCGGGAATGCCGTGCCAGACCTCGTGCAAGCTCCAGCTTGCCGCGAAGATGGTGCACACCGCGAAGACCGCGAAGCCGAGCTGCGTCACCCAGCGCTCGCGTGTCAGCATGTCACGGCCATGCCGCTCGGCGTAGCCGAGTGTCGCGCCCATCACGAACAGGAACTGCCAGGCCAGCGGGTTGAAAAACCAGGAATGCCCCTCGGGATAGGCCGGCAGGTCCATCTTGGTGATGCGTACGACGATGTAGAGCGCCGCCGACGGGATGAGCGCCAGCCACAGGTTGCGGCGCAGCAGGAACAGCACCAGCGGCAGGAAGAGCAGCAGCACGATGTAGAGCGGCAGGATGTCGAGGAACGGCGGCTGGAACTCGAGCGTCAGCGCCTTGCCGATGGCGATGTGCGGCTCGGCCAGGAAATCGCCGACGCGCAGCTCGTCGTTGAACAGCGGATTATCGAACTGCTGCACCGAATAGGAGACTTCCGCCATGAACACCATGAACATGGCGATATGGGCGATATAGAGCTGCCAGACGCGGCGCAGGATCTGGGCCGAGCCGAAGGCCCAGCCCTTGACCTCGCCGGTGCGGCTATAGACCTGCGCCGCGGTAAAGCCGGAGATGAAGATGAACACCTCGGCCGCGTCCGAGAAGGCGAAGGCGCGCAAGGTGAAGTTGCCGAGGATGTTCTCGGGAATGTGGTCGATGAAGATGAGGAACAGCGACAGGCCCCGGAAGAAGTCCAGCCGGACGTCGCGTGTGCTCGGCTTGCGGCTCTCGGTCATCGATCAACCCAACATGTACTGTCCGCCATTGACCGTGATGGTCGAGCCGGTGATGAAGCTCTGCGTGTCGTCGGAGAGGAACAGGACGGCGCGCGCCACGTCCTCGGCGGTGCCGAGCCGCCCGGCCGGGATCGTGCCGATGATCTTCTTCAGCACCTCCTGGGGCACGGCGGCCACCATCTCGGTGTCGACATAGCCCGGCGCCACCACATTGACGGTGATGTTCTTGGCAGCGCATTCGAGCGCCAACGCCTTGGTGAAGCCGATGATGCCGGCCTTGGCGGCGGCATAGTTGACTTGGCCGTACTGGCCGCGCTGGCCGTTGACCGAGCCGATGCTGATGATGCGGCCGAAGCCGCGCTCGCGCATGCCCTCATAGACGGCGCGCGTCATGGCGAAGCAGGAGCCGAGATTGGTGTTGATGACCTCGTCCCATTGCTGGTCGGACATCTTGTGGAAGGTCGCGTCGCGGGTGATGCCGGCATTGTTGACCAATATGTCGACCGGCCCGAGCTTCGCCTCGACCTCCTGCACGCCCTTGCGGCAGGCCTCGGGGTCGGCGGCATCCCATTTGAGGGTGGTGATGCCGGTCTCGTCGCGAAAGCGCTGCGCCTTTTCCTCGCTCGCGAGATAGGTCGCGGCCACCGCGACGCCCTTCTCCTTGAGCGAGCGGGCGATTGCCGCGCCGATGCCGCGCGTGCCGCCGGTCACCACAGCCACTCGTGCCATGTCGTCCTCCCCTCTTTTCTTGTCATGTCATCCGCTGCTCAGCCGGCGCTGTCCTCGGCCAGCAAGGTCTTGGCGTCGACGCCGATATAGGTGCCGACATCGCGGCCGAGGCAGATGTCGCGGATGCGGCCGGGCTGATCGAAATTGAACAGGTGGATGGGCAGCGCGTGGTCGCGCGCGAGCAGCATGGCAGACTGGTCCATGACCCTGAGATCGCGCTGGATCACCTCGTCGAAGGTGAGGCTGCGATAGCGCTTGGCCCTGGGGTTGGTCTTGGGATCGTCGGTGAAGACGCCGTCGACGCCGTGCTTGGCGGCGAGGATGGCGTCGCAGCGCAGCTCGAGGGCGCGCTGCACGGCGGGATAGTCGGTGGTCACATAGGGCTGGCCGATGCCGCCGACCAGGATCACGATCGAGCCCTTGTCGAGATGGCGGTCGGCGCGCAGCCGGATATAGGGCTCGGCGATCTGGTTGATCGAGATCGCCGTCATCACGCGCACGTCGGTCTGGATGCGGGCATTGATCGCGGCGCGCAGCATGACGCCGTTTATCACCGTGCCGAGCATGCCCATATTGTCGGCTTCCGCCCGCTCGATGTGCCATTTCGCCGCGACATTGCCGCGGAAGATGTTGCCGCCGCCGACCATGATGGCGACGGCACAGCCGAGATCGACGGCCGACAGGATCTGATCGACGATATGCTCGATCGCCGCCTGGTCGAAGATCGTGTCGCTGCCGGCCATGGCGCCGCCGCTCAGCTTGATCATGATGCGGCGGTAGCGCGTGGCCTTGTCGGCTCCTTGATCCATGGCGGGGCTTTCCGGGCTCTCTGAAGCGGGCGGGCAAGCTAGTATCCCCGAGGCGGTGCCTCGCGCAAGCTCAGCAAAGGTGCAAACGCTAAAGGTGCAGACGATCAAGAGGCGATCGGCTATAAGGGGCCTGCCTCAGACAGCAAGCAGATGCGGGCCCTCTTCGTCACGCTCCTCACCACGGGGGGAGCCCAGATCGCCAACCTGGTCAGCAGCGTGCTGGCCGCCCGGCTGCTGCTCCCGGAAGGCCGCGGCGAGTTCCAGGCGGCGTGGCTGTGGCCGACCACGGTCGCCTATCTCGTGCTGTTCGGCCTCAATGATTCGGTCCTCTATTTCAGCGCCAGCCGCAGCGAGAAGCCGCGCGCGATCTTCGCGTCCGGCCTGCTGATCGGCACGGTGCTGTCGCTCGCCGCCGCCGGCATCACCTATTTCCTGGTCATCCCCTGGGCCTATCAGGGCTACCGGCCGGAGGTGCGCGACCTCGCCGTCCTGATGATGCTGCTCATTCCCTGCCACATCATCACCCCGGTCTTCCTCGAGCTCCTGCGCGGCCAGCACCGGATGGTGAGCTGGAACCTGCTGCGGCTGAGCCTCGGCATTGCCTATCTCTTGCTCATCCTGCTGTTCTTCGCCGCCGGCCGGGCCGACATCATGAGCTTCGGCCTCGCCTATCTCGGCGCCCATGCCGTGCCGCTGGTGCTGGCCCTCTGGCTGACGCTCGATGCCGGCTGGGGCTCGCTCGCCCCGTCGCGCCGCACGCTGCGGCGCCTGCTCGGCTTCGGCGCCAAGGTCCATTCGGGGGCGGTGGTCAACCAGCTCAACGGCCGCATCGATCAGATGCTGGTGGCGACCGTGCTCGACGAGACGGCCCTCGGCCTCTACGGCTCGGCCCTGGCGCTGAGCCAGGCCACGCCCACCCTCGCCAACTCGATCGGCCTCGTCGCCTATCCGCGCGCCTGCGCCGAGCCCGACCATGCGGGGCGTGCCACGATCATCGGCCTCTATCTGCGTCTCACCGTGCTGCTCATGCTGAGCACGACCGTGGTTCTCTATCTGCTGGCGCCGTGGATCGTCGGCCTGCTCTATGGCAAGAGCTTCATGCCGGCGGTGCCGGTGTTGCGGGTGCTGCTGCTCGGGGTGACGCCGCTCGCCATCCGCGAGCTCTTCAACACGGCCTTCAAAGCCTTCGAGCGGCCGCTCTCCTCGACCAAGGGCGAGGTGATGGCGCTGATCGTGAATGCCGGATGCCTGGCGCTGCTGGTGCCGTGGTTCGGCCTGCTCGGTGCCGCCTGGGCCTTCGTCATCGTGCGCTGGACCTCGATCCTCTATCTCGGCTGGCTGGTGAACCGCGATCTCGGTCTCGGTCTGGTCGATCTTTTCATGCCGCGCCACACCGACTGGATCCGCGCCAAATCCGCGCTTCGCACCCTGTGGCAGGGAATCCGCGCGAAGCCGGCGCAATAGAGGCTACAGCTCGCCGGTGCCCAGCAGCCGCTCGATCTGCACCGGCTGCTCGATCGCGATCGCCAGCCCGCCGACCGGCGGGCCCTGCCGCTCGACCCAGCCGCGGGCGCGGATGCGCATGCCGACGAGCGCCGGTAGATCGTAGCCCAGCGCACGGAAGCGCGCGCGGGCCGCGCCGTCGATCGTCAAGGTCGCGTCGCGCCGCGGATCCTCGCCGAAGCGGATGAGGGTGCGCGCACCGGCGCGCTCGACGCGCGCGACGACGCCGCTCACGATGGTGAAATCGTCGATCGAGCGCTGCAGGTCGCCCGGCCGTCGCACGGCAAAGGCGCGATCGGCCCATAGCCCGCGATGATGGTCGCGCGCGGTGCGCTCGGCCGTGTACATGGCGCCCGATTCCTTGGGCGGCGACAGTCCGGGGTCGAAGCGCGCGAGGCCTTGCGCCAGCAGGATCGCCTGCAGCAGGCGGCCGGCGGCATCGCGCACTTCCGCCGGCAGCCTGCCATAGCGGTCGGCGGTGCGGCTGCCGAGGTCGATCTCGAGCGGCTTGCCGACCGCGAGGGCGGCGAGCGCCGCGGCGGCGCGCTGGCCGATGCGTTCGGCCGCCGGATTGGGAAAGCGCATGCCGGCCGGCGGCACCAGCAAGCCGACCAGACGCACCTCGCGCCCGTCCTCGAGGAGCAGCGTGGCGCCGTCCGGCGCCGCGCGGGCGCGTACCGTTTGCCCCCAGCACGGTACTGCTGAAGCCAGACCCGCGGCGATCAGCACTGTCAGCAGGAGGCCGCGGACCGGCCGCCGCCGGTTTACAGATCGGACAAACACGTTAGTCTCTAGGCCGGCCGGGGCGGGCCCGGCGTTGCGGAGTGGGGAATGCGGACGGAACTCTATCCTGCCATCGAGCCCTATGACAGCGGCATGCTGGCCGTCGATTCCCGGCACACGCTTTATTGGGAGCAGTCCGGCAACCCGCGCGGCGTTCCCGTCCTCTTCCTGCATGGCGGACCGGGCGCCGGCGCCTCGCCGACCCACCGCCGCTTCTTCGATCCGCTCTTCTACCGCATCATCATCTTCGACCAGCGCGGCGCCGGCCGCTCGACGCCGCTGGGCGAGACCATCGACAATACGACGCCGCATCTCGTCACCGACGTCGAGGCGGTGCGCGAGCGGCTCGGCATCAGCCGCTGGCTGGTGTTCGGCGGCTCCTGGGGATCGACCCTGGCGCTGGCCTACGGCGTCGCCCATCCCGAGCGCTGCCTCGGTTTCGTGCTGCGCGGCATCTTTCTCTGCCGCGAGCCCGAGGTCGATTGGTTCCTCTACGGCATCCGCACCGTCTTTCCCGAGGTGTGGCGCGAATTCCAGCAATTCCTGCCCGAATCCGAGCGCGGCGACCTGCTCGCTTCCTATTACCGGCGGCTGATCGATGGCGATCCGGCGATCCACATGCCGGCGGCGCGCGCCTGGAGCCGCTATGAGGGGGCCTGCTCGACCCTTCTGCCCAATATCGAGAGCGCCAATTTCTCCGATGACCGGGTGGCCCTCGGTCTCGCCCGCATGGAGGCGCATTATTTCGTGCACCGCATCTTCATGGCGGAGGGCGATATCCTGGCCCGCATCGGCCGCCTGCGGCGCCATCCCGCCACCATCGTCCAGGGCCGCTACGACATGGTGTGCCCGATCATGACCGCCGACCTCCTGGCCCGCTCCTGGCCGGAGGCGCGCTATGTCGTGGTGCCCGATGCCGGCCATTCGGCGCTCGAGCCCGGCATCCGGTCAGCGCTGGTCACCGCCTGCGAGCGCTTCAAGGACGAGCCGCAGATGGCGGCGGCGCAGTAAAGCTCAAGAATCGGTCAAGTCCGGCCTAGGCAAATTCTGCCGAACTAGGTCAATTTTGCCCGGCAAACTATTCGTATTGTTTATATTTTTTTCTTCGATCAAATAAGCCCCGAAGGTTTCTCTTTGTGTGACCTGAAGGAGGCTTGTGATGTTCGATAACACCCATAAGACCGAGGCCGAGCTGTCTCCCCTCGAGGAGCTCGCCTTTCCGTTCCTCCAGGCGGCCGTCCGCCTGGACACCGTCAAGCAGAACCTCGACCATTGCGACGAGATGCTGTGGATGGTCGACAGCAACGCGGCCCTCTGGACCTACTTCCGCGGCCATGTGTCCGAGCACTTCCAGAATGTCCCGCGCGAGACGACCGAGCTGCTCGACCGGATCAGCGATTTCATGACCAAGGCGTCGATCGTGCTGCGCCGCGAGCCGAGCGAGGAGCTGGTGGATCGCATGATCCAGCTCAACCTCAACTTCTCGGAGCAGATCCTGTCGCTGAACGGGACCAAGCACTAAGCGACTTAGCCTTCAAGGTCGCACGCGAGCAGGAAGGCGGCGCCGGGCGCCGCCTTCCATGCCTCCCGTGCCTGGCTATGCTCGGCGGCCGGCCCGAAGGGGCGGCCGGTTTTTGCGCTGGCGCCTCGCCGCCGGCTTTCCCAAAACAGCGCTGCGGCACTTTGTCCGATCGTCTCGCGCCCCGCGAGGCGGTTCTGTCACGCCGTCGCCATGTCCGCCCCTGCTCGCAGCGGCCCGGCGATCGGTTGGACCGCTCAAAAGGGAAGCTCATCCTCATGGTCGCATTACCAGAGCCGGTCGGCCCGCGCGGTTGGGTCGATTACGCCAAAGACTTCGCCATCATGATCGCCATTTCCGCGGCCGTCATCGCGCTGATCGTGTTTCTGAAGCAGGTCCTGCCGCCGATCGGCTGATTGCGGCCGTCCAGCGTCCTGAGAAAAACGCCGCCTAGCGCGCGCTGCCCTTGTCGTTCTGGCGCCGCTGCGCCCAGGCGGCCAGGCGCTCGTAATGGCGCGCGATCTCGAGCAGCGCCTTGCGCACGTTCGGATCATGCGCCGCGTCCGCGTGCTGCAGAATGCGCGCGAGCTCGGTGCGATATTGCGCTGCCGTATGATCGGTCATTGCATGAGCTCGCACGGCCTTTTGCGGCGCGCGCTCTCCTCAAATCCCCAGGCGCCCCGCCATTCGGAAGCCGCCGGCGGTGCTCTCGTGGCCGCCAACGCCAAGCCATACGGAAAGTTTCCTAATCCCTCAGGCT
>Ga0134125_10006617_pt1 | contig 13103 bp, 15 predicted proteins | sample KB31751_FD_96464 | JGI IMG/M metagenome (GOLD analysis project Ga0134125, IMG submission 96464) | Terrestrial soil microbial communities with excess Nitrogen fertilizer from Kellogg Biological Station, Michigan, USA - KB3-175-1 | ecosystem: Environmental > Terrestrial > Soil > Unclassified ... | reverse complement strand
GCGATGCGGCGGCAACTCCCGCTGCTCCGGGGTCTGAAACGCCAGCTCAGGGATAAACGCAGCCCGCATTCAAATTATCCATTTTGGTTAAGGCCTGATTCCAATCACCGCCATCATTCTTCCGGTGTGTCCTCTTTCGGCCCGATAGGAGAAGAACTGTCGTTTGTCGCAGGAAGTGCACTGCTCAAGAGCAGAAATCTGCTTCTGGGGAACGCCAGCTTCGACGAGCTGGCGGCGATTTGCTTCGCGCAGATCCAGATGCAGCCGAATGCACTGGTCTCCATGGCCAGGCGCGCGCATGTTCATGAAAAGCAAGGGATACTTCTGGTGCACGGTATCAGAGTCCTTGACTTCATGAAACAAGTCAGCAGCATAGCAGAACTGAGACTCAAACTGGCTCTTGAGTTCTTCGCCCACTTCATAGCAGCACTGCTGGATTCCTGGGCCGATAGCGGCGAAAACATCCTGCGGCAGCGTGCCAAATTCACGGCGCATGATGCCCAGACCCTTCTCGGCGATACGCTGGGCCGTTCCGCGCCAGCCGGCATGAAAGGCGCCTATCGCTTTGTTCTTTTTGTCGGCTAAAAGAACAGGGAAGCAGTCTGCCGTCATAACGGCGATGGCAATGCGGGGAACATCGGTGATCAGGCCATCACCTGTAAGAGAACCAAGGGTAAGAGAACCAGGTGAATCTGAGTGGACAACGTGAATGATGTCTGAATGGACCTGACGCACGGTGACGAGAGGCCACGCCTTGCGTTTATCTGCTGCGCCGAGACTCAGGAGAAGATTGCGGCGATTTGTTTCCACATTTTCTCGGGCGTCATCTTGGGTAAAGCCAAGGTTGAGAGTGTTTCCTCCGTAAGCAGTGCTGGCTCCTCCCGTCCGAGTGGAGAAGCCGTGAATGAGCCATGGAAGGGTCGCCAAGACAGGCGCCTGTAAAGATTTTGGGTTCGATAGAGATTTGCGCTCGCTTAAGGTGGGCACAGTTTGATTGTAGAGCAAAAGATTTGCGCCAATGGTGGTTGCTGATTCTTAAGCTGATCTCATTGTGAAGGCCAGGTAGTAAATGGCTGCGCTGACGAATGCGCTTGCGAGGATTAGTAACGGATCGTGCGATATGTACCCCCAAGTCAGCCTCCGCCAAGACCGTACTGTTAGAGTCAGTGATGCAAGCAGGGCCAGGCCGACGCACATTTGTGGCACTGTCGGGCGAGATGAAATAAGAGTAACGCCTATGTAAGCAAGCAGCGCTGAATTGATCAGCGCTGCCCATTTTCTCAGCAAGATGAGACCAATTCCACAGCCGATCAAAGTTGTGTCCAGCGTTATGGAACGCAGAGTTACTTCCATGGTCCAAAATCGAGGGCGCAGTACGAAAGGATTCCAAAACAGAAACCACAAAAGCAGACATGATCCCATGATTCGAAAGATTGTTCTGGCACTGAAATCCTTATAAGTCACGGTTGTCATCTCGGGTTACGGTTGAATGTGTCTGAATGCAACTTTTGCACAGCCGAGGGCGGCTGTGCCAGCGAATTCGTCACGAAGCAGCGGCGGAGCACGTCCGTCGCCTTGTCCCGATCAGAGAAGCCAGAGTAGCTCGCCCTTTCCAGCTCTTGCATCGAACCACTTAGCACGACTACGTGGGCCTGAGATGGCGACGCAAACCAGAGAACTTCCGTCAAGGCATCAGAAAGGCAAAGAGGGTGAGATCGCGCGAGAGTTCGAGCGACACCGCTGGCTACGCTGGTTTGCGATAACCAGCATGCTGGTCATCGCGTCGTGGGTGATGATCGCGCTGTTCGGGCCTGTTCCCGATTACAAGCTAAAGGGCCGGCTTCCTTCCGATCTGAGTTCGCCGGAATTCATGCAGCAGCTGGCGGCACTCAGCGCCTCCGCCTTGCAAGCGAACACGCATATTCAGGAACTCCCGAATGGCGTGGTGTTTTACGAAGCGGAGCTCAAGGCGATTGGGTCAGCGCAGAAAAGCATTAATTGGGAAGCTTATATTTTTCAGAAGGGCGAAATTGCGCAACGTATCGTGGACGCCTTGACGCAACGGGCGCGCGCCGGTGTGCAGGTGAATGTGGTGCTGGATGGCGTAGGCAGCCTCTCCACGCCAAAGGATTTTTTCAGGCCTCTACGGCTCGCGGGTGGCCATGTGGAGTGGTACCACCCGGTGCGCTTTTACAACTGGCCGCGGGCCAATAATCGCACCCATCGCGAGTTGGTCGTGATTGATGGCAACGTGGCGTTTGTCGGTGGCGCCGGCGTATCTGACCAGTGGTGGCACGGAGTCAAAAAAGATCCGCCGTGGCGGGACAGCATGTTTGAGATTACGGGAACCGCGGTTCGCGCCTTGCAGGGTACATTTGTGGAGAACTGGCTGGAATCGTCAGGGCAGATTCTGGCGGGCGACAAGTACTTCTCTGATACGGGCAATCAGGATGGCGCATATTCCATGGTGGTGGACAGCAGCCCGTCAGAAGGAGGCTCGACACGGGCGCGAGTTCTTTTCACTGCGCTGATCGCCTCGGCGCAAAAATCGATCGATATCACCACACCGTATTTTCTGCCCGATAAGAGCCTGTGCGAGCAGTTGGCCAATGCGCTGAGCCAGCGGCATGTGCGGGTGCGCATCCTGGTGCCCGGCAAGCACAGCGACCACAGCATGACGCGCAGTTCCAGCCGCGGGACTTACGGGGACCTGTTGAAGGCGGGAGCAGAGATTTATGAATACACGCCGGCGATGATTCACGCCAAGCTGATGGTGGTGGATGGAGAATGGGCCGTGGTGGGCTCGACCAACTTCGACCATCGCTCATTCGGGCTCAATGATGAGGTGAACGTGGCTGCGCTGGACCCGGCATTGGCTGGGAGCATTGAATCCGATTTTGAAAAGGACCTGGCGCAATCCAGGCGCGTCACGCTTGCAGAGTGGCAGAACCGCAGCGTGTGGGAGCGCTCCATGGAGTGGGTGGGCTGGCTGATTGCCCGTGAACAATAGCGGGCTGTATTCTCAATCTGTGTATCAGGGGCAATGAGAGACTCCGCTTTTTGCGTTGCAACCTACAACACTCACAAATGCCGCGGCATGGACGGACGCATCCGTCCGCATCGTGTGGCTCAGGTGCTGCGTGAGCTGGAAGCCGACGTCATCGCTTTGCAGGAAGTGGCCAGCCTGAGTGGAGGACGTCGCGAAGAAAACCAGGCGCAATATCTTTCCGAAGCCGTTGGGTTTCGCTACCACATCGGCGAAACGCGTAAGTGGCGAGGCGCTGTATATGGCAACGTGTTGCTGAGCCGCTTTCCCATCAAAGATGTTGAGGCATACGATCTCACGGCGTCAAAACGCGAACCGCGAGGGTGCATTCGCTGCGATATTGAAGTTGCTTCAGGCAAGATCGTACATGTCTTCAACGTGCACCTGGGAACGGGTTACATGGAGCGCCGCAAGCAGGCGCATCTGCTGATGAGCCGCGAAGTGCTGTTGTCCAGCAAACTAAAACATCCGCGGCTGGTCATAGGCGACTTTAACGAATGGACGCACGGGCTGGTCTCCCGCATGCTGCAACAGAAATTTGAAAGTGTCGATATACAACTCCATCTCAATCGCAAAAGAACCTATCCGGGCGTTCTGCCGATCATGCACCTGGACCACATGTACTTCGACCGCGCGCTGGCCCTGGAACAATTCTCACTTCACCGCAGCCGCATGGCGCTGATGGCCTCTGACCACCTTCCATTATTGGCGGAGTTCAGGGTGGGAAAGTAGGGAATCGCCGACATCGCGCGCGATCGCCGACATCGCCATCATCGGGTCGCGCTCACGCGCTGATAGAGACGTGTTCTGTAGAATCCCCTTGTGGCGAAGCTGACGTTCGTAGTGGGCAAGGGCGGAGTAGGAAAAACGACCGTCGCCTGTGCTCTGGCCTTGCACAAGGCCTCCCGGCAGCCGCGCCAGTCCCATCTTCTGATGTCCACTGATCCCGCGCATTCCCTGGCAGACATGCTTCAAATCAAAGTTGGCGCCGTACCCAGGAAACTATCGGCGATTCGCGGCAAGCTGTGGCTATGGCAGATTGACAGCGAAAGGGAGTTCCAGAAGTTTCTTGGAGAAAATCGCGAGGCGATTCTCGACATTGTGGATCGGGGAACCCTGTTCAGCAAAGATGAGATTGCTCCCCTGCTGGATACAACGTTGCCGGGAATGGCTGAAGTTGCTGCTCTGCTGGCAATTCAGGAACTGCTGGAGAGCGAAAAGTACGATCACATTGTGGTGGACACAGCGCCCTTTGGGCATACGCTGCGGCTGTTTGAATTGCCATCGCATTTTCAACGCTTTCTCGATTTTCTGAATGTAGCGTCAGGTCGCGACGCCTGGCTGGCACATCGTTTTGGAGGGCGTGTAGTGAGACCTGCGGAGAGCTTTCTCAAACGCTGGCAGGCTGCGATCGATCAGGTGAAGGACGCATTTACAGGGCAGAACGCAGAGGTCCTGCTGGTGACGACGCCTGAGACTTTCTCTTTGAATGAGGCTGCGCGGAGCTTAGCAGGACTACGCGAATCTGTTCCGGAGATGAAGGTCGGCGCAATTGTTCTGAATCGAATCACTAGAGATGCAAGTACGTGCTCCACCTGCAGACGACGCGCTGGGATGGCGCGCAAGGCCAGCCGCTGGCTCAAAGCACGCTTTCGCGGAACACCAATCATGATGGGGCCTGATCCCGGCAATCCGCTGCTCGGAGCAGAGTTACTGCGCCGATTCGGCGAAACGGTATTTGCGGGCGCCAATCGTCGGCTGGAAGCGAAGCCTCCGAAAAGCACCAGAGTCAAGTTGTCGAAAACCCATTGGCCTGCAGGAGGACCGTCTCTGTCATTTACGGTTGGCAAAGGAGGTGTAGGCAAGACCACTGTTACGGCGGCGCTGGCATTCCACGAGCGCAGGTCCAACGCAAAGTTGCCGGTGACAGTTTGCTCCACTGATCCTGCGCCCTCGCTCGACGACGTCTTTGAAGAGAAAATTGGAGGCAAACCGGTGAAGGTGCTCGACGACCGAAGGTTCACAGCGATGGAACTCGATTCCGTGGCGGAGTATCAGAAGTGGGCGGCTGAAATCCGGCAGAGGTTGGAGGGAAGTTTGAGCATGGACTCCGGCGGACTTCATATGGACCTGACCTTCGAGAAGCAGGTGTTTACCGCTTTAATGGAAGTGGTGCCGCCGGGAGTGGACGAGATCTTTGCCATTTTTCGCGTATTGGAGTTGCTTGAATTGCGGGCAAGCAAAGTGTTCATTGACATGGCACCGACTGGACATGCGCTGGAACTGCTGCGAATGCCGGAACGAATGTTGTTGTGGTCGCGCCTGTTATTGAAAAGCCTTTCCGCGCACCGTACACTAGCACTCGCGCAGGATGTTGCCGTGGAATTGGCATCGCTGGGCCAGAGAGTGCGCGCTCTGATCAAGCTGATGCAGGAGTTGCAGAGCAGCAGAGTTTGCGCCGTGATGCTTCCAGAGCCGGTACCTGACAGCCAGACAAAGCGGCTGGTGGAGGCGGTAACACAGATCGGGATCGAAGTTGATTCGCTGTTTGTAAACCGGGTGATGATGGCAGATACGCAGTGCAGCCGGTGTACCCGGCGCAAACAGTGGCAGATGGCGACTCTCAAACGGCTGCGTGAAAGGTACGCGGGGCATCGAATATATCTGATTCCCGAATTTCCTGGCGAAATTGCCGGAGAGGCAGCTCTCAGGAAATTTACCGGACAAATATGGCAAATCACGGAGTAGCGGCGAAGAGCTCGGCACTTTATCTGTATGGCGTCTCCCTTCCGGCCGCTGCCCACCCGTCCAAAGGAAAGACTCACAAACTGAAAAGCCCCGGCGTGGACGGCGTTCACAGCGTGGAACCGTTATCCTGCGGCGAGTTTCTCTGCTGGGTTTCCGCTGTGGATCAGATCGCGTTCAGCCAGGACCTTGAAAGTAACATGGAAAACCTGGAATGGCTTGCGGTTCATGGGGTGCGTCATCAGCAGGTGGTGGCGGAAATTGCTGAGAAAGACACAATCGTTCCTGCTCGTTTTGGAACTCTCTTTTCCAGCGAGGCGGCGTTGCTGAAAGATGTGGACGCCCGCAAAGCTCCGTTGAAAAAGGTCTTTTCCCGGATTACAGATTCCGATGAATGGGGCGTGAAGGTCCTGGCCGAAGTGCAGCCGGCGGTCGCGGTGAAAATGACTGAAGCAAGTTCGGGTCGCGACTATCTTCAGCAGAAAGCTGCAGGGATGAAAAAGCGGCCTGAGCATCATTCAGCGGAACTGGAACAACTTGCGGCGGCGCTGGAGAAAGTGGCAACAGAATCCGCACCCAGCGGCAAGGTAAGCGGCGCTCAGCCTGGTTTGCTGTGGCAAGCTACATTCCTGGTGGCACGTTCACAGCGCAAGAAGTGGGAGAGCGTGCTGCAGGATTTTGTAGAACGATGGCAGGGGCAGCGCCGGATAGAAGTTACAGGGCCGTGGCCGCCATATTCTTTTGTCTCCGATGCCAAGTGACTTTGAGCCAATCACGCTGACAGGAAGCGCGGAAGAAGACGTATCGCTTCTGGACATCATCGATCACGTATTAAATGCAGGCGTTGTTATTCATGGTTCTCTGGTGATTTCTGTTGCGGGCGTGGATCTGGTCTACGTGGGATTAAACGTGGTGCTGACCTCAGTGGAGACCGCATTGCGTAACCTGAAGGCTCCCGAAGCGGCTGAATCCAAAATCGAGCGGAGGACCCGCCCGTGAGCCGTTTGCTGGCCTATTGCGGCTTTCTGCAGGACGAGAAGATTACTCTGCCGAATACCGGTGTAAACGGCAGGCCAATTGAAGTGTTGGTGCATGGAGCCCTGCGGTTTTTGTGGTCGGAAGTTGAATGGCCTTTTCAGCAAGCGGAATTGCAGCAGAGCGCACTCAACTTCCACAGGGTCATCCAACACGTATTCCAGCAGACGGCAGTCGTTCCTTTCAGATTGTTGTCACTCTTTGATGATCTTGCCGCACTCGAGAACTTTGCCGCGGAAAACGAAGAAAGCTTTGTGGCCGATCTGGAACGGCTGAGAGAGTATGTACAGATGGAATCCGTCGTCTACATTATCGCGCCGCGAATCCCGGCGGACGCTGATTCAGGACGGGCCTACTTGCAGCAGAAAGCCGCGGCGATCCGATTATCGGGAGAGCATGCGGCAGAGGTCAAAGGCGCGGTGAATGGATTGAGCCGGGAAGTCCACGTTCGCGAAGTCAAAACCGGGAGCCGCATTTTTGCGCTGGTGAAGCGAGGCGATGAAGATCGCTTCCGCAAAGCGGTAGAAACAGTGCCGGTGAAAGAGCCCCTATCGCGGCGCATCAGCGGGCCGTGGCCGGCGGCAGAGTTTCTGAGTGAAGCAGTGAAGACACCGCAGGTTGCGAGCCCGCGATGACCGAACTGCGCAAGATTACGCCGGAGGAGATTGCGGCCGCGGTCTCAGAACTGAATCGCGAGCTCAAAGCTGTGGGAGAAGGCGGCATTGAGCGAGTGGATTGCTCGCCGGAGACGATTGAGCAGGGACTCGCACGACTGGTCTTAAGCCTGATGGAGTTGCTGCGGCGACTCCTGGAACGGCAGGCAATCCGACGAATGGAGGGAGGATCGCTCGACGATGCCAAAGTCGAGGAACTGGGACAAGCGCTGATGAAGCTTGAGGCCAAAGTCCATGAGATTGCCGGCGCATTCGGACTACGGCCGGAGGACTTAAACCTTGAGCTCGGCCCGCTGGGGAACCTTCTGGATCGATAAGGGAAGTGCACGAGGGCTGAAAATGTTTGCGTTCAGCTGGCCAACCTTTGAAGGAGCAGCTTGCATCGGAGCAAGAAGTAATTTTGTGCCCACAGGGGAGTTCGCGGGAGAATGCTGCAATTGTTTGAAGCGGCAAAGGTTGACAGGTTTCACTGGGCTAATTAGGATGCGTGACAGTAGATCGCGCGCGGATTCTCCACACCCACTGCGGTCTTTTCCAGACATTTCATGCAAAGAGCGCCGACCGTCTCCGGAACAACCAATTTGCTCGACATTCTTGACAGAGTGCTCGACAAAGGGCTGGTTATTGCGGGCGACATTCGCATTTCGCTGGCGAACGTGGAGCTGCTCACGATCAGGATTCGCCTGCTCGTGTGCAGCGTAGATAAGGCGGAAGCCATTGGGTTGAACTGGTGGAAATTTGATCCCAATCTGACCGCTTCGCTTTCGCGGCCTGTCCGGCGGACACAATTGCCGGCCCCCGGGCCGGCGGAGCAGGTGAGAGTGCAGAGGGTGCCGAGCTCGGGTCGTAAGCGAAAGAAGTGAGTTTGTGATGAAGGAGGCCTTCGATGGCCGTTGAGCGTGTATCCGGTGGCTCTAGTCTGATCGACGTTCTCGATCGAGTCCTGGATAAAGGAATAGTCATTGATGCCTGGGTCAGGATTTCTCTTGTGGGCATCGACCTGATCACAGTTGAAGCGCGCGTCGTGGTTGCGTCGATTGATACTTATCTGAAGTATGCTGACGCAGTTGGACTGACCGGCCTGGTATCGCGTCCGACTCTCGCTGAAGGGACGGAAGAAGTTGAACTGGAGCCCACGCCGCCGCGTCCTGCTCGCCGACGCAGATAAGGAACGTACTTGGGGGGACGCGTGGCCACGGCGGAGATGCGATTTCAATCCGAACGCCTGCAGGGACGGCGTGCATCGCAGCAGCGCCGTCCGGCGATCCTCCGCCTTTTACAGGCGGAGCGTTCGGAAGAAATTTTCCCTCTCCTGCTCGAAGAGATCATCGCGCTTGGATATCCGCGCGCCATGGTACTCGACGTCAACTTTGATACCGGCGACGTCACGCCCGCCGCGGCGCTCAAGTGGCCTCGCCAGCAGATGGAGAAATTCTCCACCGCCCTCTGGATGTCAGATCACCCTCTCGCCGCGGTGTTGAACACTGCCCGGGTGGCGGTGCTGACCAAGAGCGCTATCCACCCACGACCTCTTTATATCCACCCGATTCTCTACTCCAATCGAAATCTCTGCTGGGAGGCCGATCGCGTGCGCACGGCCAGTTGTCTCGCCGTGCAGAACTTCCGTCGCGATAAGCGTATCCGTCTCGAAGACCAGGTTTGTTCCACCTGCGAGATGCGCGCCTATTCCGCCATCGTGGTGGTTGAACTGGGGAAGCACAATTCTGAAGCTGCGCTGGCTGAACTCGGCGATCTGATCGACCTCGCCAACCGTTATCTTTCCCGGCTCTTCAAAGTCGAGCACTATTACAACCGCATGCGCGACATGGAAATCACGATCGCGCAGATGGGTACAGTCATGCAGAGCATGGCTGATCCGGTGATCCTTACAGACACGCAGCATCGTGTCATCATGCAGAACCGCGCTGCGGAGCGCTTCTTCAAGGTCCCCGACGAGATGACAGAAGGCCTGGTTCGCGCGGTTGAGCTGAACAATATGCTCTTCTCCGCGGCGCTTTCATCCATGCTGGTTTCCGGCACAGACTCTCACCGCGACCTTACCCTGGTGGACGCCATTGAAGGCGAAGAGATGCTGTTTGAGGCCGTCTCTGCGCCCACTTACGGGCCAGACGGAATCCAGATCGGCACCGTTACCGTGATGCGTGACGTTACTGATCTACGCCGCGCCGATCAGGAACTGCGCCTCAACTATGACAAGCTGCGCGAAGCCGAAGAAGTAGTACGTCAGGACCGCGATCGTCTGAACCTGATCATTGAAAACGTGGGCGATCCTATTGTCGTCTGCGACAGCCAGGCCAAGATTGTCCTCGTCGATCCCCTTGCCCAGGAACTTTTCGGCGCCTCGCTCGATTCCGCGCGCGACTCCGTCCAGAACCGCAATCAGATCCAGTTCGGAACCTACATCGACGCGTTTACGTATTCATTCGCCGAGCGCGAAACTGCTCCCCTGCGTCTTTACAATCCCGCGCTCCGGCAGGAAATCGAATATGACGCCCGCTCCGGCAAGATCTTTGATGAGCGCGGCCAGGTTTCATATACCGTAACCGTCTTGCGTGATCTAACAGCCCTGCGCCGGGTTGAGCAACTCAAGGTTGAGCGGCGCATGCTGGAAATCGAAAAGTTTGCTGCTACCGGGCGTCTTGCCGCCACCATCGCCCATGAGGTCAATAACCCCATGGAAGCGATCAAAAATGCCATCTACCTGCTGGCGGGCGCAGTTCCGGAAAATGCCATGCCGGTCTACAACATTCTCAAGTCAGAGACCGAGCGTGTAGCCCGCATTGTCCGTCAGATGCTGGGCCTCTACCGGAACACCGAACAGGTCAAGCCGGTCAGTGTCAATACGATTATTGAAGATACGTTGCTTCTCCTGAACCGGCAGTTGCAGCGCGCCAATGTAGAAATCCTCAGCGATCTGCGTCCGCTGCCGGACGCGGTCATCGCTGCCGATCAGATTCGTCAGGTGCTCTCCAATCTGGTGATCAATGCAAAGGATGCCATGCCCCAGGGCGGCAGGCTGCGCATCCGCAGCCGCCACATCCCGGGGCGCGACGATCTTCACGGCTGGGTGCGTATCCTGATCGCGGATACGGGCACCGGCATCTCAAGAGAGATGATCCGCACCATTTTTGAGCCTTTTGTCACCACCAAAGGCGAGAAAGGCACCGGGCTTGGGCTCTGGATTGTGAAAGGCATTATTCAGAACCATGCCGGAAAGCTGACTGTACGAAGCTCTCCAGGAAAGGGAACTGTCTTCAAGATCGATTTGCCTGTTGTTAAGCTGTAATGAACAGTTATGGGCGACGCGGGCACATACCGGATCCTGGTGGTCGATGATGAGACCTCTGTGCTGGTAACCTACCAGCTCATTCTTGAGCAGCAGGGCTACCTGGTAGCCGCTTGTGCAACATCCGTGGAGGCCATCAGGGAGCTTGGCCGGCAGGATTTTGATCTCATCTTGTGCGATTATTCTCTGGAGGAGCAACATACCGGGTTTGAAGTAATTACGGAAGCAAGGAGGCTCAAGCCCCAGGTTCCGGCGGCCTTGCTTACTGGTTATGCAACCAAAGAAACAGCGGATGAAGCGTCCGGTAAGAACATCGGCGTCATGTTTAAGCCGATTGAGATAGAAGAATTTTTGGCAACTACCTCGAAAATGCTGAGGGGAGACCATGAGCCCGACTAAGAAAGCGGCTAAAAAAACAGCTGTAGTCCGCAAAGCCGTGCCCAGAAACGAAAACACCTCTCCGGCACTGGAACGGGGTCCGCGTCCCTTGTCCCAGAAAGCCGAGGCTGCTGTTGTTTCGCAGCAGCAGGAAGGCCTGTACGTTTACGGTGTCATTGAGTCTCGCGCCGGCGTTACTTTCGGCAAGAGCAGCATCGGCGGCGTGAGTGAAGATGTCTCCACCGTTCACTATGGCGACATCGCTGCCGTGGTGAGCAGCACTCCGGTCTTTATATTCGACCCCACCCGTGACAACGCCCTCGCTCACGAGCATGTCATTGAAACCGTCATGAAGAACTACACCATTGTTCCCATGGCATTCGGGACCGTTTTTCGTACAGCCGACGACATAAAAGAGGTACTCAAGAGCATCTATCCATCGCTCAAAGACGTGCTGCGGCAAATGACCGGCAAGCTGGAATTCGGCCTCAAGGTAACATGGGACCGTGACCGCATCATTGAAGAGCTGAAACGCGAACATGATGAGATCCACCGCTTTCATCAGGAGCTCACCCGCAAACACCTTCAGTCCACCTATTTTGCTCGTATGCAGCTTGGCCGCATGATCGATAAAGCGCTGGCTGAACTCGCCGCCAATTACGTGCGCGATATCTATGACGGCCTGCGTGGCGTCTGCGTGGCTTCCCGCGACAATAAGCCGATCGGCGACAAGATGATCCTGAACGCCGCCTTTCTGATCCAGAAAGAGCGCGAAGCCGAGTTTGATGCCGCCGTCAATCGCATTGCCCAGAAGTTTGGCGACCGTCTGAATTTCAAATACACTGGTCCCTGGCCGCCGTATAACTTTGTCAACATTCGGCTCAAGCTGGAGCGCGGTACCGCCGGTTAGAAGAAGCCTTTGCTAAAACTGTGTGGCACAGCCACTCTTGCCCGTGCTCATTTAGCCGCAGATGAACGCTGATGAACACTGATCGATTAGACCGTTCGGGAAGAGAACGTACAGCTTTTGTCATCCTGAGCGGAGCGCCACGTTAGAACTTGAGGTCGGCTGAACCTAAAAGCGCGAAGTCGAAGGATCTATGCATCTACGGATGAAGAATCCAGCTCACGGAATAGAATCTCGCTCAGGCGGCTTTCAATTTTCAATCTTGGCAGTTTTGGCAATTCTGGAAATTTCTTCTGATCTGCAGGACAGCTAATGTTCTTAATTGACGATCTCCTTCTCGCTCCTTTCAAGGGGTTCAGCTTCGTCATGAACACCCTGCGCAAGGTCGCGGAAGAACAGTGGACAGACGACGCGCCGCTCAAAGAGCAGCTTCTGGAATTGCAGGTCCAGCTGGAAGACGGCTCCCTCTCGGAAGAGCAGTACCTTGAAGCCGAAGCAGCCATCCTTCGCGAGATCCGTGAAGTGCAGCGCCGCAAGATCGAACTCGCAGGCGGCGACCCCGATGCAATGGCCGGCGGACTCACAGGCTCTGTTGGCGAAGGCTCCAGTGCCTCACTTACCTGGACCCCCGAAGAGAGTGAGAAATAGAACACAGCATTTCCGCCCGGATCCTAAACAGAAATTGTGAACGAAGTCTCTGTTCGAGTTACGGGCCGATACATGGTGTCGCGCTCAACAGGTTCGCGGCCGGCTTCGCGGATCAGACGCTCGAGTTCGCTACGCCGCAGCCCCTGGGGCGTAGTGGCGCCGGCGTCGTGATAGATTTTTTCTTCCACCACTGTCCCGTCAATGTCATCGGCGCCGAAGCGCAACGCTATCTGCGCGATCTTTGCCCCCAGCATCTGCCAGTAGGCTTTGACGTGAGGGAAATTGTCGAGCACCAGGCGGCCCACGGCTATCTGCTTGAGGTCCAGCATTCCCGTTGTCGTGAACAGGTGCTCCAGAGGTGTG
>Ga0134125_10006616_pt1 | contig 13106 bp, 13 predicted proteins | sample KB31751_FD_96464 | JGI IMG/M metagenome (GOLD analysis project Ga0134125, IMG submission 96464) | Terrestrial soil microbial communities with excess Nitrogen fertilizer from Kellogg Biological Station, Michigan, USA - KB3-175-1 | ecosystem: Environmental > Terrestrial > Soil > Unclassified ... | reverse complement strand
GTCGAACCGACTGGCTGGTGACGCCACGGAACAGGTGTCGTCGCTGCAGCCCGATCTCGGCGTCATCGTGGCCTACGGGGGTCTCGTTCGTGAGCCGCTGTTGAGCGCGCCGCGACTCGGCTGGATCAACCTGCACTTCTCACTCCTGCCGCGCTGGCGTGGTGCGGGCCCTGTGCAGCATGCGATCATCGCCGGCGACGAGCTGACCGGCGCATCCGTCTTTCGCCTCGTCGATGAGCTCGACGCGGGGGACGTCTACGGGCAGTTCACGCAGTCGATCGGTGCTCACGAGACGGCCGGCGAGTTGCTCGAGTCGCTCGCCGAAGGGGGCGCCGAGCTCCTGCTACGCGTCACTGACGCCATGGCGGACGGCACGGCCAGGGCCGAAGCGCAGCGCGGCGATGTGACCCTAGCACCGAAGTTGACGCTCGACGACGGCCGAATCGACTGGACAGCGGATGTCGGCACGATAGATCGCCTCATCCGCGGCGTCACGCCCGAACCGGGGGCATTCACGACGATCGACGGCACGCGCTTCAAGGTGCTCAGGGCAGTGCCCGCGCGCGGCGCGGCCCCTCTCCAGGCTGGCTCGCTCGCAGCCGAAGGGCGCAGCGTGCTCATCGGCACGGGTTCGACCCCGCTTGAACTCCTCGCGGTGCAGCCCGCTGGCAAGAAGCCCATGCCGGCGATCGACTGGTGGCGAGGTCGCACGGCAAAGGCCGCAGCGGTGGCCGAATGAGCGGCGGCCAGAGCCCGATCGGGCGAGTCCAACCTGCCCGCCGCATCGCATTCGAGGTCATCACCGCCGTGCGCGAATCCGATGCCTACGCGAACCTCCTGCTGCCGGTCAAGCTCCAGCGCGCCCGACTCAGCAGTCAGGACGCCGCCTTCGCGACCGAGCTCAGCTACGGCACACTGCGTCGCCAGGGCTACTACGACGCGGTGATCGAGATCGCGGCTGGCCGTCCGATTGACAGCATCGACGCGCCGGTGCTGGATGTGCTGAGGCTCGGCGCGCACCAGCTGCTCTCGATGCGCGTCGCCTCGCATGCGGCCGTGGACGAGTGCGTCTCGCTCGCCCGCGAGGTAGCGTCGCGCTCGGCCTCCGGCTTCGTCAACGCGGTGCTGCGCACGATCACTCGAAGTACTGTCGAGGAGTGGGAGCACAGGGTGCTGAGTTCCGCACAGGGGGAGGACGAGCGGCTCTCGGTCGAGCACTCGCATCCGCTGTGGATCGTGCGCGCATTCCGGCAGGCACTCGCCGCGGAGGGGCGCGCCGACGAACTCGTCGACCTGCTCAGCGCGGACAACGCTGCGCCGCGAGTGAGTCTCGTCGCCCTGCCAGGCCTCGCCGAGATCGCAGAACTCGACGGAGCACATCCTGCCTCGTATTCCCCCGAGGGTGCCACCATCGACGGCGGCGACCCTGCCGGCTTTGCCGCCGTGCGCGAGGGCCGGGCGCGCGTGCAGGACGAGGGATCTCAGCTCGCCGCGCTGGCGCTCAGCCGTGTGCGACCGATCCAGTCAGGGGAACGCTGGCTCGATCTCTGCGCTGGCCCGGGTGGCAAGGCCGCGCTCCTCGCTGCCGAGGCGATCGCCGGTGGGGCAACGCTCGTGGCCAATGAGGTCGCTCCGGCGCGGGCGAAACTCGTACAGAAGGCCCTTGCCGTCTTCGCGGATCCACCCCAGGTGCTTGTGCAGGACGGCGTGGAACTCGGCGACCGGTTCGCGAGCCAATTCGACCGCATCCTGCTCGATGCGCCGTGCACGGGGCTCGGCGCTTTGCGCAGGAGGCCCGAGGCCCGGTGGCGTAAGCGGCCAGCCGATGTCGCGGAGCTGTCGACGCTGCAGTCGTCGTTGCTCAACTCAGCCCTCGGGGCCCTGAAGCCGGGCGGAATCCTCGCCTACGTCACCTGTTCACCGCATCTCGGCGAGACCAGGGGCGTTGTCGCAGACGCGCTGGTGAGAGCCGGCGATAGCGTGACCCGGCTCGATACGGCCGCTGTGCTGCGTGAAATCACGACGCATCCGCTCGAGCTTCCCGAGACGGGCGGGCACGTACAACTCTGGCCCCATCGTCACGGCACGGACGCGATGTTCATCTGTCTGCTGCAGAAGCACGCCTGAGATCGGTCACGGTTAGGGTAATCGCATGGCAGTGCGCATCAATCCGAGCATCCTGACGGCAGACTTCGCGAATCTTGAGGCTGAACTCGGTCGCATCGCGAACGCGGATCTGATCCATGTCGACGTCATGGACAACCACTTCGTGCCGAACCTCACCTTCGGGCCACGGATGGTGGAGAGCCTGCAGGCCGTCACCCCCAGACCGCTCGACGTGCACCTCATGATCGATGATGCGGATCGCTGGGCCCCCGGATATGCGGAACTCGGCGCGTATTCGGTCACCTTCCATGCCGAGGCGACGACGGATGCCGTGGCGTTGGCGCGACGCATCCGCGAGATCGGGGCACGCGCTGGCATCGCCCTCAAGCCGTCGACCCCCGCCGAGCCCTACCTCGAGCTACTCGAGGAATTCGACCAGGTGCTCGTGATGACGGTCGAACCGGGATTCGGCGGGCAGTCGTTCATGGAGGAGACCATGCCGAAGCTCACGCAGCTTCGAGCCGCGACGCAACGAAGCGGGCTGGATGTCTGGCTGCAGGTCGATGGTGGCGTCAACGAGACGACCATCGGGATCGCGGCGGAAGCGGGCGCTGACACCTTCGTCGCGGGTTCGAGCGTGTTCAACGCGCACGACCCCGCCTCGCAGATCGAGCTGCTCCGCTCGGCGGCGGCGTCACATTCACATCGCGGCGATCACTGACGCGCAGGTTCGCGCGCGCTCGATCTGCTTGGATGGTCCTATGAGCGAGTTCAACAAGACCAAGCCGGAGATCGAGTTCTACGAGGGTGACGCACCCGACGAACTGGTCAGCATAGACATCGAGGTGGGAGACGGGGCAGAGGCCACGCCGGGCGCAACGGTCGATGTGCACTACCTCGGTGTCGACCTCGAGACCGGCGAAGAGTTCGACTCGTCGTGGAGCCGCGGACAGTCGGTCAACTTCCCCCTCAGAAGCCTCATTGCCGGTTGGCAGGAAGGCATCCCGGGTATGCGAGTCGGCGGCAGGCGACAGCTCGTCGTTCCGCCGCACCTCGCCTACGGCCCCGCCGGCGGCGGACACCAGCTCTCCGGCCGCACCCTGATCTTCGTCATCGACCTGCTCGGCGTCAGCTGACGCTCGCGACCGGTAGCCTTGACCCTGTGAAAACGTTCGACGACCTCTTTCAGGAGTTGGGCGAGCGCGCCGTCACTCGCCCCGCCGGTTCAGGTACCGTCGCGGAGCTCGATGCCGGCGTGCACGCGATCGGCAAAAAGATCGTCGAAGAGGCCGCCGAGGTGTGGATGGCCGCGGAGTTCCAGAGCGACGACGAGACGGCGATGGAGATCTCCCAGCTGCTCTACCACCTGCAGGTGCTGATGCTCGCGAAGGGTTTGACGACGGCGGATGTCTACCGACATCTGTGATGCGACCGTTCTGACCGATCCGCATCATTCACCCGAGACGTAGAAGAGAAACCACCATGCTGCGTATTGCAGTTCCCAACAAGGGTTCGCTGTCCGATACCGCCGTCCAGATGCTGTTCGAGGCCGGCTACGTCATTCGCCGAGACCCGAAAGAACTCATCGTTTCCGACCCGCGGAACGAGGTCGAGTTCTTCTACCTCAGGCCGCGTGACATCGCGACCTATGTCGGTTCCGGCGCACTCGACGTGGGCATCACCGGTCGCGACCTGCTGCTGGACTCCGGTAGCGCGGCAGTGGAGATCGCCCACCTCGACTTCGGTGGTTCGACCTTCCGCTTCGCCGGGCCCGCCGGCCGCTTCACCTCGCTGAGCGAGCTCGAGGGCATTCGGGTGGCGACGAGCTACCCCGGTCTCGTCGGCGGCTTCCTGGCGAGCAACGGCATCACCGCCGATCTTGTGCGCCTCGACGGCGCCGTGGAGTCCGCCGTGCGACTCGGGGTCGCGGATGCAGTGGCAGACGTCGTCTCGACCGGCACCACGCTGAGGCAACAGGGACTCGAGATCTTCGGCCCGGTCATCCTCGAATCGACCGCGGTTCTGATCAGCGCGCGCGACGACCTCGCGGGCCTCTCCACCTTCCAGCGCCGCCTGCAGGGCGTGCTCGTGGCGCGGCAATACGTACTCATGGACTACGACCTGCCCGCCGAGCTGATCGAACGGGCCTCCGCGATCACGCCCGGTCTGGAATCGCCCACCGTCTCCCCGCTTCGCGACCGCGACTGGGTGGCAGTGCGGGTCATGGTGCCGCGCGCCGAGACCAACTCGATCATGGACGCGCTCTATGACCTGGGCGCGAGAGCCATCCTCGTGAGTCCGATTCACGCGGCGCGGATCTGACGATGGCCGTCGCGGTGCGGGTCATTCCCTGCCTGGATGTCGCGGCCGGGCGCGTGGTCAAGGGCGTCAACTTTCAGAACCTGCGCGACGCCGGCGATCCGGTCGAGCTCGCCAGGCGCTACTACGAACAGGGCGCAGACGAGCTCACCTTCCTCGACGTCACAGCGACGGTGGACGAGCGTTCGACGACCTACGATGTCGTTCGTGCGACGGCGGAGCAGGTCTTCATCCCCTTGACGGTGGGCGGGGGCGTGCGCTCTGCCGACGATGTCGCGAGGCTCCTGGCCAGCGGCGCCGACAAGGTCGGTGTCAACAGCGCCGCAATCGCCAGGCCGGAGCTCATCGGCGACATCGCGGATCGGTTCGGCTCACAGGTGCTCGTGCTCTCGCTCGACGTCAAGCGATCGGCGGGTTCTTTCGTCGTGACGACCCACGGAGGCCGCACGGAGACCGCACTGAACGCCCTCGACTGGGCCGTGGAAGCGATCGATCGCGGCGTAGGTGAGCTGCTCGTGAACTCCATCGACGCCGACGGAACGCGCAACGGCTTCGACCTCGAACTCATCGCGGCGATGCGTGAGCTCAGTTCGGTACCGGTGATTGCGAGCGGCGGTGCGGGCGCGGTTGAGCACTTCGCACCCGCGATCGCGTCCGGCGCGGACGCCGTGCTCGCGGCATCCGTGTTCCACGATGGAGACATGACCGTTGCTGACGTCAAACGCGGGCTCGCCGCCGCTGGAATGCTTGTGAGGTAAAGATGATGGATGATACGACGCTGCAGGCCGTCCTTGATCGCGCGGTCTTCAATTCCGACGGGCTGCTGCCCGCGATCATCCAGCAGCACGACAGCCTCGAGGTACTGATGCTGGGGTGGATGGATGCAGAGGCTCTGCGCCGAACCCTGACCGAGGGTCGGGTCACGTTCTGGAGTCGCTCCCGCAAGGAGTACTGGCGCAAGGGAGACACCTCGGGTCACGTGCAGTATGTTCGGGGTGCCGCGTTCGACTGTGATGCTGACACGATCCTCGTCTCCGTCGACCAGATCGGTGCGGCCTGCCACACGGGCGCCAGGCGCTGCTTCGACGTCGACCCGCTCGATCCGATGACCGGGTTCGGTCGCGATGAGTGAGACGACGACCTTCGAGCAGTTCGACGCACTTCTCCACGAACACAGGGTCGTTCCTGTCATCCGCGAACTCTTCGCCGACGGGGAGACGCCGGTCGGCATCTATCGCAAGCTCGCTGGCGGTGCACCCGGCACGTTCCTCCTCGAGTCAGCCGAACAGGGCGGCATCTGGTCGCGCTATTCGTTCATCGGCGTCTCCTCCTTCGGGGTCCTGACCCAGCGGGCGGATGCGGCGGTCTGGCTCGACTACGGACTCTCCGCCGAGCGCGCCCTCGGCCCGAAGCACTCTACGGCGCCGCTCGAGGCACTCGCGCACCTCTACGAGCGCTGGAAGACGCCGCCCGTTCCCGGGCATCCGCCACTCACCGGAGGCCTCGTCGGCTTCGTCGGCTGGGAGGCGATCCGGCAGATTGAGCACCTGCCGAACGTGCCGCACGCCGACTTCTCGATCCCGGGTCAGGCGTTCAGCTTCGTGGCGGAGCTCGTGGTGGTCGACCACGCCACCGGCAACGTGCTGCTCATCGCGACCGCCCTGAACGACGGCGAAGACGACGCGGCCACGCTGTGGTCCGATGCTCAGCGCAGGCTCGATTCCCTGCAGGAACGACTCGCGAAGCCCTCCGAGGCGTGGTTGGCCGAGGTCGATCTCACGGTTCAGGCGCAACCCGTGCCACGGATGCAGGCGAGCGAGTATCACGGACTCGTGGAGCGTGCGAAGCAGCACATTCGGGACGGCGACGTGTTCCAGGTGGTGATCTCGCAGCGCTTCGACCACGAGATCACCGCGCATCCGATTGATGTGTACCGGGTGCTGCGCACCCTCAACCCGAGCCCATACATGTACCTGCTGTCTCTCCTCGACGACGCGGGGGAGCCGTATTGGATCGTGGGATCTTCGCCGGAGGCGCTCGTCAAGGTCGATCGTGGTCGCGTATACATGCACCCCATCGCCGGATCGCGGCCGCGTGGAGCGGCGCCGGAAGAGGACCTCGCGCTGGCGGAGGAGCTCCTGGCCGACCCGAAGGAGCGCGCAGAGCACCTCATGCTGGTGGACCTCGCCAGGAACGACCTGCTCAAGGTCTGCGTACCGGGCACCGTCGAGGTGAGCGAGTTCATGCAGGTCGAGCGCTTCAGCCACATCATGCACCTCGTCTCCTCCGTCGAGGGCGACCTGCGACCGGATGCCCACTCCCTCGATGTCTTCACCGCCACGTTCCCGGCCGGCACGCTTTCGGGTGCGCCGAAGCCGCGTGCCCTCGAGATCATCGACGAGCTCGAGGTCTCACAGCGCGGCTTGTACGGCGGTGTGGTCGGATACTTCGGCTTCTCGGGTGACCTCGACCTCGCGATCGCCATCCGCACGACGACGATCGCAGGAGGAATGGCCCGCGTGCAGGCGGGGGCGGGGCTCGTCGCAGACTCCGACCCCGAGACCGAGCACCGGGAGACGCAGAACAAAGCCGCTGCACCGCTCAGAGCGGTCGCGATCGCCAACTCCATGCGGCGGCTGAAGTGAGTATGACCGCCCGCCGACTGAAGTCCGTCGCACTCATCGGCGCCATCCTCACGAGCGCTCTGACGCTGCTGGCGTGGACGCAGCAGTGGTTCTCACTCCAGGTGACAACCACTGACACCTCGCGAACTCGTCTCTCGGTGGCCGGCAGCATCGCCGCTCCCGATCTCTCCGCGCTGAGTCTCGCGGGCTTCGCACTCGTCGCGGCCCTCGCCATTTCGGGTCCGGCGCTGAGAATCGTGTTCGGCGTGCTACAGCTCGCCATCGGCGGAGGGGTCATTGTCTCGAGCGTCGTCGCGATGACGTCGCCCATCGCGGCATCCGCATCGGCCGTGACGAAGGCGACGGGCGTGTCAGGGAGCGCCGCGGTCGGGGGATTGGTCTCCTCGGTGGACGCGTCCGCCTGGCCATCGGTCGCAGTGGCACTGGGTGGGCTGACCGCGCTGATCGGTGTCTTCACACTGGCGACCTGGCGGCGCTGGCCGGGACCGGCGCGGCGTTACGAGGCCTCACAAGACGCTCGGTCGCCTCGTGCCGGTGGCCCAGTTTCCGACTGGGACCGTTTGAGCGGCGGCGACGACCCGACCTCACGCTAGACTTTGGATTCAACACCCCCTGAAGGAGCACAGTGAGCGACGACACATCAGATCCCGGCCACGGCAATTCGCCGGCTGCGTGGACCGCTGTGATCATCATGTTGGCAGCCTTCGCGGCCGGTACGGTCGCGTTCTTCCTCGATCTTCCCGTTCTCGTGTGGGCGTGCGCGGGCCTCTTGATCGTCGGCCTCATCGTCGGCTGGATCCTCGCGAGGCTCGGCTACGGAGTGGGTGGCTCCCGCTACATTCCCAAAGAGCACTAGCAGGGTGCTCGCCGATCTCGTAGCCGGCGCCGTCGAAGATGCTTCGGCCCGCCGGGAGCTGCGCTCACTCGAAACGGTCGAGGCCGACGCTCTTGCCCGCGAGGCACCCCGAGACGCCCTGGGGTGGCTCGCGCCAGCCGAGCGCGTCAAGATCATCGCCGAGGTCAAGCGCGCGAGCCCCTCTCGCGGCCCACTCGCCGACATCCCGGATCCGGCCGCTCTCGCGGTCTCCTATGAAATCGGCGGCGCCAGCGCCATCAGCGTCCTCACCGAGGGCAGACGATTCGGTGGTTCTCTCGCAGACCTCGAGGCCGTCAGGGACGCCGTGGAACTACCCGTGCTGCGCAAGGACTTCATTGCCGAGCCGTACCAGGTGTTCGAGGCCAGAGCCGCCGGAGCAGATCTCGTGCTGCTCATCGTCGCGGCCCTTGAGCAGGCGAAGCTCGCGGAACTCCACGAACTCGTGACCTCTCTCGGAATGGCCGCCCTCGTCGAGACACACAGCGGCGACGAGGTCTCGAGGGCACTCGACGTCGGCGCCGCCATCGTGGGAGTCAACGCCCGCAACCTCAGCACCTTCGAACTAGACCAAGAACTCTTCGGAAGTCTTGCCGACCGCATTCCGTCCGGAGTCATCCGGGTTGCGGAGTCCGCGGTCACCTCGCCGGCAGACGTCGCGCACTACCGTCAGGGCGGCGCGGATGTCGTGCTCGTCGGCGAAGCCCTCGTGACCCAGGGAGACCCCGTGACCACACTTCAGCAGTTCCTGGCCGTCTGATGGCGCTCAGAGACGAACTCGGCCCCTATTTCGGCGAATACGGCGGCAGGCACATGCCCGAACCGCTCGTCGCCGCCATCGACGAGATCACAGTCGCCTACGAGGCCTCCAAGAACGATCCGGCGTTCCAGGCGGAACTCGCGGAACTGCATCGCAGCTACACCGGGCGCCCCTCGATCATCACCGAGGTGCCGCGGTTTGCCGAGCACGCCGGGGGAGCGCGGATCATCCTCAAGCGGGAGGATCTCAATCACACGGGGTCGCACAAGATCAACAACGTGCTCGGCCAAGCGCTACTCACGAGAAGGCTCGGTAAGACGCGGGTCATCGCCGAGACTGGTGCCGGACAGCACGGTGTGGCGACCGCCACGGCGGCGGCCCTCTTCGGCTTCGACTGCACGATATTCATGGGCGAGGTCGACACCGAGCGACAGGCGCTCAACGTCGCACGCATGCGCCTGTTGGGTGCAGAGGTCGTTCCCGTCACGACCGGCGCACGCACGCTCAAGGATGCGATCAACGAGGCCTACCGGGAGTGGGTCACGTCGGTCGAGACCACCAACTACATCTTCGGTACCGCAGCCGGTCCGCATCCGTTCCCCGAGATGGTTCGCAACTTCCAGAAGATCATCGGTGAAGAGGCCCGGCAGCAGGTCCTCGACCTCGTCGGCAGGCTTCCGGATGCCGTCGCGGCATGCGTCGGCGGCGGCTCGAATGCGATCGGCATCTTCCATGCCTTCCTCGACGATCCCGAAGTGGGCCTCTATGGCTTCGAGGCAGCCGGCGACGGAATCGAGACGGAGCGCCACGCGGCGTCGATCGAACGCGGCCGTCCGGGCATCCTGCACGGTGCGCGCACCTACCTCCTTCAGGATGACGACGGTCAGACGATCGAGTCGCACTCGATCTCTGCCGGACTCGACTACCCGGGAGTCGGGCCGGAACACGCCTGGCTCGCCGACATCGGTCGTGCGACGTACCTCCCGGCTTCCGACAGCGAGGCCATGGAGGCACTGCGGCTCCTCAGCCGCACCGAGGGCATCATTCCCGCCATCGAGTCCTCGCACGCTCTCGCCGGCGCCCTGCGTCTCGGTCGCGAATTGGGCCCGGATGCGGTCATCCTGGTGAATCTCAGCGGCCGCGGCGACAAAGACATGGAGACCGCCGGCGCATACTTCGACCTCCTGGACACTGCGAAATGAGCCAGGTCGAAGCGGCGATCGCCGCGCGCACTGACGCCGGGAGCGGCGCACTCATCGGATACCTTCCGGTCGGCTTCCCTGATCTGCAGTCGAGCATTGAGGCCGCGGTCGCGCTCGTCGAGAACGGTGTCGATGTGCTCGAACTCGGGTTGCCGTACTCCGACCCCGTCATGGACGGCGCCGTCATCCAAAAGGCGACTCAGGCGGCTCTCGCAGGCGGCTTCAGATTGCGGCATGCCTTCGAGGCCGTCGCTGCCATTCGCGCTCGTGTCGACGCACCGGTGCTCCTCATGACCTATTGGAACCCCGTCGTGCAGTTCGGCGTCGACCGATTCGCGGATGAGCTTCTCGCCGCGGGCGGTGCGGGTCTCATCACGCCAGACCTCATTCCCGACGAGGCTGCGGAGTGGTTGCGCGTGTCCGACCGCACCGGGTTGGACCGCGTGTTCCTGGCTGCGCCAACATCCACGGATGCGCGTCTCGATCAGGCCATTTCGCTCAGTCGCGGTTTCGTCTACGCCGTGTCGACGATGGGCGTCACCGGGGCGCGGGTGGGAGTGGACGCAGCCGCGCGCACGCTCGTGACTCGCCTTCGCGACGCGGGGTCGACGAGCGCCTGCGTGGGGCTCGGCATCTCCACGGCGGAGCAGGTGCGCGAGGTTCTCGCCTACGCCGACGGCGCGATCGTGGGGTCCGCGCTGGTGAAGGCGCTGGCGGACGGCGGACCAGAAGCGGCGGGTCGCGTCGCGGCCGCGCTGGCCGAAGGCACCGGATCGGACTCGAGCCGCAGCGCGTAAGCGATGGTCTCGGGCTGCGCTACACTCTGAGAACACCTATTCGGACTCCGATGGCAATGACGCCGCACTCGAAACCACAGCAGCATCCGGATCGGTCGAGGCAGCAAGCCCGTCACAAGCGAGGCAGTCAGCGAGTCTTAGGGCAGCAGGCCCCGTGATCTAACATCACCGGGGCAGCCGGGGTCGAATCTCAGACCCGCCCGCGCATTCCTTCAGGGCCGCCGAAGTCCCGCACCCATCCTGTTCATCTCGTGAGGACGGAACTTCAATGGCTGTCACGCCCACCTTTTCACGCTTCAGCACCGTGCCTTCCGCGGTCGGCCTCTACGACCCCCGCGAAGAGCGCGACGCCTGCGGCCTCGCCATGGTCGCTACCCTCCGCGGCACGGCGGGCCACGACATCATCGACGCAGCGCTCGGCGCGCTCCGCAATCTCGAGCACCGCGGTGCGATCGGCTCCGACGCGGGGACCGGAGACGGTGCTGGCATCATCACGCAGATCCCGGATGCATTCCTGCGCGCCGTCGTCGACTTCGACCTTCCCCAGCAGGGCCGATACGCCGTCGGCATGGCATTCCTACCCACCGATGCCGCTGAGCGTGAGCGCGCACAGCACGGCATTGAGTCGCTCGCGGCGGAGGAACACCTCACGGTGCTCGGCTGGCGTGAGGTGCCCGTGCGTCCGGGGGAGCTGGGCAACCTGGCCAGGGACGCCATGCCTCACTTCGAGCAGCTCTTCCTTGCGAGCAGTCGCACAAACGAGACCGGCGCGTCGCTCTCGGGCATCGAACTCGATCGCCAGACCTTCCGGCTTCGCAAGCGCGCTGAACGCGAGTTCGAGGTGTACTTCCCCTCGCTGAGCTGCCGCACCCTGGTCTACAAGGGCATGGTCACGACGCTCCAACTCGAGCCGTTCTATCCCGACCTGTCGGACGACCGCTTCGCCTCCAGACTCGCCCTCGTACACTCGCGGTACTCGACGAACACGTTCCCGTCCTGGCCGCTGGCTCAGCCGTTCCGCATGCTCGCCCATAACGGCGAGATCAACACGGTGCAGGGCAACCGCAACTGGATGCGCGCGCGCCAGTCGCAACTCGCGTCCGACGTGCTCGGAGACCTCACCCAGATCTTCCCGATCGTCACTCCGGGAGCGAGCGACTCGGCCTCACTCGACGAGGTCGTGGAACTGCTCACGCTCGGCGGTCGCTCCCTGCCGCACGCGATGATGATGACCATCCCCGAGGCCTACGAGAACCAGACCGACATCGACCCGGCTCGCCGTGCCTTCTACGAGTACCACTCGATGCTGATGGAGCCGTGGGACGGTCCGGCGGCGCTCGTCTTCACCGATGGCACCCTGGTCGGCGCGACCCTGGACCGCAACGGTCTTCGCCCGGGGCGCTACGTCGTGACGAGCGACGGGCTCATCGTGCTCGCGAGCGAAATCGGTGTGCTCGACATCGACCCCAGCCTCGTCGTGCGCAAGGGCCGTCTGCGCCCGGGCAAGATGTTCCTCGTCGACACGGAGGCCGGCCGCCTCATTGAGGACGAGGAGATCAAGGGCGAACTGGCGGCGGCCGAACCGTGGGGCGAGTGGCTTGAAGCCGGCCGCATCAACCTTCACGACCTCCCCGAGCGTGAGCACATCAGGCACACGCCGGCTTCGGTCACCCGGCGCCAGCGCACCTTCGGCTATACGGAGGAGGAGGTGTCGGTCCTCCTCGCTCCGATGGCACAGAACGGCGCCGAGCCGATCGGCGCCATGGGCTCTGACACGCCCATCGCGGTTCTCGCTGAGCGACCGCGGCTGCTGTTCGACTACTTCACCCAGCAGTTCGCGCAGGTGACGAACCCGCCGCTCGACAGCATCCGCGAGTCCGTCGTCACCTCGATGCAGCTCGGACTCGGACCGGAGCGGAACCTGCTCGCGGCCACCCCGGAACACGCGTACCAGATCATCCTCGACTTCCCGGTCATCGACAACGACGAGCTGGCGAAGATCCAGCACATCGATGCCTCACCTGGGAGCAGGACGACCACGACCATCCGCGGCCTGTATCGCTTCGACGAGGGACCGCAGGCGATGGAGAACCGCATCGATGCCATGTGCGCCGAGGTCGACGACGCCATTGAGCACGGCGCGAAGTACATCGTGCTGTCCGACCGTGACTCGAACAAGGACCTTGCTCCCGTACCGTCGCTGCTCATGGTCTCCGCGGTGCACCACCACCTCATCCGCAACGAGAACCGGCTCAAGGTCGGTCTCATCGTCGAGGCAGGTGACGTGCGCGAGGTGCACCATGTCGCACTGCTCGTCGGCTATGGCGCGTCCGCGATCAACCCGTATCTCGCCATGGAGAGCGCGGAGGAGCTCGTGCGCAACGGCACCGTCACCGGCATCAG
>Ga0134125_10006615_pt1 | contig 13106 bp, 8 predicted proteins | sample KB31751_FD_96464 | JGI IMG/M metagenome (GOLD analysis project Ga0134125, IMG submission 96464) | Terrestrial soil microbial communities with excess Nitrogen fertilizer from Kellogg Biological Station, Michigan, USA - KB3-175-1 | ecosystem: Environmental > Terrestrial > Soil > Unclassified ... | reverse complement strand
TAGAAGGAGAATGCCGAGGCGTGTCCGACGCTGCCGGCCTGGTGGTTCTTGTAGAGGGCTCCTTGCGACTGCGCGCAATCCTCCATCACCTTCAGGCCGTGCCGCTCGGCAACGGCCAGCAACGGGTCGAGATCGACGCATTGGCCATAGAGGTGGACGGGGACGATCGCCCTGGTCTGCGGCGTGATCGCCGCTTCCACCTGCCCGACGTCCATCAGGAAGTCGTCATCCCGGATATCGACAAAGACCGGCTTTGCGCCGAGCGTGCGAATGGCCGACACCGTCGGCACCGCAGTGTTGGGCACGGTGATGACCTCGTCTCCCACTTTCACGCCCAGCGAAGCCAGCGCGATATAAATGGCATCCGTTCCGCTGTTGACGCCGACGCCGCCGCTCACGCCGAGATAGGCTGCCATCTCGCGCTCGAACTTGATTCCCTCCTGTCCGAGGATCAGCCGCCCCGAACGGAATACGTGGTCGACGGCGGCGAGAATCTCGTCCCGCAGTTCGTCGTACTCACGAAGATAATCCCAGACACTAATCGGCATGGTCACTCACGCGAACGGCTGTGATGCAGTGGCGATGGCGTCGGCAATTGCGGAACGGCATCGCGCATCACTGAGCAAATCGCGATGAAGCTGATCGTACTCGCCGGCGACGGCCGCACGTACGGCCGATTCAAGAAACTGAGCGAAGGTGTCGGCCGGCTCCAAGGTTAACACGCTCTCGTGATTGCGGACGCGCAGGCGCCATTCGATCTTGAGGTCGGCAGGCGGACTGAAGACGCGTTCTATCATGACGGATCCCGAACGGCCCACAATGAGCATTCGGTTTTGATATTCGCCCTCGAGGGAAAAATGGCCGGCGAAGATCGCGCCGTTTGCGAGTCGCGCCTGCACCGAAAACCCCATGTCGACCCCGGTTTCGGGGTGCCGCCCAGCCCCAAGCGCCGTGATGATCTGCGACGGCGATTTGCCGCCGAAGATCCGCATCGTGCTGGCGGCATAGGACCCCATGTCCAGCAGACACCCCCCGCCGAGCTCGGCATAGTTGCGGAAATTGGCAATCGGCAGCGGTGGTATCATGAAGTGGGCATCGACAAGCCTCAACGGACCATACTCGGCAACGAATGCCTTGAGCTTGTCGAATTGCGGATGATAGCTGAACACCGTCGCCTCGGCCACCAGGCGGTGGGCACCGCGGGCCTGCTCGATGACGCGCTCCGCTCCCTCCAGAGTCATCACCGCGGGCTTATCAACGACTACATGCTTGCCCGCGGCAAGGGCTGCCATCACCCACTCATCGTGCATGGAGTTGGGAAGCGAGACGTAGACGATATCGGCACCACTGTTCCGCAGCGCCGCGTGATAATCGCTGAAGAAGCGCCCAGATTTTGGCCAGGCCGGCGGCGCGGGCCGGCTCCTGCTTGCGATTGAAATCTCTCCGATCGACCAGACGGCCTGCGCGGCAGGCAGGACCCTGCGCTGCACGATCGAGGAGAAACCCAGAAACAGCAGATGCATTGTCATTGCGGCTACGCCGATGCGTCAGGGATCGCGATGGCGCGTCCCGTCAGCACGTCGAGGCCGCGAATGCCAAGCGTACGCACCCTGCGCAGCCCATTGGGAAGCCCGCTGGCGACCGTCGGCCGTCGGATCGTCTCGATCTGCAGGTCGCCGAGATGGAAGGCCACGGTAAGCTCAGCCTGGCGCAGGGCCAGGACGTAAGGCTTGTAGATGTGCTCCCTGACTAGCTTCGGAAACGGCGCGTGAAAGACGCGATGGCTGTTGAAGTAATAGCGGCCGGTACGCTTTACCCCGTAGAAGTGAAAGAACACGAGCGGAAAACGTTCCTCGATAATGATCGATCCATCGCGCAATTCGAGTTGATAGTTCGCCAGATTCCATGGCGCGAGATTGGCCCCGAGATGCGAGATGACATGGATGCCGCCGAAAAGCTGCGGCAGCCGATCGAGGTAGCGCTGATCGGCAAAGCGCTTGCCTTCGACGCGATCATAACACCATTCGATGCAACGCTCCCGCCACCAGCGCAATGCTTCGATCCCCTGGTCGCACCGGCGCACGCTCACCCAGCCCACGTTGTAGACGCCGAAGCGCCGCATGTCGGCTAAACGGCTAGAGAAACGATGAGGAATGATCCCAAACGATGCGTCGCGCATTTCGTCGTAGATCGGCTCGGGCGAGGCGAAGAAGAACAGGTCGCTGTCGAGATAGGTCACCCACTCTGCGCCTGGCTCGCTGTTCAGGACGGACAACATCCACGCCGGCGAGCAGGTAAAATAATATTCGATCATGCTGCGGCTGGCGCGCGTCGCCTCCACTGCGGGGTTGGCTGTTTCAAAATCATCAAGCCGGCGTGGGATCAGATTGGCAAGTTTGAGCGCCCTTAGGGCCTGGTAGCAACTCTCGCTCAGACAAAGAACCCAAAGTCGCGAACCTGGTGCATGCCGCTGAAGCGAGCGATAGAGCGCAAGCCCTCTCGTGAGGTAATTGTGGTCGAAATATGTGCAGTAGACCCTCTCGGCCATTTTCCCTTCCAGCCAGAATTACGAGGTGAGCTACGCCATCGCGACGCCCAGACAGCTCGCGAGTCGCCATCCCAGACCATTCCTATCGTACCCCCCTCAGCCCGGCAAACCCACCGCGGATCGACCGCAAGCCATTGACAAAAATAATCTATTTTACCTCCGAGGGGTTTCTCGACGGCCGACGTAATGCGCCCAGCGAACAACTTTTTGAGATGCCGAGAGCGACGTGCTACGAGGCTAACACTTGGGGTCGCACACGTCGGTAAGCATGGCTCGGAAGGGGATCATCTTGGCGGGAGGCCGGGGGACGCGGCTCTACCCTCTTACGCTCGCAACGTCGAAGCAGTTGCTGCCGGTCTATGACAAGCCACTGATTTATTACTCGCTGACGACGCTGATGCTCGCGGGTATCCGCGAGCTGTTGATCATAACGACACCCGAGGAGATCGACCAGTTCAGGCGCCTGCTCGGCGACGGACGGCAGTGGGGCATCGAACTCTCATTCGCCATCCAGGACCATCCCGGCGGCATCGCCGAGGCGTTCATTATCGGACAAGATTTCCTGGCCGGCACCGATGCCGCGTTGATTCTCGGCGACAATATCTTCTACGGCGACAACTTGGGCGCGCTGTTGCGCGATGCGGCTAAGCCGACTGTTGGAGGTACGGTCTTTGCGTGCTGGGTCGATGATCCCGAACGTTACGGCATCATTGAGTTCGACGCGTCCTATCGTCCACTTCGGATTATCGAAAAGCCGACTGCCCCCAAATCCAACTATGCGGTGACCGGCCTCTATTTCTTCGACTCGCGGGTGGTTGACGTTGTCCGTGATCTGAAGCCGTCCGCGCGCGGCGAACTCGAAATCACCGATCTTAACCAATGGTATCTCGACCGTGGCGAGCTGCGCGTCGAGCGGTTCGGACGCGGTTATGCTTGGTTGGACGCCGGCACGCACGACTCGCTTTTGGAAGCATCCCAATTCATTCACATTGTCGAAAAACGGCAGGGTCTCAAGATCGCCTGCCCCGAGGAAATCGCATTCGCCCAAGGCTTCATCGATGCCAACAGGCTTCTCGAGCTCGCGGAACCTATGAAGTACACCGCCTATGGACAGTATCTCATTCGTCAGGCTCGCATCGGTTAGATCGCAGCGGTCAGCTCGGGATCACCGCGATCGTTCGCGCAGTCGACGCTCAGGAGCAGCTAAAATCGACGCGACGATCGTGAGCCAAAGCGCACACTCGGAGACGAAATGCGGGAAGCCCGATCCTGGCAGCAGTGACGCGATCTAACTGCTGCTGGCCTCCTTCCACGCCCACAAGGGAGTGTAGCGCAAACCCGTTTCGGGTCTCAAGGGATTGATAATTTGCGTACTGCGGTTGGCCTCCTCGATGCTATATGCTCTGTGGCTTATTCGGAAACGATCAGGGGTTGGCGCGCAATGCCAGAGGACGCACTAGCCGCTTGGCTGACCCTGCTGATCCTGCTGGCCTCATGGGCCGTATTTCTCTGGGTCGCTTACCTGACGCAAACAACGAAGTCCGATTGAGATGTATCCGGTTTCCCTAATCATCGCATGACGATCACGCGTGGCGACAAGCTGATACGAGAACGGTGGGTCTAGGGGTAACCGGTCCGCGCCGAAGATCTTCCCAGCCATCACAGCAGGCGCTAGGTAGATACAATCCGCGGAGTTTTGCGGGCAAGCGGTAGCGATAACGCGCCAGCTTCCATTGATACCTGCCTTAGTTGTCCATGAAATGCGTGCTCGCTCGAAATCTACAGCTTGCATAGAATCCCATCCACACCCACGACCGCAGTCGTGCCGCACTTGGCAATCTAATTCGCCTTCACAACGAGCTTAACGTCTAGTGCGGATAGAGCATCTAAGGCTCGATCAAGTCGTGGCGACATCTTGCCGGAAAACGATCGATACAAGCTCTCTCGACCGAGCCTACTCTTTCGTGAAAAGCGAGACCCGCCCTGCGCGCGGATCATCTCGCCAATCGCCCTGACGATGGCCGATCTATCCCGTCGCGAAAGGGCTGCGTTCAAATGTTCGGCAATAAGCTTAGGATTGTCGCGATAGATGTTGTCCGGATCGATCCGGCGCTTCTTTCTCATGTGGCAGCCCCCGCAATGGAGGCCAACTGCTGCTGGCCTCCCTTCCACACCCACAAGGGAGTGTAGCGCAGACCCGTTTCGAGTCTCAAGGGATTGGTTATTTGCGTGCTGCGGTTGCCCACGGAATCATGGGCAATGACCATCCGCCGATCAGCCCTAGACGCCGCTTTCTGCGTGATCATGCCGCTTCTTGTGCGTGGCCGGTATTCGGCGGCCAGTGCGATGCAGCGTCTATTGGCACGGCTGCAATTAGCCGGCTCACTACCACGCTTAATTGCGGTGAAGAAGGGCTTCGCTGAGCGAAAGCTGCGCGTATCAAAACTAAGTCACTTTTTTCATGTTCTCCCAGCGAGTGGCGTCGGCGCCAGCACTCCCAAAAAAATCTAAGCTCCAACCCACCAACATCCTCGCTGAGTTGACGGCAAATCAGTTTTGCAAAGGGGGGTCCAGTGCCTAGTTCGGCCTTTTCTCTCAGCCAAAGATTCATTGATGCTGCCAATGTCTCCATAACGATGCCGCCTTGAGCGTCAGCGGATTGGCACCTCTATTTCTAGAAGGTCAGGAAATTGTTTCCGACATTCCTTCGGACCAGTTAAAGAGCACCTGATCAGAGTAAATGCATTTCGCCCAAGGCTTCCATCGACGTTAACAGGCTTGTTGAGCTTGCCGGCCTCACGAGTACACCGCCTATGGCCAGTATCTCATCAGTTAGGCTCGCATCGGCAAGATCGCGCGATTAGCGCGGGAGGAACGCGATCAGGCGCTCGCGCAGTCGCCTGCTCAGGAGCGGAGCTAAAACCGGCGAGACGATCCCGAGCCACAGCGCACACTCGGAGGCGAAATGCACGAATCCCGATCCGGGCAGAAGTGACGCGATCGATCGGCCGAGCGCGACGCCGCCCGCGACGACCACCAGCATTGTGGCGAACAGTATCAGCGAATGCCGCAGGGGATGACGAAGCGTTTCGCGGATGATGATGGTGTGGAGGATGCCGAGCTGGACCAGTACATCGCTCGAGACCAGCGCGATCGCTGCACCGAGCGGGCCGAGACGCGGTATCAGGACAAATCCGAACAGCAGGAACATCACGATCTGCAGCGATTTGGTCCAAAGTAGTAACCGACCGCGATTGCTGTAATTGGCATAGCTGAGCGCCAGGATGGCGGGTGCGGAGATGCAGCCACCGAGCAGCAGGACGATCGCCAGAACGCCGTCATAGGGAACGCTGCCGTGCGTCCAGAGCACGAAGAAGTCGTTCCAGAAGGCCAACAGCGCCGACGTGATCGCGCTTGCGAACAACACAAGCAGCACGGAGCCTCTAGAATAGAGCTGCCGCAGGCTCTCGCGCGCGCCGGTCGCGTGATCGTGCCCTAGCTCCGCCGCAATAGGCAAGGTCATCTGGTAGCAGAGCTGTTTCAGAAACCCGGCGATGGTGCGCGTCAATGTCCATTGCGTGATGGCCCCGCGGTTAGAAACGAACGCGCCGATCAGAAGCACGGATAGATAGGAAAGACCGACCTCGGCAAAATTCATTACCGCGAAGGGAAAGGCTCCGGCAAATTGCGCCGCCGTCCAGCGCCAGGACAGCCGGTGACGCGAGCCGTCCACGAATGGGAACTGCCGCCGCAGATCCGCAAAGACGATGAAGAGTGCGGGCGCGAGCTGTCCGGCCACAAAGGGAAGGACCACGCCGAGCAGACTGCCCGTTACAATAACGCCGACTATCTGGCCCAGCTGTCCGATCGCGGTGCCAAATGCCTGCACGGCGACGACGCGTCCGTAGAGGCCGCGGGCACGGTAGAGCGCGGTGGCAAGACCTGAAGGTAGGACGAGCAGCGCGCCGGACATCATGGCGGCAAATGCGAGGTTGAAATCCGGCTCAGCCGTGAACCCGAACTGCTCGGCCGGGGAAATCGACGCAAAAACGGCCAGGAGCAAGGCGGCGAACAGCGCGGAGAGCGCGACGAAGATCCGGATGGCCGCCCCGTAGTAACGGTTGGTGCGCCGGTCGCAATCCCCGCGCGATTTGAAGCCGAGGAAACGATTGAGCGACCAGACGTGCAAGCCCGCGTCGGCGGCCTGCAGCAGGCTCCCTGCAGCAAAAATCGTGAACCACGCCGCGAGGGTGTCACTCGTCCAGTAGCTGAGGAACAGCGGGATAAGGAGCGCCTGCTGCGTCAGCGCCAGCAACATCGCCACAAGGTTGGCTGACCATCCGCCGAGGATACGACGGATGCGGCTTGGACCCGAAACTGTCACAACCTCTCCAGGACGATGTTGTCGAAAATGGTGGGCACCGGACTTCGGAAGATTGACCCACTGGCTCATCCAGGCCAACCAAGCCTTATTTGCTTAGATTAACGCAAACAAGGGCTCGGCCGTCCGCGCGGAACGGTGCTGGTCGAAATTGACACCGAGCTCCTTAGCTCGGCGCCCCGAGGTGGCTCTCGGTTCGCCTCCAAAAATCGGCCAACCATCCTGACGGTTCGGCCCGCTGCCGATGTTCGGCCCGAATGCACGCGAGTTTCTTACGAGTTCATTAACGCGATTCCGCAATAATTCCGCTAGCCTAGACTTACAGGCGAGCTGTTTCTTAGGAACAATTGGACATGCTAGTCGACGGCGTCGTACTCGTCACTGATGTGATCGATGGTCAGAGCTGGAGAGGCTCGGGCGTCATCATTGGCCCGCACACTATACTCACGGCCTCGCATGTCCTGTGGCAACAGGACTCGGGCCAGGGTGCCAGTCAGGTCAATCTCTATCCCGACTACCTTTCGGGACAATCCCCAATCCAGGGACAGGAGATTTGGCACTACAATCAGGTAGATGATTCCGGGGGCATGATGAGCAGGGCGAGCTCAGTCCTCGATTTCGCAATCATTGACGTGGCCGCAGATCTGAGCAGCTATTCGCAGTTCGGCCTTCTGGCGAACTTCACCGGCGGCGCGGTTCACATGACGGGTTACCCGGCCAATGCGGGTGTCAACCAGATCGACCAGGTCGGCACTGTGTATGCCGATCCCAATTACAACGTCCTCGACTATGGCACCATTTCCGCCTCCCCGGGCAATAGCGGCGGCCCGCTCTGGATCAACACGGCATCCGGCCTTGACGTGGTCGGCATCGTCTCCACCTCGGGCTGGGCGTCGAAGCTTACCGCGGCCGACATTCAGCAGATTATGGCCTGGGAAAACCAGGATTCTTTCTTGTGGAACACAGCTGCCCCGCAGACGACTTATACCTACGACGCACACGGAAACATTGCCACCGAAACGACGCACGGTACCGATGGAAACACCTACTATACGGACTTCAACCTTCAACATGCCAACAACTGGCAGTATGCCGTGTCGACCTATGACTCCCAGTCATCACTGACGTTTACGACTATCAAGCAAAACGAAGACACGACGCTCGTCACATCCTACGATCCGCACGGGGTGCATGGATGGCAGGACGCGATCAGTGGCTACAACGCGACGGGACAAATTACCTATGTCACGGTGCAGCACCTGGACCACAGCGAGGAATACACAGTTTACGACCATCCCGGCAACAACACGTCGTACACCGTGTACGACTACAACGCCGCACACCTGCTCGTTAGCCAGCATCACGTGCTTGTGTGACGTTGAGCGTGGCGCGCCTGGTCGTACATTCCGCGCGAGGTCACTCATGTTCGCGGGACAAATAGGTTCGATCATATCCACGCGCAGGTCGTCGCCGGCCGCGCTGCCCAATCCATAAATCTATGCCCATCTCTGTCGGCAAAAGCGCCGAACACATCTTCGGTCACATTGATCTCGCAGCCCGTAGGCGGACGCAGGCTCGCACTCTTTCGGTGGAACCGGGGGGCAGGCTCATTTATCGCGCCCTATCGCCTTGCATATCACCTCTTACTGCACAAAATGCCCGGACCCACGACGGCGGTCGTTCAACGCCACAAACACGATCTCGCATGTCATTGTACAGGACCATGCCAGACGGCGCGGCTGCGGCCAGTTCCGACGACGGCCTCGAGCAGCAGCGCAGCGAGACGTTCGTCGGTCTTTCCGTCCAATTTCCCCCAATATCCCATGGCACTCCTTTGCGTTGCCACAAGCCTTCCGGCAAATGCCGGATCGTCCAGAAATGCATCCAACAGCTTGCGGAATTCGTCGAGGCTCTCGACCGGCATGACCCCAGCGACGGCCTTGAAGTCGTCATAGCGGTAGCGGAACGTGTCATAATTGATCACAGGGGTCCCGCACGCAATCGCCCATCGAATGGTTGAAGAGGCGGCCGCAACATAAACGTTGGAGAGTGGAATAAGCTCGGCCGTGGGCTCCCAGGTCAAACGGATATTCGAGTTGAGGGATACATTTAGTCGGTCGGCACGGACCCGCGGGTGTGGCCTAATCAATACGTTCGCGCGGTCGCCCAAATCTTCGAAGCTCCGTATCCAGGCCTTGATCAATGCGTGGTAGTCTAAAAATTCAAATCCAACTGAATCAGCGCCTTCATACTGGTCCGGGGGAAAACCACAAAGCACTAAAGGCCGCCCGGGCTTGAGGCCGTGCCGGCCGAAAAGCTCTGCGGTGAGCTGCCGCTTGTTTTCAAGAATCTGGTGAAACAACGCGCCGTTTAGATCGCCAATCACTCTGAGTTGCGCCCGCGGGAAGCCCATTCGCAGATAAATGTCGCTTTGCGCCTCGCTATCTAGTGCAATGGCGGCTGCTTTCCCACGATTAAGGATCCATGGAGCTGGCGAGGAAAACCCCATCAGCTCCTGACACAGCGCCGTAGCAGCAGGTTGACGCAGCAGCTCCGTGCCCTCGTATCGGAGGAGCCATTTGGGCCAGAACCAGACTACAAACCGGGCTAGCGGACCCTTGGCGCGATAGAGCTGATTGTTCAGATAGTAGCGGGCAGGCTCGTTCGAGTTCGGTATCGTGAAGGGAATGACGATACATGGTATGCTTCGCTTGCCTGCGACGGCGACAAAGATAGTCGACAGCGTCTCGACATTGTCCTCTGCAAGGACAATGGCGTCTGGTTTCACCTCATCGAGAAAACGGTCGATACGGTTCCTCAACAACAGAAGGAAACATAGCTGGCGGATGAACGTGCCCTGCTTCTGCGTATCCAACAGCCACTTTATCCAGAAATCTCGCTTTTTGAAAACGAAGCGCGTGAACCTGACTCCGCCAATCCACACCAGCAAGGATGGGATTAGGACTCGTTGGGCCGCGCTGAAATGCGCGTAACGCCGCGCGCGGCGCCTCGCCGCCGCGACAAGAAAATTCGGCCGCAACGCCGAGCGGCGGATCGGCAAGCCCGCGCGACAACCGAGCAAATCCTTGATCCAAGCTGCTTTCGGCCATAATCGCGAGGGTACCTGCGTCCTGAAGAGGATGCGAAGATCGTAGACCTCGTAGTTCTTCATCACCTCCGCAAAATTGTTGCCGCTATCGACTAACATCAAGGTGATATGTGCGCCCAGCCGCTCGCGAATCAGTTCGGCCGCGGTCAAACTATGGGTGAACGTCACCCGGGAATCTACATAGAGCAAAATTCTCAGGCGCGACATTCGTTCGTCGTTTCGAGATGCGAGAGCGCCCGAGGTCGAACCGAGCCCACCAGATCAGGCGCTTGTGCCCATCGTCCGCCTACCCACACCTCTGTAATGGTCGACCCGCGCCTTCAGCCGGCTAAGCGGCGGCTCAATTCGCGTCTTCAGTCCATAAAGTGGAGCCATGATCGCGTTTGAAATTGCATCCGCACCATCTCTCTCAAACTTAGCCAGTTTGAAAATCAGCGGTGGCGCATTTTCTCTCCGATAGCGACGGATGCGCTTCAGAATCGTATCGTTATCGAAAGGCTTGTCCGTCGACGCGAACTGCCCGGCTGCCTCACGCACATGAGGCGGCAGCTTGGCGAGCGTCGCCTCGTCCGGCGGCACCACTTTGTCCGGGAAGGCATCATCGGCCGGAAACGCGCCGATCATCATCTTGATCCCCGACCGTCCGTTCGTGTTAGGCTCGCGCCCGTGCCAAACGTCGTTAATAAAGAAATAGAAATCGCCCTGCTTGCCGTACGCGGCAGTGGCCTTTTTCGCGATTTTTCGACCGAGCAGTCGATTCGCCAAATTGAACCGTAGAAACCAGTTCAGTCCTTTTGTCCCGTATTTCGTGACGTAGGGCGGCCCGAACAGACAATTCCAACGCGGGCAATAAGGGAAGTACTGAGAGCCCGGAACTAGTGAGGTGGCCCCGTTGTTCGGGCCAGGTACGTCTTCCAAAAACAGCGCGATTCCGAATTCGCCGGGACTATCGCGATGCCATTCGTGCGGATTGGGCGCGATGCCGATCGTTGGCTTCGGATCGGGATCGCCCGTCATCCGCTGTATGTTGTAGCCGCGAAACTTGATTTTCTCCCCTGCCAGCACCCGAAGGACGCCGCTGGCAACGGGATCGGTCAATATGTGCTCCACAAGCTGATCGAGAGCCGAGCTCTTTGCATAGGCGTCGAGCAGCAAATGGGTTGGGCTTGTCAGGACTGAGGTTCCAGCTGTGCCGGTATGCCATGGTGTGGTGCTTCCGCTTTCCATTCGCTCGCGAAGATCGATGTCCAGCCAGTCCTGGATTTCCTGGCGGGCTTTCTCCACCAGCTGCGGATTGAGGGCATCATGGAAGATGTGGAAGCCTTCGCGCTCCAGTTCTCCTGCAACCATTGTTATGTCCGCCGATGAAGTCATGGTCAGCTCCCGCCGCACTGTTGCCCTTGCGTTCGTTGTTTATCCACGCCGCTAGGTATTTTACAAGCGTTACGCAGCGGTCGACCAAGTGTCGAGGCGAATGCTCCCGTCGCACTTTCAATAAATTGAAATAGCTATATTATTTTACGATGTCCGTCATCACGGAACTTCCACGCCTCCTGATTTCAGCACCTCCAAGACCAAAGCTATGAACCGGTCTGGCAACTGTTCGTCGAGGATACCCCAGTAACTCATCTGGCGCCGCTGTTTATCAGTTAGATCGGCGGCAAAGGATGGGTCATCGACGAAGCGGCCAAGCTGGGTTCGAAAATCCTCCAACGACTCCGTTTGAATGATGCCAGCCGCCGCATCATAATCGCCGTAGCGATATCGGTAAGTGTCATAGTTGATCACGGGAATACCGCAGGCAAGTGCCCAACGGATAGTCGCCGAAATAGATGCGACATAGAGATCGCAGAGCGGCACGAGCTCGGCGGTGGGCTGCAACGTGAAACGAACGTTCGGGACTTTGAAAGCCTCGAAACGATCAAGCGAGATGCGCGGATGAAGTCTTACAAGAACGTTTGCGCGATCACAGAGCACCCTGAAACTGTCGATCCAGGCCGCGATGAGCGCATCATAACTTTCGAACTCGAACTCCGCCGCCATGCTGGTGAATTGATCCGGAGGGAATGCACAGAGGATCATCGGGCGATTTGGCTCAAAACCGTGTCTGGCTACCAGTTCCGCCGCGAGCGCCGCTCGGTTTAGCAGACCCTTATGCAGGATCTCGCCGCTGAGATCGCCGACTACGCTGAGCTGATCCGCCGGAAATCCGAGTTTGAGATAGTGATCTCGCAGTGCCTCGCTATCGAGGGCGATCCTCGCCGCACCGCCTCGATTGAGGATCCATGGCGCCGGCGAAGATTGGCCCAGAAGCTCGAACACCAGAGCCGTTAAGGCTGGCAGCCGGATCAAGTCCTGACCATCGAGCCGATACAGCCATTTCGGGTAGCGGCTAGTCACCAGACGGGCCAATAGACCCCCCACTTGGTTGATCGTCCTGTCGCGATAGGACTTCGCCGGTTCTAGTGGATTGGGAATGGTAAAAGGAATGATAACGCTCGGTATGCCCTGCCTATGACCCTCGTTGACGAGGGTTGCCGAAAGCCGTTCGATGTTGTCCTCGGCAAGGATGATGAGGTCGGGCTGAACGAGGCGTAGAAAACGTCTGACACGCCTCCCCCTATACCAAGCTTGCGTCACCAAGGCGGCTGCGTGCGCGAACGGTATACGCCGCGTCAGATCCCTAAGCCAGCGCATGCAACGTGCTGGCAATTTCCGCAGGTGTTCGAAAATGAACTTGAGTAGCTGCGATTGCCCGAGCAACTTGCGAAGTCCATGGAACTCGCGACGAAGCGATACGATCGCCTGGTTAGGAGGCGCCGCCGTTGCGGTGGCTCGCGCCAGTTCGAAGGGTCGGAATCTGTTCGAACGGCCAAAAATCGCTGGATGATCATAAAGTTCGTAGTTGGCAAAAGCTTCGTGAAAATGAACATTTCGACTGTAGACGGTCATTGTGATATGAGCGCCAAGTCTGCTGCGAAGCATCTCGGCCGCGGTCACGCAATTCGCGATCGCGGCATCCATGTCAGCATAGCACAAGACACGTATCGGTCGCATAGGGTCCCGTG